>Ga0335078_10017239_pt1 | contig 10725 bp, 13 predicted proteins | sample Lox_Sample_32_FD_206711 | JGI IMG/M metagenome (GOLD analysis project Ga0335078, IMG submission 206711) | Soil microbial communities from Loxahatchee National Wildlife Refuge, Florida, United States - Lox_Sample_3.2 | ecosystem: Environmental > Terrestrial > Soil > Wetlands | place: USA... | reverse complement strand
CGGTGGCCAACGCCGAGAGCGCCGGCGTGATCGCAGTCAACCTGCCGGCCGACTCTCAAAAGAATCCCACCGAGTTCGTCTCCCAGTTGGAAGCGCTCACCGTGGAGACCGACCGGCGGTCGCGCATCGTGGTCAACGAGCGCACCGGCACCATCGTGATGGGCAATGACGTGCGCATCGCGCCGGTGGCCATCATGCAAGGCGATTTGACGGTGGAGGTGCAGACCGTCCTGAACGTTTCGCAGCCCGGACCATTTTCCAACGGCACCACGGAGGTCACTCCGCAAGTATCGGTGGCGGCCAAGGAAGATCGGGCCCGGGACATCATCCTGAAACAAGGAACCACCGTGGAAGAGATGGTCCGCGCGCTCACCGCCATCGGGTCGACGCCGCGGGACATTGTGGCGATTCTACAAAGCCTGAAGAGCGCCGGCGCTCTCGACGCCGATCTGCAGGTGATTTAAGAGGAGGGCTTGATGTTGCCGCCGATTGCCGCCGCACCCGCGCCCGCAGCCGCGGCCGATGCCGGAGCCGCCGCGCCGCGCAAAGACGACCCAGCCAAGGTCATGGATGCCGCGCGTCAGTTCGAGGCCTTGCTGATCGGCCAGATGATGAAGTCGATGCAGGACTCCGAAGGCGGCTGGCTGGGAACCGACGCGGATGACGCTTCGTCGTCGGCCATGGAATATGCCCAGGAAATGTTCGCGCAATCGATGGCCACCGGCGGCGGCCTGGGCCTGGCGAAGCTGGTGGCCAAGGGTCTGATGCCGCCGGAGAAGAGCTAGCGGTGGGAAACGCGGGAACCCCGCGCTCACGCGCGGGACTGAATCGGGCCCATTCAGCCCCGTGCGTGAGCGCGGGGTCGGCAGCCCTACGCGCTCCAGGCGCGCACGGCCGGATCGAGGTTCGATTCCTGCCAGGCCGCTGGAGGCGGAGCCGTCACGTGAGCCGCCGCCGCGGATTGCCGCGCCCGGGTCTCCTGCCAGGCTTGGCCCAGCGTGTTCATCAGCGACTCCACCTCCGCCAGCGGGGCGTCTTGCTGCCGCACGTTGGCCTCGGTGAGCCGCAGGGTCATGTAGGAATAGAGCTGCTCCAGGCTGGCGCTGATGGTTCCGCCAGCGTTGCGATCCAGGGCGCCGTTCAATTCGCCCAAAATGCCAATGGCTTTCGAAATGGATTTCGCCCGCGCCCCGATATCGCCGCGCGCCAGACTCTCGCGCGCATCCCGCACCGAATCGGCCGCGTGCTGGTACAACAGGCAGACCAGCTCCATGGGGTCCGCCGACAACACATGCGTTGCCAGGTATGCCTCTCGCCCTCTCATAGGTCTTACTTTCCTTTTTGCAGTTGCTGCAAGGCCGCTGCGGCTCGCAAGACTTCTTCGGGCGGGATCTGCTCGATCACTTCCCCGGTCCCTTGCTGGACCACTTTGATCACCATAGTCTTGGTTCCCGGATCGCGCGCGAACTGCAGCTCGCGGTCCTGGCCGTACAATTCCGACTGGTTGAGTGCCCGAACGGCGGTCGCGACCTGTTTCAAGGACACCTGGTCTTGGGTTGAAGTGGGAGTCGGATCCACCGGCGGCGCTGGCATCATGCTATTCGTTGGGCCGATTTGCATAAGAGCCTCACAAAGGTTGCATCCTGCAACCCACGACTCATATCGGCGGCTAAACCTCGGAATTCTAAGGTTATTCCTCCCCACATGCACAGCACCCGTAAGGTAAACAACCTAAACTGGCTCGCCGGTCTGCTGCTGCTGGCTACGGCAGCGTGGGCCGCAGACCCGAAGCCCGTTCCAGAATCCGGGAAACCCCTGGCAGAGGCAGTGGCCCGGCAACGGCAGGCGGTCGCCTCGATGGCCGCCGGTGTCGAGGCCCAGCGCCGGTCCGTCCAGGGGCAACTGGCGCAAGTGCCCGCGGGCTCGTTCTTCGCCTTGCCGCCGCTGCCGCGGCTGCCTGCCTCGGCCGTCCCGCGCGCTGAGCCCTTTGCCGATTGTCCACCGCTGGCGACCTCCGAATTGGATGGGCTGATCGATCGGGCGGCGCGGCGGGAAGCCCTGGCACCCGACCTTCTGCGCGGCGTCATCCTCCAGGAATCGGCGGCCCGGCCGTGCGCCGTATCCGCCAAGGGCGCCCAGGGGCTCATGCAGTTGATGCCGGGCACCGCGCAGCAACTGGGTGTGCGCGACGCCTTCAATCCCAAGGAAAACGTGAATGCCGGGGCACATTTCCTCAAGCAGTTGCTGGACCAGTACGGCGGGGACGTGAATCTGGCCCTGGGGGCCTTCAACGCCGGTCCGGGCCGCGTGAACCAAGCTGGCGGGGTGCCGGATTTCCCGGAGACGCTCGACTACGTGCAGAAGGTGCTGGCGTTCCTGCCATGATCCAGGACACGCGAAAACGGACCGGAAACCGGCCCGTACCCGGTCGAAGAGAGTTTCGTGGAGAGCTTTCTTCGAGACGCCGAACGGATCCTCGAGACGGCGGCGGTGTCCGCGGAGCGGAACGGTCCGGAATATGCGATCTGCGTCGCCCGGACCGGGTCGATCCGCATCCTCTCCGACACCACCGGCTGGTCTCTCCCCGCCTTGGCTGCCGAACTAGGGGCCGCAGCCCTCTATCGCGTGGGGCGTCAAGGGGCCGTGGTCCGCGTCGAGGGTTGGTCCTATGGGCGAAAGTGCCTGCTGACCCACGATTCCTCCGCGGAGTGGTGGTCGCGCCCCCGCCCGTCCTCGGGTTCCGAGTCCTATGCCACTTTGCAGATGCTGGAATCGGGCTCCGGCTCCCAGAACGAGCGCGCGCCGCACGTCCGGAATTCGTAGCTTCGCGTGACCACGACCGTGCCTCGCAGGCTGTTCCCTAAAATCGACCCCTGAAGGATCAACTCCAGCGGGCACACGCCTTGGAGCAGAAACGGCCAGGCAATGTGCACCACCACCTCCGCGCCCACCTGGGGCAGGGCATCATCGGTGAAAAACCGTAGTCCGTCCGCACTCAGGTCCGCGGTGATTCCATGTCCCACACACACCGCCCCCGACCGGTCCCGGTGCTCGAATCGAAGGTCCATGCGGGACGCCTTCCGTCGGCTGCGGCGGCGGTCACGCGGTGTGAAAGCCGGTGTGAAAGCCAATGACATGCGATCCGATTCTCATCATCCGTCCAGGTTGCATTCCGTGACAAGTCCGGACGTACTCTTGGGAAGGGTCGGCAAGTACCTGCATTTCAAAGAAGTACTAAAACTACGGGGAGAGGGAGTTAGCGATCCCCCGTTAACTAAGGTGAATACCTGTAATTCCCTAGAAGTAGGCCCGAAGCCATCCGATATGATCGTTGAGGGCGCACGGGAGCCGTTTCTGCGCCTTTTTTTGGCAACTTGAGGTGCCGACGTTGCAGAGCCCGTTGATCCACGAACCCGCCCCGATCCCCGCTTTTGGAGGGGATCCCAACGTCTTTAACCGGCTTTCGCGGCTGCCCGCGCTCCGGCCGTCCACCTTGAAACTGCTCTCCATCTCCGTGGAGAGCGACACGGCGATTGCCGACTTCGAATCGGTGTTCAAGTCCGACCCCGTGCTGGCGGCCGATCTGCTGATTCTGGCCAACTCTCCGGTCTTCGGTGTCCGCGCCACGGTGAACAGCATCCGGCACGCCATTGCCTTGCTGGGCATGGAGAGAATCCGGTCCCTGTCCTTTGCCGTAGCCGTGAAAGGCTACATGCGAACCGGCCGGTGGGGCGATGCCTTGCAGTTCTCGTGGCGTCACAGCATCGCGACGGCTGTCATTGCCGAAGCCCTCGGCAACGTGCAGGCCGACCCGATTCCGCTGCTGTACACGGCCGGGCTCATGCACGATGTGGGGCGGCTGGCGCTGTTTCAGGTCTCCGCCGAGAAGTATGGGAAGATCCTTTCCACCGAGTTCGGCAGCATTCAGGAATACCTGAATCTGGAAAAGCTGCACTTCGGCTGCGCCCACGACGATGCGGGAGCCTTCCTGGCCGCTGCCTGGGGCTTCCCAACCGCCTTATGCGACTGCATCCGCTTCCATCACTGGGATGTCGCCGTCCATGCCGGCCAGTTGTTCGAGCTCGTGGGAGTGGCCTGCGCCCTCGCCGACACGCTGGGCTATCCGGAGGTGAACCGGGCCGACCTCATCCAGGCGCCGGAGGCGGCCATCGCCATTCTGCCGGCGCGCTTACGGACTTCTTCTTTGCTCCAGCCAGACCTGTTGAAAAGCAAAATCGAAACTCAATTGGAGACCTTCCACAATGGCGCCATGGATGGAGCGCGCCGCGACTGATGTGGTTCCCGGGACGCGCCGTCACAAGCCTGCGAGATGGCGCGAGAAGTGGCTTGGCCGGCGCCCGTCGCTTCGCTCGAGACGATCGGGGCCAGGACCTGATCGAGTATGCCCTCTTGCTGGGATTCGTCGGCTTGGCCCTGGTGGGCAGCGGCGTCCGCATTCCCCTCTTCCACCCCGCCGGCCGCGCCCTCACTCCTCCCTGACACGGCCGGGCGCCGGTTCCCAGGCTCGGAAACCACGATGCGGCTGATCGCCCTGCTGGTCCTGCTCGGCTCCCCGGTGCTGGCGTTCCTGGTGGTCCTTAACCGCAATGTGCCGATGGCGCGTCTGGAGGGAATTGACGCCCGCTGTACGGTGTGCGGCCGGAAAGCCACCCGCACCCTGCGCCGCGCCGCCGACGAACTGCGCACCAAAGGCCTCTACATCTACCGCAAGAGCGACTTCCCCGGCGGCATTCCGGCCTGGTGCGACCAGCATGGTCCGAATAAGATGCGCGAGAACTCCACCAAAGCCTACTTCGCCGCCATTTTCGCCTTCGCCGCGGTCGGGACGGCGTACCAGAAAGCCCTCAAACCTCGCTGACTCGGGCTCGCCGCCAGCTCAATCTCCTGGGAATCAGCAGGGGTGAAACAATCGGCTGGACCGCTCGGGAACCGGCCCCACGAGTTTCGCATGCCGTTGACGTAGGGCCGGTTGCCGACCGGCCCCGGGTCACTCGATCGCCCGGCCGCTCACCGCGCCGGCCAGCTCAACGACGACGTGTGCCGCACCGGTTGCCGCTTATAATAGTGCGGATCGGCAAACTTCTCGTTGAAAATCCGGTCCCACCGCGCGTTCTCCTGGCACTTGGCACAGGCCCCGCACTGGCAGTGCCGGCGCGAGCTCCGCGTCGTGAGGCGCGGGCGCTGCGCCACGGCCATCCGCGGCGGCGGTTGCTGGGCCGCCAGTAAAGCGGCAATCTCCTGGGAATCGGAAAGTTCCACAGCGGAAAGATCTTCTGGATACATATCGTCAATACCGCGTTGGGTGGAATGTAAAGGAATTCCCTGGTAACTGCAAGCCTCCTTCTGGTTATCGTTTTGGCGCTAACCGATGCCTCATCTCCAACGGCAGCCGCCCACCGCGAGCCCTCACCTCATTCCACCAGCCCGCGAAGCAACACCGCCGGATGAACCGCCCGGATTCCGCCTAGCTCCGCCACCTGGTGCCGGCAGGAGGTGCCCGGCGCCACCACCACCTCGCCTTCTTTCATCGCCTGGATGGCGGGCAGCAGCCGGCGGTTGGCGATCGTCACCGAAACGTCATAATGCTCGCGGCTGTACCCGAACGAACCGGCCATCCCGCAGCAGCCGGCGTCCAGATCCACCACCGTGGCCGCGGGAATGCGAGCCAGCAGGGAGGCCGTCGCTCCCAGCAGCCCCATCGACTTCTGGTGGCAGTGGCCGTGCATCAGAATCCTGGACGGGCCCGCCCGCAGCGGCAAATCCAGCTCGCCGGCATACTCCTCGAACAACCGGCATGCTTGGGCCACCACCGCCGCCTTCGCCTGCAGTTCGCCGCGCAGGAGCGAGGGCGCATCTTCCTTGACAGCCGAAAGACAGCTCGGCTCACAGAACAGGATTTTCTCGCCGCGGCTGGCCAGCGGAAACAAGCCTTCCACCACCCGGGCCGCCTGTGTGCGCGCGTCTTCCAGAAGCCCTTGCGAAATCAGCGGGCGGCCGCAGCAGGCCGGCCGCACCACCTCCACGGCACAGCCGCCGCGCTCCAGAAGTTCCAGCGCCGCCACTCCGATCTCCGGGTCGTAGTGGTTGGTGAACGTGTCGTTGAACAGCGCCACCGAACGCCGCGAAGTCCCCGCCGGCCGCGCGTGGCGGGCCAGCCATCGCTCGAACGTTTCCCGCTTCCAGGCCGGGAGGCGGCGCCGGCGGTCCAGGCCGAGAAGCTTCTGGTTCAGCCAGCGGACCGGCGCCGTACCCGCCATCCCGTTGGCCATGGGCGCCAGGCGGCTGCCCCACACCGACAAGCGGTGTATGTTCCCCAGCGCGCGCGCGCTCCACGGTGTGCCGTGGCGGGCCCAGTAGTCGGCCAGAAACTCGCTCTTGAACCGCGCCATGTCGACGCCCACCGGACACTCGGCCTTGCACGCGCGGCATTCCAGGCACAGGTCCAGCACGCGCCGCACGCCTTCGTCGCCCAAGCCGGCTTCGCCCAGACGCCCGGCCATCGCCAGGCGCAGCACGTTGGCCCGGCCTCGCGTCGTGTGCGACTCCTCTCGCGTCGCCATGTACGACGGGCACATCGTGCCCGAGAGCTTTTTGCGGCAGGCGCCCACGCCGCTGCACATCTCCACCGCCGCGCCCATCCCGCCGTATTCCGAATAGTCGAACCACGTCCGCGGGTTCGGAGTCCGGTAGCCCGCGCCAAACCGCAGGTTCGCGGTCATGGGCGGCGCGTCCACAATCTTGCCGGGATTGAGAATTCCCAGCGGATCGAAGGTGCGCTTGATCTCCCGAAACGCCTCGTAGAGCGTGGGCCCGAACATCTGGCGCATAAACGGAGCGCGCACCAGGCCGTCGCCGTGCTCGCCCGAAAGCGCGCCGCCGAACTCCAGCACCAGGTTGGCCACCGCCTGCGCGATCGACTCGAATTTCCGCACGCCGTCTTCGGTCTTCATGTTGACCACCGGCCGCACGTGCAGGCAGCCCACCGAGGCGTGCGCGTACACGCCAGCCGTGGTCTCGTGGCGGCGGACGATCTCGAGGAAGCGCCCGATGAACTCGCTCAGACGCTCCGGCGCCACCGCCGTATCCTCCACGAACGAGATCGATTTGGCGTCTTCCTTCATGGCCATCGAAAGCCCCAGCGCCGCTTCCCTCAGGCTCCAGATGCGCGCCTGCGCCGCCGGCTCGGTCTCCAAGTGGTAGGCGTAGCCCAGCCCCCGCTCGCGCAAGTCGGCTTCGAGCGCCCGCAGACGGGGCGGCAGGTCCTCTTTTCGGTCCGCGTAGAATTCGATGCACAGGGTGGCGCCGGGATCGCCGTGAATGACGGAAGCGCGGATGCGTTCGAGCGCCGCGTTTTGCCGCGTGTTGTCGAGGATGGCCTTGTCCATCACCTCGATCGCCGAGGGCTGATGCCGCAAAATCGCCGGCGCCGCCGAAAGCGCCTCCAGCAGATCGCCGAACATCGCCACCATCACCGCTTTGGCCTTGGGCAGCGGCACCAGCCGCAGCTTGGCTTCCAGCACCACCGCCAGCGTGCCTTCCGAGCCCACCAGGATTTTGGACAGGTTGACCGGCCGCGCCGCATCGGTAAACTCGTCCAGGTTGTAGCCGCCCACGCGGCGCAGAATCTTGGGGTAGCGGCGGTCGATTTCGGCGGCGTGCTCGGTCGCCAAATCGAGCACCTTGCGGTAGCAAGCCGCCTCCAGGCTCTCGCCCCCGGGGACCTCGCCCCGCGCCATTTCCCGCGCGTGCACGATGCTGCCGTCGGAAAGCGCGGCTTCCAGCTCCAGCACGTGATCGAGGGTCTTTCCGTAGACCACGCTGCGCGCGCCCGCCGAGTTGTTGGCGATCATGCCGCCGATGGTAGCCCGGCTGGCCGTGGAAATATCGGGAGCGAACCGCAGCCCCAGCGGCGCCAGTTGCGCGTTCAGTTCGTCGAGTACGATGCCCGGCTCCACCCGCGCCCAGCGCTCCTCCGCGTTCACCTCCAGCAGCCGGTTGTAATATTTCGAGGTGTCGATCTGCAGACCTTCGCCGATGGCTTGCCCGGCCTGCGAGGTGCCGCCTCCGCGCAGCGTGACCGGACAGCGAAAGCGGCGGCAGATTTCGAGCGCGCGAAGGATATCCTGGCGGGTCCCAGCGGCTGGATCTGATAGACGCTGGCGTCGGTCGAGTAGAGCGCGCGCGAGACCAGGTCGAACCGCACCTCGCCCTCGATCGCGCCTTCCAATTCACGCCGCAGCGCGTCCGCATCCACGGCGCCTGCGCTCGCTTGGGGAACCGGCGTCCCCGCCTCCAGTTGTATGAGCCCCACCCCGTTATTATCCGATGAGCGCTGAACAACCGCTCACGAAAAGGGGACAGACGTATTTTCACGCGACGGCCGCGACCCTCATAAGGTCCCTACGAACCACAACAAGCCGATGACCGCCGCCAACGCTCCCACACCGATCTGTATCGACCGCGAATACGTCCGCCGCGTCTTTCCGTCCTCGCCGGTCAACCGCAACATCTCGACATACGGCCGCAGCCCGCGGCGAAACCATCCGTCGATGGTTACTTTCTGGCCGATGTACCCCGGGGCCCCGTGGATCGCAAACAGCAGGCGGGCAAACGGAATGGACTGCCGGTAGAGCACGAAGAGGATGCCGGTGGAATCGCGCAGCACCAGGTCCGGGCTCCAGAACGCGCCGGGGACGCCCTGGCCGAGGATTTCGCCCTCCAGCCGCACCGCGCGCGGTCCCATCTCCGAAACGCCGGTATCTTCCATCAATTTGGCGATGGTGGCCGGCTGGAACTCGCCGCCATAGCGGTACCACGTGCGCAGCATCCAGAACGCGCCGGTCAACGCCAGCAGCACGGGGGCCACCGCGGAATCGAGCCCGGCGCCGGAGACGTGGAACCACCGCGGGACCGCTACCGCAGCCACCAGCGTCAGGCCGGTCACCCACGGCGCCGCCCAGAGCAGAAATTCCACCGGGAACTCGGTCCACCGGATGCGCTGGTCCGCCGGCAGCGGATACGAAAAGGCCTGCCCCATGGCTTGCGCTTCGCGGCCTAGCGCGCGCACACGCAAAGCCGTGAGCGGATGCGTGGAACTCAATTCATAGAAGCGCGCCCACGGATTGACCAGGTCCCAGCGCATCACGGCCGCCGCGCCGGCGGCATCGGCCCCGCTCAACGCCAGCGACTGGCCCGAGCGGAGGTTCGAGATCCCCATCAACGCCAGCCCTCCGGCCAGGCTCCGGCTCCGCTCCAGCCGCGCCTTTTCCTTGCCCTTCGCCGACGCCATGGCCTCCCCGAATGCGCCAGCGGCCTGCACCATCCCGTAGGCGATCTTGACCAGCGCCGAAGCCAGCGTGTCCGGCGAGCCGGTAATCCGCGCGGAGAATTGATCGGCGTAGTATTCGCGGGTGCGGCTCAGTAGAAACACCACGAATTGGCTCACCCAGTAGCACACGTAGGCGCCCACCGCCAGGGCCCGCGACCGGTTGTTGCTGCGCGTGAAGACGTAGAGCTGGTAGAGCAGCAGCGGCGCCAGCGCGGCCAGCGTCATCACCACGAAATCCCAGTGGTCGATGTGACCGATTTCATGCGCCAGCACCGCGTTGCTCTCTTCCGGAGTCAGAATCTTCAGCAACCCGGCGGTCACCACCACCCGCGCGTCGCCCGGCGTGTGGCCATAGGTAAACGCGTTCGGCGTGTTGCTCGGAATGATGCCGATGCGCGGCATCTTGAGCCCGCGCTCATGACAGATGCGCTGGAGGAACTCGCGGTTCCGCGCCGGCAGCTCCGTGCCCGAATCGTCCCATTCGATCTTCATGAGCCAGGTGATGAGCGACGGCGAAAGGCCGTACTGAAGCGCCACGATGACCACGGCAAACGCGGCGGCCACCCACAGCGGAGCGCCGTGCCGGGCCAGGTACAGATCGCCCAGCGCGAAGACCATGCCGTACAGGACGAGCAGAATGAGCAACGAGCGGCCAGCGAGTTTCATTCCGGACCTCCAGGCCCAAAGTATAAGCGGGCGGGGAATTTGAAACAATGATACCGGATCTAAGGAAATCCCCCGAGCCGGACTAGTCTCGGAAGTTAACCATGCCGCGCGATTCCGAAGCTACGAGATCGTGCAGCCGGTCCCACGCCAGTGGTTGCGGAGATAGGCGCCCGCCATCCGGTCGGCCACCGAGGTGTGGTCTCGCAGCCAGCCGGCAAGTGATTCCAGCACTTCGAAGATGCGTTGCCGATCGCCGCCGGGGATCGCCCGCCGCAGGTCGTCCAGCCGGGCGCGCGCCGTCTCATGCTGTCGTTCGTGCCACTCGAATGACGGGTACGCGGCGGCGCGCATCATGCGTTCCTCGTGAGTCAGGTGACCCGTCACCTCGCCGGCCAGGCGCCGCTCCAACCCTTCCAGCTCGGCAGGCCTTTCGCCCTCCAGCACCGCTTGACGGAATTCATCCGCCAACCGGAACATCTCCTGGTGCTCGGCATCGATCTCCGGAACGAACACCGAGTTTTCCTGAGTCCACTTCAGGCTTCGCACGTTTCGTATTTTAGGACTTTTCGAGCCACAAATCCACTTATCGAGCTTTCAGCATTCGACTAGTAGCCTGTCGCGGAGAATGCGTTAGCATGTAGGGCGGCTTGGTAAGCCGCGGCCGATTGGCAATCGGCCTGGCCCGCTCGCCAGATCCGCTTCTGATGCTG
>Ga0335078_10017238_pt1 | contig 10725 bp, 10 predicted proteins | sample Lox_Sample_32_FD_206711 | JGI IMG/M metagenome (GOLD analysis project Ga0335078, IMG submission 206711) | Soil microbial communities from Loxahatchee National Wildlife Refuge, Florida, United States - Lox_Sample_3.2 | ecosystem: Environmental > Terrestrial > Soil > Wetlands | place: USA... | reverse complement strand
GTTTGAAGCGGAAGGAGGAGAGCGTCTGGTGGTGTTGTTGCATCGGCTTTCCCTAGGATAGCAGATGCTGCCCAGAAGTTACAAAAGCCGCCCGAATCGCAGATTTTTCCAGGTAAAGTAACCGATCATGGTCTTCCCGTCTACGATCTTACCCGCTCGGATTTGTTGCTCCACATCCTTCGCGCTGAACCAACGGGTTTCGATCTGCTCGTCGTCCATCGGCGTCGCGGTTCCCGCTGTCAGACCGGTAGCCAGGAAGATGGTCATCTTCTCGGCAACATAGCCCGGGCTCGGATAAAAAGTAGCCAATTTCTTCCATTGCTTGGCGCGATAGCCGGTCTCCTCCACCAGTTCCCGGCGCGCCGCCTGCAGTGCGGTTTCTCCTTCGTCCAGTTTTCCGGCGGGTAATTCCCATAAATAGCGGCGAACCGGCACGCGATATTGTCGCACCAGAAGAATTCGCTTCTTCTCGTCCACCGCCATCATTACCGCTGAGCCGGGATGCTGCACAATGGCCCGCTGTATCTCGAATCCGGCCGGATCCTTCACGTGATCCTCCGTCACAGAAAAGAGTCTGTTTTGATATTTCAAATCTGTGGAAATTAGTTTCATGATTTGCCGATCGCTTGAGTCAGTTCTGGGAGCGGAAGCGTATTCAAGATATCGCCGGCTTCCAGCCAGCCACGCCGTGCGGTGATCACGCCGAAGGGCATATTCGCGCCAAGATGCCTGGTTTGATGCGCATCGGTGGAAATGGCGAACTTTGCACCCAGGCCCTTCGCGGTGCGAATCAGCGCACTCGGCAGGTCGAGCCGTTCGGGGCTGGCATTGATCTCCAGGTAAACGTTTCGGCGCGCGGCTTCCGATGCGACGCGATCGAAATCGAACGGATAAGCTTCGCGATTGAGCAGCATCCGCCCGGTGGGATGGCCGAGGACCCGGACGTTGGGCGATTCCAGGGCGCGCAGCAGACGGTCCGTCATCTCCGATGCTTCAAGATTCATGTGGCTATGGATGCTCGCGATAACGATATCCAGTTCCGCCAGCGCATCCTCGGCTAAGTCCATTGCGCCGTCGCGGCGGATATCGCACTCCAGTCCGGAAAGAATCCTAATCCCGAGCCCGTCTTTATTCAGTTGCCGCACGTGTCTCGCGAATTCAACCGCGCGCTGCTCGTCCAGTCCGTTCGCCATAGCGAGCGCCTTCGAGTGATCGGTAATCGCGATATATTCGTATCCCAAAGCGCGCGCCGCTTCGGCCATTTCTACGAGCGTCGCCCGACCGTCGGTTTCCGTGGTGTGCATGTGCAGATCGCCGCGGATATCGGCGAGATCCACCAGCTTCGGCAATCGGCCTTCGAGCGCGGCTTCGATCTCGCCGCAATTTTCGCGCAGCTCCGGCGGAATCCACCGCAGGCCCAACCCGGAATAGACTTGTTCCTCGGTCTCGCCGCCTACGCGCTCATTACCTTCCACCCGGAACAGTCCGTATTCATTCAGTGTCAGACCCAGTTTGAGTGCACGGCTGCGCAGCACGATGTTGTGTTCCTTGCTGCCAGTGAAATACTGCATGGCCGCGCCGTAGCTTTCTTTAGGTAACGCACGAAGATCCACCTGCAAGCCTTCCAGGCCATATTGAATGCTGGCTTTGTTGGCGCCTTTGCCGAGCACGGCGTGCGCCTTGGGGTGGGCAACAAATCGCTCCAGCGCTTCCGGCGCTCCCGCTCCGGTGACCAGTAAATCGAGATCCCCAATGGTCTCCTTGCCGCGCCGCAAGCTTCCGGCGGCGGCGATCTGATCTAAACCACCGGTTTCCGCCAGATAGGGGATCAATTCATCGGCGGCCTTCTTTCCAAAACTGAGCAGAAAGCGCCCCGCGCGTTGCCGGTACTGCGCGATCGATTTGAGCACCTTCTCTTCAAGCTTGGCGCCCATGCGGGGCAGCTCGCGCAGTTTTTGCTCTCTACAGATTCGTTCCAGATCGTCGATGGTCGCCACTTTGTGGTGCTCCCACAACAGTGCCACGCCTTTGGAGCCGAGCCCCTGAATTCGCAATAGTTCCAGCAGACTCGATGGATATTTTGCGAGCAACGAATCGCGCTTTTCAAACGCAGAACCGTCGCTATTCCCTTGCCGATGCCTGGGATCTCGGTGACATTGCGATCCGGGTTGCGCAGGATGTCCTCGATGCGTTCCGGATAGCTCTCGATGGTGGATGCGGCGTTGCGATAGCTGCGGATGCGAAAGCCGTCTTCGGCGCCAATCTCCATCAGGTCGGCAACTTCCGAGAGCATGCGCGCGATTTCACGATTTTCCATGCGTCCTCGAAAGTGTATCCAGTAAGTGCGGCTCCACATGCACCAGCACGTCGGCCACCCAATCGAGCTTTTCGCGAATACGCGCGCGCACCTCGGTGGCGATTTCGTGGGAATCCCAGACGCTCATCGCCGGATCCACTTCCAGATGCAGATCCACGTGCCAGCGGAGGCCGGTTTTGCGGGCGTAACATTTCTCGATGCCCAGGGCGCCGGGAACGCTAAGGGCAACGCGGCGAATGGTGTCCAAGGCGCGCGGATCGGGCATCGTATCCATTAGCTGAAGCGTGGTGTCGCGGGCGACTCGCAGCCCGATGAAGATGACGATGATTCCCACCACGCAGCCGCCGATATGATCGGCGGCGCCAAAACGCGCTGGATCAAGGAGCGTCATTCCCACAGCGGCGAGTGCGGCAGCGCCTGAAAAAACATCCACAGCCTCGTGCCAGGCGTCGGCCGTGAGTGCCGAACTCCGGGTCCTACGGCCGTAACGCCACTTGGCGACGCTCATGCCGCCCTTAATCGCAATGGATGCCAGCAGCGGCCAAATGGCGTACAGTGCCGGCGCGGGTTGCGCTTCCAAAGCGCGTTGGATGGAGCGAAACGATATGAGCGCACCGGTGGCGACAAGGATCATGCCGACCAGAAGACCGCTCAAAGTTTCCAGCCTCCCATGACCATAGGGATGCTCGGCATCGGGAGGCTTCGCGGCGATGATTAAGCCGAACAGTACCAATCCTGAGGTCAACACGTCGCCGGCGTTTTCCATGCCGTCAGAGACAACCGCAGTGGAGTTGGCGCGCATGCCGATGACGATCTTCGCGGCCGCGAGTGCGGCGCTGACCAGCATGCTCGTGATTGCAATCGCGCGGCCGGCGCGCTCGGCCGTCACCGGCGCCTCGAGTGGACGCTGGACACCCGGCCGGCCCCGGCTCCGTCCGGCATGGCGGGCTGGTGCACTCTGCGCTTCTTCTTCGCGCTCACCAGTTCGTAGCTGCCGCGGACCAGTTGATCGATCTCCTTCCAATTAAGTTTCGTACTCGCCCGCAGCGACACCCAGCCGTGTTGCCCGACATACGGCGTTCGGTAGAAACGCGAATCTTCGAGGAAAATCGGCTGCATTTTCTTTCCGACCTTCACGCAGATGGACAGTTCGCCCTTGTAGGTTTCCAGAACGGTGAAGGTCTTGGTGCTCACCTGAAATGTCGGATGTCCGAAGGTCACTGTCTCGCTGGTCTTGGGCAACGCCAGGCAGATCTCACGGAGCTTGGTGAGGATCTTTTTCTCGTCCATTCATCTAACAGCGTATCGTAAGATGCGCATATTTGACCGGCGGCCTAGAGGTACCGCTCCTTCAAAATCCGCATATGATGCAGCTCGTGGCCGGCGACGATATAGCCGAGCGCCCGGACCGTGATCTTGGCGTCGCTCGCGGTGCCGGATCGCTTGGCCTCCTCGGGCGTCAGTCCGTTGAAGAACAGAATCGTGGAGCGCCGTACATGGTCGAATTCCGCAATCAAGTCGCGCCAGGGATGGAGGTCGAAGTTGGCGGCGGCGATGTACGGATCCTGTTCGAAGCCGGCCAGGGGCGTCTGGTCGTTGCGTGCAAATCGCAACGCACGATAGGTAAAGATTCGTTCCGCGTCGATCAGGTGGCCGAGAACCTCTTTGATGCTCCACTTGTCGGGTTGATAACGATGCAGCGACTTTTCTTCGCTGATGCGGCGCAGAGACTCGAGCGATTGGCCGGTTTGCGCCTCCAGCGTGGCCGTTAAATGGTTTCCGTCGACGAGGGAGATGTATTTTCCGTAGTAGGGTGCGTATTCCGATACTTCGGGTGCAGCGATCATGGATCAATCGTAGCAGCCACAGTTGTTGCAGCCACAGCTTGACGCGGGGCATTCCGCCCGTTATTTTGAAATGGAGCGCTTTCAGGGCGCCACCCGCTCGCGGAAAGGGCTAAGCCCTCCTGAATGTTGACGTAAGTGCGGACATAACAACTGTCCTTTCGGCCTGACGATGCGAGCGATCGGGCGCAGCCGGGCAATTTGCCCTGAAAGGAAGTTGTCATGACCAATTCTCTACCACCGAATCCTTCGCTCGAAAACCTCAAGAAGCAAGCGAAGACTCTACAGAAGAAGTGGCTTTCGGGCGATGCGGAAACGCTCGCACGCGTTCGTGCCAGTCATCCGCGATATTCGTCGGTTTCCGATGATCGACTTCGGGCGGCGAAGGCCCGCCTTACCGATTGCCAGCTTGTGCTGGCACGGGAGGCCGGTTTTGCAAGTTGGCCGCGGATGAAGGTCGCGGTTCAATCCGCAAATCAGGAGTTAGCCGATCAGTTTATCAGCCTGGCGTGTTTATGCTACGACGATCCGCATTACGACCACCGCTCATTTCACGCTCGCGCGCACGAGATGCTTTTGAGCCATCCGGAACTTGCCGAAACCAACATTTGGACCGCCGCTGCGGCTGGAAACGCGCACGCGGTTGGGTCGTTTCTCGACGAGAATGCGGAGTTGGTGAATCGCGCCGGCCCGCACGGCTGGGCGCCGCTCATTTGCGCGTGTTATTCGCGCGTCAAGCCAATCGGCCCGAGCCACTTGACGCTTCAGGTGGCGAGAGTGCTTCTCGATCGCGGCGCCGATCCGAACGCCTACACACTCAAACACAACGATCCGCCAGGCAGCGATCGCGCGCGGCGCTTCACCGCCTTGACCGGCCTCTTCGGCGGCGGTTCCACTGGACTGGCGAACCAGCCGCCGCATCCTGAGTGGCGCGATCTCGCTGAGTTGCTGCTCGAGCGCGGCGCCGACCCGGCCGACGAGATGGCACTGGCTATCAATCAAGACGCCAGCCTTGAAATTCTGCTGCGGCACGGCCTCAAACCCGATGCCACGGCCTCGAATGGAATCACGTTGATGGGCCGAGCGCTTTCCCAAGCGGCCCGCCAGGGCAACATCGAGCAGGTCCGCCTTCTCATTGATCGTGGCGCGCGTATGGATGAGCGTTTCAACAACAAGCTTCCGTGGGAGCACGCGTCCCGCCTCGGCCGGGTCGAAGTCGCACGGGTTCTGGAAAAAGCCGGCGCGCCGCTTGCGCAAATGGACGCGATCGGCCGATTCATAGCGGCCTGCATGGCCGGCGACGAAACCGCCGCGCGCGCCCTGGTCGCCGCCGATCCCGATCTTCATTCTCGTGCCCCACAGGACCTGGTGCATCGGGCCGTCTGGACCAGGAACATAGAAGCCGTGAAACTCACGCTCGATCTCGGCTTCGACCCCAACGCAATCGAGGACAACGCGGCCATCCATCACGCCGGAGTCCTGGCCGAGCGCGACGACATCCTCCGCCTGCTGCTCAACCGCGGCGCGTCTCTGAAACTTCGCGACCCGTGGTACGACAGTACAGGAATCGGCTGGGCCGATTTCTTCAATTACGCGAAGCTTCGCAACAAGCTGCTGAACGAACCCGGTATCTGCCTCTTCGATGCACTTCAATACGACCGCCTCGATCGCATTCCCGATATCTTGGCACGCGATCCGGCGGCTCTCAACCGGCCCTTCGCCGAATGCCTCACGCGCGAGCCGCGGCCCGAGGATTGGCAAACCCCACTCGTGCGCATGGTCGACGCTGGCAAAACAGCGGCAGTTCGAGTCTTGCTCGAACATGGTGCGGATCCGACTATGCGTCATCCCGACGGCCACTCGCTCATCGATATCGCGCGCGACAAGGGTTATCAAGAGATTGCAGACCTATTGCGCCAGCGTGTTGGGAGCGATTCCGGATGCGGCTAACTTCTGTACACCGCGTCGGGTGCGCACCGCTCTACAATAATCTGAGATGATGCGCGAGCAAACTTTGATTATCGATCCTGACGACGCCCGCGACGCAGTCCTCGAGGGTCTCGCCTCAATCGAACGCGGCGATTTCATCGAGCTTAAAGGCGAGGCTGCTCTGAAGGAATTCTTCGCGGACATCGTCGCGCGAGGAAGGAAACGGCTCGCCGCCAAACGAGGATCCTTTCGGCCGGACGTTAGGAAGTGTCCGACAGACGCAGTGGCGGCCATCAGGCAGTCTAAGACTATGTCCGGTGCCCTTGCGCTTCGCGCTTAAAAGGCCGCGGAAAACTCGCAGGCGTCGGCACGAGTGCCGGCGCGGCAAACTGAGGTTTGCGCCACAGCACCTTAAGCGAGCGCGTTGATCGGCGCCGGGTGAGCGGTTTCGAACAACCTGATCTGCAAATCCTGTTGCAAAATGTAACCCAGCTCGTCGATGCCTTCGAGTAGACAGTGTTTCGCGAAGCTGTCTACCGGAAATTCCACTGCGCGGCCGCTCGCGAGCGTCAGGGTTTGCGTCGCGAGATCGACTTTCACCGGCGTGTTCGGATTCGCAAACAATTCGGTATGCACATCACGCGGCACAATGATCGGCACAAGCGAATTCTTCAACGCGTTTTGCCGGAAAATATCGGCGAACGAAGTGCTGATCACCGCGCGGAATCCATACTGCGTGAGCGCCCAAGGGGCATGTTCGCGCGAACTGCCGCATCCGAAATTATCGCCTGCCAGCAGAATCTGCGATTGCTTGGCTTGGGGCGTGTTCAGAATGAAATCGGGTTTGGGATTTCCCGCGGCGTCATAGCGCCAGTCGTAGAACAACTGGTCGCCAAGGCCGTCTTTCGAAATGGTCTTCAGGAATCGCGCGGGGATGATTTGATCGGTATCGATGTTGTCGATCGCCAGCGAGACCAACCGGCTTTCAAACGCTGTGAATTTCTTCATGGCAGCAATGTCCTCACGTCGGTGACTACCCCGGTTATCGCCGAGGCCGCAGCCGTCAGCGGGCTGGCCAGGAACGTGCGCCCGCCCTTGCCTTGCCGGCCCTCGAAATTGCGATTGCTCGTCGAAACGCTGTATTCGCCCGGTTGTAGCTGATCGCCGTTCATCGCGATGCACATGGAACAACCTGCTTCGCGCCAATCCGCGCCGGCATCGCGGAAGATCTGATCGAGCCCTTCGGCTTGCGCCTGCGCCTTTACCTGTTGCGATCCAGGCACCACCATCACGCGCACTCCCGGATGCACTTTGCGCCCGCGCAGAATGTTCGCAGCGCTGCGCAGATCGGAAATGCGCGAGTTGGTGCAGCTCCCGATGAAGACCACGTTCACCTTGTGGCCCAGCAGCGATTTGCCTGGCGCGAGATCCATGTAACGAAGCGCTTTCGCCAATGAATCACGTTCGAGCGGATCGGTGACGTCGCCGGGATTCGGAACCGCGGCCGTAATCGGGATGCCCATACCTGGATTCGTTCCGAAAGTGATCATCGGCTCAAGCGCTGCGGCATCGATGGTGATGGTTTTGTCGTAGCACGCGCCGTCGTCGGTTGGCAATTTGCGCCATCGCTCGAGCGCCGCCGTCCACGCGGCATCCTTCGGCGCGTGGGGACGACCCGACATGTATTGATAGGTCGTATCATCGGGGGCGATCAGCCCGCCACGCGCGCCCGCTTCGATGGACATATTGCAAACTGTCATGCGCTCTTCCATCGAAAGCGCTCGAATCGCCGAACCGCAATATTCGAAAATGCAGCCAGTGCCCCCGCCGATGCCGATCCGCGCGATCAGCGAAAGAATAATGTCTTTCGCGGTAACGCCGGGTTTCAGGCCTCCATCGACGAGTACTTGATATGTCTTCGGCTTGTTTTGCAGCAGGCACTGCGATGCCAGCACGTGCTCCACTTCACTGGTACCGATCCCAAACGCCAGCGCGCCAAATGCGCCGTGGGTCGCGGTATGGCTATCGCCGCATACCACGGTCATGCCCGGTTGCGTCAGGCCTTGCTCGGGACCGATCACGTGGACGATGCCTTGCTGGGGGCTATCCAATCCGAAGCAGCGAATTCCGAATTCCGTGCAGTTCGCCTCCAGGCGTGCAACTTGGGCGGCGGCGATCTTGTCAACAATCGGCAACGATCGCGGCGTGGTAGGCGTGCTGTGGTCCGTGGTGGCGATGGTCAGATCCGGACGGCGCACCCGCAGGCCCCGCGCGCGGAGTCCATCGAATGCCTGCGGCGAAGTCACTTCGTGGACCAGGTGCAGATCGATAAACAGCAGCGCGGGAGCGCTTGCGGGCTCCGCGACGATATGGTTGTCCCAGATTTTTTCGATAATCGTGCGAGGTTTCATATGCACTGCTTGACTTGATCTCCCACTTCCGACGTCGTCGCCGCACCTTTCAAATCCGCAGTAACGCGCCCGGAATTCAGAACCGATTCCACCGCGCGATTCACTGCCGCCGCTTCTTCCTTCAAACCGAAACTGTATTCGAGCATCGCGGCCACCGATCCGATCGCCCCGAAAGGATTGGCTTTGTTTTGACCCGCGATGTCCGGCGCCGATCCGTGCACCGGCTCGTACAGCCCCACCCAGACGCCTGAGGGTTTGCGATCGCCGATGGAAGCCGAAGGCAGCATGCCGATCGACCCGGCCAGTACCGCCCCTTCATCACTCAGGATATCGCCGAACATGTTTTCGGTGAGCAGCACATCGAAACGGCGTGGATTCAGGATCAATTGCATGGCGCAGTTGTCCACCAGAATGTGATCGAGCGCGATGTCGGGAAACTCCGCCGCGATTTCGGTTACCACCTTGCGCCAAAGCTGTGAGTTTTCGAGTACATTCGATTTGTCCACGCTGGTGACCTTGCGCCGCCGATTGCGCGCCAGATGAAACGCCATCCTTGCGACCCGCTCGATCTCCGAGCGCGTGTAGGCCATGGTGTTGACTGCGCGCGTTCCGTTTTCCTCGATCCCGCGCGGCGTGCCGTAGTACAAGCCGCCGGTCAGCTCACGCACGATGATCATGTCCGTGCCGTCCACCAGCGAATTCTTGAGCGGCGAAGCGTCGAGCAGCGCCTGGTACGATCGAACCGGCCGCAAGTTCGCATAAACGCCCAGCACTTTCCGAATTCCGAGCAGCCCTTTTTCAGGTCGCTTTTCCGGCGGCGCTTGATCGAATTCGGGTAAACCGACCGCGCCCATCAACGTGGCATCGGCCTTGAGTGCGAGATCGATGGTTTCCTGAGGCAGCGGCTCTCCCGTCTCGTGGATCGCCACGCCACCGAGCAGGCCCTCGCTGATCGAAAGATCATGCCCGAATTTGTTCGCCACCTGCCGCAAAACCTTAACGGCTTCACGCGTGACTTCGGCGCCGATCCCGTCCCCGGGGAGAATAAGAATGTTCAACTGCATGTCTTGGAAATCGCTGCTTCGCGCTGCTCAGTCCGCTGCGATGGCCTTCGAGGTCTCGCCGATCACGTCGTGAATGAGGCTCACGATCTCCTCGTTGCGAAGACCCTTCTTTCGGTCGGCCGCCGCGGTAAAGCGGTGATACAACGCGTCCAGCTCTTCTTTATTCAGTTCAAACCCGAGATCCTCGGCGCGCTTGTGCAGCGCGTGCCGGCCGCTGTGCTTGCCAAGCACCAGTTTACTCTCGGGTACGCCCACCGTAGTGGGCTCGATAATCTCGTATGTGGTTCGTTCCTTCAGGTAACCGTCCTGATGGATGCCCGCTTCATGCGCGAAGGCGTTCTCGCCAACGATGGCTTTGTTCGGCTGCGGCCCGAACGTGATGGTCTCAGCCAGAAGCTGGCTGGTGGAGTAGATCTGCTCCGTGACGATTTTGGTTTCGTACGGCAGCTTGTCGGCGCGCGTCTTGAACGCCATCACGATCTCTTCGAGCGATGCGTTTCCGGCACGCTCACCTATACCGTTCACGGTGCATTCGATCTGCCGCGCGCCAGCTTGCACCGCCGCAATCGAATTCGCGACAGCCAGCCCTAGGTCGTCATGGCAGTGCACGCTTACGATCGCACTCGCGCCCAAAGCGCGCGCCATGCGCCCGATCAAAGCGCCATATTCTTCCGGCACCGAATACCCAACCGTGTCGGGAAGATTCACCGTGCGCGCTCCCGCGGCCACCACCGCGCGCGAAATCTTCTCCAGATAATCCCAATCCGTTCGGGTGGCGTCTTCGGCGGAGAATTCCACATCCTCTGTGTATTCACGTGCCAGCTCCACCGCCGCCACGGCTTCATCCAGCACTTGCTGCTCCGATTTTTTCAGCTTGTATTTCAGATGAATTTCGCTGGTGGCAATGAAGGTGTGAATGCGCGGCCGCTTGGCATGCTTTAGAGCAGCCGCGGCCCGCTCGACATCCGGCGTGTTCGCTCTAGCGAGCGCGGCTACATGCGCCCATGAGAATTCGCGGCTGATGGCGTCCACCGCTTCGAAATCGCCTTCCGAGGCAATCGGGAACCCCGCTTCCAATATGTCGACGCCGAGATCCACCAACTTCCGCGCCAGACGCAGCTTCTCGGGAACGGTCATGCTGCAACCCGGCGATTGCTCTC
>Ga0335078_10017237_pt1 | contig 10725 bp, 10 predicted proteins | sample Lox_Sample_32_FD_206711 | JGI IMG/M metagenome (GOLD analysis project Ga0335078, IMG submission 206711) | Soil microbial communities from Loxahatchee National Wildlife Refuge, Florida, United States - Lox_Sample_3.2 | ecosystem: Environmental > Terrestrial > Soil > Wetlands | place: USA... | reverse complement strand
CGCCCAGAGGAGGACGCCCGGCAGGGCGGCCCCGGCGGCGGCCACGTCGGCGATCGCCACGAACAGGTCCGACGCCGACGTGAGGAACCCGAACGTGGCGAACGCCGGCAGGAGCCAGAGGACGAGGTACGCCCAGCGGACCGCCGCGTTCCCCCCTCCCCCGCGCGACCCCTGGACCCGACGCACGAAGAACCGCCCGGTCACGAGGGAGAGGGCGAGCGCGAAGGTCACCGCGACCACGACGCCGGGGAGAATGGCGAGGCCGACCTCGACCCCGAGCGCCGCACCGACGAACAGGGGGGTCGTCACGAGGACCGTCCCCGCGGGCAGGTCGAAGAGGCGGAGGAACAGCAGGGCGGCCGTGCGGCGCATCGTGCGGTCGTCGATCGGCAGCGGCTCGAGCACGGGCAGCACGCCCGAAGCGAGCAATGTCGGCAGCACCTGGATCCCGGTCCACCACAGGAACGCGACATCGATCCCGAGCAGCCCGACCAGGAGCCCGGTCTGGAACTCGACGGGGCTCAACGGGACGCTGACGATGCGGCCACCGAATGCGGCGTAAACGTGAACGATGTAGGCCGCGCCGACCGCGATCAGGGCGAGGAACGCGCTCACGAGCGCCTTGCTCTGGACGACGCGGGTGCGGGCTTTCGCGACCAGCGCCTTCGCCTCCCCCGGCGGCGCAATGTTCCCCTGGCGGAACGCGTAGACCGCCTGCAGGCACAGCTCGGTGTAGGCGACGTCGCTCAGGTGGGCCGCCGCCCGCCAGCTCATCCTACGGACCCTCGAGCGCCGCGACGACCTCGGAGAGGCCCTCGCCCTCGCGGGTGAGCCGAAGGAAGATCTCCTCGAGGCTCGCGTCGCCGTACTCCACCCGCGTCCGAAGCTCAGCGAGCGTCCCCTCGCCCCGGAAGACCCCGTGCTCGAGGATCCCGACCCGGTGGCACAGCTGCTCGGCGACCTCCATCGTGTGGGTGGAGAAGAGGACGCCGCGGGCGCCCCCCGCCACGTACCGGGCGAGGAGGTCCTTCATCAGCCGCACCGACCGCGGGTCGAGGCTGTTGAGCGGCTCGTCCAGGACCAGGAGCGGCGGCTGGTGGAGAAGCGCGCCGATCAGGAGCACCTTCTGGCGGGTCCCGTTCGAGAGCGCGGTGATCGGCTCGTCGAACTCGGACTCCAGACGGAACGCCGACGCGAACGCGGTCGCCCGCTCGGTCGCGACGGCCCGGTCGAGCCCCCGGATCCCCGCCACGAACTCGAGGAACTCCCGCGGCGTCAGCGCCTCGTAGAGGAGGGAGGTCTCGGGGACGTAGCCGATCCGCTCCTTCACGGCGAGCGCCTCCCGGGCGGCGTCGAACCCGAAGACCCGGACCTGGCCGGCCGCGGGGGGCACCAGGCCGACGATCGCCTTGATCGTGCTGGACTTCCCCGCGCCGTTCGACCCCAGGAGCCCGTAGATCTCGCCCGGACGGACGGAGAACGTGAGCCCGTCCACCGCGAGGCGTTCCCCGTAGACGACCCGAAGCCCCTCGATCGTGAGTGGCGTGGCCCGCGTCGGGTCGGTCGACGGTTCCATCACGCACTACCGGTCCGCGGAGGGGATAAACCACGCGGAGCGCCGGACTACCGGTCGCGCGTGAGCGGGAACAGGATCGTCTCCTTGATCGAGGGGATCCCGAGCACGCCCATGATCAGCCGGTCGACCCCGAACCCGATCCCGGTGGTGGGCGGGAGGCCGTACCGGAGCGCCTCCACGAAGTCGGCGTCGAACGCGTAGCGGTCGTCCCCCCGCTCCCCGAGCTGCTCACGGAAGCGGGCCTCCTGCTCGTCGGGGTCGGTCAGCTCCGTGTACGCGTTCGCGAGCTCGAACCCGGGGGTGAACACCTCGAACCGCTCCACCCGGCCCGGCTTCGACCGGTGCCGCTTCGCGAGCGGGGTGGTCGCGAGCGGGTGGTCGACCACGAACGTCACGCGGTCGATCGACGGCTCGACGTAATGTTCGAACAGCTTGTCGAGGAACGTCCCCGTCGAGGAGTTGTCCGGGACGGTCGACCCGGCGGCGCGGGCCAGCTCCCGGAGCTCCTCCCGGCTCTTTCCGAGAAGGCCCGAGAGACCGCTCTTCGCCTCGAGCTCGTCCAGAAAATCGACGGTCGCGAACGGGGGTCGGAACAGCGCCGCGCCCTTCGCGACCGCCGGGTCGTCGGGGAACAGCTCGACGGCCCGGGCGGCCACCCGCTCGAACAGGCCCTCGATCAGACGCCGCATGTCGTGGTAGTCCGCGTACGCCCAGTACGCCTCGAGCTCGGTGAATTCGGGGGAGTGGGTCGAGTCGAGGTCCTCGTTCCGGAACACCTTCCCGATCTCGTAGACCTTCTCGAACCCGCCCACGAGGAGCCGCTTCAACGCGAGCTCCTGCGCGATGCGGAGCTGGACGTCCGCGTCGACGTAATGACAGTGGGTGACGAACGGCGCGGCCGCCGCCCCGCCGGCCACCGGCGTGAGCGTCGGGGTCTCCACTTCGAGGAACCCTGCGTCGTCCAGGTACCGGCGCACCTCCCGGACGAGCAGGGTCCGGCCGCGGAACCGCGCCCGGACGTCGGGGTTCGCGAGAAGGTCGACGTATCTCCGCCGCAGGCGCGCCTCGACGTCCTGGATGCCGTGGAACTTCTCGGGCGGAGGAGCGATCGCCTTCGCGAGCAGGGTGAGCGACCGAACCAGGAGGGACGGTTCGCCCCGGCGGGAGACGGCCGGGTTCCCGTCGGCGCCGAGGAGGTCGCCGGGGTCGAGGTCGGAGAGCCAGGACCGGTACGCCGCCTCCCCGAGCTCGTCGACCCGGATCATCAATTGCAGCGAGCCCGCGAGGTCGTCCAAGTCGATGAACGTCGTCTTTCCGTGCTGGCGGATCGCCTTCAGCCGCCCGGCCACGCGGAGCGTCTCCGCCCCGTTCTCGGTGCCCGGGGCGAGGGACCCGCATGCGGCGCGGGCCACCTCCGTCGTCACGCGGCCCGGGAACGTGTAGGGGTACGGGTCGCGGCCGGCGGCGCGCATCCGCGCCACCTTCTCCCGACGTTCGTGTTCGAGCGCGGTCTCCTCGGCCATGGCTACGGCGGACGCGAGGCCGGGGCGAGTAGAAAATCTCTCGGAGGGACAGGCTTACGCCGCGGCGGGTTCCAGCGAGAGGCGCTCGACGCCGCCCGGGCGGAAGAGGGCGAGGTGTTCCGGCACCGCCGGCTCCTTGCCGGCGGGGCGGCCGGGCTCGTGAAGCAGGAGGAACGTTCCGAGGAAGAACTCGGCGGCGGCATCACCGCCCCCGATCCCGTAGCTCACGTAGTCGGAGAAGTAGACGTGGACCTGGGCCGAGCGTCGGCGGCGCAACGCCTCGAGGAACGTCTTGAGCTCGTTCGCGCCCTTGCGCTCGAGCTCGTCCACGAGGTCACGGAGGATCGGCCGCTGACTGACGCCGGCCAGGCCGTCATACGCGAGATACACCGCCGGGCGAGGGTCGAGGGCGACGACGTCGAGGCGGAGCACCCCTTCGACCGGCTTCGTGCGCATGGAGTGGCGCCTACTCGACCCTCGTTAAGAAGACTTCGGGTCGGCGATGGGCTCCCGCCGACCTCGGGAAGGGGTTGTCGCCGGTCCTCGCCACTGGTCTAGTGGTCGTGGCCGCCGCCGCCACCCGCGGGGCCGGGGGACGACTTCTTCGACGCGATGATGTCGTCGATCCGAAGCACCATGTTCGCGACCTCGGCCGCGGAGTTCAGCGCCTGGCGCTTCACCCGGAGCGGCTCGATGACGTGGAGCTTCCACATGTCGGCCGCCTTGCCGTCCGCGAGGTTGATCCCGACGTTCTTGTTCGCGCTCGGGCCGTCGTGCGCGCTGCGGAGCTCGATCAGGACGTTGATCGAGTCGTAGCCGCCGTTCTCGGCGAGGGCCCACGGGATCGACTCGAGCGACTGGGCGAACGCCTCGACCGCGAGCTGCTCGCGGCCGCCGACGGACCCGGCCCAGCGCCGGAGCTTCACCGCGAGGTCCATCTCGGTCGCGCCGCCGCCGGGGCAGACGACGCCGTCCTCGAGGACGCTTGCGACCACCTTGAGCGCATCCTGGAGCGACCGCTCGACCTCCTGCGTGACGTGCTCGGTGCCGCCGCGGATGAGGATCGAGACGGAGCGCGGGTTCGAGCAGCCGGTGACGAACGTCATGTCGTCCTCGCCCACCTTGCGCTCCTCGACCTTCGCGGCCTTGCCGAGGTCGCCGGCCGAAAGCTCCTTGATGCCGGTGACGACCTTGCCGCCTGTGGCGCGGGCGAGCTTCTGGAGGTCGGACTCCTTGACCTGCTTCACGGCGTAAATCCCCTCCTTCGCGAGGTAGTGCAGAACGACGTCGTCGATCCCCTTCTGGCAGACCACGACGTTCGCGCCGGCCGCCTTGATCGACTCGACCATCCGGTGGAACGTCTTGTCTTCCTCGTCGAGGAAGCTCTGGATCTGGCTCGGGTTCTTGATGTTGATCTTGCTCTCGATCTCGGTCTTCTTGATCTCGAGCGCCGAGTTGAGGAGCGCGATCTTCGCGTCCTTCACCTCGCCCGGCATGCGCGGGTGGCCGCGCTCCTTGTCGAGCACGATCCCCTGGATCAGCTCGGTGTCGGAGATGGTGCCGCCATGGCGCTTCTCGATCTTGATCTGGTCGACGTCTGCGACCGTCTTGTCGCCCCGCGTCTCGGCGATCCGCCGGACCGCCTCGACCACGATCTTGGCGAGCTCCTCGCGGGAGCCACCGACCCCCTTCGAGCCCATGGCCGTGACGGCGCAGTCGATCAGGATTGCCTCATCGGTCGCCTTCACGGACGTCCCGATCTCGGACTCGAGGAGGCGGCGAGCCTCCTGGACCGCGAGCTGGAAGCCGCGAGTGATGACGGTCGGGTGAACGTTCTGCTCGAGGAGGGATTCCGAGCGCTTCAGGAGCTCGCCCGCGAGCACGACCGCCGTGGTCGTCCCGTCGCCGCACTGCTGGTCCTGGGTCTTCGCGACCTCGACCAGCATCTTCGCGGCTGGGTGCTCGACGTCGATGTCCTTCAGGATCGTGACGCCGTCGTTCGTGATCGTGATGTCGCCCATGCCGTCGACGAGCATCTTGTCCATTCCGCGCGGTCCAAGGGTCGTCCGGACGACGTCGGCGACGGCTCGAGCCGCCGCGATGTTGTTCGCCGTCGCTCCCTTGCCGCGTTCGCGCTCCGTGCCTTCCTTCAGGACGAGGATTGGGGTACCCTGAAGCATTGTTCCACCATCAACGGAAAAAATGGACTTCTATATAATACTGCCTCGAGCGGCGGCTTTGGGAATTTACTGCTTGAACGAGCGTCCCTGTGACTAAACTCCCTGCCTTGGGATTTTATTCGGCTCCAAGGCGGCGCGCCGGCTCCGCTCGAAAGCGTGAGGGGGAGGGGCTAAGACAGCCCCCGATCCTTTTGGCCGTTTGCGACCAAACGGTGCTCTCGACCCGTCCAGTCACTTCTTTAACGAGGCTGAAATCCTCCAAAGGGGGCAAGGCCCCAGAGGGCGATTGAGTCACTTTCTCGAGCGCTCTTTGCGGGATTCCTCACCTTCGGTGCTTGGTCGGCCCTTGCCATTGGATTCTGTCTAGGAGGCATTACCCCCATTCCGGGCGTTGGGTATCTGGCGTTCGCCTAGCTCTTCCTAGCGGTGGGGGCGCTGATTGCATATGGAAATGCTCATCAAGAGTACGATGGCGATCGATTCGAGATGGGATAGAGAACAGGCACGACCTCGGAACGGTAGGACCGCGACGGACCTGCTGGATTCACGCATCGCCACTGAAGGGGCCATTGACAGTCAACTTTGCCTCTTTGCGGGAGGCGAGCCCATCCACCATGCCTGTCCGAATAGTGACGAGCGGGTTCCCCCTCACCAGCAAGATGATTCAGACTGGCTGAGGGCTTACCTTGGGAAGCCGTGATTGGAACTCATGTGGAATGGCGAAGTACATACCTGGTCGCGGGACCGCGGTATTTGATTCTGTAGTTGTGAGGCTGAGGACTGACGCCGACTTCCTCCGCAATCTCCATGACTCGATCGGCGGATATGAACGAGAGCGGTATCCAACCACGCCCAGGAAGGGCCAGGTAAGCCTCCGGCCCCCCATCCGTCGGTGGGCGATTCAGACGGTAGAGCTCCGTTGGGGCGCGACGGTTACTCCAAGGATACGTGAGGGTCACTCCACCGTCGCACTTGAGGGTGAGTCCAGACGAATTCACGATGAGCGCAGACTGTGCGGGTTCGCGCAATCCGCGAAGGCCCAAGAGAGCCAACCATAGGTTGAAGAGTCCTACGACCCCGATAACGGCCGAGATGAAGTAGGTCCTTCCAACAGCGCCGAACGTCAGAAACTCGTATGCGATTCCTCCGAAGCAGAGAGCGACGATTATGAGCACGGACGTGACAGCGACCTTCAAACCACGCAGATTCGAAGTGGTTCGGCGCGTCGAAGAAACATCAATGTACAACTCCTCTGACACAGCGGGTTGGCCTCCGTTGATCATTTCGAGAACTGCAACCCCTTTGCTAGTGGTTCCCAGTGCGTCGGAGAACAGTTCGAAATTCTTGAGGCCCGGCAGGAACGGACTCGCCTGAGGAAACACGAGCCCGTGGTATAGGTCGTAGACGCACTTCGCTCGGAACACGACCTCCAGCGCGGACTCCACAAAAGCGGAGGCAATTGTAGATCATCGGCTGCTCCATGAGCGCGCTGACGAACCTGTGGAGGTACCTTCCATGCCCGCGGTTTGGGCACACGGAGGTGTGACTCGGACCGGCCTCGACCTCGCCGCGGCCGATCACCGGTCGCTCTCCGTCCGCTGGATCCCCCAGCCGCGGGCGGCCTCGTCGAGGAAGGCTTTGAAGCCCTCCAGCACGAGCTGGGCGCTGTCCCGGTCCTCGACCGTCAGCGCACGGAGCTCGTCGATGAGCTTCCTCGCCGACTCTGCGGCGTTGGAATACGACCTCGACAGCCCTTCCGCCTTCGAGACCTCCTCGGCCGTCTTCGCGAGCTCGCTTCCCCCGACTGGCGAAGCGATCGAAGTCAGCGCGAGCCACCCTGCCAAGCCCTGGGCCGTGTTGAGGGCGCTGGCGCGATCCCTTAGCTTACGTTCGATATCCTCGAGGGGGGCCATCAGCTTGTCAAGGTTCGCTTGGAACTCGGCCGATCCCTCCCTGGTCCTTCGAAGAGACTCGCCCACAAGCTCCGAGGCGCGCGTAGCCATCGCGTTCACGATAGCTTGAATCCCAGTATCCCTGCCCTCGTCGGTCATCGAGCTCAGCCAAGCACCGGGAGAAGTGACTCTTTCGGGAGTGGTTTCCCGCGCCCTCGCCGAAGGTGCTGCCTCTTCGGAAGAACCTGCGGATCTCGAATGCCGAGCGAGCAGCTAGTAGAGGTGAACCTTCGTCTGACGGAATCCGGTGCCGCTACAGGGCCGTCCGCTCTTGCGTCTCCCGTTCGACCAGCGCTGCAAGCCTTTGCTTCGATCGCCGGTAGTCTGCCAATTCGCCGCTGACAATGGTCTTACGCATTACCCCAAACTCGCCACTCGACATGACGACCTCGTGGAGTCGGCTAATCGCCGAGGGTCGCCCTGCATCCCAGTCTCGGTCGGTGTTCTGCCGGCTGAGAGTCCGCCAGAATAGTCGGTCGAGCTCGGGGTCGCTAGCGAAGCAGTCGTCTTCCCCTTCGTGCTCGGAAGCATCGTGACCCCCGGTGATTAATGGGACCGATAACTCGGAACGCTCGAACACTCTCGCCGTCCCCAACTCGTTCGAGATCGGTGCTCGCCCCACCCATGCCGCCGCAACCGCATCCGCGACTAGGAAGCTCGAGTAGTGCGGGCCGGAGAGATTCGCTACGTCTTCGTTCCCGCCGAGGTTTCGCCTCGAGCCGAGAACCATCACGCCAATCCCACGAGAGTGCAACTCTCGCCTCTTGTTGATAATCGCAGTGTAGGACAGGTAGGCGCGCGTGAACGATGCGTGAGTGAACGCGAGAAAAGGCGTCGGAGGGCCGCCCAGGTCGGGGACCTCGTCAAGCGCCCGCTCGACAGATCTATTGTCTCCAATCTTGACCACAGGGATCACTGGTCGATCGCGCGATGGCCCAGACTTGAGGAGAGCCCACCCTCCGTTCTCGAGGAGGTCGTAAGGCAGCGCGCAGGCGTCGGCCTCGCACTCCTCCACGAGGTTCAGGATGAACGCTGACACGCGATTCGAAACCTGGGGGGCGCCTCGGAGCAGCTGGTCGGCCTTGCCGGTGAAGTGAGGGTAGAAGATCTTCATCGCGCCAGGATTCACCTGTCGCAAAACTCGCCGAACCGAGCCGAGGGTCCTCGCGAGGAAGTCGTTCGTTGTTTGAATCGAAGTGATCGACGTCGGATTCAATGGGAGCTCGTAGACGAAGGGGTTCACGTCCGTGGTCAGCTGCAGCCCGGCACCCACGGTGCTTTTCGCGGTCAGGTCGTTCCGATTCACGAACCGGAAAGGCGCTTCGACAACGCCCCGGCCGAACTTCACGGAAAGGCGAGACGAGCCGGTCTTGTCGTCGACTTCGTGGGACTTGACCTCTATTCCCATTTCAAGTCCGGTCGCACCGTCTTCACCGCGTACCGGGGGAAGTTGCGGTATACATACCGCAGCGCGCCCTCCGTCGTCCACTCGTCCCAACTTGCTTTCTTCTCGTGGAGGAGGGCGATGACACTCTCGGGGAGGTCGAATCCGCGAACGTCCCTCGCCACGCTTCGGCCTTGCGGCGCGAGGACGTAGGTGGAATGACCTTCACCCTTCGACTGGATGTTGACCAACCCGCTCGCCCTGAGGGCGAATGGGAGATCAGCGACTATCTGACTGAATGGCCCAAACCGGTCGGGGCGGAACCCCGGGTCAGAAGCGAGCCGGGGGCCAAAAACCTGGTGGAACGCCAAGAACACTTGCTTCTGGAGCATCGTTCGGCCGGAGATTCTGCCGACATCCAGGAGGAGCAGCAACTGTTCCGATGGCGAAAGTCGACGACGACCCCGTGGATCCAGGCGAACTTGGTCCCACTTGAACTGGAGCTTCACTCGGTCGCTCGCTTCGGACTTCCGAGCAGCGTAGGTATCTAACTTCCGCCGGATGTGCGGCCCACGTTCGATTCCAACCCCGACCGAGCGGGCGTGGTGAGCGCGATCGCGCTCCCGAATATCGGCGGCCCGTACCTTGTCATCGCTCATTGGCAGTTTGCGTTGCCTCCTCCGTAAGCCAGCCGGACAACAAAGGCATTTCCGGGCTCGTCGGCCGGCCCGAGGATCATGAACACACGGAAGGTCGTCCCTCTGAAGCAAAGTTTCACGGGGAACCCCACGTGGCGCTTTTCGCACGGATTGTTCCCGCCAGCAGCCGCGTACTTCTTCATGCACAGGAGAGCGCGCGGAACGGCGTAGTCACAAAGTCGTAGCATCTCGTCCTCCGTTGCTTGAATCGCTTTCAGGAAGATCACCAGTTGATGGGGCAGATGTAGCTCGAGGACGGAGCCAGGGATTGAGACGGTCGCACGAAGCGGGGGTGAAGCGCAGGACGCGTTAATCTCCCGGCAAGTCCGGCAGTAGTCCGTCGGGAACGACACCTTCTGGTGAGACCGCGGTCCCTTACCCCCACCACCGCCCACCGGACCGGTCGTCACGTTGACGCTGATCGAAGATTCGGCGGCCTTTCCCTCGTATTGCGTCATCACGAGATCGGTTGCACCGCAGAACCGACAGAACCCGTCGACCGGTTCCCCCGGGTCCGCTCGGCTCACAATGCAGGCTTCCCGCCCCTTCGCCGACGTCCTGGCCGTGAGCCTTCGGTCCGTTCCTGGATGCGAGCGTGTTCCGCCGAGAATGCGAGCCCGTATGTTCGCCGCTCGAAAACGTCGAAAAACAGAGGCTGCTCGCCGGCAAAACCGCGAAGCAGCTTTCGGTGCTCGCCCTTCGGCCCCTTCTCCAGTCCCTCGCCTCGCGCCTCCAAAACGGCAATCCGCTCTATCGCGGAGACGCGGCGCATGTGGTCCTTCAGGTACTGATGTATGAATGCTGCCTGGGCGGATGCAGGCTCGCGGAATCTCCGTTTCTGCTTCCGATACCACTCTGCGAAGGCTGCGTCGAAAGCGCGGTATGTGTATCTGTCGACGTCGATTGTCGTCAGACGGCGGCCAGGCCGGACCGGACGGATCTCGGGTCTTAGCACCTCGACAGGGGGACCGGCCCACGGCCCCCGGACGCGCCTCCGAGGCTGACGTCCGCTCATTCAACCTGGCGGCCCGTCACCGTTTCACCATCCCCCGCGTCGCGATTGACGACCCGCGTCGGTGTGCCGAGTTGTCCCCGGGTGACGAACCGTGAACCGATTTGAGAAGGAAAGAGAGCTTCTCCTCAACCCGAGCATCTCTCGACAACCCCACTAACGCATCGGGAGTGATTCCGAATGAACTGACGAGAATCAATTTGCCCTTAAACCTCTTCAGCAGCGCGGCGGAAAGAGTCGACTTCCCGGTGCCCGTGGGCCTCCAGATTATGAGGGCTTGACCTCCCTGGAGCGAGAGGAACTCGCGCAGCCCCCTGGGGTGCTCCGGCCATTCGAGCGACGTCGGGGCGATCGGACCGGGAGGATTTACACTCCTCCCTCCAATTTCGGGCATGACCAA
>Ga0335078_10017236_pt1 | contig 10725 bp, 13 predicted proteins | sample Lox_Sample_32_FD_206711 | JGI IMG/M metagenome (GOLD analysis project Ga0335078, IMG submission 206711) | Soil microbial communities from Loxahatchee National Wildlife Refuge, Florida, United States - Lox_Sample_3.2 | ecosystem: Environmental > Terrestrial > Soil > Wetlands | place: USA... | reverse complement strand
AAGCGAGATGACCGGGAGCGCAGCAGATCGCCTCGGGTGAATCACTGATCCGCTTGGTATCCCTCTATTGCCGCGAGCAGCCCGGTTTGTTCCGAAAGATTTCCGCTCCGCAACCCCGACTGTGCGCGACAACCCTTATCGATCCGCAGACTTATGCAACTCCGCGGCGCGGGCGGCGTTATATCTTGTATGCAACCCGGTTCCAGCGGTTTCTCGGCCACGCTCCATGCTCTTGCGGATGTTACGATCGCGTCGGTGGCAGGCGCGATTGCTCTTGTTATCTTTTATCCAATCACTTTACTGGCGGCAGCCTGCAAGTTTCCCGTGAGGCTGCTGTATCATCCGGACCGGCGAAAGTCGGGGCCGGCCACTTACTCGGCTGGGCAGTCGGCTCCCGCCGAGCAGTTATCGCGGCGCGTATCCCATTCCGGTTAAACTCCAGATAAGCACCAGAAGCACCACCGCCGTCAGCGCGACATAGATCTTATCGCGCTGTACCGCAAACGCCACCACCGAAAACGCCACTCTGGCAATCGGTGTGGCGATAAGCAACAGCAGGCCGAACTGAATCAGGCTGCGCGGGTCGAGAGCCGCGACTCCTTTGCAGATTCCGGTAAGCCCCCGCAACCCCTCGGGCTCGCCGTGGAATGCCTGGTAATTGGGATGCTGCCCGCCGAACCGCGAAAGATACCAAATGCCGGCCGCGAACACCACCGACGCGGCGATCAGGACGCCGGTGCGAAGCATGATGCTGAGGATGCGGTCTACCTGCTCTTCTCCCCGCTCGATCATCAGATCCTCCCGGTAAGTCCGCTGTAGATCATTTCCGCCGCCAGGATGGCCACCACCGCGCCGAAAATAATCCGCAGCTTGCGGGTTTCGGCGCCCGAAAGATGCCGCGCCCCGAGCAGGGAGCCGAGCGATACTCCAAGCATCACCGGCATCGCCAGCACCGGATCGATGTAGCCGCGATGCAGGTAGACTCCGGCGCTCGCCGCCGCCGTCACCCCGATCATGAAATTGCTGGTGCTGGTGGAGACTTTGAACGGGATCCGCATGGCATGATCCATGGCGAGCACTTTCAGCGCTCCCGATCCGATCCCCAGCATTCCCGAGAGCGCGCCTGCCCCGAACATCAGCGCGAAGCCGGTTCGCACGCGCTCCACCGCGTAAGGCCGCCAGCCGTGCGGTGTGGGGCAAGTGGAGTTCAGCCGCAGCCGCCGCGCCAGCGGGTCGCCGGGCGAGGCTTCGTGCAACTCGGGTTTCGGCCGGGTGGAAAGAATCGCGGAATAAAGCAGCACTACGCCGAGAATCACGGCGAGCGCGGAAGTGGGGATCCTGGTGGCCAGCGCCGCGCCCGTGACGGCGCCGAAAGTGGTCGCGATCTCCAGGAACATCCCGATGCGGATATTCGAAAAGCCCTCTTTGAGAAATGCCGATGCCGCGCCCGAGGACGTCGCAATCACCGAGACGAGCGTAGCGCCCACGGCATACCGGATATCTACGCCGAAGAGCAGGGTCAGAACCGGTGTGATCACCACGCCCCCGCCCAGGCCCGTGAGCGCACCCAGGAATCCGGCCAAGGCGCCGAACAGGCCGACTAAGAGAGTAAATTCGACGGAGTTCAAGGCGGCTACCCTACGCGGAAGATGCCTTCCACCAACATTTCGAAATCCAGAATCCGCAGAAACCAGGCCAGCAGCAGCAGGACGGGAGTTTCCGGCAGGTTCTCCGCCCCGCAACAGATCGCTACCTTGCCGCCCTGGCGCAGCGCCCCGGCTTCCTGGCGGATACATACCGACGCGCTTTGCTCCTCTGTCCGAAAGCACCACTTATCGCCGAAGATCGCGGTCTTTTTCCAGCGATAACGCGCGCCGGATGCAAACGTCACCACGCCGCCGCCCGTCAGGACCGGCACATACTCCGCCACTAACTGCTGCGAATCCGCGAGATAGATCCTGATATGCGGCCGCAATTTAGTGGTGTAGCGAATGGTCCACCGGTTTCCGCCAAACTCGGCGATGGAAGCTTCGGGTTCCTCGTGAAACTGCAATCGTCCGGCTTCCCCCTGCTCGCCCCGCAGGAGGAACGGATCGCCCTCGCTTTTCGGATATTCCCAAGTCAAGTCTCGTGTCTTCGATTCCGCCGGCGATGCCATGGCTACTCCTACACAAAAAACCTGGTAACGTAATTCAACGCCAGCCCGGTCACCAATAAGCCCAGAAACAGCCGGATCCAGCGCTCTGGAAGATACTTCTGCACTCGCGCTCCGAAGTAACTGCCGAACAGCCCGCCCAGGCCGAATAACAGGCCGAGCGTCCAATCGGGTCGCGTTCCGAGCGCCTCGAAGAATCCGACCCCGGCAATCGACGTCAGCAGTGTTCCGAACAGCGCCGCCCCCGCGACCGCATACGCCGGCAGGCCCAGGATGGTCATGGCGAAGGGCGCGATGATAGCGCCGCCGCCGACGCCGTAGATTCCTCCGATGATGCCGACAATCAAAGCGACCATCGAGAGCGTCGCCGGCTTGAACGAGTAGGTCTTCCCCTGGAAGTCAAATTCCACTCGCCGGAGAGTCGCCCGCATGTTCTCGACGGCCGCGCCTGCTGCCGGGCGGCTGCCGCTCCGCAGCCGGAACGTATCGATCAGCAGTTTGACGCCGAGATACAGCAAAACGCAGCCGACGAAAAGCTTGCAGTAACGCGGATCGAGAAGATACCGCTGGCGGACCACCGCGCCGATGCCGACACCCGGCAGTGTTCCCACCGCGATAATCCAGGCGAGCGGCCATACCATGCGGCCTTCCCGGAGATACCGGACCACTCCGCCGGGGACGCCCAGGATGTTATAGATCAGGTTAGTAGGGGCTACCCCGGGAGTTACATAACCCAGGACGCTCATCTGGAACGGCATGAGCAGAAAAGCGCCCGAGATGCCCGCCGGCGTGGCGAAGAACGCCACCACAAAGGCCACTGCCGGCGGCAGCCACACCGCGCACTCGACTCCGGATACCGGGAAATGCACGCAGGCGCCCTTCTCAGCGTTGAAAAAACAACTGATTCAGACCGAACAAAGCGCCTAACAGAAACAGCCCCAGCAGGATGCTCCACAAAATGAGCTTCTTTTCGATGGGGAGAAGAGGCTCGTAAGGCATTTTTTCGAGTTCTTCGGAGAGTTTCGGCTCTTCCGCCACATGAGTGTTGCTCATAAGATTCTCCTTATGCGACCGGCGGTGTCACGCCGTGGAAGAAAACCCAGGATATGGCCAGTCCGATCCAGATGATGAAACCGAAGAGGCAGAGAATATAGACCAAAGCCAGTTTGCCGATCCCTTCCTGCCACAGCCTGCGGAAGTTGGAAACCACCCCGATGGTGAAGAAGGTCATCACGAAAAAGATGCCGCGGAAGACGTTGGCTTGCGCCATGGCGGCCTTGGCTTTCGGAATCAGATCGTGAGACCACATCCCGATTGCCAGGACGATGGCGAACGTGGCCACGTAGCCCAGCACGAATTTCGGGAATCGCTGCCAGATTTCGATGGGTTTGACCTTCTCCCCGCGCTTGGGATCGATCTTGGCCGCCCAGATCCAGGCCAGGATGAAGGCCCAGATGCCGATGAAGACATCGATAAAGACTTTCACCGTAGTGGTGACGCCCATGATCCAGCCGGCTTTGTACTGCACTCCGTAGGCGGCGGCGGCTTTGGCGCGGATGAGGGCGTCGGTTACCGCGCCGCTGGTCACGGCCGCGCCGTCGGTCTTCACCGCCAGACCCATCCATGCCCCCGCCACCATCGGCTGGTGCGACAGAAAGCCCTGCGCCAGGAACGGCAGCAGCAGGATTTCGATCACCGCGAAAATCACCACCAGCGACGAAACCATCACCGGCACTACCGGCCGCGCGCGGATTGCCGAGCCGGTGGCGATGGCCGCCGAGACCCCGCAAATCGAAATCCCGGAAGCCAGCGGCGCCGCCCATTCGCGGCTGAATTTGAAGTATCGCCGCGCGATGTAATACACCACCGCCCAATAAATCAGGTACGCTTCGACGATGGCGCACAGCCCGCGAAACATCACCGAGGTCGCCAGCCCCAGTTGCTCCACCGCGGTAATGCCCAGGAAGCCGCCGAGAATGATGATGGCGGTCTTGATATACAGCTCCGGACGGATGGCTTCTTTCATACGGTTCGCCAGGCCCGGAAAGAGATTGCCGATGGCCAGCCCGACAACCAGAGCCACGATGTACCCGGCTTCATTGGTGAGGTTCATGGACCAGCCGATGTGAAATCCGGCGCGCTTGTCCGGCGTGGCGGCGATGTAGGCCCAGCTTCCCAGAAACCAGCAGAGATAGGCGGCAAAGAAGACGCCGGTGAATCCCGCCATGAAGCGCGCCACGTTCAGGCGGAGCGCTTTGGCGCCGATCGTCATGATGACCAGGAGAAAAAGGTACGTGACGAACAGCGCGATCCAGCCGGGGAACTTGTAGGTTTTGGAGGCCGGCGCCAGGGCCTTGGCGGGAGTTGTCCAGACGGACGTATTGACCGCCCAGCCGAGCGCGTCGATTCCGAAAAAGGTCGCGAGCGACAACGCGAATAGAAACAGGCCGAGACAAACCGCCAGCCAGTCTTCACTAAGCTTGGATTTCATGTAGCACCTCGACTCCCCGCGCCGGGGGAGTAGCGGAAGCGGGAGCTTCCCGAAGCGAGAGCGCAATCTTGTACAGTACCGTCAGAATCAGCGACCCGGCCGCCCAGATGCCCGCCGAAATCAGGATCTCCGACAGTGTGGGCGCATAACCCGTGACCGCTCCCAGCGGCGACGGCACAAACCCGGCAACGATCAGGCCGATGCCTTTGTCGATCCACAGCGAGAGAAACACCATGGCGCACGCCGCGGCCAGCAGCTTTTCATTCCGGCGCAACTTCGGCGCCAGAAGGAAGCACAAAGCGGCCACCCCGAGCAGGCTCGAGATCCACATCCACGGCGCCAGTCCGGCGTGCCCATCCAGCCCCACGAACAGATACCGCAGCGAATCGCCGTGCTCCGGAATCTGGCTGTAAAACGCCGTGAAGAATTCCATCAGCACGAAGAACGTGCTCAGCACCATCGCATACGTGACGATCACCGCCAGCTTCTGAATGGCCTCTCGCGGCACGCGGAAACGCGTGACGCGGCCCATCAGCAGGCACAACAGGATCAGCAGCGAAGGCCCTGACGCAAACGCCGACGCCAGAAATCGCGGCGCCAGGATGGCCGTGAGCCACAGCGATCGCCCCGGAAGTCCGCTGTACAGGAATGCCGTCACGGTGTGGATGCTCACCGCCCATGGGATGGAAAGAATCACTACCGGCTTGATCCAGCGCGGCGGAGCGACTTCTTCCCGTTCCGCGCGCAGCGTCACCAGGCCGATGACCGCGTTCAATACCAGGTAGCCGCCGAGCGAAATCATATCCCAGAACATCATCGAGTGCGGCGTGGGATAGAGCAGCACGTTGAAGACGCGCGTGGGCTGCCCCATGTCGACGAAGATGAACAGCATGCACATGATCACGGCGGCGATCGCCAGAAATTCGCCGAATATGGTGATGCGCCCGAAGGCTTTGAAATTGTGCAGGTAGTACGGCAGCACCACCATCACCGCCGACGCTGCCACGCCCACCAGGAAGGTGAATTGCGCGATGTAGAGCCCCCACGTGACATCCCGGCTGAGGCCGGTGATTTGCAGGCCGTCTCTCAATTGCAGCAGGTAGCATGCGAAACCAGCGCCGATCACCACCGCCAGCGCGCCGACCCACAGCCAGTATCTGCGGCCGCCCGAAATCGCTTTTTCAAACATGAACATGGCGGGACCTCACACGATGTAGAAAACGCCCGGCCCGGTGCCCAGCTCGGGACGCCGGCGCATGTGGCGCCGCGCCGCCAGCAATTCGCGAATTGCCGAGTGCGGGTCAGACAGGTTCCCGAATACCAGCGCCTTTTCGGGACAGGCTTCCACGCACGCCGGCGGCTTGCCCGCCGCCAGCCGTTCGCTGCAGAGCGTGCACTTCTCCACCACCCCTTTCGTGCGCGTCGGAAATTCCGGGTTGGGGTTCTTGATGTACGGCCGCGGATCCATCCAGTTGAAGCTCCGCGATCCGTACGGACAGGCCGCCATGCAATAGCGGCATCCGATGCAGCGGTGATAGTCCATGGCGACGATGCCGTCTTCCCGCTTGAACGTGGCCTGCGTCGGGCAGACTCGCACGCACGGCGGATTCTCGCAGTGGTTGCACAGCACCATCGCCGGCATGCCGCCCTGCGTCGAATAGGGATCTTCCTGCCCCGGAAAAGCGTGCTCGAAGGAGTCCTTCCAGATCCAGCGGATGTCGCGCCCCTGCTGCGGTATCGATGGGATATTGTGCGCCTGCCGGCACGCATCGATGCACTTGGTGCAGTTGTCCTGCTTGAGGCACTTGGCCGAATCGACCGCCAGCGCCCAGCGCGTGGTGGCCGCGCCCTTCACCTTGCGCGCCGCCACTGCCAGCAGCGAGATGCCGGTCGCGCGGAGGAATTCTTTCCTGGAAATCGTCATCTGCCGCTCCTTGCGATCGTGGCGCGGGCGCTCGTGCCTGCCGCTCCGGCGCTCATGCCGGCGCGCTCTGAGCCGGGACCGGCCTTGCGATCCTCATGACAGTTCCAGCACGAAGGAGTAACCGCCGCGTAGTTGTGGCAGCGATCGCAGAAATCCGCCTTCGATCCGTGGCATTTCTCCAAACAGGTCGGAGTGAGGCTCTTGCCCGACATCGGCTCGCCCTCGCGCACCACCTGGTCGCGCCACGCAATCAGCAGATTCATGTGCGAGGTCCGCATATACTCCACCGGCGCCACACATTTCTTTTCCGCTCCCGGAAGCTTTACGTCCGGCCCCTTGGCGGTCACATGCGCCGAAAGATTGTGCCACACCGGAAACGTCAGCAGGCCCAGGAACAACACCAGGGCGGTATAGATCACCCCGCGATCACGCATGCGCCGCCTCCTTTTCGCCGATCGGCTCGCCCCGCAGATCCGTGAGCCGCTCGTTCTGGCCCCGCATCACCAGCGCGTTGCCCACCAGCTCGTGAATACCCGCGACGTCCACGCCCGGCGCCCAGTACTCCAAAAGCGGCGGAAGCGTGGCTTTGTCGATGGCGCAGATGCACGCCAGCAGGTTCACCCCGTGCTTGTCGCGCACGTATTTCACTGCGTTGGCGCGGGGCAGGCCGCCGCGCATGCGCATCTCGAAGTTCTCGTCCGTCCCCAGGCCCGATCCGCTTCCGCAGCAGAAGGTCTGCTCCCGAATGGTGTTCTCCGGCATTTCGTGGAATTGATTGCAGACGCTGCGCAGAATGTAGCGCGGCTCCTCCAGCAAACCCATGGCTCGCGCCGGGTTGCAGGAATCATGGAACGTCACGTTCCAGCGGTCGTTCCGCGAGGCGTCGAGCTTGAGCTTCCCGTTGTGGATCAGGTCGGCCGTGAACTCGCAGATGTGGACCATCCGCGTGGAGCGGGCGTTTTCGAATCGTGTTCCGGTGACCGGCGAGACCGGCTCCTCCAGGAAATCGGCCGGGCCGTTCATCGTGTCCATGTACTGGTGCAGCACGCGCCACATGTGCCCGCACTCTCCGCCCAGGATCCACTTCACGCCCAGCCGTTTGGCTTCGGCGTAGACTTTGGCGTTCAGCCGCTTGATCATTTCGTGCGAATTGAACAGCCCGAAATTGCCGCCTTCGGAGGCGAACGCGCTGAACGTGTAATCGATGCCCACCTCGTGCAGAAGCGCCAGGTAGCCGAGGAAGGTGTAGTAGTGCGGCGTGCCGAAATAATCGGCCGATGGCACGATGAACAGAATTTCCGCGCCCTTGCGATTGATCGAGGCGTCCACGCGGATGCCCGTCAGTTCCTCCAGCTCATCCACGGCGAAATCCAGGCTGTCCTTGAACCCGTGGGGCTGGATGCCCAGGTGATTGCCGGTGCGGAAGCAGTTGGCCGCCGGCTCCAGCACCCAGTTGATGTTGCAGCCGATCAGGTTCAGCAGCTCGCGGCCGATCATGGTGATCTCCGCGGTGTCGATGCCGTAGGGACAAAAGACCGAGCAGCGCCGGCACTCGGTGCATTGATAGAAGTAGTAGAACCACTCCTTGATCACGTCCTCGGTCAGATCGCGCGCGCCCGCCATCCGGCCGAACAAGCGGCCGCTCGGCGTGAAATACCGCCGGTAGACCGATCGCAGCAGCTCCGCCCGCAGCACCGGCATGTTCCTGGGATCGCCCGACCCGATATAGAAGTGGCACTTGTCGGCGCACGCGCCGCAGCGCACGCAGATATCCATGAACAGCCGGAACGAGCGGAACTTGCGCAGCCGCTCCGCCATTCCATCCAGGATGATGCGCTTCCAATCGGCCGGCAGCTTCCAGTCGGCGTCGAAAGGCTGCCATTCGCGCGCATTCGGCAGACCCAGGTAGTTGAGGTTTTTGGGAAGCGCGCTATAGCAAAAGGTGCCCTTGCGGAACTCGGCCGGTTGATCCATCCACTCCGTGGCCGGCGGCGGATACTGAATCTGCACGAGCTCTTCCGGTTTCGGATTCGCCATAATCAGCCCTTTTCGACCGGTAGCCCGGCCGCCTCGATCTTGTCCCGGAACTCGTCTTCCCACTCTTCGTAGGTATGGACTTTCACCGGGTAGTTCCAGGGGTTCACGTGCCGCTTCATACGGTTGTTGTTGGCCAGGTTGCGCGTGGGGCTGAGGAAAACTCCGCCCATGTGCATCAGCTTGCTGAACGGCAGGTACGCCGCCAGCGTGCAGACCAGCGCCAGGTGGATGAAGAACCATCCGCTCACGTTGGCGGGAATCCGCGGCGCGAAGATCGTCAGCGAGAGCGCCAGTTGCTTCACCGCCACCGCGTCGACCCGCGCGAAGTAGCGCATCCAGACTCCCGAAATTGCGATTCCCAGCAGCAGGAACAGCGCAAAGTAGTCCGTGAAGAGCGAGATGAACCGGATTTGCGGCTCGCGCAGCCGCCTCGCCAGCAAATACACCAGCGCCGCCAGCATCACCAGATCGGTGGCATACAGCACCGGCGCGCCGATCTGGAAAAAGCCGTCGACATTTTCCAGCCAGACCGCCAGTTTAGGCGCCGGGTCGATCACGAATCGCAGGTGCCGCAGCACCACGATCAGCATCGACCAGTGGAAAGCCAGCGCCCCCAGCCACAGCCATTTGGCCTCGCCGTAGATGAGCCGGGGACCGTCGGCCAGGCGCGACCGCGTATTGCGAAACAGGCTGCGAAACAGCAGCACTTCGAGACCCATCCGCGCGATCACGCCGGCCGTGGAATACGGGCTTTCCAGCCGGCTCGGCTTGATCCACGCCAGCGACTTCTGCTGCCCGCACACCGTGGGAATGCGAAACGGCACCGGAGACCGCGCCCAGCGGATCACCCGCCAGCTCAGCCCGATCAAAAGCGCCGCCATCGCCGCGTACGGAAACACGATCCCGGCCAGCGGCCGGAATCCATCCACCGCGCTGAGAGCGCCCGCCACCAGCGCGATACCGGCCACCGCGATGAATGCCGTCAGTGCCTTCCTCAAATGCCACCTCGATCCTGCCAATCCTGCCGGTCGCAGGGCGGCAGCCGGCGCTCCAAAACGAAAACCCGCCGCCGGACTTCGTTCGACTTCGCCTGGTAGGTTCTCTCGCGGTACTTCACATAAAGATCGAAGGCCACGAGCGCCATTTCGTCGATGCGCCCGTCCAGCAGTTCCCTCTCCGGCCCATCCACCTCCACCCGCAGGATGTCCTTGAGCTGGAACAGGAACTCCAGCGCCTGGCTGGGCGCCAGGTCCTGCACCGCGCGGATCTGCATGATCGAATCGAGCGCCGGAGTCACGCGGTTGCGGTCCATCCCCAGGAACAGCTCGTCCAGCAGAATCTCGAGCGCGCTCCGAATGATGTGGCCCGCCGGATTTCGAAACCGGTCGCGCTCCAGCGTCAGGAAACGCGCGCTCTCCGGCGGATGCGAGCGCAGCACGCGGCCCAGCCACGCTTGCGCGATGTCTTCTTTATGCGACACCGGCACCGGGTGCCTCCTTGTCTACACGCAGCCCGTCGGTTTGGGAAGACCTGCCAGTTTGCAGGCGCCCTTCGCCGGCCCCGACGGGAACATCTGGTAAATCTCGTTCAGCTTGAATCCCGTCTCCTTGCACAGCTTGCGGATCATGGGAGCGATGCCGAACTGAAGGTAATAATTCCGCAGATAGTTGATTACCTTCCAGTGATTCTCGGTGAGCTCCGTCACGCCCTCGGACGTCGCGAAGTCGCACGCGACTCCCTGATTCCAGACTCCCGGTTCCTGCAGGAAACCGTCTTCGTCGACATCGTATTTCTTACCATTCGCCTCGAATATTGGCACGTTCTTGCCTCCAGAAATATCTCTTCCTACTCCCGACTTCTAACTCCCGACTCCTGTCTCCTGACTCCTTCAAACCAACTCGATATAACCGCAGGGGCAGGCATCGGCGCACTTCTTGCACCCGTTGCACAACTCCAGCTTGACCTTGTAGTGATCGCCCTTGGGCAGCTTGACGAAGCAGTTGTTGGTGCAGTACATCCAGCAGGTTTCGCAGTCCATGCACATGCCGCAGGACATGCACCGTTTGGCCTCTTCCAGGGCCTCAGCTTCGTCCAGCTCCAGTTGGATTTCCGTGTCGG
>Ga0335078_10017235_pt1 | contig 10726 bp, 7 predicted proteins | sample Lox_Sample_32_FD_206711 | JGI IMG/M metagenome (GOLD analysis project Ga0335078, IMG submission 206711) | Soil microbial communities from Loxahatchee National Wildlife Refuge, Florida, United States - Lox_Sample_3.2 | ecosystem: Environmental > Terrestrial > Soil > Wetlands | place: USA: Florida... | reverse complement strand
ACAACCCTCGGATCGAGGCGGAGCAGCACTATTACAATCCGCGCCATCGGAAGCTGGTCGATCTTGGCCTCGAGCCTCACCTGCTCTCGAACGTGCTGATCGACAGCATGCTGACGAGAATTCGCGAGCACGCCGGCCGCATCAAGCCGGGCATCATCCTGCCGCACGTGCGATGGAGCGCTGGCGCCGCAACTCAGGCATCCAAGACCGCTTATTAACCAGAGGCGCTGGGATGCCCTGTCTCATTCCGGGCCTATTGGGGCGGGTAGTGCAGTGCGCCGCGAGTAGTGCAGCGCCCAGACAGGGTCCTGTTCCTATTTAAGATCGCAGCTACAGAAGCTGTTGTGCTGTCTAACCGGCGGCGAATATCTACTCGTGCATAATCCCGCGGGTGGCGGCGACATTGTCTTGTATGTCGTCGCCCTCGCGGCGCTTTATTGGCGCATCCATGAAGAGCGATGTATGCGCCACCCGTCGGACTACAGGAGGTTTACATGGGCAATAAGAGGAAAACGATCGGGCCCCACACTGCGGCGTGCGGCAGGGCGTTGAGTATTCTGGCAGTGGTCGGGTTGTGCGCGCTTGCACTGCTGATGGCACAGCCCGCCTCAGCGCAAAGTTACACCGTGCTTTATTCTTTTCAATGTGGGCCGAACGACGGGGAGTATCCAGAGTCCGGCCTGGCACTCGACGCGTCGGGTAACCTGTACGGCACCACGGCAGCAGGCGGGGCCAAAAGTCATGGAACTGCTTTCAAGCTGAGCGCGGAGGGGGCCGAGACCGTTCTCCACAGCTTCGCCGGAGCTCCAAACGACGGGGCGGCTCCGGGTTATGGCGCTCTGGCCCGCGATGCGGCTGGAAATCTCTACGGCACTACCTCCAACGGAGGAACCCAAAACGTCGGTATCGTGTTCAAGCTTGCGCCGAACGGGCGGGAAACGGTTCTTGCAAACCTGAGCGGTTCAAACGGCTACGCGTACTCCGGCGTGATTCGCGACTCAGCAGGCAACCTGTACGGCACCGGCTACGGCGCGGGGCGCGACGACTTCGGTTCGGTATTCAAGCTTACGCCCGCGAGGATCCTGAATACGCTCTACACGTTTCTTCCCGCATCGGACGGTCAGCACCCGGTCGGCGGACTGGTCCGCGACTCCTTAGGCAACCTCTACGGCACAACTGAAGCAGGTGGAACTTCAGAGGCCGGTACCGTGTTCGAGGTCTCGACGGACGGTTCGGAGGGAGCGTACAGCCTGACGAAGCATGAGGGCGGAGCGCCCGAGGCCGGCCTAATCCGAGATGGTGCAGGAAACCTTTACGGAACCACCAGCGCTGGGGCGGCCTCGAACTATGGTTCGGTTTTCCGCGTGAGCGCGACCGGCACCATAGCGGTGATGCACAGCTTCACGGGTTCCCCGGACGGGGCCACCCCTTACTCCGGCCTAGTTCGCGACCCAACCGGTAATTTCTACGGTGTGACTTTCTACGGGGGGACGGGTACGTGCAGCGACGCCATCGGGCTGGGCTGCGGGACCATTTTCGAGATCACGTCAAGTGGCAAGGAATCGGTTCTCTATAGCTTCACAGGGACACCGGACGGGTCCGGCCCCACCGGGAGCGCCCTTTTGCGGGACAAGTCCGGAGATCTCTACGGAACCACCACGTACGGTGGCACCTACGGCTGCGGGACGGTGTTCAAGTACACGCCGTGAGAGGTCATCGGGTGATCGGGTCATCGGATGGTCGGGTGATCGAACCAACGCTATTGACTTTTTATGTGTCGAGTGGTATATAAGACGGTGGTACTGAGGCTGAGGCTCTTCGATGATCTTGCGCATCGCTAACCCGGAGACGAGCAGATCGAGCGCGGTTGCGCCCCGCTCGCCGTCCAGCACGAGATTCGCACCCCCTCCCCCCCTAAGAATTTGCAAAACGAAGCCAAAATGTCCTTTAGAATCAACAAAGCCGCCCGAAAAAAGGTCGAAAACGAACCCATTTAAGCACCCTAAAACGGCCTTAAATCCGCTTAAATCGCCTTAAACGAACCTTTTCGCCAGACCAGACATTTTGCCTGAAGCACCCCCGGATGTAGGCTAGATAGAGAGGCAATGCCGGGCCGCGCAGGTTGCGGTGGGGCGTGCGGGCGCCAGCAGGAGCGCCGTCAGTCGCGATGCCAGGCGGGCTTCCGCTTCTCGAGGAACGCCGCCAGTCCTTCGCGGAAGTCCGCCGTCGAACGAATGCGAGCATTCTCCTCCAGCGCCAAATCGAGCTGGGGGTCGATGCTCGCCTGGCTGAAATCGTTCAGTAGCCTTTTGATGTACGCAATGCTGGTCGGGCTGTTTTCCATCAGCTGGGCCGCGAGTTGGCGGGCTCGATCCAGCAACTGTGCGGCAGGAACCACCTCCGTGACCAGGCCGATGCGAAGCGCTTCCGCGGCATCGATAACGCGCCCAGTCAGCAGCAAGTCCCGCGCCGCCTTCTCGCCGACCTGGCGAAGCAGAAACACCGAAACGAGAGCCGGAATGAAGCCGATCCGCACCTCGGTGTAACCGAACTTCGCTTCCGGCGCGGCCAGGGTGAAGTCGCAGAGCGTGGCAATACCGCAGCCTCCGGCGATGGCGGGTCCGTTCACGGCAGCGATCAGCGGCTTTGAAAACGTGTAAATGCGGTGGAACATGTGGCGCATGCGCCGCGAGTCTTCCAGGCTGGCCTCAGAAGGAGGAGCAATTCCGGCGGTTCCACTGCTCCGCAGATGATGTGCCCGAGACTGCTTCGCCAGGGCTTGCAGCGCGTCGAGATCCATTCCGGAACAGAAGGCGCGTCCGGCTCCCGTCAAAATTGCAACCCGAGCGGCCCCGTGCTCGATTTCGTCGAGCGCCGCCAACAGTTCTTCGATCATTTGCGGCGAGATGGCGTTGCGCTTCTCCGGCCGGTTGAAGCTCAGCGTCGCAATCTCAGAGTCGATGGAGAGTGTGAGCGTACTGAATGGCATGCTTTTCAGCGGTGGCATGTGCGGTACCGTCATTCCCGCGAAAGCGGGAATCCATTTAAGGGACGCGCCGTCTCAAGGGTTTTCGTGAGGGATTCCCGCTTTCGCGGGAATGACGGTGCCCCTGAAACGATTTCAAATCAGCAAAGGAGACCACCACCTCCCTTTCCTATGGAGCATACTTTCTCCGCAACGCCTTGGTCGCTTCCACCGCCGAGAGCAGCGCCCAGGGCTCGATCCCGGTTTCGGCGCCTTTCGAAGAGAGCGTGCTGAGCACGATTTCGGTAGGAATATTGCCGACCAGGTCGTCGCCCGCGAAGGGACATCCGCCAAGTCCCGTAAGTGCGGAATCGAAGCGGCGGCAGCCGGCCTCGTAGGCCGCCAGCACTTTGTCGGCCGCGTTCTCGGGACGGCTGTGGAGATGCACACCGAGCTCAAACCCTGATCCTGAATGATCCACAGCTTCGCTCACCGCCTGGTAGAGATTGCCAACTTCCTCGGGTGATGCCGTGCCGATGGTGTCGGCGAGCGACACCTGGTTTACTCCAGTTCCCTTCAGCCACTCCACTGCCTCGATCACGATCTCGGGTCCCCACGGTTCATCGTAGTTGTTGCCGAAAGCCATCGAAATGTAGACCACGAGACTGCGCACCGGGGCGTCCGGCGCCGAGACCGCCCGTTGCAGCTTCGTGACCAACGCCTGCGACTGCGCCTTCGACGTGTTGGCATTGGCGCGCCGGAAATGCGCCGAAACCGAGTACGGATAGCCGATGGTGCTGAGGCCCGGAACTCTGAGGGCACGCTCGAGACCTTGCTCGTTCACCACAATGCCGATGATCTCCGAAGTGGGCGTTGAATTCAGGTGCTCATCAGTGTGGGAGGTTTTCGTTGGTGCCGGGCCGTGTTCCCATCGCCGGAGCGACGAGTCTACGATGTCCTGCGTGGTGAGGGCGGAGTACAACCCCTCCAGCACCCGCTCGCTGTCCGCCATTTGCGGAACGTATTTTGGCGCCACGAAACTGACCGCGTCGAGGTGGCGAAAGCCGGCTTCGATCAATCCTTGCAGGTAAGCGATCTTGGCTTCGGTGGGAATGAAGTTTGCCACTCCCTGCCATGCGTCTCTGGGGCACTCGATTATCTTTACGGCTGTTTCCCGCTGCATCGAACTCCTTCTTCGTGCCCTGACGTAGGGACGGCCCTTGTGGCCGCCCTTTTCGAGTCTGTTCTGTCATTTGGGCGGTCGCAAGGGCCGCCCCTACGTCAAACTGACCCACTACCCTCTGATGCACCAGCGCGAGCCCGTCCACGCCTTCTCTTCACAGGTTTCTCTTCACCCAGGCTTCGATCCAGTCCAGCGCCTTCTGAATATTCTCCACCGAATTGGCGAAGGAAAACCGCAGATGTCCTTCGCCCCAGGCGCCGAACGCCGTGCCCGAGAGAGCGGCGACGCCCGCTTCGTTGAGCAGCGCGTCCGAGAGCGCCTTCGACTGCCGGCCGGTTCCCGTGATGTTGGGAAAAGCATAGAACGCGCCGTGGGGCTGGCGGCAGCGGAAGCCCGGAATCTTGTTGAGACCATCAACGATCACGCTGCGGCGGCGCCGGAACTCCTCGCGCATTTCATCCACGCAGCTCTGATCGCCGCGCAGCGCCGTGACGGCGGCGATCTGGGAGAAACTTGCGGTGCACGACGTGGCGTTGGTCTGCAACTGCGCCACGCGCTCGGCCAGGTCCGGCCGCATGATCCCGTAGCCGAGCCGCCAGCCCGTCATGGCGTAGGTCTTCGAGAAACCGTCGAGGATAATCGTCCGCTCCCTCATGCCGGGGAACTGCGCGATGCTGGCGTGCTCGCCCTCGTAGATCAGCCGGCTGTAAATCTCGTCGGAAAGAATGAAAAGATCGCGGCCGGCGAGCGCCTGCGCCAACTCCGCCACCGATTCCCGTGGCATGACCCCGCCCGTCGGATTGTGGGGCGAATTCAGAATCACCAGGCGCGTCCGATCCGTGATCTTGCCGATGATGTCGCCTGCGTCCACATCAAAATCGTGCTCCTCCCGCAGGGCGTAGGGAACGGGCCGGCCGCCCACGAAGTTGATCATCGATTCATAGATGGGAAACCCGGGATTGGGATAGATCACTTCGTCATCGGGATCGATCAGCGCCAGAATGACGAAGAACATGATGGGCTTGGCGCCCGGCGTGATCACAACCTCCGACGGATCAATTGAAATACCGCGGCGGAGGCCGGCGTCTTCGGCCACGGCTTCACGCAGCGCCGGCAGGCCCGCCGACGGACCATAGTGCGTCCAGCCGTAGCGCAGCGCATCCACGCCGGCCTCCACAATCTGCATGGCCGTGGGGAAGTCCGGCTCGCCGATTTCAAGATGGACGATCTCGCGGCCGGCGGCTTCCAGCGCCTTGGCCCGCACCAGCACGTCGAAAGCGCTCTCGGTGCCGAGCCGGCTCATGCGGTCCGCGAGCCGGAGCCCTTGCATCGTAGTTGCGGTTGTAGCCATCCAGGTTCTCCTCAAGAGCCGACAAACCGCCGCCCGATCCGTTGGGTCTGCGCACGGCTCCGATTATTCCGAGCGGTCTAATATACGCCAAAAAGGGCCTAGTGTAGGAATCGTAGGCTTGGGACACTCGAGGCGCCAACCGGGGTCTCGCCGGGCGGCTTGTTGGCAGGAAAGGGGCGCGATCCGGCTGCGGGCCGATGCTTGGGTGAGCACCAAGTTCGAGCCATCAGAATTCCAGACGCAACATGAACTGAATGCGCCGCGACGAGCCGATCCCGGTGGCGCCGGAGTTCAACTGGCTGGTGATGACGCCGAACACGCCGGGCCCATCCGAGACATCGGAATCCGGATCGCCGTAGATCGGATGGTTGAACAGATTGAACGCCTCGGCGCGGAACTGCAATCCCAATCGTTCGGTGAGGGTAATATCCTTCTGGAGCGCCGTGTCGATCTCATAATACCCGGGGCCGCGGCCAATGTTGCGTCCCAGGTTCCCCCATGTGTCTTGGGCTGGTTCCGCGAATGCCGCGATGTTGAACCAATTGTTGATCGTTTGATTGGCCGGACAAATGGACATGCCAGGGACCAAGTCCGGCCGCTGATTCTTTTTGTTACCGTCGAGCATGTCCGACGAGCTCCGATCGACTAAGATGTTGATTGGCCGGCCGGTCGAGGCCGACGCAATCCCACTCAATTGCCAGCCGCCCAGCACCTTTCCGACGGCGCCGCCGTTGCTCAAGAAACGCTTGCCGGGTCCAAATGGAAGCTCGTAAACTGAATTGACTGAAAGAGATTGGCGGACGTCAATGTCCGTACTGCTATAATCGCACCTGAGACACGCCATGTTCTCGTTGGTCGTAGAGTCGCCTGCTCCGAACCCTTGGTCCGCCAAACCGTGCGACCACATGTACTGAGTTTCCCACAGCCAGCCACCGGTCATCTGCCGCTTCAACGATACCTGAAGGGAGTGGAAGTTACTGTTGCCGATATTAGCTTTCTCTCCATACTGGCCAAATGTGGGTATTGGGCGCAGGCCGGTTAAGGGATTGATGAGATTGGCCTGTAGCCTGCCGAACAGCCGATGCCCCTGGCTGCCGTCATAGGCAATCTGGCCGATGAAATTGCCGGGGAGCATCCGCTCGACGGTGAAATCCCAGTTTTCGAAGTATCCGTCCTTGCGGTTTGGATCCCACGCTTTGGGTGAGTATAGGGGGGCCGGCAAATCAGACTGCGAGATCGGCCAGGCAAGGCCCGGTACATCCGCTGACGAAACAGCAAACCGTTGAGATGTACTCTCGTGCCCGTCGGTGAAGTCGTCCATCTGGTTCGGACTAAAGTACATACCGAAGCCGGCGCGGATGACCGTTTTCCGCGCATTTCCCCCGGGAGCCCATGCCAAGCCGAGCCGTGGTGCGAAGTCCTTATAGTACGGCGAATAGAGCGGGGTGCCTGGCGGGCAGAAGCCACCGCAGGAAACCTTCACCACGGCCTGGCGGCCAAACGCCTCCTTCAGAACCGTGTAGTGTTCCCATCGCAATCCGTAATTGAGCGTGAGGTTGGGGCGGATCTTAAACGTATCCTCAACATAGGGCATGATATAGGTGCGCCGTTCGCCGCCCAGGGTCAATGGTCCGACGTAGGAATAGCTGTCCACAACATTGTTAAGGAAATCGTCCGTGCTGTCGTAGGAGAGGTCCCCGTTGCCGATGATCTCGTCGGAATTGTTCAGCCGGTGGCGCTCCACACCGATCCCCATCTTAATCGTGTGCCGTCCGCTGACGATGGTCAGATCGTCGTAGCCATCAATTGTCGTACCGACTTCCTCATCGAGTTGGCTATCGCTAGGACTATCGAAGGGACCGCTGACGTCCGCGCAAATGGTGCCGGGCAGACCGTTGGCGGTCGATGGGGGACAGGTTCCATTCTGGTAGTGGTGCAAGGCGGAACGGTTGACTCCTCCTCGAAGCTCGTTAACGATCGTCGGCGAAAAGGCGTGCGTCAACTGGACGACATAATTGGTGGGGCGGATACGAGGCTCATCAACGCCGCCCAGGGTGTCCAGGGGTTCGGTCGTGGTGGCGTCGTCGAAGTTCGCCCGTGCGAAGATGGACGTTTTATCAGTGAAGGTGTGATCCAGACGGGCCATCGCGCTATCTTCACGGATGTTGTTACTCTGCGGTGAAATCCACTGGTTGGTGATGTCATCGAGGGGGACCAACTGTCCCTTGTCCGGCCACTGGGCGAGGAAGGGTGTAAGAGTGGGATTGGTCACGCTCGCCCGAAACGCGGCGTTGGGCACAAACCCGATCACGGTAGTGTCAAGCCGCTGCCGCAGGCCTTCGTAATCGAAATAGAAGAAAGTGCGGCCCTTCTTGATGGGCCCGCCCAGGCTGCCGCCGAACTGGTTCAATCGGAAGGGCGGGATGTTCGTATCGAAGGGCGAGCGTGCGTCGAAGACGTCGTTGCGCAAAAACTCGAAAACCCCGCCGTGAAATGTGTTCGTCCCCGTCTTCGATACTTATGCTGACGATGGCCCCGGCCGATCCGCCCTGGTCCGCGGTATAGACCGAGGAACTCACGCGGAACTCCGCGATCGATTCCAGCGAAATCGCCAGGCGCACGCCTACCTTCTGGCTCTGCTCCTGGACTCCTGTGGCATCAAGCCCATCGTAGGTGTAGTTGCTGTCATCGATGCCTCGACCGACGAACCGCAGGTCCCTCTGGCCGCCGGCGCCGAGGTTGACGGCGCCCGGGGCGAGCGTCATGAGGAGGGACCAGTCGCGCCCGTTCAGAGGGATATCCTCCACTTGTTGCGCCTGAATGACCGTGGCGATTTCGGCGCTGTTCGAATCGAGCGCCGGAGCCAAAGCCTTCACCTCGAGCGTGCTGGTCGACGAGCCCACCGCCAGCGGCACGTTGACGGTGCGGGTCTGGCCAACGGAAAGCTCGATCCCACTCTCCTGGAAGGTCTTGAATCCCTTCCCCGTGACCCTAAGATCGTATGTTCCCGTCGGAAGGCTGGTCATACTGTAGACTCCGGCATTCCCCGTAATCGTCTGTCGTGTGAAACCGGTGTCGGGCACCACGACCTCGACGGTCGCGCGGGGAACGCTGGCTCCACTCGGGTCCGTCACGGTTCCATTAAGATTGGCCCGGTTGATCTGGCCGGCCACGGGCAGGACGACGAGCAGCAACATTACGAACAGGCTGGCAAGTTGGCGACGGGTGAACATAAGGGTGCCCCCTCCGCGAAATTTACTCGGCTAGCGGCGATCCACCCCAAGTTGGCAGGTCGATCGAAGCTGCCGGGATCCTCCCCTTCGCGGTCAACAGCTATACTCGGTCCGGGAGCGTTAAGACTGCGTTACGACAAAGTTAAGACTGAGTTACCGAGGGAATGAGAATTCTTTGGCCGCAGGGGGCGGGTCACTGGTACGCTCCGCGCCTGACTCCGGGCGTGGCGCTGGCTGTGGGCTGCGGCCCAACCTGGAAGTGGTCTTTCTCCTGCCAGGAAGGCGTCGGCGCGTCCGGATCGGCCAGTCGAACCATTGTGGCGTCCAGCCGGTCGCTGCCTTCGACGAATTTCACGTAGTGGTAGTTCGGGAAAGAAGCGTCCTGGTAAAGGTCGCCGGGATGGCGCGCGATGGGACGCGGCTTCGCCCCCCCGCCGCCTGACACCAGATACACAATGCCGTCCTGGTCGAAGCGTTCGTAATTGTGGATGTGCCCCGCAACCACGATAAACTTCGCGCGTTGTCTCCCGGCCGTCTGGGCGAGAAAGTCGGCCAGCGCCTTCTCGTTGGGGCGGCCGTTATGGCTGTCGTCGCCGTTCTCCTGAAAGTCCACCACGGGTGGATGGTGCAGATTGAAGAACACGAACTTCACGGCAGGCGGCAAATGCGCGAGCTGCCCCTGCAGCCAGAGGATCTGAGGACTGCCGGGTAACAGCGACGCGTTGCTGTCGAGATTCAGGATGTAAACGGAATCGCCAAGTTCGACCGAATACCAGCGAACTCCGCGCAGTTCCGGAAAGGCGTTCCACCAGTTCTCAAGGCACTTCTGCTCAGTCGATAGCGGATCGATGCCGTGGAACTCGTGATTGCCGAGCGCAGGATAAATCCTCAGGTGACTGTCACGCCAGACCTCCGTTTCTGACCGGTACACTTCATAATCGGCAGCTTCCCCTCCGCGCCATGGCACATCGCCGCTTAGCAGCACCGCGTCCGGTTTTTCGGCCGCGATCTGGTCCACCAGCCAGCGGCGCACCTTGGGATTTGTCGCCGACGTCTCATGGGGATCGGTGAATCGCATGTCCCCATAGGCGATGATCTTCAGCGGATGGGAAAGGCTGGCCTCCGGGACTGCCAAGGCGGTAGCTGCCGCGCCTGGCCGGGGCACCACGACTGGCCGCCGCCGCCGGAACCAAATCGCGGCTATCGCGGCTGCGGCCAGAATGGCCACGATCAGTAACAGATGTGGCCGGGTGATGCTGCCGTCCGCCCGAAATCGTCTGCCGCTTTCAGTCCGGTTACGCACGCAGATCCACGCTCCTCGTGCACAATTTTCACTGTGACATCCGCGCCAGTATACATCGCGCATGTCACGTAAGCATTACGCGCTCAGAGAAATCCTGTCGAGCACTGGACGTTGGCACGATTCTTGCCATATCACCTGGTGGGCTTGATCGAAGGCTCGCGGCCCCTTTATGGATGCCCTTGTATGCCGAAGAACTTAAACGGGATGGTTCTCGTCAGCTTGCTTGCTGCGCTGGTCTGCGCCGTTCCTCTGGGTGCGGAAAAAAGACACGAATCCGAGTCAGTGGGGAAGGAACGCGTTGCAAGCGGTCCAGCTGTCCTTTGGCGCCAGCCCACCGACATCGCCTCGCGAAATCTCTTCTACGGGCCCGGCGGTGAAGAGGGCGCGCCTCGTAGCGTCTTCACCTTCGTGAAGGAGGATCTCGAGGGCACCAATCCGAAGTTCGTCGTCCGGGACGAAAACGGCGTGAAGTGGAAGGTGAAGCTTGGCGTGGAGGCACGCCCCGAAACAGCGGCTACGCGGCTGGTGTGGGCGGTGGGCTATTCCGCTGACGAAGACTACTTCCTGCCGGAGTTGCAAGTCCAAGGCATGCCCTCGCACCTGCATCGGGGGCAGAACCTGGCGGAGCCCGATGGCACCGTGCACAACGTTCGCCTGAAACGCTACCTCAACGGCGAGAAGAAGATGGGAG
>Ga0335078_10017234_pt1 | contig 10727 bp, 9 predicted proteins | sample Lox_Sample_32_FD_206711 | JGI IMG/M metagenome (GOLD analysis project Ga0335078, IMG submission 206711) | Soil microbial communities from Loxahatchee National Wildlife Refuge, Florida, United States - Lox_Sample_3.2 | ecosystem: Environmental > Terrestrial > Soil > Wetlands | place: USA: Florida... | reverse complement strand
TGACTGCGGCGGCGATGTCCTCTGCTTCGGCGCGTGTCGGCGCGACGCACATTGCGACGAGTTCGCCGACATGCCGGACTTTTCCGGCCGCGAGCACCGGCTGCTCGGAGATCTTGAAGCCGGGCAGACCCGACACCGCGCGTATCGGCTTGACGTTGCCGAGATCGTCCGCGGTGAAAACGGCGGCGCGATAGCGATGGGGAACGTGCATGGCCTTGATGCGAGCATGCGCGAGCGGACTGCGAACGAAGGCGACATCTTGAAGACCGGGCAGCCTGATATCGGCGACGTACTGGCCGCGGCCGCGCAGAAACCGATCGTCTTCCTTGCGGAGCAGCCGGGCGCCGACGCCCTGACCCTGGCCAGATTCCGTGCTTTGACTGGACGCGGCTTCGCGTTCGACGGCTGACATTACCTTCGCTGCTCCGCAAGCCGCGAGCGGTTACGCGGCCACCGCCTGCGGCAGGATCGGCGCGATGGCATCATAACGGACACCCGCGCGCAAGCAGAACGCCGGCTGCAGCAGGCTGTTGGCAACTACTTCCGTCTTCTCGTTGTCGCGCAGGATGTAGCGGCCGCGCATCTCGTCGAGCACCGTGACGTCCGCCTCGACACCCGGGCGCAGCGTTCCGATCTTGTCCGCGAGCCCGAGCATTTTCGCCGGGTTCGAGGTGACCATCGGCACCACCTGCTCGAGCGATAGCCCCAGCGCCATCATCGAACTCATCGCCTGCACCAGGCTGAATTTTGCCTGCCCGGCGAACGGGTGGTTCTCGTCGTCAGCGGCCTCGTCGGGTGTTCCCGGAGGTGCCGGAACGTGGGTGTTGTAGCCGTGAATGTCGGCGCCCAGTGTGGTCGGCACGATCCCGGCCTCGATCGCCTTGCGGGCGAGGCGATAGGAGAAGTGGCTGCCATGGCCGACGTCGACCTTCAGTCCCTTGTCGAGCGCGGCCTGAATCACCGGATGTACCTCGCCCTCGCGGTTGACGAAGCCGCCAGGATGGCGCGTGAACGGATGGGCGAGAATGTCGCCGGCGCGCAATAGCGGGATCACGCGTTCCAGAATGGTGTCGACGTCTTCGCCATTGGTCCCGCTCGCCGGCAGGCCCCAGAGCTGGCCGAAATGCACATAGACCGGAAGATCGGCGCGGCGTCCGATCTCTGCCGCCATTTCGATGACGCGAATGCCCCAGCGGGCAAAGCCGCCGATCTCGGCATGCGCCTTGATGCCGCGAACGATGTCGAGGTTGGCCTTCGCCGCCTTCACCGTGGCGTCGATGTCGACGCATTCGGGGCTATAGAGTTGGGGGTAGTAGTGTCCTTCCAGGCCGCCGACCAGATAGGCCGACAGGAAGGCGAGGGTTCGCGACTTGGCGGGCTCCGCTATGAAATGCCGGAAGCCGGGCAGCGTCATGCAGGACGGGCCGCCCTGGTCGACCAGCGTGGTTACGCCGGATTGGACGCCCACCATATCGGCGTTCATGCCGAAGCGGCCGGTGACATACTGATAGACATGGGCGTGGGTATCGATCAGTCCAGGCAGGACGATCTTGCCGGCGACATCGACGACTTCCCTGGCGCTGGTCGGCAGGATATCCGATTGCACGGCGGCGATCTTGCCGTTACGGATCGCCACATCCTTCAGGCCGTCGATACCGGCGGCCGGATCAATCACGCGGCCGCCGCGCAGGAGCAGGTCGAAGCTGGTATTCACGGATGCGGCTGGGGACATGCTGATCTCCTCTTCGCGGTGCCGGATTTGCCGGCAATATTATAAGGGCGGTCGAATACGAAGTATACTTCGTATTCTGAGCGCAGGATGCATCAAATGGTTGCAGGGAAGGCCATGACGGGCATGACAGGGAGAACGGTGCAACAGCGTGGAAATGCCTGGCCGCTGGAACAGCGGCCGGGGTTTCTGATCCGGCGGCTGCACCAGATCCATGTCGCCTTGTTCCAGAAGAAGTGCGCGGCCTTTGATATCACGCCGCTGCAATACAGTCTGTTGACCGCGCTGGCCCGGCGCGGAACCGCCGACCAGACGACACTGGCGGCGGAAGTCATGCTCGACCGCACCACCACGACCGGCGCGCTTAAGCGCTTGCAATCCCGCAAATTTATCGAGCGCACCGTGCATAGCCGGGATCGCCGGGCGCAGATATGCCGGCTGACCAAGTCCGGCGAACGCCTGTTGCGGCAGATCGAGGCGTCCGCGCGTGCGGCGCATCACGAGACGCTGGAAGGTCTCAGCAAGGCCGAGCAAAAACGCTTCATCACGATGATGCAAAAGCTCGTGGCCGCACGCGCCCGGGAGTCCGAAACCGCGGCAAACCCGGACTGACCGCCCGCAGGCTGATAATCTGTGCAGACTGCCTGAAATGCCGCCCGGATGCTGGCGGGCTCTCAGATCCATCTTCGACAGGGAGGCACCACTGATGTCAGGAATTTCGGAGATGCTGGTGCGTCGCTTTGGCGATGGTGGACCGGCGGCGGAAGGCGCCGGGGAAAATGAATTCGTGCGTCGGGTTCTCCAGCGCAAGACCGTGCGGCGCTATAGCGAGGAAATTCCGAGCGAAGCATTGCTGGATCTGCTGACCGCTTGCGCCCTGAGTGCGTCGGCCAAATCGGATTTTCAGCAGGCTTCCATCCTGCGTCTGCGCGATGCGCAAAAGCGCGCCGCGATCGCCGCATTGTTTCCGAGCATGCCGTGGATCGGAAATGCGCCGGCCTTCTTCGTGTTTCTTGGCGATGCGAGGCGACTGCATCGCATCGGTGAATTGCGCGGCAAGCGGGTTGCCAATGGCACGCTGGAGGGCTTTTTCAACGCCAGCATCGATGCCGCGCTTGTGATGCAGACCATGATCCTTTGCGCGGAGTCGAGCGGGCTCGGCGTCTGCCCGATCAGTGTCATTCGCAACGAGGCCGACAAGGTTGCCGAAATTCTCGATCTCCCCGATCTCGTCTTCCCGGTTGCAGGCCTTTGTCTCGGTTACCCGAAAGCCGAAGGCTATGTCAGCCTGCGCCTTCCCCGCGGCGTTACCACGCATACCGACCGTTACGACGACCGCGCGCTTCCCGTTTCGATCGACGATTACGACCGCCGTCGTGACAAGATCCACAGCATTCCAAGGGATCAGCAGCGGTCCAATGCCGAATTCGGCGAGGCCGCTTTTTACGGCTGGTCGGAGGATAAGGCGCGCCAGGCGGCGAAAGCCGAGGGCGCGTCGTTTCCGCACTTCCTGCGCAAACACGGATTCAAGCTCGATTGATCTTCAGAAAAGAGGGAAGCCGGAGGCAGCGTCGTAATACACTCTTAACCTTGTTACTTAGCATTTCCGTAAAAACTTATGCGCTATGCCTCGCACTGCGCTGCGAGAGAAACCCGCACGTTATCGATCCAGAACGGTTTGCTTGGACGGAATAACGGGGACGGGGTCGAGCGTGAACATCATTGCAAAATTTCTGAACGACGAAAACGCCGCTACAGCCATCGAGGATGGCCCGACAGGCGTTGCGCGTGTGATCATCGCGGCCGGGAATGGATTGGGCTCCAGGCTCGATGCCAAATCCACCGCGATCAAAAGCTCATTGGAATAGCTTTTTCTGGCGCGCCGTTGTCGAAAGGCGCCCGGAAATACAGGCCCTTGCCTGCGCGTGCAGGCGCCCCCACCCTTCACCCGCAAGGCAGGGGCCTGTCCCTTCGCACCGCGATCAAAGACGCATCCGGCGTCGTGCTGTGCCTTAACGAACGCGCCGCGCCGAACCGCCTCATTCGATCTTGATGTCGGCGGATTTGACGACCTTGCCCCACTTTTCGGTCTCGTCCTTGATCATGGCACCGAAATCTTCCGGCTTGGTGATCAGCGGCTCGCCGCCGAGTTCGATCAGGCGCTTTCTCACCTCAGGTTCGGCCAGCACTTCGTTGATCTCCTTGTTCAGCCTGGCGATGATCTCCGGCGGCGTCTTGGCCGGCGCACCCATGCCGAACAGCGCGCTCGCTTCGTAGCCGGGAACGGTTTCGCCGACCGTCGGCACATCCGGCAATTCCGGCGAACGCTTCTCGGTGGTCACCGCCAGCGCGCGCAGCTTGCCGCCACGGATGTGGCCGATGATCGAGGGCATATTGTCGAACATCACCTGCACGCGGTTGCTGATCAGGTCGGTCGTTGCCGGCGCCGCGCCCTTGTAGGCCACGTGCAGCATCTTGGCGCCCGTCATGGCCATGAACATTTCGCCCGACAGATGCACCGACGTGCCGTTGCCGGACGAAGCCAGGTTCACTTTGCCCGGATTGGCCTTCACATAGGCGATGAAGTCGGCGACGGTTTTCACCGGCAGGTCCTGAGGCACCGTCATCACATTGGGCACGCGAATGAAGCTCGCGACTGGCGCGATATCTCGGACGAAGTTGAAATTGAGGTTGGCGTAGAGCGTGGTGTTGATGAAATTGGCCGGGTTCACCAGCAGCACGGTGTAGCCGTCGGGATCGGCCCTGACCACGGTCTCCGTGCCGATGTTGTTGCCGGCGCCGGGTTTGTTCTCGATCACGAATTGCTGGCCGAGCTTTTCCGACAGCCGCTGCCCGATCAGCCGGGCGAGGATGTCGGTGGAACCGCCGGCCGGATAACCGACGACAAAGCGGATCGGGCGTGTCGGATAATCGAGGGCGGATGCCGCGGTAGCCGGAAGGGTAAAGGCGCACAGGCCGAGCGCAAAAAGTATGATCGTCGTGCGACGTGAGGCCATGCGTTTCTCCCTGGCAGTGTCTAATCCGTCGTGGATTGCTATTGTTGAGGGGCTTTGTAACAAACAAACCATAATGCAGCCAAGCTGCAATGGACTACGACAAAAGGATTGATCATGAAGGTCAACGCGCTCGATCACATCGTGATCAATGTCGCCGACGTCGCGCGCAGCGTCGACTGGTACCGGAAGGTGCTGGGCGTGGAGGTCAAGGTGTTCGATCCAGGCCACGGCAAGCCGGTCCGGACGTCGCTGGTGTTCGGTCATCAGAAGATCAATGTGCGGCCGCGCGGCGCCGACAAGGTCGAATGGTTTACCGCCGACCACGAAATGCCCGGCAGCGACGATCTCTGTTTCCTCACCGAGAGCCCGCCGGAGGAGGTCGTTTCACATTTGAAGGCCTGCGGCGTCGCGATCGAGGAAGGCCCGGTGACGAAGCAGGGCGCGCGCGGCACGCTGCGATCGGTCTATTGCCGGGATCCCGACGGTAGCCTGATCGAGATTTCGTCGTATGAAGACGCTTCGTCATTCCGGGATGCGCCGTAAGGCGCCGGCCCCGGAATTTGTTCATACGGATTGCTGCAGGATGGGTTCCGGGTACGCTCGTTTTCACTCCCGCCCCGGAATGACAGCGGAGGGATCGTCAGCTTATCGCTGCGGTTATAGCCGCCCTCAATATGCTCCGAGCGTGACCGGGCGGAAGGCGACGAGCAGATGCTGGTCGAGTTTGCCTTCCATCCTCTCCATGATCGAGAACGCTTTGGCGTGGGTGAAGGGAATCCGGTAGGGCCGAGATTCCACCAGCGCTGCGTAGATGTCGACGATCGTCGTCAGGCGCACGATATCGGAAATCTCGTTGGTGGTAAGACCGTCGGGATAGCCGGTGCCATCGAGAAATTCATGATGGTGCAGGACGACGTCGAGCATCTCCGGCGGGTAGCCGCCTTGGGCGGAGAGCGCGTCATAGCCGAGACGGGGATGCTTGCGCATCTCGTTGTTTTCTGCCTCGCTGAGCAGGCCCGGCTTGTCGAGGATCGCCGTCGGAATGAACGCCTTGCCGACATCATGCAGCAGCGCGGCGCGCACCAGCCGGCGCTGGTCATCCTCGCGCATGCCAAGATGCTGCGCAAAGGCAACCGCAAAGCCGGTCACGAACAGGCAGTGACGATAGCTGTCGGCGTGATGGCATCCGACCGTCGTCAGCCATTCGCGCAATGAGGAGTGCTTGATGGCCTTGATGATCTTGGTCTCGGCCTGCACGACATCGCTGAACTTGAGCGGCTCGCCTGCGGGAAGCTTGTTGAAGATCTTGACCATGACCTCGTGGGCGGCGGCGACGCCACGGTTGAGCGTTTTGCCGCGATCGGTCGCATCGAAGCCGTCGTTGTCCGGGAACGCCGCGCGAATGCGGCGCAGGATGCCGGCTGCATCGAACGGCCGTGAAATCGTGTCGGTCGCGCCCAGCGCCCAGGCCTGCATCGAACCGTGATGAAGTGCGTCCGCCAGCACGAACAGGCGCGGCATGGTCCGATAGGATTCATGACTCAGCTTGTTGCGGACCCGCTGCACGCTCTCGGCCGAGCGCAGATTGATGTCGACCACGATGCCGGAGATCTGATCTGCCGGTGCGTCGGGAAGCTCCGACGTCGACAAGGTGTGCACTTCGCTGACCGATTGAAGGATGCGTTCCAGCTCGCGGCTTTGATCGGGGTGGTCGGACGCCAGCAGCAGGCGGCGCTTGTCGGGAGTGGCTTGGGCTGACATGTACCCCTCATTGGTCAGGCGCGGACGGTGAGCGCAACCTAACCTAGAAGTCATTCCCCGAGCCTTAAGAGAGATCGTGAACGAGCCGCTTTCGCCGAAGGTAAAATTTGAATGAGCAGCGGTTTCAAGCATGAAAAAAGCCGCCGGAGAGAGCTCTCCGGCGGCTGAAATGGTCGTTGGTTTGAAGGCCTTAGGCCTTCATCCCGGCCTTGACGGCCTCCGCCGTGATCGGCAGTGAGCGCACCCGGGCGCCGGAGGCATTGAAGATCGCGTTGGCGAGCGCCGGCGCGATCACGGTCACCGCCGGTTCGCCGACGCCCCTGGCGGGTTCGCCATTGGCGATGACGGCAACCGCAACTTCCGGGGTCTGGCTCATCCGAAGCGGCTTGTAGCTGTCGAAGTTGGTCTGTTCGAGACCGCCATTCTTTAGCGTCGCCTTTTCGTACATCGCCAGCGACAGTCCCCACAGCGCCGCACCTTCGACCTGGGCGCGGATGTTGTCGGGATGCACCTGTGTGCCGATGTCGGTCGCCACCGTCAGTTTCTTGACCTTGACCTCGCCGCTCGGCGCAACGGCCACATGGGCCACGCAGGCGGTCCAGCTTGCGGTCGCGCGTTCCTGCGACGAAACGCAGGCGACTCCCATGCCTTCGCCTTTCGGCAATTGCTTGGTGCCATAGCCGGCCAGGCCCATCGCCGCGAGCAGCGTATTGCGCAGCCGCTGCGCGCCGCCATTGTTGGCGCCCTTGCCGTCGAGCAGGTCGATGCGGAATTGCGCCGGATCCTTGCCCGCGGCGTGCGCCAGTTCATCGACCATGCTTTCGACCGCCCAGAAAGTCCAGCCGGGCGCCACCGATCGCAACTGACCCGAGGGGGTCGCGGTCTGCGCCATCTCGTTGAGAATGGCGCGCACGTTGTGGTTGGGAACGGTGTAGAAGAAGTCCGCACCGTTCACCGTGAACGCATCGAGCGCGCCCTTCTTGTCGACCGAAGGCGACAGGAAAGCGGGAATGCCCCAGCGCTTGGTTGGCCAGGCCGCCACCACGTCGTGGTTCATGGCGATGAGCTTGCCGTCGCTGTCGAGCCCAGCCTTGATCTTCTGGAACGTCAGCGGCCGCGTGAAGTCCATCGTCATGTCGTTTTCACGGGTGTAGATGATCTTCACCGGCTTGCCGACGGCTTTCGACGCTTGCACGGCCGGCACCAGCATGTCGCCCTCCAGGCGCCGGCCGAAGCCGCCGCCGAGCCACTGCTGATGCATCACCACGAACTTCGGATCGACGCCGGCGGCGCCGGCTGCGATCGCGCCGGAGCGTGTCGCAAACTGGTTGCCGGTGTAGACGTGCCAGATGTCGCCCTTCTGTTCGGCCGCAGCCGTCATCGGCTCCATCGGCGCATGGATGTTGATGCTGGTGGTGTATTCCGCCTCCAGCACTTTCGCGGCCGAACCAAGCGCCGCGGCCGTGTCGCCGTCCTTGACGAAGAACAGGCCGGAATCGTCGAGGCCCTGAAGCCGCTTGGCTTCCGCGAGCAGGGATTCACTCGAAAGCTTGGCGTTGGGCCCATTGTCATAAGTGACCTTGAGCGCCTGGGCCGCCTTGGTCGCCGCGGCAAAGGTGTTTGCCACGGCCACCACCCATCCCGTCGTCGTCGCCGTCTTGTCGTCGAGCGTGACCGCCTTGATAAAGCCCGGCACCTTCTTGGCCTCGCTGTCGTCGACCGATTTCACCGTTGCGCCGTAGCGCACCGGCGGGGTGACGATCTTGCCGTAGACCATGCCCGGCAGCATGACGTCGATGCCGTACTTCGCAGTTCCGTTGGTCTTCGAGGGGACGTCGAGCTGCGGAACCGAAACGCCGATCATGGTATATTGGTCCGGCGTCTTCAGCTTGATCGCCTTGAGGTCGTCAGCGGTGAAGGTCTTGGTGATCTTGCCGCTCTTGACGACGTCGGCGAAGCTCATCGACTTCTTCGACCTCGGATCCGTGATCGTCGAATCCCTCACGATCAGCTGGCCGGCGGGGATGCCGCCCATCAACACAGCCGCCGTCTCCGTCAACGCAATGCGGCCCGCGGCGCCCGCGCGGCTCATCGCATCGAAGTTCATCATGGTGCTCCAGCTGCCGCCGGTGACCTGGGCGCCGAGCACGGGATCGTTGAACTTCGGATCGTTGGAGGCGAGCTGAACGCGCATATCCTTCCAATTGGCGCCGAGCTCTTCGCAGATGATCTGCGCCATGGTGGAGGCGATATGCTGGCCCATATCGGCCTTGCCGCTGGTGACCGTGACCAGCCCATCCGGTCCGATCGAGTACCACACGCTGGGGTCGAAATTGCTAGGCGCGGCCAAGGCCTGGTCTGCGCCGAGCAGGCCAGGCACGGCCGAATAGCCGAGCGCGAGGCCCGTGGCCGCAGAACCGACCAGGAATGAGCGGCGGCTCAGATCGAGCGGCTCGCCGGCGGATTTGTCTTGCGAGATTTTCACGTGCGAGTTCATGTGGCCCTCCGTTCGTTGCCGGTGTTGGAGGCCGTGCGCATTTCGCTGGCCGCGCGCATGATTGCCTTCTGGATGCGGGAGTAGGTCATGCAACGGCAGAGATTGCCGTCCATGTGCGCCACCACTTCTTCCTTGGTCGGGTTGGAGTTCTTCGAAAGCAGCGAAGCTGCCTGCATGATCTGGCCGGACTGGCAGTAGCCGCATTGCGGCACCTGCTCGGCAATCCAGGCCTTCTGCAGGGGATGATCGCCCTTGGCGGAGAGGCCTTCGATGGTGGTGATCTTCTTGCCGACGGCGTCGCCGACGGCGGTCTGGCAGGAGCGTACGGCTTCACCGTTGATGTGAACGGTGCAGGCTCCGCACAGCCCGGCGCCGCAACCGAATTTGGTGCCTGTCATCTGCAATTGCTCGCGGATGACCCATAGCAGCGGCGTATCGTTGGCCGCCTCGACGGACATATTCCGTCCATTGATGTGGAGATTAGGCATGGCTTCTTTCCCTGCCGGTGCATGAAACCGCTTACGGCGGAACTCACTTTTTTATTGTTGAGACGGCACCCACCGGGACGGCGCCTGAGGAACAAGAATGATAGCGATCCGTGCAGGAGGCAACGAAAATCCGCCGCAGCAAATCTCACAGCCTGGTTGTGCGTTGCGGCAGCGATGCTGTCATACCGCTTCCCGGAATATCGCGCGCATCGACAGCTTCAATCCCGGTCAAACGGCTGGCGCGTGGCGGCTTCAAGCCCTGAATCACGAGTTCGTGTTGCGGTTGCGCGCGCTCGCAAGGCGTTGTTTTGCCGCGCGAGCGCCGTACAGTGCAGACACTCCTTTCACAGAACAGGACAGAACGTGGGACACGACATCAAACTGACGGCTTCGGATCATTTTCAGCTGGGCGCGTATCGCGCCGACCCGGCCGGCACGCCAAAAGCGGCGGTGGTCGTGATTCAGGAAATCTTCGGCGTCAATCATCACATCCGAGCCGTGTGCGATTGCCTGGCGCGAGAAGGCTATGTCGCGGTCGCGCCGTCCATTTTCGACCGCTCCGAGCCGAACTTCCAGTCCGGCTACTCGCCGGATGAAGTGGCAGTGGCGCGCAAGTTCGTCGCCAACCCCGATTGGGCGGCGATGCTGCGCGACACGCAGGCGGCGATCGATTCGGTCAAGAATGTTGGCCCGGTCGGCATCATCGGCTTCTGTCTTGGCGGCAGCATCGCCTATGCGGCAGCGACCAAGCTTTCCGGCCTGAAAGCCGCAATCGGCTATTACGGCGGCGCGATCGTGCGGTTCGCCGATGACAAGCCAATAGCGCCGACACAGTTGCATTTCGGCGCGAAGGATTCAGGGATTCCGCTCACCGATGTGGAGGCGATCCGCGCCAAGCGTCCGGATATCGAGATTTACGTCTATGAGGGCGCGCAGCACGGCTTCAACTGCGACGAACGTGCAAGCTACGACAAAAAAAGCGCCGACATCGCCTGGCCGCGCAGCATGGAATTCTTTGCGAAGTATCTGACCAAGTGAAAGGTCGTCATGCGCGGGTCTGACCCGCGCATCCATCAAGGAAAATTCTCTGGTAAATGATGGATGGTCGGGTCGAGCCCGGCAATGACAGCGTTTGCTAGAACCAGCGTTCGCCGACGAGGATGGTGTCGCCGGGACCGATGGGGGTGCCGAGCGGAACGACGACGCGGTCGGCATTGTGGGTCAGCGTGACGCTG
>Ga0335078_10017233_pt1 | contig 10727 bp, 6 predicted proteins | sample Lox_Sample_32_FD_206711 | JGI IMG/M metagenome (GOLD analysis project Ga0335078, IMG submission 206711) | Soil microbial communities from Loxahatchee National Wildlife Refuge, Florida, United States - Lox_Sample_3.2 | ecosystem: Environmental > Terrestrial > Soil > Wetlands | place: USA: Florida... | reverse complement strand
CTCGTCCCCACGGCTTTCTTCTTCACGCCATCGCGTCGATGACCAAGGTCATACTAGGATTTCTCGTCGTTGCCCCGTCTTAGACCCCGCCGGGCGCGTCTTCAGGACGATGTAGGATATCGTGCCGAACGCGACTGCAGCGGCCAGGAGGGCCGCCGCCTGGAGCAAAGGCGAAGCTAGGGGCGGGCCGGGCGCCTCGGTTACGGCGAGGAGGGTGAGGGAGCTCAAAGTGGCGCTCGGGACGTCGCCGCATATCGAACCCCCGCTTGTTGCCTTGAGGTCGCCCGCGCCGATCCACGAGGCGCCGTCGAAGAACATCATCGACGTCGAGTTGGACGCCCGAGGGTCGCGGACGCAGATCGCGACGTCCCCGCTCCCGCCTGACACCTTCGCCTGGTAGAAGACCCGACTCCCGGACAAGGGCAGGGTGCCCGACCCGGGAGGCTGCGCGGAGAGCTTCGCCGAGTAGAAGTTGACCGACGCGGAGGACGTCTCCTTCACCGACATGGACAGCCCGGTCGTGGAGGACTCGTTGTCAGAAGCGCCCGTCGCGGTCGCGGAGACGTCCGTACCAGAGGTGACCGCTGCCAGCGAGCTAAACTCAAGGACCCGAGCGTTCAACTGGTCGGCCACCCAGACGTTCCCAGAGGGGTCGAAGGCGAGACCGAGGGGGTTGTGGAGCCCGTTCTGCGTGACGGATGCGGGCGCTGCGGCGAACTGGGAGGGGCCGGCATGCTGGCCTATCTCGTAGGATGCGTTCATCCCGTCCGAGAAGGGAGGTTCGAACCCCAGGATTCTGTTCCCCGAACGGTCGGAGACGAGTAGGTCGCCCCAGGGAGAGACGGCCACTCCCATGGGGGCGCCGAACGTGGACCGGGAGACCTCGGAGCCGTTGGAGACGAACTCGCCGGGACCTGCGCGCTGGCCCAGCTCGAGGACTGCTCGCGGACCGTCGCTCTCAAGGGAAGAGTTTCCGTACTCGAGGACCCGGTCGTTCCCCTCGTCGACCACCCAGAGGTTCCCGGAGGAGTCGAAGGCCGCGCTCTCAGGGCCGTTGAGCCCGGACTGGGTGGTGGCACCTGCGCTGCTGTTCAGAGAGGGCTGTCCCACGACGAGTGAGGGCGTCTGCCCCGAGACGAAGGGAGGGGCGTACTCCACGAGCCTGTTGTTCCCCCTGTCGACGACCCAGAGGTCCCCAGCCGAGTCGAAGGCCAGAGCGACCGGCGCGTTCAGGCCCATCGAGGGGGACTGGGCAGGATGCTTCGTGAACTGCGAGCTTCCCGCAGGCTGGCCGAGCTCCAGGGAGGCGTTCATCCCGTCCTCGAAAGGAGGCTTGTATTCGGTGACCCGGTTGTAGACGAAGTCGGCCACCCAGAGGTCTCCCGACTTGTCGAAGGCCACGGCGACGGGGCCGAAGAGGGTGTCCTGGGAAGCGGGGAGCGAGCCGTTGGTCGCCCCTTCCGCGAAGTTCAGCTCCCCGATCTCGAGGGATGCAGGCTCTCCGTCGGTCAGCGGGGGCATGAACTCGACGACCCGGTGGTCTGCCTCGTCCCCGACCCAGAGGTCGCCAGAGGAATCGAAGGTAGGCCTGAAGGGCTGGTAGAGGTTCTGCGGCGAGAGACCGGCGATTCTGGAGGTGAAGTTACCCTGGCCGATGACCGTCGCGGCGTACTGGCCGCTGGCCTGGAAGGCGTCGGCGTGGCGGACAGAGACGGAGGCCGACGCGATGCCCGCCACAAGGAGGAGCCAGAGCGCCAGCGCGGACTTGGCCCTGGTTCGGCGGTCCGGAGCGAGGCGCGGCGAGGCCGTGGTCAGGAACCCTCCCCGGTCCAGGAGGCAGGCGGCTCTGTTGGGGACAGAAGGCTCTCCTCTGGTCAGGGGGCCACTGTCCGCGGGAGGACCTGGTACGGCCTCATCATCTCGTTGTCCTCGTGTTCGAGGATGTGGCAGTGCCAGATGTAGTTGGGGGCGGCGGTGGCGTCGAAGGCGAAGTCGGTCCCGTCCCTCGGGGCGAACCTGACGATCAGCCTGGTGATCACCTCCGGGTAGGCCTTGACGGTGTCCTTCCACCCGGCCTCCTGAGGTGTGACCAGGAAGGGGTCGTCCTCGAAGTACGGCGTGGGGTCGAGGACTGTCCCAGGCCCCGAGCCGGGGGACATGTCAGGGTTGGCCGTCTGGTAGTCGGCCAGGTACTTGTCGGCATCGAACTCCTGTCGGTTGAATATCTGGAACTGGACGAGGTGGAGGTGGATCGGGTGGGCATCCTCGGTGAGGTTGATCAGCTCCCAGATCTCGGTCGAGCCGAGGACGGGGTTCTCCGATATCGTGTTGTCGTAGGCGGCGTTGTTGAGTAGGCCGGTGACCGGCCCGGCGTCCGTGTCGTACTCGATGAGGATGAGGCTCCTCGTAGCGCTGACCGACTCCCCGGGGAACGGGAGCTGGGGCACTGGCACCATGGAGGTGGGCAGGACGCTGTTGTCCTTCCCCTTCGCCTCCACCACCCTGAACTGCATTATCTGGCCGATGGTGTCGGGGTCTGGGACGTCCCCGCCGGGATAAGGCGCCGGGGCGGTGTTGTAGAGGACCGCGGTGTCGCCGACCTCCATCGCGGAGAAGTCGACGACAGCGTCGACCCGCTCCGCCGGGGCGATGAAGACGTCGTTGATCGCCACCGGTTCGGGGAGGTAGCCGCCGTCTGTCCCGATCTGGTTGATGGTCACCGGCTTGTTCGCGAACGAGAGGTCGTAGAAGCGCGCGTTCGACGCGTCGAGGAACCGGAACCTGTACTTGCGGGGCTCGACTTCGAGGTAGGGCCAGACCTTCCCGTTGACGAGGATCGTGTCCCCGAAGTACTCGGGTATCCACTGCGGATGGACGTCGGGATTGACCCCCTGGTCCGGATAGAGGATCGAGCCGTCGGCGTTGAAGAGCCTGTCTTGAATCATGAGGGGCACCTCGTAGGGGCCCGCTCCGGCGTGCGGCCTGTCGTCAGAGCCCCCGGGGAGGCTTGCCTCGAACTGGAGGGTCGGGTCCCTGAGGAAGTAGAAGCCCGCGAGGCCGGCGCAGAGGTTGAGCCGGGTCGTCCCTATCGCGTGGTCGTGGTACCAGAGGGTTGCTGCCTCCTGCGAGTTTGGGTAGGTGTAGGTCTGGTGCGACCACCCCTGCCCCGTCGTCTCGAAGGCGAAGGAGAACCAGGCCGTCGGGTTGCCGTCGCTGTCCGCCTTGACCTCGGCGCCGTGGAGGTGGACGACCGTCCGGACGTCCGGGTAGCCGTGGACGTGGGCGATGGTATGGTCGATCGCGTCCTCGAAGAGGTGCGTCGTCGGGAGCTCGTTGAGGTAGGTGACCGAGATGGGCGTCCCCTTGACCGCCTCGAAGGATGGGCCGGGAGAGGACCCGTTGTACCCCCACAGGGTGGTTGCGGGGAGCTGGTCGTGGAGCTTCTGGCTGATCTGGGTCATCTTCACCTCGTAAGTGCCTCCGGGGGGCGTGGGAACCATCACGGCTGGGATGGGGAGCGGGTCGACGAACTTCGTCAGGGACTGTGGGTCGAGCTTCCCTGATGGCTCGGCGTGCTTCGGTGGGAGCAGCCTTGAGACGCCGTACCCGAGCGCAGCCACCCCTATTGCCCCGCCGCCCAGTACCTCGATGAATCTACGCCTGTTCATCGTTCGCCTCCCTCACAGCAGGTTCACCAGGAAGCCTATCACGAAGCCCACGAAGACCCCCAGGTAGGTGAGGCGCAGGAGGTCCCTAGAGGACTCCCTGAAGAGCGCCTTGAGCATGGGGAGGATGGCGTAGAGGATCGCCCCGATGGCGAGGCCGTCAAAGGCCAGGTCGAAGACCGACGAGTTGTAGAAGTGCCCTATCGAACCCCCTATGATCGTCGGGACGCCCCCAACCAGGTACAGCACCACGATCAGGCCGGTCTTGCCTTGGACCTTGCCGAGGAAGGGGGAAGCGATTGGGAATCCCTCGCTGATGTTCTGGAGTATGAAGCCCACGAGTACGACGAGGGCGGCTCCGGAGAGGCCGAACGCCACTCCGAGGGAGCCGAACACCAGGCCCTCGGTGAGGTTCTGGAAACCCATGCCTACCGCGATGACAAGCGAAAGCTCGGTCGGGGTGAGTCCCTCCTTCGACCTGTTCTCTGCTGCAAAGAGTATCAAGAAACCCGCAAAGAGGGCTGACACGAACACCACGTCGTTCGTGGGCGAGGATCCGTAGCCATACAGCGACCCGTTGTACAGGGAAGCGGCCGCATCGGTGAAGACGTCCCCCATCAGGAAGATCAGTATGCCTATCGCCACCGAGGTCAGGAGCTTGGTCCGGCGCGCGTCGGTGTTCTTGTGGAGGACTATCGGGAGGGAGAGGAAGATCGACAGGCCCATTATCGCCGAGAGGAGCACTGTCTCCGCGAAGTCCACGAATTCTTTGCCCCCGGAGCGGGCTTTTAACGAGTGTGGTGCTCCGTGGATTGGTTCGAGAGGAAAGGGTCTAAATCGAGACGACCTGGGCCTCTAGGTGGTGGTCGCATGAGAAAGGCGAGGCCGGCCTCCGTCGTCTTCGCGGCCGCCGGGATGATGCTCTTGCTTCTGGGCGGGACAGGCGTCTCGGCCCAGGCGGCCGCGCATTCGGCCGACTGGACGGGGCCCGAGAACAACTACCCGCTCAATTGGAGCAGCGACAACCAGACCGTCATCAACGCCCAGAACGTCGGCCAGCTCGGGGCTGCCTGGACTTTCCCGGTCCCGGCCGCCCCCGTCGGGCAGGTCCAGATGGCCGAGGGCGTGATGGCCACCCCGCTCATCTACGAGGGCGTGGTCTACGCGATAACAAACTGGTCGCGCCTCTACGCACTCAACCTGGAGAACGGGGACGTCGTGTGGTACCGGGACCTCCCGCTGATGGACAACTACTCTCAGTACCTCCAGCCCTCGGTGCCAGGGCCCCTGGGGATACCGCTGGGCCACTACCATGCGATGTTCATCACGACGCAGCTGTGGGACGAGCCCCTCGTCTGGGTGGTCTCGAACACCTACCAGGTGTTCGCGATCAAGGCGACGACGGGCGACATCGCACTCGACTTCGACCCGTTCATCAACGACCGACAGGCCGGGATTCAGGGCAGCTATGGGCTCTACGACGTCGACACCCCGACCATGGCGATAGACCAGAGGGACGGGGTGCTCCTGTTCTCGCCGTCGGTGACCGAAGGCGACAGCGCTGGGAGGGGCTTCTTGGAGGCGTGGAACGTCTCTTCTCCCCACCCCTCCTTCATGTGGAGGACCTACGTCATCCCGCCGCAGGACGGGAGCGACCCGGCCTGGTCGCTCGACTCGGTCATGAACATGACGCACGCGTACATATTCGACGGCACGGGCGCGGTCGACCTCAAGTCGCTCCCCCAGTCGGAGCTGAGCAGCATGCTGATGAGAGACTGGGGGAATTTCGGGTTCAACGGAACGACGAGCTTCGCCGGGGCGAGCGCGGGGTGGGGAGGTGCTTGGGCAATCGACGAGAAGACCAAGGTCGCATACGTAGGGACGAACGTCCCGGGGCCTGACTGGAACGCCACCTACCGGCCTGGCCCGGACCTTTGGAGCTCGTCCGTGCTGGCGCTGAACATGACGAACGGGAGGGTGATATGGGCGTTCCAGGCGATGCCCCACGCCCTCGGGGACTTCGACTGCTCTTGGAACGTGGTCTTGGCCAACGTCACCATAGGGGGGACGTCTACGCCCGTCGTGTACAAGGGGTGCAAGAGCGGGTACATCTTCGCCCTGGACGCGACGACGGGGAAAATGCTCTGGTACCTCAAGCCCCCCGCCATCGACTACCAGAACGTGTCAGTCCTCGACCCACTCAACGCGACCCAGATGACAAAGTACAACTGGGCCGGGTACCCTTCGGCCAAGCCAAACGTACAGAACCCGAGCGACACCGGCGCGCTCGAGTCGGACCTCGCGTTCGACCCCGCCTCGAACACTGTCTTCGCGGCTGTCTACAACGACGCCAAGCTCTTCAACTTCTCCGATGTAGGGCCTCCCAAGACCCCGGAGAACGTCACTTCTTGGGAGTTCTCTTGGGGGGTGCAGATTCTCACCATCCACCCGCTCGGGCCTGTCAACGCGACCGTCTACGCCATCGACGCCTCGACGGGCGCCGTGAAGTGGGCCTTCCAGATCCCCGACCAGCCATACCGCGGGGGGCTGACCGTGAGTGCGGGTGTGGTCTACGTCTCGACCCTGGACGGCGTGCTCAGGATGCTCGACGAGGGGTCGGGGAAGCTCATCTCGACAATCGACGTCGGGGGGTCCCTCCTCGTCCAGCCCTCGATAGGGGAGGACGCGAACGGCAGGATGGCGGTCGTGCTGACCGACATGGGGTCGACCAGGTGGGGCCCGCCGTTCCCGGGGTTCGTCCAGGCGCTCGTCATCCCTGCCCAGCATGGAGGGGCGGTCCAGGTCATCCTCGAGAGCCAAGTCGTCGCCGTCGTGGCGGCCGCGGCTGCGGTCGTCCTCGCGGTCGGGTGGGTCTACTCGAGGCGTCGATATTAGGTGGCCATTTGCAGCTATGGCGTTTCGAGCTAAGTTGCTCGGGCCTTCGAATATGAGAATCTCTTATTAACTCGGCATCTGTCGAGCCGCGCTCGATGAGGTCCTCGCGGAGCAAGGTGGCGACCTTGTCCGTTCTGGCCCTCATGCTCGCGGCGGGAGGCTCTGCGAACGCCATCACCCATGCGCAGTCGGCCTCCGCCGCCACCGCGTCCTACTCCAACTGGGCGGCTTCTGCTTACAACTTCCAGAACACCAACAGCGACCCGCAGAACGTGATCAACGTGAACAACGTCTCCGACCTCAGGCTGAGGTGGTTCTACCAGATCCCCGTCAACCCGTTCAATATCCCAGGGGCCCCGCCGGCGCTCGGCGTAGAGACCCAACCCCTCGTCGAGAACGGGATAGTCTACATCGCAACCCCGTACAACAACATCATAGCGCTCAGCACCACGACAGGCGCCAAGATCTGGAACTACCAGATCAACATGACCAAGTTCATCGGCGAGTCGTGGTGGTCCGGGGCCTATACGATAAGCGGGATCTCTCTCTACAACGAGACGCTCTATGTGATGTCGTCTGACACGACGGTCTACGCTTTCAACGCGCTCAACGGCACGATCGACTGGACGATACCCCCGGTCGCGGCCAACATCGCCGGGAACACGGGCACCTACTACGGAGAGAAGGCACCCATACTGGTCGGGGACAACCTCATCGTCCGCGCCTCGACGACCGACTACGGCGGGAGGGGGTTCGTCGCCGCGTACAACATCCACACAAGGAGCCTGGCTTGGATGTGGTACTCGACGCCTCCGTCGACCGGCCCGATAGACACTAACTGGGACTCCCAGGATGAGGTCTTACTGGCGAACGGGACGACCGTCAACTACGGCCAGCCGCAGGGGAACATCACCCCGTACCAGGGCGACTGGGGGACGACGTCGCAGAGCCAGTTCTACGCCGGGGGTGGTGCGGCCTGGGGGCTGATGGCGGTGAACAACAAGACCGGAGTGATCTACTTCTCGACTGGCCACCCGTCTGACGGGTACGACGCCTCGCTCAGGCCTGGCCCCAACCTGTACACCGATTGCCTCGTGGCGCTCAACACCACCGACGGGAAGATGCTCTGGTACTACCAGATGACCTCGCACGACCTCACGGAGCACGAAGGCGGGTGGAGCGTCACCCTCGCCAACGCGACGATAAGCGGGGTGAACACCCCGGTGGTCATACAAGCCTCGAAGGACAACCACGTCTACGTCCTCAACGCGCTGACGGGGAAGCTCGTCTACTCGCCCATCGCTGTGGGCGCGCCCGCGCTGAACAACCTCAACGACGGGAACACGACCACCGCCAACCTGCAGGCGTCCCAGTCCTCGCTCGGGAACAACCAGAGGATCTGCCCCGGGCCAGACGGCGGAGTGGAGATGTCACCCGCGGTGGTGGGGAACACGCTGTACGTGGCGTCACAGAACGGCTGCGGCGTGATGACGGCCGGGCCGTACCCCTACAAGGGCCAGACCATCAACGGCTACGTCTACACCGGCGACTCGACGGCGAAGCAGAACGGGACCGTCTACGCGATCAACCTCTCGAACGGCCAGCCGATCTGGCACTACAACATCCCCAACAGGTACCAGGGCTCCTCGGCCGTGGTGAGCGGAGGGGTCCTCTACGCCATCGACAGGGCGGGGATCCTCTATGAACTCAACGCCGCGACCGGGGCGCTACTGAGCAGCTACGAGCTGGGCGGGCTCGGGGCGGCGGGCGTCTCGATAGCGGAAGACAGCAACGGGAACATGATGCTCTTCGCCCCCTCGGGAGGCGGCGACCTGCCCAACGCGACGCCCGGAGTCGTGACCGCGTTCTGGCTCGGGCAAGGCACCACGACATCGGGGTCGGGAGGGCCTAGCACGACGACCAGCTCGAATATCTTCGGCCCAGGGCTCGAGCAGCCGATAATAATCGCCCTCGGGGTGGTGGTGGTGGTCCTGGCCATGTACATCCTGGTCAGGAGACGGGCCCCTACGCAACCTCGCGCGTAGGGCCCAGGAGCTCCCTTCCCCGGAAGGCAAAGCCGGCGGCCACTGCAGCCATCGCCGCGCCCACAAGGAAAGTCAGGCTTAGCGCCGAGATGTACTGAGACGGGAGGACGGTGCCGCTCCCGGTGAGCCCGAAAAGGAAGACGCCGATGATTATGCTCCCTATGGCGAGGCTGACAGCCTGCCCAGTGTGCCTCATCATCCCGAGTATCCCGTTGGCGAGGGCGCGGTCGCCCGGCGGGACGGATGCCAGGTTGGCGTTGGTGTTGCTCGGGGCGAAGATCCCGACGCCAGCCCCGAGCATCCCCAGCAGGAATGTGATCAGGAAGGTGGAGGAGGTCTGGGAGAGCGTGCTGAGCATGAGGAGAGCGAAGGTGACTATGACGAGGCCGGCGACCGCAGGGTCCCGGCTGGCAGTCCTGCTGGCTATCCAGCCGCCGAAGAGGGCGAAGACCGTCACCGCGAGCGGCTCTATGGTGAGGATGAGCCCGGCGTTGAACGGAGAGATGAGCCTGATCTCCTCGAGGTAGAACGATAGCAGAATCAGCGTGCTGTAGTGAGCCATGTACACGAAGAGGGCTGAGAAGTTGGTCGAGGCGAACATGGAGTTAGTCCTGAACCACTTGAAGTTGATGAGGGGCTGGGGGGCGGTGAGCTCGCGCGCAATGAAGAGGACGGTGGAGACTATGCAAACCACAGCCACCGCATAGTCCGGGATGGAGTAGGCGGAGTTCAGGTAGATGTAGAAGTGGAGGAGCGGGACGTAGATGTCCTGGATGTACATGTTGATCGCGGTGGTCCCGTTCGAGTAGGCGGTCAGGGCGACCAGGGCGGAGCTCAGCGCCCCCGCGAGGAAGATCGCGCCCGGCCAGTCTGTCTTGACGTTGACGTTCTTCGGGCTCTCCCGCAGTGCGAGGTACGAGATGGGGATCGATATCAGGGCGATGGCGGCGTTGGCATAGAAGACGTACCTCCAGCCCACGGCCTGGGTTATCCCGATCACCGTCCCGGTCAGGGCGACCCCCACGGTCGTCGCAGTGTAGATCACCGAGATGTGCGTGCCGAGCGCGAACCCCCTCTGTTTGGGCTCGAAGGCGTCCACGATGAGCGCCCTCCCGTTGGAGAGGATGAAGGCCCCGCCGAGCGCTTGTACCACCCTGTAGATCAGGAGGTCGTAGATCGTCAGGGAGTTCCCCGAAAGGTACGACCCCAGGGAGAAGAGGGCGAGCCCGAGGATGAAGTACCTCTTCCTCCCGTGGCGGTCGGAGAACCTCCCGAAGATCGGCATGAAGCAGGCGGTGACGATCAGCGACTCGAGGGGGACCCAGAGCACGAGCTGGACGTCCGCCTTTAGGCTGACCGCTATGGTCGGGAGGATTAGCGCCATTATCCCCGTGTCAAGGGGAGGAGCGAAGTTGCCCAAGTTGACAGCAAAAAGCGAGAACCACTTGCGCCGCCTCGCGAGCGCTTCCAATCTTCACTGGCGGGAGCCTCTCGCCTTAAGACCTTTCCGAAAGGGTCAAGCCTGGAGTAAGGTTCTCCGGGATGTTGTGATAGTCAATGGTTGTTTCGCCTCGGAATGGGGCTGCACCTGCCCCCCGCTCGGCGGAATCTTATTCGTCGAGGAAGGCGTCGCAGGCCCCGCCTAAGATTAAAGCGGAGCGGGGAGGGAGGGAGCTCAATGGAACGGTCCCGGGGAAGGAAGGCCCTCGCCTTGGCCTCGCTGGTGCTGATGCTGGTCGGGCTCGGGTCGCCGGCGGCTCCCGCGGCCGCGCAGGCGAACGGCCAACCCTTGCCGAGCTGGACGACGATGAACTCGAACGCCAACTCGACGAACTACGTCGCCCAGGACCAGATAGGGGCATCGAACGCCCAGGACCTCCAGGTGGCGTGGACGTTCCCCTTCCCGGTCGCCCCGAGCGTCCCTGGCCTCGCGGTGGTAGGGCAGGGCTCGATATCGCCGCCGCTCGTGGTCAACGGGACGGTCTATCTCGTCACCAACTACCTCACCGTCTACGCCCTGGACGCCGAGACGGGCTCGGTGCTCTGGTCGTACGCCGCCCACCTCAACACAACCGGCCTCCCGCTCTCGCCCCTGACGGGGCACATGCACGGCATCGACTAC
>Ga0335078_10017231_pt1 | contig 10727 bp, 7 predicted proteins | sample Lox_Sample_32_FD_206711 | JGI IMG/M metagenome (GOLD analysis project Ga0335078, IMG submission 206711) | Soil microbial communities from Loxahatchee National Wildlife Refuge, Florida, United States - Lox_Sample_3.2 | ecosystem: Environmental > Terrestrial > Soil > Wetlands | place: USA: Florida... | reverse complement strand
GAGTCTCATGGCACTACCGATGATACTCCGTGGCGCGGGCCCGGTGGAGGTGTGGCCCGGGGAAGACCAGGCGGGGCGGCTCGAGGCCGGGGTTTTGGCGGAGGTACAACAATCGCTCGGCCCTGTCGACGCACTTCGAGATGGACGCGCGTGGCCTCTTTGAGGAGGCATCGAAAGAATTGCACCGGATGGAACCAGCGCGGGCGCAGTTATGCGGACCTCAATCGGTGCCTTGCTGTTGACACGCGATCCAAGTCCTTACGTTTCTTTAGCAGCTTTTGGATGCTCTTAACTGTCTCGTTAGTTACATAGGAGACAATTCCTACCACGATCGCGAACGACAACGACACCGCTAAAATCTGAGGAGTCATGCGCGCCTCCTATCACTGCCTCAGTATGAGCACGTAGACGCAGCATCATCGCCCACTCGCTTCGATGAATGACGCCGGGTCATCCTCCCGTGCCTTGCCGGAGTACATAGCTGTGAACAAGTCAACCAGTTTGCTCCAAGGTTATCGTCGGACGGTAGCCCCAGCAAGCTAACCATCGTTAACTGCGGTTCTGGGGGACGCATAGTACTTTTGCACTTAAAAGAGTGGACAACTCTCGAGCTTCTGCGAGCCGCGCTCTGGCGATCCGTGCGTCTTTGGGGTTAAAGAGGCTAGCCGAAATCTGCCGCCCTCCGCCCTCCTTACTCGCTGCGCAACGAAGTCTGCGGATCGATCCGCGCGGCGCGCCACGCCGGCACACCCGCGGCTCCCAACGCGATAATCCCCACCAGCCCTACGACGCCGGCCAGCGTCACGGCATCCAGCGGCCGCACTCCGTAAAGCAGCTCCCGAATCGCCTGCGTCACGGCCGCGACTCCGATCAACCCGACCGCCGCACCCGCCGCCGCAAGCAAAACGCTCTCCCGGATCACAATCGTCACCAGGCCTTTGACGCTGGAACCCAGGGCCAGCCGAATCCCGAACTCCCGCGTCCGCTGCGCCGTCAGATACGCCAGCGTTCCGTAGAGGCCCACGGCGGCCAGGAGCGCGGAGGCCCCCGCAAATGCCGCCAGCACAAACAGGATGAACCGCGTGTTACCGATCGAATCGGAGACATAGTCGCTCATCGGCAGTATGTCGAACGCCGCCCGCCCCCCATGCGCCGCATCCACCGCCGCCTGAATTCGCGGCGCCATCCTCTCCGCCGGCTCGCGCGTCTTCACCACCAGCGACATCACGGCGGGGTAACTGCCGTAGGGCATCATGAAATGTGGAATGCTCCCATCCCGCACCCGCGTGACGCGCACACCGGCGGTCACTCCAACTACTTCGAGGTCGTTTCGCCAACCGGTTCTATAAACCGACAAGAGCTTCCCGATCGCTCCGTCCGGCCAAAGCCGCTGTGCCAGGCCCTCGTCAATAATCGTCACGTTGCGTTGCGCTGCAATATCGCCGTCCGTGAAATCGCGGCCTTCCCGCAGCGGCGTGCCGATCACGCCCAGATATCCGGGAAGAGCGAATTGCTGTGCGGCAAGGATCGGCGGAGTGTCCGGCTGGTCGGCGCGTCCCACCCGGCGCATCTGCTGGCCCGCGAGCGGCAGCGTATCCGCGGCGCTCACCGACTGCACTCCCGAAAGCGCGCGCACCCGGTCGATTACGTCCCGCAGAAGCGCCCATCTCTGCTCCATGTGCGGGTATCTTTTCAAGTCGAGGGGCATCCTGGCGGTCACAACGCTGGATGGATTGAAGCCCAGCTGTGAATGCATCAGGTTCAGAAACGAACGTAGCATGAGGCCCGCGCCTGCGAGCGGTGCAATCGACAGCGCCACTTCCGCTACCACCAGGGTCCGCTGCAACCTTCGTGCGCCCCAACCCATGGTTTCGGCGCGCCCCGAGCGCAGCGGCTGGCCGGTCTTTCCCGATGCAAGCCGCCAGGCCGGAAGCAAACCAAAGAGCATGCTCGTAACAGCCGCTAGAGCCAGGGCAAACAGCGCAACGGGAGTGTCCATTTCAAGCCTGGACTCGAGCGGGATGTGAGCGGCGCCAACGCGCCTGATCGCTTCGATCCCGAAGCGCGTGCAGAACAGTCCGGCAGCGCCAGATGCCAGCCCGAGCACGAGGCTTTCCGAAAGGAGCTGCCGGACAATTCGGCTTCTTCCGGCTCCCAGCGCCCGCCGGATCTCCAACTCGCGCTGCCGCGCCGAACCCCGCGCCAACATCAGATTCGCGGCGTTCACGGAAGCAATCAGGAGCACAAACCCCACCGCGCCTGACAGAAGAAACAGCGCCGGCCGGACGTCGCGTGTCATCGTGTCCTGCAGCACCTGCGCCGTGAAGCGGACCTTGGCTCCGGGTCCGCGGTCGAATGGCGATGCCTGCCACCCTTTCGCGCCGGAGTAAAAATCGGGGTTCTCCCGCTCGAATTGCGCCGCAAGCAGTTGCAGCTCGGCGTTCCCCTGGTCGAGAGTGACGCCGGACCTGAGCCGCGCCAGGATCGAGATGCCGCGGTACGGAATCGTTCGGTCGATGCGATCCGGCAACCATACGTCGATCTGCTCCAGGTCATTCACCGAAGGTGGCAGAAAAAGACGGAAGCCGGGAGGCAGCACGCCGGCAATCTGCACGTCAGCATCGTTGATCCGTACAACTCTCCCGATCACGCCGCGATCGCTGGCAAAGCGGCGCTGCCACAACTCGTCGCTGATCAAAATCGCCAACGCCTGCTGGCTCCCCACGTCGATGCGCGAATCGAGCTCCCGCCCCAATACGGGGCGAACGCCAAGCAGCGGAAGAAAGGCGTCGGAAACACTCGCCGCCGCCACATGCTCCATTTCGCCTTCGTATTCGAGGTTTGCGTCGACCAGATCGATCGTCGATACCTGCTGGAACCGGCGGCTGCGCTCTTGGATGCCGAGCAACTCTCCCCTCGTGGCGCCCGCGTTGGAAACATTGCGCGCGTCCACCTGGATCACGACGATCCGGTTTGGTTCCGGATAAGGCAGCGGACGCCACAGCACCGCGCGCATCAAGCTGAACATGGTGAGATTGGCCCCGATGCCCAGCGCCAGCGTCACGATCACGACCGCCGAAAAACCGGGCGACCGCCGCAGCGAGCGGCCCGCGTATCGAATGTCCTGAAGCACGGTCTCGATTCCCTGTCCGAGCCATGTCTCCCGCACTGCCTCTTTGATCTGCTCGATGCCGCCCGCCTCCACCATCGCCATCCGCCGTGCTTCTCCGCGGGGCATGCCTTTGGCGAGGTTGCGTTCCGTCAGTTCGTCCACATAAGCGCGCAATTCCGCATCGAGCGTGCCTTCGAGCCGATCCCGCCGATGGAGATTGCCCAAGAGCCGCTTCATTTTCGTGGCGATTCGCATACTAGACGGATTCCAGAAGCGCCGTCATCGCCTTTACGGTCCGCGCCCAGGTCTTCTTCTCCGCCGCCAACTGCCGCTCGCCGTCGCGCGTCAGCGTATACGAACGGACGCGGCGTCCTTCCGCGGATTCCCGCCATGCCCCCTCGATCCAGCCCTCCTGTTCGAGGCGATGCAGCGCCGGAAACAGGGAGCCTGCCTTTACCTGGAAGGCCCCGTGAGTGACCTGGGAGATTCGTTCGGCAATGGCCGAGCCGTGCATCGGGCGCAGATCCAGTGTACGGAGGATCAGCAGGTCGAGCGTGCCCTTGAGGAGTTCGAGAGTGGGTCCGGGCATTGGTTATAGAATTCCGATATAGATATTCTATACCATGGGCGCGCGACCCTGGATCTCATATCTCAGCATCGGCTGAACGTAGCGGCTGATGCTCGCAGGCGTTGAACCGCCGGCTGGGGCTCCTCAGGGGTCGCCCCAGTTCATATCAGTAGACCAGATCTGCGGCATGCACGCTGATTACTTCATTGGCGATCCTGACGAATTGCCCGAGAGGGCAATCGAGGTTGGCATCGCCGATGGCGCAGCCTGGAATGGCGACCGGAGCGCTGGGCGGCGGCGCAGCCAAAGTCAGCGGGGTCTGATTCCGAAGTTGATCCATCGTCTGCGACACGTAGGCGACCCGGACGAGGTATTCGCCTGTAGTCTGGGATTGACGAAGCTGGAACATGAGCACACCGCCGGGAGCAGCAACATCTGGCTGATAACCAGGCAGAAGCCAATCGAGATGGAAGAGTCCGCTTAGTCCGGCGATGTTGAAATTGGAGGCCGTCAGCGAGATTATCCTGGCCGAGGGGCTCGCGAGCGTTCCGCTCATGGCATCGCCCGTGGCTGCCTGTACCAGCGAGCGCACAATGTGGGAAGCCAGATTGGAGGTTTGCTCCGTGGCCATGTAGGGCGTGCGGAATTCCAGATCGAGAAGGCAGTCATATACACGGAACACCTGACTGATCTGGCTCTCAGTCAACTGGCCCCAGGCCACTTCGGAGGCAGGTAGCCCATCTGCGTACTCCATCACAAAAGGATCGATAGCCAGAGCCAACTTGGTTAGCCCCCCGAGATTGACCGGCAGTTGAGAGTTTCCAGTCCCAACCGTGATGGGAATGGACGTCACGTCGATCTTGCCTGCCGGTGTCGCCGGCGCTGGAGTCTGGCTGATGGGGTAGTTGAACAAGACAGAACGAATCAACGCGAGCTCGGCGGAATAAGTGGACGCCAGCGCTTCCGGATCGTTTCCGAGGCGCCCATTGACGGCATCGACCGTGTCCCGCTGATTGAGCAGCGCGACGCCGGCGTCCACCGGATCGAAGAGCGGATCGGGCGGCGTGGAAACAGAGTTGACAGTCACCTTAGCCGACGGGAGCAAGCCGGCCGCGAAGGCCTGGGCCGTGTCGATGATCAAAGGCGCGGCGTCGGCGCGGAAATAGACAGTCGCCGCATCTGCCGCATCGTTGCCCGTCAGCAGGCCCTGCTGGGTGAGCCAGAGCCGGAAGTAGCCGCCGAGGAGAGTCTCACTCGCCGCACCGTTCGGAGTCAGGATCGAAGGCGTATTATCCGTGGGATTGCCGGGCACATCGGGAAACACAGGAAACGGCTGCACGGCGAAGTTGTTGAGGGTGCTGTTCGGCGAATTGGGAGTGCGTACGCCGTGACGGCCGAACAGAATGACAAACTTCAATTGCGTGTCGTCGACGGTCTGCGCCGCAACGGAAGCTCCGCTCAGAAGGGCCAGAGCTGCGAGCTGAAGAACACGGGTTTTCATATTAGTTGGGCTGCAACACTTTCTTCAAAGACTTGCGGTAGCGGGCCAGCAATGCTGCGCGGTCCAGGCGCATGTCGGTCTTGGTTGGCGTGTCGGGATACGGCCTGGCGCCCATCATCCCTTTCCAGAGAATGTGGTTGAAGTCGAGCGGATCGACGCGATCCTCCACCTCGAAATCCATCCCCTTCGTCGCGCGCGCCCAATACTTCGCGTTGTGCGAGGGTTTGGGAACCCTCGACGGCCTCGGCTGCTGCATGGGTAATTGGGTGTTGTAGAGATAGGGCGAAGGAACCGCGGTGAAACTCCAGGGGGTAGGCGTCTGACTCGCCAGGTCCTGCGTATTGAACAGGTCGGTCATGGGCCGCGCGAGCGCGTCGTTTAGATTGAGCGGCGCCAGTCCGAGAACCTCCTCGATGGTGCGCACGAAGTCCAGGGTGGTGTATTGCGTGGAAACCAGCGCCCCCTGATTCACGTAGGGACCGGCGACGAACGCGATGCTGCGATGGGAATCGTAATGATCGCCGCCGTCCTGCGCGTCATCTTCCACCACAAAAATCAGGGTGTTGTTGGCGTACTTGCTTTGGGCCACTTTCTGGACCAGCAGGCCCACGGCGTAGTCGTTGTCGGCCACCATCAGTTCGGGCGTATTGATGCCATCGATCGCGGTATCGAAGCTGCCCGTGTGGTCATGCATCAGACGAACCAGGCTCAAAGCCGGCAGGCCTGGCGTGGAGGTCGGATTGCAGCCAGCGCAGGTATAGTCGGAATCGAACTCCCGCGCCCACTCGGAGTAGCGGTAGTAATCGGGGAGATTGTTGTCGAAGCCCCGAAAGTACGGGTCGGTGAACGGAGATAGTGCGGCACTCGAAGGATAAGCTACGACTGTTCCTGTGGCCGCGGGGTTGCGCAGCACGGGAATGACGAAATCGTTTGTGGAATAGCGGGTGGTGTCGATGAAGAATCCGTAGTTTCGAACGGTAAGGCCGGCACGCAGGGCCGCGTCCCACAAGTGGCCCGTATTCACCTGGTTGTCGGGTCCATCGGGGGCCCCAACGGCGGTCTGTCCCGGCAATACGTCGGGATCACTGGAAGTGAAGGGATCGGCAGCCTGGCGCTCGGGGAGGTAAGGGATGGACACATTCACATTCCGATTGAGACCCTCGGATTCCAGGCTCAGCCCGCGGTACCCGTAGGCTATCGGGTATTCTTTTTCGACGACGTCCGGGGCGCGCGCGGAAGTGGTCCACAGCCAGCCGTCATAGCTGACTTCGGCCGTATCGAGGAAACGGTCCAGCGTGACGAACGTGGTGGCCAGCGCGTGTTGATTGGGTGTGATCGCTTGCCCAAACTCGGTCAGGTAGGGATAGCCATCGCCGATTTCCAGGTCGCCGAGAACCTGGTCGTATGTGCGGTTTTCTTTGATGATGAAGATCACGTGTTGAATGACCTTCCGCACCTGCGCCATGATGGCGGCGTCGGCGGCGCTCTCGACAGTGTCGAAGCGGTTGTTGGCGGCCACCTGCGCCGTGAGCGTAGCGAGTTGCGCGCTCTCGGGCCGTGGGAAAATCTGGAATCCGGCTTTGGTCAGCTGCGGGTTGTACTGTTGCGACAAGCCGCAGGTTTTCGACCCCACGGGCCCGTAGCCGCCGTAGCACCAGCCGACGTTCGGACCGGTCGGCGATTTCCCATTTACAACGTAGACGGTCTTGCCGTCACCACTGAAGCTTACGGAGTTGGGATACCAACCCGTGGGAATCAGGCCGATCACCTGGTCGCCGCTGTTCGTGCCGGTCAGTGACACTACGGCGATCGAGTTCAGGTTGCCGTTGGTTACGTAAAGCTGCTTTTCGTCGGGCGAGAGCGTCACGCTGTTGGTGTTGGCTCCGGTGTATTGCGTCAGCAACGTTTGAAAACTTGCAGGCATGCCGAACGGGGGCGCGATGACGGGAATCGTCTCCACGATCGTGTTAGTGCTGGTTTCGATCACGTCAACCGTGTCCGTCTGGTCTTCGGCGACATAGAGCAGCGACTGGGCGGCGTTCAGAGTCATCTTGTTGGGCTGGCCCTTCACCGGGATGCGGGCGACCACCTGAGGGCTTTCCGCCCCGTTCGCGCCGGTCAGCCTCACGACCACGATCTCGCGGTCGCGAACACTGGAGACGTAAGCCGTCGCTTCCGCGCCGATGCCCTTGACCGCTGCCCAAAATGGATATTCGCCGCCGGGAACGCCTACCTGCGAGGGCTCGCTTTTCCCAGGGCGCAGGTCCAGTTCGCTACGGGACCAGTTGGGATAGCCGCCGGTGAATACGGTGATGGAATCGTTGTAGTAGTTTGCCGCCACCAGGATCTGCCCGTCTTTCGACATGGCAAGACCCGCGGCGCACGGATACACACCAATTTCGCTGTTGATGGCGGTCGCGCCGTTGGGCTTTAAGTTCAAGCCAAGCCCCAGGTTATGGCCCAGGGCAAGTTGTGGGCTCGCGGGCTGCTCTTCGGCCCAGGCTCCCGATGAGTTCAGGCTGACGGTGTGAATGTTGTCCGTGGTGCAGCCCGAGACGTAGAAATGCGTCCCGGATGGATCGAAGACGATCCCGTGGTAAGTTACCGGGATCTGCACCACCTGCTTTTGAATCGGAACCGGTGTCGAGATGTCATAAATGAAGACATACTCGTTCGAGTCCGGCAGGTTATACGGCGCAAGCGGAGATCCGCCGGGTTGGAGGTTGCTGTTGAACACCCGGTTGTACCCGCTGGTTAGCACCAGCAGCGTCTTGCGATCGGGACTCACCACGGTGCTGACCGCAAACCCCGCAAGCCAGGCAGGGTTATCCGCCAGGCCGGGGTTCAGGGGTTCAAATCGCGCCCCCGCCGGCGCCAGCGGCGTGATCATCTGGTTCATATTTGGCACGCTTTGCGGGTTGGCTGGCGACTGAGCCATCGCGCCACCCAATCCCACCACCAGCGTCAGGCCGGCAACCAGGAACCGGAAGCGCTCGCGAACCTTACAAATCATCAGATCTTTACTCCTTTACTCATCCGATTTACAGGCGGCGCCGCGGAAACTGTCTTTTGGTGGTGGTGTTTCCAAGGACGGACAATTCTCACGAAGTTTCGGCGTCATCTTGTCTGCCGCTTAGGGCATATAAGATCCCTTTGGCCCGCGGGTTCACCCTCCTTGCCAAAGCAGCGGAAGAGCCCGAGTTCGGACCGGACTCGCTGACGATGCTGTCGAAATCGGGGATCATTCTCGTCACCGCAGGCTACGTGTCGCCCGAGCAGGCGTGTGGCCAGACAGTTGACAAGCGCACTGGTGCCATGGCAAGTTCTCGTACGCCATTAAAGGCGCGGTGAAGTGTCTTACGCTCTTCCCCGTATTTGACGGTGGAGCAGGCGCTCAGCCCATCGAAAGCGCCAACTGCTCGTTGACGCCGATGGCGAGCATGAACAACCGTCTGTCGGTTATTGATATCGCCAAACGGCTCGGCATCGGGAAGATGGCCGTGTTACGCCATGCTGGAGAAGCGCCTCTTGCCGGGAATCCGGGTTGGGAAGCGATGGATTGTCACCCGCCTGGCCTACGAGCAATGGGAGAAGACCTGCGACATGGTGCCAGTGCCAGTTATTGACATAAACTAGATCATGCCATAAACTAGTAGACATGGCAAAGCAACCGCCGAAACATCCTGGTGGACGCCCGCGAGGCGTGACGATGCCTTGCGGATGGGGCTGCGGAGTGAAACTCACGGCGAGCGAGATGAGGAAACACTTCACGAATTGCCCGAAGCGGCCAACGAGGAAAGGATAAAGCGATGCCGGTCTACAAGCGCAAGTACAAATCGGGTTCCGTGGTTTGGTCTCGTGTGTTCTCTGGGCCGGGTGCTACTCGTGAGCACCAAAACCAAATCACAGAAACCGGCTTCGCATCAAAAAAGCAAGCGCAGGGCGCGGAAGCCGCGCGGCGCATCGAGGAGCAGCAAAAGTACGAACTTGCGAAGGCTGGTGTCGCGACGGTTGCGTCGGAGCCTCCAAAGACGCTCGCTGGTCTCATGCAGCTGTTCTTGCAGGAACACGCAAAGAACCTGGCGCCAAAGACTATTGAACGCTACCGCGAATCCGTGGCATACCGCTCTCCTGAGCTTACGGGCATGGCGCTTTGCGAGATTACCCCGTTGCACCCCGGCTTCGGGTCCCCAAACCGATGCGGTCCGCGCACCGCTGATATATACGCTCACGCTATTCACGGTCAAGACGATGAGGCGGCGCAAGAGTGGGTTGAGTACCAGCAGAAGAACCGGAACGCTGAGGGGGCCTCTCCGGTGAGACTCAAGCAATGAACGCGCGCATCTAGCGCACCAGGAGTTACCGCTATGCTAAAACGGACTGATATTCACTGCCGCTGTAAGCACTGCCGCTGGTCCTTTACCATCCATGCGCCCAACGAAGCCCTGGCCACCGGATACTACCCGGCTGACACCTCGCAATGGCGCTGCCCATGCTGTGGGCACATTGTCTACGAACACGGGGAGCGCACGCCGACGCCGCAGCCGCCCAGAACCCTGTTTGACCCGCAGTAACGCATGGGTCCGCACGGGCAGGCAGCCTAAGCGGTTGCCCTCTGGGCTAGGATTTCGTCTTAGCGCGTTTTAGCGCGATGGTATCCAGCCTCCCGTATGTTTTTGGTTTTAGGGAAAGACATGGTAGCGCTAACGGGAATCGAACGGGTTAAGAGACGTGTGCCTTCAGTCCAGTACAGCGCAAGTCGTTGATTCTCGGTTCATCCTGGTTTCAGATTCAGCCAGCGAACCGCCAAAATCCTCGGTTGTGTGAGCGCGGTGTGAGCGCAGACTGCAGAAGATCCTGTGGGGCCCATCGCATCAACGGATCTCTGGGGTGAACCGCAGTGCTACGATTCCGTGGTTTTGACGCACGCGAAGGCTGCCTGGGCTTCGGACGAGACACTTGAATTCCCTGCGCCACCGTTGCGACAGCCTTTGGAGGCCGAGGTTGGAGTGGAGGGAAATTCCGAGAATCATTGCCCCCGCCTCGTTAGGGGTGCTGGATGGGCCAATGTGGACACGTAGGGCTCGTACCACGAAATGCAAACTGATCTCGGATGGGGGGTGAACAGACGAGATGCCAGCCGTGCGGCCACCCCGATCAGCGCGCTGGGCAAAGCCTCGGTCGAAATCCGTTGCCATCCGCTGGGACACTGGCCGTTAGTCACGGACCGCCGCGACTCGACCTATTACCTTCGCGGAGGGTTCTCGGGACCTCACATCGAACTCCAGCAGAGCGTTGCCCAGCATTCGTTGCCTTTGTTCGCGCCCCGCTTTGCCAGCACCTTCCAGAACCGACTCAACTTCTATACATTCCAGCCTTCGCTGTGCAAGGCTTCCAACCGAGCAAAGTATGGCTCGACGCCATCGGAGATTGGAATACCTTCGCACCGAAACAATCCATCGCCTATGTAAAGTCCCAGACGCCGATAGCTCTCGAATTGAGACTCGCCGAACCACTGGTCGGCCGTGGATTCATGCGGGAAGTCC
>Ga0335078_10017230_pt1 | contig 10728 bp, 5 predicted proteins | sample Lox_Sample_32_FD_206711 | JGI IMG/M metagenome (GOLD analysis project Ga0335078, IMG submission 206711) | Soil microbial communities from Loxahatchee National Wildlife Refuge, Florida, United States - Lox_Sample_3.2 | ecosystem: Environmental > Terrestrial > Soil > Wetlands | place: USA: Florida... | reverse complement strand
CCAGCATCATGAAGAGAACAGAGAGAGTTTTCACGTGGACGTGTCCTTTCATTAGGTTTCAAGCATAGCATCACTCGGTACTGCTGTGGCGCGGCTTAGGTGCCTTCCAACACGGAAGATGGCCGCCGGGTTCCAAAAGTACTAGAACCACTGCCGGCGCCCACCGCTCGAATCCGCGCCCGGTGTATTCTAGACTAACATTCGGGATTGCACTCGGGGACGCGGGACCGCACTCGGGCAGAACCAGCGCAGGAGAACCAAAAACGTGTACAAAACAGCAGGATGGGTGTCGACGTCGATTAAAGGGCTATGCTTGAGCCTTGGCTTGGCGGTAGGCTTGTTTGCTGCCGATCCAGCCATCACCACCACCATTTCGGGCACGCTGGGGTCCGTCCTCGGCGGAAGCGGCGCGGTGGTCAGCGCAACTTACGAATCCGGTGGTACCGTGCAAGGCAGCGCAGGCCAATTCTGCGAACTCGCTTTCTCAAACGGCGGCGGCAGCGGGGCTTCCGGCCGGGTGAGGCTCACCGGCATGAACAGCATCGCTTCCGGCGCAAAACTCGACGAACTGGTGTATGGCTCCGGCTATACCACTGCGCCCACCCAGGCAACCTTCGTTCAGTACACGGGATCCGGAACCGCAGCGACCTGCACAGGGACTGCTACGGTCCAGACCAAGATCAACGATCCGCTCAGCCTCAGCGGCACATCGTTCAGCGCCAGCATCACCGGCATCGACCCCGTGGGAGTTTCGTATAACGCCAACTCTATTACCTATAACAACCTCACGGCCAGCGTCACTGTTCTGGGGTTCCCGCTGCAATGTTCCAGTGCGTCGTCGACCGTTTCGGTGAACAACGTCCTGGATGGTGGTTACGACACGTTGACGCTCGGCAACTGTAACACCACGATTCTGGGCCTGTCCGGAAGCTTCACGTCTACGATAGCGGTTCCGGCAGGCACCTTCCCCGCGCCGATACCCATTCCCTTCGGTCCCACATCCCTGGTCACTTCCCCAGCCAGTGCCAGCGAGGGGACATATACGGTCACGGCCAACGGCTCCACCGCGTCGACCACGCTGGGCGTTCAGGGCACCGTCGGGGTAGGCTGCAGCGGCTGCCCGTCAGAATCCCTGAGCACAAACAGCCTCACATTTGGCGCGCAACAGGGCGGCAGCGCACCGGCATCGCAGCTTGTCACGGTGAACACCAGCCCCTCCTTTGCCATGCCTTACGCGGTCACGGTGACGACCACCTCCGGCGGCAGTTGGCTGACCGTCAACGGCAGCACAACCACCACGGGCGGCACGACCGGCGGGAGTTTCTCGGTGGACGCTATCCCTGGCGCGCTCGCCGCCGGCACTTATACTGGCACCATTACCGTGTACACCGCATCAAGCGCGGTCCAAACGGTTAATGTGACCTTCACCGTCACGCCTCCCACTCCGACCTTGCAGTCAGGCGCTTCCTCGCTCAGTTTCACCGCTGTAAATGCCGCAGCGCCTGCATCGCAGAACTTGAACATCAGCAGCAGTTCGAGTACCGCCATTTCCTACACCGTCTCGTACAGTCCCTCCGGTAGTTGGCTACAGGTTTCTCCGTCCAGCGGGACGCAGATGACTCCGACAACGGAATCTGTGTCCATCAATAGCTCTGCTCTGGCAACCCTGACGGCAGGCACGTACAGCGGCTCGGTGACCTTCACCTGCACAACCTCCTGCACGAACCAGAACTCCCAACTCACCGTGCCCGTCACCCTGACAGTGACGGCGGCGCTGGTGCCATCACCCACGTCGCTCTCGTTTGACTACACCATCAACGGGACAGTGCCTTCCGGGCTGCCGCTTGGGGTGACGAGTAACCCCGCGAGCACTGCCGTCAACTACAACGCTGGTGCGAGTACCACGAACGGCGGGAACTGGCTGACCGTTTCACCAGGAAGCGCCACCACCCCCACGGGAGTCACGGCGGCGCTGAACACCGCCGTGCTCACGGGCCTGGCGGCCGGCACATACAACGGGAACATCGCGCTTTCCTCGACCTATGCCTCCAACGGCACACAAAACGTTCCGGTGACTCTGGTGGTGCACCCGCAGCCCACCATCTCGGTGTCGCCTTCCACCCTGGCCTTTGGCGCGAATGTCAACGGGGCCGACCCGCCGTCGCAAAATGTCACCCTGACGGTCGGCAACGGTCCCATATCGTATACGGTGGCGGCGTCCCCCACGGGCGGCTGGCTTTCTGTAACGCCCACCAGCGGCAACAGCAGCACGACTCTGGTGGTCAGCGCGCATACGGGCAGTCTGGCTGCCAGCACAACACCCTACACGGGGACGATCACCGTGACGGCGACCGGCGCATCCGGCAGCCCGGCTGTCGTCAACGTCAATTTCACGGTCGGCAGCAACCCGATTTCCACGAGTCCGGCGTCGCTAACCTTCAACTATCAGGTCACCGGCACGACGCCCGTTGCGCAGAATCTGACCGTGAACACCGTGACCGCCGGCACGCCTTTTACCGCGACGGCCAGCACTAACTCCGGGGGAGCTTGGCTGAACGTCAATGGCGCCACCAGCGCTAACGGAACGACGTCGCAGACACTCAGTATTTCCGTCGCGAATCTGCCGACCACGGCGGGCACTTACACCGGCAGTATTACGATTGATGATAGCGGCCAGTCATCCAACAGTCCCTACCCCGTCCCGGTCACGCTGGTGGTATCGCCGCCGCCACCGCTTACAGCTAACCCGACAGCACTTTCCTTCCATTACCAGCCAGGCGGTAGCGCGCCACCCAACCAGTCCGTGGCGCTGGCGATCGGTACCGCATCGGTACACTACACCGCCGCGGTGACAGCCGGTAATAACTATTTCTCGGTGTCGCCCGGCAGCGCGAATACTCCGTCATCCATCACCGTTTCCGTGATGAATTACGCGAGTCTGGCGCCCGGCAATTACACGGGCACCATCACTGTGACTCCCGACGTTTCCAACACGCTGACGATTCCCCTGACGTTGACGGTCTCTTCGCTGGCGGTTAGTCCGCCCAGCCTGTCATTCAGCTACTCGAGCGGCGACGTCGCGCCTCCGGCGCAAAGCATCGCGGTATCCACAACGGCCGGCAACGCCGTGGCGTTCTCCGCCGGTGCGTCAACCACCAGCGGCGGCAGTTGGCTGCATCTCTCCGCCGCGAGTGGCGTCACACCAGCCAGTCTGATGGTCAGCATCGTGCCGGGTCCTCTGGCGGTCGGCACGTACACCGGTACCGTGGTGATTTCCGCGCCGGGATATACGTCGCAGTCGGTGGCTGTAACCTTGACCGTCCTGAAGCCAAAGGCGGTCATCCAGCTCAGCGGCAACACTTCGTTTGTCCTGGCCAATACGGCGCAGCCGGTGACCAGCGCTCTGACGGTCTCGGCGTCTGATGGCTCGGCGCAGGCCTTCACCATTGCGGTATCCGGGGCCAACTCGAGCTGGCTGTCGCTCAGCGCCAAAAGCGGAACTACACCTGCCACCATCACGGCGACGGCTAATCCGTCCGGGCTGACTCCCGGCCTTCATGTGGCGCAGATTACGGTTACCACGCCGCAATTGACGGTAACAACGAAAACGTTCTCCGCGCAACTGAACATCACGGGATCGAATCTGGCGGCCAGTCCCAGCAGCCTGTCGTTCACCTTTCAGCCAGGCTCGCCGCCGCCGTCGGCCCAATCAGTGGCCCTGACGGTGGCCAACGGCCAGGGATCGATCGCCTTGTCCAGTGTGACCACGGACGTCCAGTGGTTGAAGGTAGTCCCAATCACCAGCGCTCCGGGCACCCTGCAAATCTCAGTGAGCCCGTCCTTGCTGACGCCGGGCACTTACGGGGGAGACGTCGTCGTGAAAGGCATGGGATCGCCCAATACCTCGCTGCAGATCCCGGTGACTCTGACGGTGAGCGCCCTGCCGCAATTCACCGCCACCCCGGCATCGCTCTCCTTCACTTACCAGATCGGAGGAGCTGCGTCGGCTCCCCAGAGCATTGCGCTAGCTGCTGGCTCCGTGCCGCTGAGTTTTATCGTGACGCCGCCCGGCGACTGGCTGCAGGTCAGCCCGGTGCGGGGGACGACTCCGGCCAGTTTGCTGGTGACGGCCAATCCCACCGGTCTGGCTGCCGGCACCTATGGAGGCACGCTCTCGGTTACGGCTACCGGCGCCAATGCTTCCATCTCGATCCCAATTACTCTGACCGTCGCCGGCTCCGGGCCGCAGAACACCGGACCGCTGACCATCACGCCCAGCCAATTGTTCTTCTCGGCTCCGGCGGGCGGCAGCGCCCCGGCGCCCCAGACCATCATGGTGCTCAACTCGTCGGGCGGCAGCAGCTTTACCGCTGCATCCGGCGCGGCGTGGCTGACCGTGACGCCCGCTAGTGGAACCACTCCGGCCTCGCTGGCCGTCGCGGTGAATCCCGCGGGTCTCGCTACCGGCACCTACACCGGCGTCGTCAATGTGACCGCCTCCGGCTCGCCCACTCCGCAGCCGGTCGTGGTGACGTTCCAGGTCACTGCGGCGTCCGCGACTACGCCCACGCTCCAAGGCATCATCAACGCCGCCAGCGGCGCCGTTGGAACGGTCTCCCCCGGCATGATCCTCTCGATCTTCGGGCAGGGCCTCGGTCCGGTAACCGGTGTATCCTTCAAGGCTCCGGCAGAAGGCGGGACCATCGACACCACTCTCGGCGGAACGCAGGTGTTGTTCGATGGCAATGCCGTGCCCCTGCTCTACAGCTCCAATGGCCAGGTCAACGCGATTGTGCCGTTCGATCTGACCAACAAAGCCAGCACCGAAATGCAGGTGATGTACAACGGCGTCAGCTCGACGGGCATGACGCTGCCGGTGGTGGCCGCCGTGCCCGGTCTGTTTACCGTGGATGGCTCAGGCAAGGGGCAAGGCGCCATCCTGAACTCTGACAGCACCGTCAACAGCAAGGACAATCCCGCCGCGGCGGGCTTACCCATCGTGCTGTTCGGAACGGGCGGCGGGCTTACAGATCCCCCATCGATCGACGGCGCGCTCAATCCGATCAGTTCGACCGGCAAACTGGTGCTGCCCGTTACGGTGACCATCGGCGGCCAACCTGCCGAAGTGCAGTACTACGGTCCGGCGCCGGATCTGATATCCGGCGTCATCCAAATCAACGCAGTAATCCCGGCCGGCACACCCTCGGGACCGGCTCCGGTGATAGTTACAGTCGGCACGGCGACCAGTCCGCCGGTCGATGTAACTGTCAAGTAGGTGATTTTCGCGGGGCGGGTCCCTGGGGTCCGCCTCACGTTCCGCTATCCCTGCAACTGTGCCAGGCGTTCCTTCAGGAACCCGAGCACGTCGGCGGGCGCCGTCGCGCCGTCTAGCGGCAGCATCAGGACTCCCGCTGGTGTGAACTGCGCCCCGTGGCTGTGATTCACAAGCTGCATCAGGCGCGCCGGGTCGATGCGCGTCTCGGGGTGGAACTTCACGTTGAGCAGGCTGTGCCGCCGGTCGATCGCTTCGATGCCCAGTTTCTCGGCAGCCGTCTTCAGGCCGGAGTAATCCAGCAGATTGCGTACCGCCTCCGGCGCGGGTCCATAGCGGTCTTCCAACTCCTTTTCGAGCCGTTCGCGGCCCTCCGGCGTGCCCGCATTCGCGATCTGCCGGTAGGCGCGCAGCCGCTGGTTCTCGTCCGCAATATATTCCGGCGGAATCCGTATATCCAGCCCCAGGTTCAGGCTGGAATGAATCTCCACCGGAACCTCTTCGCCCTTCATCTCGCGCACAGCCTCTTCGAGCAGCCGCACATACATATCGAATCCCACGGCGTTGATGTGGCCGTGCTGCTCGCCCCCTAACAGGTTGCCCGCGCCGCGCAATTCCAGGTCGAGCGCCGCAATCTTGAATCCGGCGCCCAGATCGCTGAATTCCTTCAGCGCCGCCAGCCGCTTGCGCGCCACTTCGCTCAGCTCCGTGTCCGGCGGCACCAGCAGATAGGCATACGCGCGCCGGTTTGACCGCCCCACCCGCCCGCGAAGCTGGTACAGCTCGGCCAGCCCGTAGCGCTCCGCGTTTTCGATGATTATGGTGTTGGCAAGAGGGATGTCCAGACCATTTTCTACAATAGTAGTTGAAATTAAAATGTCGTATTCATGCTGCATAAATCGCAGCATCGTGCGCTCCAGTTCCGCCTCACCCATCTGCCCGTGGCCCACCCCGATCCGCGCCGTGGGTACAAGTTCTTGAACGTCCGCGGCCCGCTTCCAGATCGTGTCCACGCGGTTGTGCAGGAAATAGGCTTGCCCGTTCCGGCCTAATTCCAGTTCCAGAGCCGACCGGATCAGCTCCGGGTGAAAATGCGATACCACGGTCTGGATGGACAGCCGGTCCTTAGGCGGTGTCTCGATCACCGATAGATCGCGCAGCCCGAGCAACGACATATGTAGTGTCCTGGGAATCGGCGTGGCGCTCATGCTGATCACATCCACGCTCTTCTTGAGCTGCTTGAGCCGTTCCTTGTGCTTCACGCCGAAGCGCTGTTCTTCGTCTACGATCACCAGGCCCAGGTCCCTGAACACCACGTCCTTGGAAAGCAGGCGGTGCGTGCCCACCGCCAGGTCAACCTTGCCTTCCGCCAGGTCCGCCAGCACCGCTTTGACCTCCTTCGCGGTGCGAAACCGGCTCAGCATTTCCACCCGGATAGGGAAGGGCTGAAAGCGGCGCTTGAATGTCTCGTAATGCTGGAAAGCGAGAACTGTGGTGGGCGCCAGCACGCCCACCTGTTTTCCGTCCCCCATGGCCTTGAACGCCGCCCGCATGACCACCTCGGTCTTCCCATAGCCCACATCGCCGCACAGCAGCCGGTCCATCGGCTGCGGCGATTCCATGTCGCGCTTGATGTCCTTAATGGCGCTGAGCTGATCCTTGGTTTCCGTGAACTCGAAGGCATCCTCAAACTCGCGCTGCCAGTTGCTGTCGCGCGAGAATCCGAAACCCTCGGCCATCTTGCGGCTGGCGTACAGCTTCAGGAGTTCGTCCGCCATATCGCGCATCTTGGCCTTCACGCGCGATTTGGTCCGGCTCCACGTCGCGCCGCCCATGCGGTCGAGCGCGGGCGCGGATTCCCCGGCGCCGCGGAAACGCTCCACCAGGTCCATGCGCGTCAGCGGCACGTAGAGCTTGGCACCGCCGGCGTATTCAAGCAGCATGTAATCGCCGCGCGCCTCGCCGTGATCGATCTCCCGCAGACCCAGGAAGCGGCCCACTCCATGCTCGGTATGCACCACGAAGTCGCCGGGTTTGAGATCGATCAGGTTGGCGGAAAAGGTCGCCAGCGCGCCTTTGCCGGCGGGCGCATGCGCCACTAATTCCGGCGTGTCGAAAAGGTCTTCGTTGCCGAAAACCGCGAGGTCCGCGTCGCGGAACACCACGCCTCGCCGCACCGCGCCACGGATCAGGTAGATGGACGCCACCGAGCCGGCCATATACGCGCGCTCGGCCAGGTATTCAGGCGTCGATTCGAATTGCTGCAACCCGAGTTGGTAGGGGACGCTGTACTCGTTCAGGATGTCGGCAACCCGCTCCACCTCGCCCGCGGATTCCGCGAAAAATGCCACCCGCGAACCCGCCTCTGCCAGGTTGCGTGCCTCCGCAATGGCAACCTGCATGTTGCCGTGAAACGTCAGCGAGGGGCGCGACGGGATATAGAAATCCGCGGCCGCCTCCCCGGCGACCTCCAGTTCGCGGATACTGATCCGGGTGGCAGTGGCGGTCTGCGCTTCCAGATCGTTCCAATTGAAGAAGACGCTGGCGGGATCGTATGCGGGTGAGGCAGGCGTTTGCTCCAGCCGCTTCCACAAGCGGTCGGCCGCTGCGCGCACCTGTTCGGGCTCATCCCACAGAATCAGCGGCCGGTCGAGCAGAGAAAACACCGCGTGCCGCCGCGGCCGCACCATCGGGATCAGCAGCTCCCACCCAGGGAAGGTTTCGCCCGTGGACGGCAGGTCCCGCGACGGAACGCCGGATTCGAGCAACCGCTCTCCCAGCTCCGCCAGCAGCGCGCGCGATTTCTGGTATTCCGTCAGCGGCAGCAACACCGCTTCCTCCACCTTCATCACCGACCGCTGCGACTCCACGTCAAAGCGCCGGATCGATTCCACTACGTCGCCGAACAGATCCACGCGCACGGGCTTGGGCGCTTCTGGCGAGAACACGTCCAGGATTCCGCCGCGCACGGAATACTCGCCCACCATCTCCACCGGCTCGCGCCGTTCATAGCCCACGCTTTCGAGGTGCGCCACCAAGTCCAGCAATGGCACTTCGTCGCCCGCCCGCAAATCAAGCGCAAGCTGCCGGTAGAAGTCGCCGGATTCGATCCTAAGCAGCGCGGAAGCCACGGGCATGATGGTGACCGGGACGCGGCGCGTGGCCAGCCGCCACAGGCCCACCGCCCGCTGCTCGCAGATCTCGGCGTGCGGCGACATGTTCTGCATGGGCAGAACATCCAGCCCTGGAAGCAATTGCGGACCGGCGCCGTCGCGGCTTCCCACCATCAGGCCATAGAAAGTCTCGACCGCTTCGAACAGCTCCTCGGCCCGCTTGTTCCCGTCTACTACAATTGCCAGAGGACGCTCTGTCATCTGCCAGAGCAGCACGGAATAGATAGCCTTGGCGGTGGTTGTGAGGCCTGCCAGGGAAATGTCGCCACCACCCGGCAGGCGTTTCAGCAGTTCTTGAAAGGCTGGGTGACGGTTGAGACCAAGGAAAAGGTCACGTATCGCAGGATGAGTCAAGTTCGTGCCAGTAATTTATCTACTATATCAGTAGTTGAATAGTTGGGTTCCAGACTCAATGCCAGTACGCGGCCGCCAGCGGCTTCCACTTCTTCACGCCCCGCGATCCAGTGCGCCCAATCGGCTCCCTTGATCAGAACGTCGGGGAGCAGCGCGGCAATCAATTCGCGAGGCGTGTCCTCTTCGAACAACGTCACGGCGTCTACCGCCGCCAGCGCCGCCATCAATTCAACCCGGTCCATCTCCGGGAGCAGGGGCCGGGTGGGCCCTTTGAGGCGCGCCACGCTGGCGTCCGAGTTCAGCGCCACTACCAGGATGTCGCCCAGCGACCGCGCTCTTTCGAGCAGCCGCACGTGGCCAGGGTGTAGCAGATCGTAGCAGCCGTTGGTGAATACCACGGTCTTGCCTTCGGCTTTCCAGAGGGCGCGCTGCGCGATCAACTCCGCCCGGTTGTAATACTTCGGCATCCCAACTTTGAGTGTAACAGTCCGCCCGCCTGGCAGCCCAATTGCTCCGCGATGGCATTGCTGCGAGAGATCCGCCAAAAGTGGCTTCGTCAGCGGGATTTCACACAATGTCGGGTACAACAGTGGGAGATTTGACGCTCGAAACGATTCTACGAAATCACGGATTCACTCAAGGGCTGGCTGAGCGGCACATGATCGAACTGGCGTCTCTGGCCACTCCGGTGACTTTCGAGGAAAACGAAATCATCCTGGTCGACCGCCAGCGGTCCCTGAACCTTTACCTGGTGACTTCGGGAAGCGTGAACATCGAATTGCACGCCCCCACTTTCACGGTAACCGTACTGTCGGTGGGGCCTGACGAGGCCTTCGGCTGGTCCGCGCTCCTGGACCGCCAGGAGACGGTCTTCCGGGTGCGCGCGCGGGAGCGCACCACCGCCCTGCGGATTGCCGGCGCCGGCCTCGCCGCCGCCTGCCGCCGCGACGCGGAACTGGGGGTCGAGATTCTGCTGCGCACGCTGCAAATGGCCGCCGGACGCATCAAGGCCACGGAGGCCAAGTTCGCGGAAATGTGCGGTGTTCGTATCCAGGCACAAGGTCTCGGGCCATCTTAAGGCGGATGGGCATAAGTCACACCCCCGCGGCCCCCTCGTGCTACGCTGTTGCTTACCACGGCCATGCCCCTCACTCGCGTTAAGGGCCAGCTCATGAGCGCCTCGGAAATAGACCGCACGCTGGTGCGTCTGGCGCATGAAATCCTGGAGAAGAACTCGGATCTTGACAAGCTCGCCTTCATCGGCATCCGCAGGCGGGGCGTGCCGCTGGCCCAGCGCCTGGCCCGCAAGATCGAGTCGCTCGAACGGCGCGCCATCCCCGTGGGCACGCTGGATATCAACCTTTACCGCGACGACCTCACCACCGTGGACATCAAGCCGGTGGTCAACTCGACCGACATCTCCTTCCCCGTGCAGGGTAAGGACATTATCCTGATGGACGATGTGCTGTACACCGGCCGCACGGTGCGGGCGGCGCTCGATGCCCTCTTCGACCACGGCCGTCCGGCGCGCGTGCACCTGCTCGTGCTGATCGACCGCGGCCACCGCGAGTTGCCCATCGAAGCGCAATTCATCGGCCGGGTTGTCCAGACTACCGATGATGAGATCATCGAAGTGAAATTTCAGGAGACCGACGGGCTGGAGAAGGTGCTGATGGCCGAAAGAGTCGCCGCCAGCGAAGCGGTTTGAACCATGCCGGCAGGATTGCTCGGAATCGAAGACCTGGCGCGCACCGAGATCGAACGCATCCTGGATCGAGCCAGGCAATTCCAACCTGTCCAGCACCAGGCGCAGAAGAAGCTGGACACGCTACGCGGCAAGATGATCGTCAATCTCTTCTTCGAGGCTTCCACCCGCACGCGCACCAGTTTCGAGATCGCCGCCAAGCGTCTGGGCGCGGACGCCGTTTC
>Ga0335078_10017229_pt1 | contig 10729 bp, 9 predicted proteins | sample Lox_Sample_32_FD_206711 | JGI IMG/M metagenome (GOLD analysis project Ga0335078, IMG submission 206711) | Soil microbial communities from Loxahatchee National Wildlife Refuge, Florida, United States - Lox_Sample_3.2 | ecosystem: Environmental > Terrestrial > Soil > Wetlands | place: USA: Florida... | reverse complement strand
TGTACGCGGTGACCGGCGGGTTCACCCAGTTGAGGCTGATGAAGTAGGCTTCCGCGGCGAGGTCGAGGCCCAGGAACACGATGGCCAGGTAGGCAAGGCCGTGGCCCACGTGCCGCAGGGCCTTCCGCAGGGCCTTCCGTCGTGGTCGTGGCCGGCTGTGAGCGGAGGCCCGCTGCGACGGCCGCGGCCGCAAGACGGGCGGAGCCGACCCCCTCGGCGGGGCCTGCGGGGTCGGCCCCCAGGGCGGGGCCGGCGGGGCCGGCCCCCAGGGCGGGGCCGGCGGAGGGCCGGAAAACCAGTCAGCTTCCATGCCCGGCTCTCAGCTCAGGCTGCTGGCGGAGGCACGCGCGGCACGCAGCATGAGACATATGACGACCACGGCTATCAGGAACGCGCGACATAGCTTCGCCGGCCGGGCCCGCCGAAATAGCCGTCGACGGTGATCCCCGGATACGGCCGATTATCGTCCGGCAATGCCTGCAGGTTCGACACGCATTTGCCTGAATAGCCAGCAGTCGCGGCCGTACACGACCCGGCGTCAAAGCTTTCCAGAGCGTGCGCACTCGTGCAGCAGAAATAGCTTGCCGCGAACACCGCCGGTGCGGAAACGATGAGCGTCTGCCGTCAATGCCGGGCCAGGCTGAGTGGCAGCAGAGGTAAGCGCGAACTGACATGGCCGATCATCCCCCCACGGGCGGAATAGCATGAATCAGCACTGAGTGCGCAAGAATCACGAAGTATAGCGTTCGTTCCCCGGCTGTCGTCAACGGTGGCCCGGTCTGGGCTATGAGTTGTGACGGCAGCGTGGGTGCGGACGGCTGCGGCGGCGCTGGGTAAGCCGTCATCCGGGCAGCGCAGGGTACACAGATGGATAAACCACCCAACTGGCCAATAAATCACCGAATCACCTGGGCGATACCCGTTCGTTATCATTTCGTGACGCGAGCAAGGTCATACCCGGGGATCATTTGCGCGTCTCAAATATTGATATCCGCGGAAACGCAAGGTTCTCAGGGGTGGGAGCATGATCGCGATCCGGTGTCATTGCGGTGTTTTTGCCCGGCAGTCGGCCGACGGCGGGATGGTGGATTCCGGCCCGCTGCGGGTCTCCCGGCCCTGACCAGAACGGCGGTCTGTTACTAGCCGGCGACCATCGGTCCTCGCGCGGCTCGCCAGCCGCGGTCCGGCGCCAGCGCGAAAGAAGGCTACCCATGTCCGATGGCACGATGGTCACCGACCAGGCAGCCCTTGAGGGAACCGGCGGCGGATACGCCTCCGTTACCGGGTGGAGTGTTCCGGGGTACACCGCCCTGAAGGGGCTGGGTTCGGGCGGTTTCGGTGATGTGGTGCTGGCCCGGCACGAGGAGTCGGGGACCCTGGTGGCGATCAAGTACCTGCACCCGGAGCTGCTGACGGACAGGCGGTTCGCGGACATGTTCCGGGGCGAGGCGGCGGCGCTGGCCTCGCTGGATGATCCGCACGTGGTCCGGCTGCATGAGTACGTCGAGTCGCCGTCGGGGGCGGCGATCGTGATGGAGCTGGTGGACGGGGTCTCGCTGCGGCAGATCCTGGCGAGCCAGGGCGGGACCACCCCGGAGGCGGCGCTGGTGGTGCTGCAGGGCTCGCTGCTGGGCCTGGCCGCGGCGCATGCGCGGGGGGTGGTGCACCGGGATTACAAGCCGGACAACGTGCTGGTGGACCAGGACGGGGCGAGCAAGCTGACCGATTTCGGGATCGCGGCCAGGACGGGGGACCGGACGGTCGCGGGGGGCACGCTGACGTACGCGCCGCCGGAGCAGTTCGCCGGCGCGCCGGCCAGCCCGGCCGGGGATGTGTACGCGGCTACCGCCACGTTTTTCGAGTGCCTGACCGGACGGCCGCCGTTCCGCGGCGATACCAGCGCGGCGCTGTTTTACCAGCACATGTCCCAGCCGGTGCCGGTGCAGGCGGTGCCCGAGCCGGTGCGGCCGCTGGTGGCCGCGGGGATGGCCAAGCGGCCCGGGGACCGGCCGGCCGACGCGGCCACGTTCGTCGCCGCGCTCAACGAGATCGCGGCGGGGGCCTACGGCCCGGACTGGGCCGAGCGCGGCCGGTCGCATCTGGGCGAGGCGGCGCTGCTGCTCGCGGCCCTGTGGCCGTCCGGCGGACCACCCGCGGTCCAGGGCACCACCGTGCAGCAGATCCCGCTGCGCCAGCATAGGCGGCACTCCCGGTCCAGGCGTCCCCGTGTGGTCAAGGCGGCCATCGCGGTCGGCGTTCTGATCGTGATCGCGGCCGCGGGCACGATCCTGGCCGTCCGCTCGGCCAGGACCAGTCCCGCACATCCCGTCACCCTCCCGGCGGTCACCGGCGTGTCGCCAGCCGGGGGCAGCACCGTGGGCGGGAGCACGGTGACCATCACCGGGACCGGCCTGGCCGGCGCCACCCTCGTCCGCTTCGGCGGCGTGGACGGCAGGATCGTCGCCGATTCGGGCACGGGGATCACCGTGATCAGCCCCCCCAGCGCCGGTACCGTGACCACCACGGCCATCATCACCGAATCAGGCAGGCAGGTCACCGGGACCGGCGCCGGCACCGTGAACATCACCGTGACCACCCCGGCCGGCACCTCGAAGATCACTCCCACCGACCTGTTCACCTACACCGCCCCGCGGCCGGCGGTCAGCGGTGTATCGCCGAACGGCGGCAGCGCCGCTGGCGGGACCGCCGTGACCATCACCGGGACCGGGCTGGCCGGTGCCACCGGCGTCCGTTTCGGCGCTGCCGCGGCCGCCATCACCGCTGATTCGAGCACGCAGATCACCGTGACCAGCCCGCCCGGCCGGGGCACCGTGGCCATCACGGTGATCACCGCGGCCGGCGCCTCGAAAGCCACCGCCGCCGGCCGTTACGCCTACACCACGCGGCCGGAGCTAACCCAGTCGATCTCCTTCACCGCCCCGGCGCTGGGGTCGCCGGGCGGCTCGGCGGGCTTGTCGGCCACCGGTGGCGGCTCGGGTAACCCGGTCGTGTTCTCCGTTGATCCCTCCACGGGCCCGGGGGTGTGCGCCGTGTCCGGGACCACGGTGACCTACACCGCGGCAGGCGGCTGCGTCGTCGACGCCAACCAGGCCGGCAACCCCAAGTACGCGGCCGCCCCCCAGGTCCAGCGGATGATCACGGTCAACGGGATGGCCCAGTCGATCTCGTTCGCCGCCCCGGCCTCGGGTACGGCACTCAGCTCCGCGACCTTGTCGGCCACCGGCGGCGGCTCGGGTAACCCGGTCGTGTTCTCCGTTGATCCGTCCACTGGCTCGCGAGTGTGCCGGGTGTCCGGGGCCACGGTGACCTACACCGGCGGGGGTATCTGCGTCATCGACGCCAACCAGGCCGGTAACCCCGAGTACGCGGCCGCCCCCCAGGTCCAGCGCGCGATCAAGGTCAGCAAGCTGGCCCAGGCGATCCTCTTCTTCGCCCCGCCGTCGGGGAGGATAGATTCCTCGACGAGCCTGTCGGCCATCGGCGGCGCCTCGGGTAACCCGGTCGTGTTCTCCGTCGATCCCAGCACCAACCCGTCGGTGTGCCGCGTGTCCGGCACCGCCGTGACCTTCACCGCAGTGGGCAAGTGCCTCATCGACGCCAACCAGGCCGGCAACGACGACTACACCGCCGCACCCCAGGTCCAGCGGACGATCGCGGTGACCAAGACGGCCCCGGCCAATCCGGGGGGTGAAGTCGGCTAGCCAGGATTCAGCACAGCGCTCAGCCATAGAACGCGCGCCAGGACCGAGGCCACGCCGGCTGGGCCAGTGGCCGCCAGGACAGCAGGGGACCCGCATGAACCACCCATGGAACGAGCAGCCGCCGGCTGAAGACGCGCGCCCGATGCTGCCGACGGAGATCGAGTACCCCCGCCCGGCGGAGCAGCGTTCGCGCCGTTACCCGCCGGCCGAGGACGCGCGCCCGTCGCTGCCGACGGAGATCGAGTACCCCCGCCCGGCGGACCAGCGTGCGCGCCGCTACCCCCCGGCCGAGGACGCGCGCCCGTCGCTGCCGACGGAGATCGAGTACCCCCGCCCGGCGGACCAGCGTGCGCGCCGCTACCCCCCGGCTGAAGACGCGCGCCCGTTGCTCCCGACGGAAATCGAGCCATCCGCCCCGTCGGCTCGTACCGGGCCCGCGTACCAGTCAGCCCATACCGGCCGGGCCGGTCCGCCGCCGGAGTTCACCAGGTCCGGTCCCGGGGTTCCCGCCTCCTCGCCGGCCGGTACCTCGCACACGGCCGAGCGCGTCTGGCGCACCGGCCAGGTGGACGAACCGCCCCGGCGGCCGTACCGATGGCGCGGCCGGGCCGGCACCGCGCTCACCGTGATCCTGCTGGCGGCCAGCGCCATGGTGCTGTACCTGCGCTTGCACCACGCGCCGTTCCACGTGACCGGGGTGGCGATCACGCAGCGGACTCAGAACGGCTGCGGGGTCGACGTGACCGGCCAGGTCAGCACCAACGGCGCCGCCGGGACGATTTCCTACCAGTGGCTGACCCGGCCCGACGGGCAGGCGCCGCAGCCGCTGAGCGAGTCGGTCACCGCCGGGCAGAACGCGGCGTACGTGACCGTCGCCGTGCAGGGCAGCGGCCACGGCAGTGCCTCACGCACGGTTACCCTGCAGGTGCTCGGCCCCGATTTCCGGTCCGTCTCGACCTCGGTGACGCTCCGTTGCTGACGGGCGTCAGGGCGCCCGCCCTCGAGCCCGGACGGTAACCCTCAACTACGGGGTCGCGGCGCACCGGGCCAATGGTCCTTTTTCGCCTGGAGGTAATCGATCGCCGCTCGCGTGTTGGGGTGATCTGGGCCCAGCATGCGCTGCAGCTGAGGCAGCATGTACCGGAACTCCTTCTCCGCCCCGGCGTCGTCCCCGTGCGCCGCCATCTGCTGGGCGATGTAGAACCAGGCGATCAGGGTGATCTGATGACCTGGGCTTAGCTTGCGCTGCAGGTGGGGCAGCATGTACCGGAACTCCTTCTCCGCCCCGGCGTGGTTTCCGCGCGCCGCCATCTGCTGCGCGATGCTGAACCAGGTCGCGAGCGTGTCCGGGTGATCCGAACCCAGCCTGCGCCGCAGACCGGTCAGCAACCCCCGGAACTCTTCCTCCGCCCCGGCGTGGTTTCCGCGCGCCGCCATCTGCTGGGCGACGCTGAACCGGGCCAGGAGCGTCTCGGAGTGCTCGGGGCCCAGCTTTCGCTGCCGGGCCGCGAAGACGGCGCGAAACTCTTCCTCCGCCCCGGCGTGGTCACCCCGCGCCGCCATCTGCTGGGCGATGCTGAACCGGGTCGCTAGCGTGTCATGGTGATCGGGACCTAGCGTGTGCCGCTGGCGGGCCAAGGTCCGCTGGTTCAGCTCGTGCGCCACATCTGAGCACCTGGCAGGCTGGTTGACGGTCAGGCTCGCGAGATCAGCCAGCGATGCCGCGTGATCGGCCGGAGCCGGCTGGGGGGGAGGAGCGTGCACGGCCGGAGCCGGCGGGCGGGGAGGACTGGCCGGATCAGAGCTGTATCGCTGCAGCCCCAGCGCGACACGTAGCGCGTCAGCGAACTCCCCGCAACTGGGATAGCGGTCCTCGGCGGCCTTCGCCAGGGCTCGCCGCATGACTTCGTCTATTCCGGGCGGAAGGTCCTGCCGAAGTGATCCCAGCATCGGCGGCGGCTCCGACAGATGCGCGTACATCACCGCCATGGCCTCATCCCGGCGAAATGGCGGCCTGCCGGACAGCAAGGCGAACGCCACGCACGCCAGCGCGTATTCGTCTGTGCGCGCGTCGACCTTCTCGCCCCGGATCTGCTCGGGTGCGGAGTAATCCAGCGTTCCCATGAAATGGCCCGTTGACGTCAGGCTGGTCGAGGACCACGAGTCCTTGGTCAGCCCGAAATCCGATAGGTATACATGGTCTGGCCGGCCCGCCCGCGCATCCACGAGCATGTTGGCGGGCTTGACATCCCGGTGCACCAGCCCCGCGGCATGGGCTGCGTCCAGGGCTGAGGCCACCGCGGAGACGATCGCGGCGGCCTGCGCACCGGGCAGCGGACCCAGCCGGCGCACCAGCGTGCCCACGTCACCGCCGGGTACGTACCGCATGGCGATGAACAGCACCCCGTTAGCATCACCAGCTTCGAACACCGGAATGATGTGCGGGTCATCCACTGCCGCCGCTGACCGGGACTCCCGGATGAAACGGCGCCGGAATCCCTCGTCTGCCACCAGAGCCGGCGAGAGGATCTTCAGCGCTACCTGTCGCTCGAGCCGCTCATCCCGGGCCCGGAACACGACGGCCATGCCTCCCTCGCCGATCTGCTCTTCCAGGCGGTACCCGGCAATCCGCGAGCCGGCGGAGAAACCGGTCAGGAACCCGGCGGCTCCGGGCCGGTCGTCCCCCATCACACCTCCAGGCCACGCGAGCCTCCTCTGCCCCTCTCCGCGGCACGGAAGAGGCTGCAGGGCCTCGGCGGTCGCCCGCCCCGGCAGCAGCATGGCCAGTCAGCATGGAGCCATCAGGCGCTGATGCCTGAGACCAGGCCCGGTAAACGACGCTAGTCACGTCCGCCCATCGGGGTCGCCCGCCAAGCTGTCGTATTCGCAGGCCCCGCCTTCCCAAGCTAGCACGGCGGCAACAAGAACACGCCTTTTCCCCTGAGGAGCCTCGGCGGCGAAGCGGAGCGCGGCATGTCTGCTCACGACGCCAGCGATAACTGGCCGTCTTGTAACGGGAACGGCGGGGTGAGCTGCTCGTTATAGGGCGTAAGGGGAGTTTCGGACGAGTCGGCGAATTGTCCCGGAGGTTCTCGTGAAGTTCACGGTGGCCGCGGCCCTGGGGGCTGGCTTGCTGTGCGCCGCGGTCGTTTCGTGCTCGTCCGGGCCGGCCGGGACGGCGAGCACGCAAGCACCGCCGGTCACGGTGCTGACCAAGGGCGCGGACAACGGCAACGGCGACATCTTCCTGGCTCCGCAGGGCCCCGGTCAGTACGGCAGCGGCCCGGAGATCGTCAGCGTCAGCGGCAAGGTCCTCTGGTTCCACCCGCTGCCGGCGGGCATGTTCGCCACCGACTTCCGCACCCAGACCTACCTGGGCAAGCCGGTGCTGACCTGGTTCCAGGGCGGCGATCACGGCGGCGAGGGCGTCATCTACAACGCCCGCTACCGGCAGATCGCCACCATCAAGCCAGCGAACGGGTATGCGCCCGACTTCCACGAGTTCCTGATCACGCCGTGGAACACCGCGCTGATCCTCGCCGACACGCCCGGCACCGCCAACCTGACCTCGCTCGGCCTGTCCGCCCACCAGGTGGTCAACGACGGCGTCGTGCAAGAGATCGACATCAAGACTGGCAAGCTGCTGTTCCAGTGGGACAGCGCCGGCCACGTGCCCTACAGCGACAGCCACGCGCCGATGCCGGCCCCGGGCCAGCCGTGGGATTGGTTCCACATCAACGCCGTCCACCTCGACACCGACGGCAACCTGCTGATCAGCTCGCGCTTCACCTGGACCATCTACAACGGCGACGCTGATCAAGTCCGTGAACCAGCCGGAGGGCCTGACGGCGGGCGCGACCGGCAGCGCGCAGACGACCAAGAACGGCGACCTGTTCGTCAGCTGGGGCGGGCTTGGATACCTCTCCGAATTCAGCCCGTCAGGAAAGCTGCTGTTCAACGCCAAGCTCCCCGACGGCGCGGGCACCTACCGCGCCTACCGGCTGCCGTGGAATCCAGGCGGCTAGGCTGACGGCGTGGCTGAACTGGCGGGCCAGGACCCGCCGCCGGACGGGACCGCGGACGTCTGGTGGGCGCGCAGGCAGGACGCTTCGGACTGGCACGCCGGGCTGCTCGACGAGACCGAACGGCGGCGCCTGGCGGCCTGCCGGCGTGCAGAGGACCGCGAGCGCTTTCTGGCCGGGTGCGCGCTGGCCAAGACCGTGCTAGCCCGGTACACCGGCCGGCGCCCGGCGGACGTGCGCTTCGACCGGACCTGCGGCCAGTGCGGCGAGCCGCACGGCAAGCCGGTCCTGCCCGGCGCCGCCGTGGAGCACTCTGTCGCGCATTCCGGCGACCTGATCGCGGTCGCGGTGGCGCGGGCCCCGGTCGGGGTGGACGTCGAGCAGCTTGACGGGCGGCCGCGCCCGCTGGGCGGCGACGGCGACCCGGAGGCGCTGGCGCGCCTGGTGCTGTCCGGGGCGGAGCAGGCGGCCCTGGCCGCGGTCCCGCCGTGCGGCCGAGCCCGCGCCTTCCTGGTCGCGTGGACCAGGAAGGAAGCCGTGACCAAGGCGACCGGGGACGGCCTGAGCGCCGCCTTCAGCGACGTCGTCGTGGCCACGACACCAGGCGGGCCGCCCCGCCTGGTGTCGTGGCCCTACCCGCGCGCGCCGCAGAGCGTGTCGCTGCTCGACCTGGACGCGGCCAGCGGGTACGTGGCGGCGCTCGCCGTCATCGGCCGCTGCGACACGGTGCGTGCCAGGGACGGATCGGCGCTGCTCGCGGGCCGCGCCTGAGCCCGGGAAGCGGACCGCGCCTGAGCCCCGGAAAAGGTCACCCGGGCGCCGTGCTGCGGCGCGCGCGGGTCTTGTACGGTGGCGGACGGAGGCGGCTTGATGCGGATCGGCTTGTTCGTGACGTGCCTGACCGACACGCTGTTCCCGGGCACCGGCCAGGCCGTGGTGGCGGTGCTGGAGCGGCTGGGCCACCAGGTGGTGTTCCCGGCCCGCCCGCACACCCTCATCTCCGGGCCCTCGGCCACCAGCGACATCGAGCTGATCCGGGTCGAGGGCGTGCACGGCCCGCGCTCCCTGCACGTCCTGGTGGCGTACCCCGGTCGGGGCGATGCTTGATGCAGCCGACCGCAGCTCAGGAAGGGCGAGATCACGAGAAAATGAGCGCAGAAATGGCGTCGGGCCTGGTCGTTGGCGTGGACATCGGGGGGACCGGGATCAAGGTCGCGCCGGTCCATATCGCCACGGGCGAACTCGCCGCCGAGCGGATCTTGCTGCCTACCCCGTCACCGGCCACGCCGCAGGCCATCGCCGGCGTGGTGGGCGAGGCCCTGCATCATGTCGGCGTACCCGGTCCGATCGGCCTGGCCATGCCGGCGGTGGTGCGGGGCCAGATCGTCGAGACCGCGTCGCACATCGATCCCACTTGGATCGGCGTCAATGCCGTGGATTTCTTCTCGAAGGTGACCGGGCGGCAGGTCGCGGTGCTCAACGACGCCGACGCGGCCGGAGTCGCCGAACTCCGCTTCGGGGCCGGCCGGGGCATGGCCGGCGTGGTGGCCGTGATCACCCTCGGGACCGGGATCGGCAGCGCCCTGTTCACCGACGGGACGCTGGTCCCGAACTCCGAGCTCGGGCACCTGCCGCTGTTCGGCAGCGAGGCCGAGAAGTGGGCGGCCGAGTCGGTCCGCCAGCGCGACGAGGTGCCCTGGGAGGAGTACGCCCAGCGGCTGCAGGCCTATCTGGATCTGGTGCAGCGGGTGCTGTGGCCGCAGCTGATCATCATCGGGGGCGGCATCAGCAACGTCGCCGACAAGTTCCTGCCCTTCATCCAGCTGCGGACGCCGATCGTCCCAGCCCAGCTGCGGAACCACGCCGGAATCATCGGCGCCGCCCTGCACGCACCCAAGGAGTGACATGCACCACGAGCTCGAAACTCTGCCCGACCCGGGGGCCGTGGCCCGGGCGGGCGCGGCGTCCCTGGTGATGGCCGGCCGTGCCGCGGCCTGAGGACCCGGTGCCGCCGCGGGGACCCAGCCCGCGGGGCATCGAGCGGGAGAAGCAGCTGGCCGCCGAAGCGGCCGCCGAACTGGTCGAAAACGGCATGACCGTCGGGCTGGGCACCGGCTCCACGGTGGCGTTCCTGCTCCCCGCCCTGGCCCGCCGGTCACTGGACATCCTGTGTGCCGCCACGTCGCCGCGCACCGAGCAGGCCGCGCGCGAGCTGGGCCTGAAGATCGAGGATCTGGCGAGCATCGACCGGTTCGATATCACCATCGACGGCGCGGACCAGGTCGCCCCGGACGGCTGGCTGGTGAAGGGCGGCGGCGGCGCGCATACCCGGGAGAAGATCGTCGCCATGGCCGCGGACCGGTTCGTCGTCATCGCCGACTCGTCCAAGCCCGTCGAGGTCCTGCACAGCCCGATCCCCCTGGAGCTGCTCTCGTTCGGGCTCCGCGCCACCCTGCGCCGGGTGGCCCCGGTCTCGCTGCGCGACGTCCCGGCCAGCCCCGACGGCGGCGTGATCGCGGACTATCACGGACCGGTCGACGATCCGGCGGCGCTGGCCGCCCGGCTGTCCGCGACTCCCGGTGTCGTCGAGCACGGCCTGTTCCCCCCCGAGATGGTGGCGTTGGTTCTGGTGGGGCGGCGCGAGTCGGTCGACCGGATCGATTTCAGGCCCGTCACCTAGCCTCCGGATCTGCGCCGCGGGGCCCGCGGGGTGATCGCTCGGGGCGAACACCAGCGGGAAATAGAAAAAGGCTCTTCTTTCTTGAGTGAGTATGACTCAAGCTTTGGAGGCCATCAGCCATGAGTGAAACCCTGCGTGAGACCCTCACGCTGCCGGTGCTGCCGCTCGACGACGAGGTGGTGCTGCCGGGGATGGTGGTGCCGCTGGAGACGTCACAGCCGGAAGTTGGCGCCGCCATCGACGCGGCCCGGATGCCGTCCCGGCAGGTTCCCGGCATGCGTTCTGAGGTCAAGGCCCGAGTGCTG
>Ga0335078_10017228_pt1 | contig 10729 bp, 7 predicted proteins | sample Lox_Sample_32_FD_206711 | JGI IMG/M metagenome (GOLD analysis project Ga0335078, IMG submission 206711) | Soil microbial communities from Loxahatchee National Wildlife Refuge, Florida, United States - Lox_Sample_3.2 | ecosystem: Environmental > Terrestrial > Soil > Wetlands | place: USA: Florida... | reverse complement strand
CTCCTGTGCTTCCTCAAGCGTCGCCCTGAACGCCGCGATCAGCCCGGGCGGCAAATCGCGCAGGAAACCGACCGTATCAGAGAGCAGCACGCGCCGTCGCGATGGAAGATCGATCGCTCGGATGGTCGGATCAAGCGTGGCGAACATCTTGGAGGAAGTCAGCACGTCCGCTCCGGTGAGCGCATTAAATAGCGTCGACTTGCCCGCGTTTGTGTAGCCGACCAGTGCGACCATTCCAAGTGGCACAGCCTGGCGCGCTCGCCTGCGCGTCGTACGCTGCCCTCGCACCGTCTCGATGGCATCCTTGATTTTCCGCACGCGGTCGCGAATGCGGCGCCGATCCGTCTCGAGTTTTTGCTCACCGGGTCCGCGCGTGCCGATGCCGCCTCCCAGTCGCGAGAGCGCCTCGCCGCGTCCGGTCAGTCTCGGCAGCAGATAATTCAGTTGCGCCAGCTCCACCTGGAGCTGCCCTTCGCGCGTGTGCGCATGCGTGGCAAATATGTCCAGGATCAGCTGGGTGCGGTCGATCACGCCGCAATCGATCACTTTCTCCATATTGCGAAGCTGCACAGGGGTTAGATCGTGATCGACGATCACGAGCGCCACGTGTCGCGCCCTTGCCTCGGCTTGTATTTCTTCGAGCTTGCCGCGCCCGACCAATGTCGCCGGATCAAGCGCATCACGGACTTGCAGGATATTGCCGACGACCATCGCGCCAGCGCTTTCTGCTAATTCGTTCAATTCATCGAGCGAGTCTCGGCTCGATATCGTCGCATCGTTGGTGTCGCTTCCCCTCCGGCCACGCGGCCCGAGACCTCTCCGCAGACTGACGCCTACGAGCAGAACCTTTTCTCTTCGATCGACCGGTCGACTGATTTTCATTCGGACTTACTTGCTGTTATCCGAGGGTAGGAGCACCGGACACTTGCCATGGATTTTCCTGCTCCCTAGTATACCCCCCTCGCGGAAGGCCTAGCGAACTCGAAAAGGCCCCCCGGCTTACTCACGGATTGCCTGTCGCCCCCTGTTATCGTAGGCTGTAGCCGTCCCAAGGACCCATCCCCGCCCCCAATGCCCCGGCAGTGCCAACCGGGCGGGCCGACGCCAAGTTCAACCCGTTTTTCGGCTCGGGGCGTCTTTGCGACTGGCGGTGCGGGCCGCCGTAGCCGAATCGTTGGATTCTATGGGCGCGCCACGATTCGACGCCAGATTTTCCATGGAAAAGGCACATTGAGCGAACTGATCAATCGCGAGAATAACGCGCGATCGAGAATTCTCCGCATCCTCGGCTATGGCCTCGCGACCGTCTTTTTCATTTGGGTCATTCGCGATTTTCACATCGTTCGCTTCCTGCACGATCTAGCCTCGGTAGACTGGCGGTGGGTTGTCGTCGGAATGGCTTTTGATGTTCTGAGCTATGTCGTTCAGGCCGTTCGATGGCAAATCCTCTTGACGCCCTTTGGTAAGGTACGTTTGGCCCGCTCGATTCGAGCCGTTTTCGCCGGCCTCTTCACCAATTTGATTTTTCCCCTACGTCCGGGCGAATTTCTGCGGAGCTATCTACTCTCCAATTCCGAGGGCATCACCGTAGGAAGGGTTCTTGGCTCGGTTGGCGTCGAACGCTTAGTGGATCTGGTGATCGCGACAGCATCTCTCGGCGTGGTCTCTCTTTTGGTCGATTTCGGACCGTCCTCTCACCGACTTCAACGTGCCGCCGACTGGCTTGGCGTGATCACCCTTGTACTCGTGAGCATCATCGTGGGCCTGATTTTCTACTTGGAGGTCAAGCTCGGGGGAAACGTTGAGCCCACGGTGGCGCGCCACAAGTTGCCCGGCAAAGTGATGGGTGCGCTCGTCGACCTTCACTCCATGGGCACCGCACCGAGTTTTTACGGCGCCGTGTTTATGTCGCTCCTGATCCCGTTCTGCCAGGTCTTTGGCTTGTGGGCGATGATGAAAGCCTACGGCTTGGGCCTTTCATTCCTTGCCGCCGTGGTCGTCCTGCTCATCATCAACCTCGGCGTCTCCCTGCCCAACGCTCCCGCCAATTTCGGCGCCTACCAACTGTTTTGTGTCTTGGGTCTGAACGTCTTTGATATCGAGAAATCCACCTCGGCTGGCTTTTCCTTTTTTGCTTTTATGGCTCTGACTTTCCCCTTCATTTTCCTCGGTTTTGCCGCTCTCGTGCGTAGCGGGCTCTCCATCCGGTCTGTTCGCGAGAAGGTATCCGGTGTGCCCAGGCACAGTTTGAAACCCAGCACGCAGACCTGACCCCGACGGGAGCTGTCATCGGCACATTCCACGCATTTCCTTTGAGGGGCACCAAGCCGTCCGGTATATATTGAATATCTGGGTTCTTTCGCGCCGAAAAACCTGAGGGCATGCGTAGTCCCGGCTGCTCGAGACAGTCGGTCGGCTCGTTCGGCGCTTCGAACCGCATCGCTTCCATGGCCCCGGAAATCAACAAGCACCTCGAACGAGCCAAGAAAAGCCTCGAGAAGAACAAACTTCGCGAAGCCGTCGCCGAATACCAGGCGGCCATCAATGAAGTGCCCGGCCATCAGGAAGCCCTTCAGGCCCTTGCCGACATCTACACGCGCCTGAACGAACCTGCCCTCGCGGCCCAGTATTACGGCATCCAATTCGACCGCTTGCTTGAAGCAGGCGACCACACCAAGGCCGCCGCGATTTTTGGGCGCTTTTTGCGTCCCTTCCCTCAGCCGCCCGACCGGCTGATGCGCTACGCCAGTCTGCTTCAGAAACAGAATCGCCTCGCGGAATCTTTGGAGCAGTTTGGCGCAGCCGCTGAAGTCTTCCTCGAGCAGCAGCGCGGCATCGAGGCTCTCGCGTGCTACGAGAGCATGGCCGTCCTCGACCCGGAAAATGCGGCGCGCCACGTGATCTTGGCCGAACTCGCTGAACGCCTCCGGCACGCCGACCTCGCGGCGCGAAGTTTCTTGCGGGCCGGACAATTGACCCAGGCCGTGGGCTCGCTCGACGAAGCGCTCGAATATTTCGGCCGCGCTCATCAGCTTTCCCCCAACGAACGCACAGGCTCCCTGCTTTTTGCGGATGCGAAGCTCCGCAAAGGCGATGCCGAAGGCGCCGTTGCCTTGCTCGAGCCGCTCGCTCCCAACGACAAAGACACGACCTATCTCTCCCTGTTTGGCGAATCCCTGTTGCGCACCGGCCGCCTCGACCGTTCCCGGGAAATGTTCCACGCCTACTACCGGCAGAAACCAGAAGGGTTCGAACGGCTCTTTGAGATTGTCGGCGCTTACATTCGTGCAGGGCAGGAGGGGAAAGGTGCGGCGCTTCTCAGTGAAATCAAAGATTGGATGCGAGCTGCCCGCCGCGAAGGCGAACTCTCGGCCCAAATGGATCGACTTGCCGCATCGTATCCTCAGTCGCTTCCTTTGGCCGAAACAGTTGCCCGCACCTACGAGGAGCTGAACCGGGAGACGAAATACTTCGATGCGCTCGTCCGATTGTTCGATCTCTATTTGACCGCCGGACGCGTAAAACCCGCCTGCGAAACGCTGGATCGTCTTGTCGATATCGATCCGTACGACTATCGCAATCAGGAACGCATCGCCAAACTCGAAGGAACCGCCGACCCGGCCTTTCTACAGAATATTCTTTCGCGTGCCGCTAAAGCGGCGACTGTTTCGACACGAACCGATGGTTTTTCCGGCGCGGGATCTGACGTCGCTTCGGGCCCACCGACGGAAGAAGCGAGGGCCCAGCAGGCGCTCGAAGACCTCGTCGTTCAGGTCGAAATCTTTCTTCAATACTCATTGCAAAGCAAAGCCATCGAACGGCTCGAACGCGTCGCCGAGCTTTTCCCGGGTGAAGAGGAACGCAACGAGCGCCTCCGCTCCCTTTATGAGCGGGCCAACTGGTGGCCCAAAGGCGTACCTGTAAAACCTGCTGCTCTCCATCCGCCACAAGCTCCGCCGCCGGTCGCAGCCCCGATCGTGCACGAAGCACCCAAACCGACGCCGCCTCCGGTGGCCCCGTCGCCCGTGGACACCCATCGCGACCTTGCGGCGATTGCCGAAATCAATCGACTGATGTATCGCCAGTCCACTCCGCGTGAACTTGTGGGGGCGACGGCTGCCGAAATCGGGAAGTATCTCGCGGTAACGCGCTGCTTGATCGCCACGGGCGGACAGAGCGAATCGCCGCAACTGACCGCCGAATATGCGGCTCCCGGAGTGGTCGCCGTCGGGACTTCCCGAATCGCCTCCATCATTCCTCTGGTTTCGAAAGCCACGCCGGACCCGCTCGGCGGTATCGAATTGAACGCGACCGAATATCCTGGGCTGGCCGAATTCGGCTTGCAATCGGCTCTGGCTGTGGTGCTCACGGACAAAGAAACACAGGCGGCGTCGGGTGTGCTGCTGGTAGGAGAAGCGGGCGCGAGGAAATGGAAGCCAAACGAAAGCTTCTTCTTGCAGGCGATCGGAGATCAGCTCGTTCTGTCTGTAAGCCACACCCGGTTGCGGTCTCTGGTCCGCTCGCTGGCAGTCGCTGACGAGAGAACCGGTCTTCTGAGCCGCGGCGCCTACATCGATTGCCTGCTTGTGGAATCGAATCGAGCGCGCTCGCAGGGCACTCCTGTTTCGCTGATCATGCTGCAAATCGATCGCGGTGGAGAGATTCTGCGTCAGCAGGGAGACGGCGCGGTCGAACAGTATGTCGAGCAATTGGCGCGCGCACTTTCCTCGGCGGTTCGCCAGACCGACATTGCCGTAAAATATACGGCCTGGTCGCTGGCCTTCGTGCTGCCGAACACTTCGCTTGAAAATGCTCAGGCCCTTGCGGATAAACTCAGGCAGGTCGGAGCCACGGTCCAGCCCCCTTGGGGTGCGACCGATCTTACGGTCAGCGCCATCGTGGCCGAAGCGTCTTCGCGTCCCGGTGATGACACGGAGGACCGCGTCACCGAATGGATCAACCGCGCCGAAGCGGGCCTGGACGAAGCACGGCAGCGGGGCGGCAACGCGCTTGTCCAGCTTGCAACTCCTTGAAGTACAATCATGGATGCTGTCGGACGCTTCCAAGATGAATTCACTGCGGGGAAATCTCAGCGCTAGAGGATTGCGCTTCGGCATCGTCGTGAGTCGGTTCAATAGCTTCATTACGGACCGGCTTCTCGCCGGCGCACTCGATGCGCTCGAGCGCACGGGTGCGGAAAAAGATCAAATCGAGATCGTTCGCGTGCCCGGATCGTTTGAGATCCCGCTGGCTGCAAAAAAGCTCGCGACGAGTGGCCGCTTTCATTCGATCCTTTGCATTGGCTGCGTCCTGCGGGGAGAAACTTCCCATTACGATTACGTCTGCTCGGAAACCGCGCGTGGAATCCAGCTAGCTCAGATCGATACGGCCATCCCTATGGCCTTTTGCGTTCTCACCTGCGACACTCTCGAACAGGCCATCGATCGCGCCGGCTTGAAAGGCGGGAACAAGGGCTACGAAGCCGGGCTCGCCGCCGTCGAAATGGCTACGCTCATGCGGAATCTCTCGAATAGGAAACCGATTCGCTCCTCGTCTCCCCAGCGCGGCAGCAGGCGTCGATGACGCTTCGCCGTAAGTCGCGCGAGTTTGCCCTGCAAATGCTTTTTGAGTGGGATATGGCGCGTCAAGAACCCGCCCGTGTGGAGAAGACATTCTGGAAATCCGCTCGGGCAGCCGCGTCCACGCGCGAGTTCGCAAATGAGCTTTTCGAGGGGACAGTCCAGCAAGCGTCGGCGCTCGATGAACTCATCGCCAAAGTCGCCGAGAATTGGCGGCTCGAACGCCTTGCAGCCATCGACCGAAATATCTTGCGCTTGGCGATTTACGAGATGCGTGCCGGGGAAACTCCGGCAACAGTTGTGATCGATGAAGCCCTGGAACTGGCGAAGAAATTTTCTTCCGCCGAGGCGCCCGCGTTCCTGAACGGCGTCTTGGACGCCGCCCGAAAGAGCCTCGCGTCCTAGCGCCCCGGCTCGACTCGGCGATGGCCGCCTACAATTTCTTTACTTGAGTGGTGATTTCATCGAGGACGTGCTTCGTGGTGGCCGCCTTCGTGGTCTCGGCGTAAACGCGGAGCATCGGCTCGGTGCCCGACGCGCGCACCATCGCCCAACCGATATCGCCGAGGTAGATTTTGACGCCGTCCAAATCTTCACGTCGCACGATGGACCACTCGAGCAGGCGCGTGAACCTAGGATCGCCGTATCGCTCGATCGCTTTTTCCTTTTGCCCGTCTTTCAGCGTGAGATCGACGCGTCCATAGTGGTGCTCGCCGAATTCCCGATGCAGCATGGTCACGAGTTCGCCCAAGCGCTTCCCGTGCCAGGCCATCACTTCCGCCAACAGGAGCGCACTCACAGTCGCATCGCGCTCGGGCAGGTGCAACTTCGTCGCGATTCCTCCGCTTTCCTCGCCGCCGATCACGATGTCGCTCTCAAGCATCCGGTCGCACACATACTTGAACCCCACCGGGGTCTCCCACACCGTGCAACCGAACTTTGCTGCGATCCGGTCGATCATCTTCGTCGTCGAAAATGATTTGACAACCCCGCCGGTCAGCTTTCGCGTGCCGGCCAGATGCCAGAACAAGATGGAGAAAATCTGATGTGGCGTAATGAATGTCCCGTCCGGATCCATTGCTCCGATGCGGTCGGCATCGCCATCAAACGCAAAGCCCGCGTCGTATCCGCCTCTCCGGATGGCGACACGTAGCGGCTCGATGTGCGGTTCGATCGGCTCCGGATTCGAGCCACCGAAAAGAGGATCCCGCGTGCCGCGAATCTCGCCTGCCTCCACTCCGTGGCGACGAAATAGCTCGAGCAGGAGTCCTTGCCCCGCTCCGTGCATCGGATCGATCAAGAAGCGTAATTTCGAAGCGCGCATACGGTCCCAATCGACAAGCCCGCTCAGCGTCTCTAGGTACGGCGTGCGAATATCGACCGAATTTAGGAGGTCCGGTCGAGGCGGCAGCGCCGGCACGCCGTCGCGCAGCACTTTGGCCAGTTCCATCTCCACTTGCGCCACGATCGCAGCAGATGCCGAGCTGCCATAACTTGCCTTGAGCTTCACTCCATTCCAGCGGTACGGATTGTGGCTCGCCGTAATCTGAATTCCGGCGCCGGCTCCGCGTTGGCGCACCAGCAGAGAAACAGCCGGGGTTGGGACGGCGTCGGTTGCAAGCCAAACTGGCGTGCCCGTCGCTGCGACCCCTTCCGCCGCCACACGCGCGAAACGCTCCGACCGGAACCGCATATCGTAACCAACCACCACGCCGCTCCCGGGTTTCTCCGCGCGCACCACGTATCGCGCAATCGCATGGGCCACCTTGCGGACGTTCTCGTCCGTAAAGTCCTCGGCGATCACTCCGCGCCAGCCGTCCGTACCGAATTGGATTGCCGGAGCTTTTGTCAAATGATCTGCGCCTTGCGCATGACGAGCCAAGCGGTTCCGTCTGGCAACTAAAGGAGGTCTTCTCGTTTTCCCTCCTCGAGCCATTTTACGATTTTGCCCACGTCCTGTGCGCGCTCACGCGGGCAAATGAGCACAGCGTCATCCGTCTCTACCAACACGAGATCGTTTACTCCGATCGCCGCGACGAATTTCTTCGGGCTCCAGAAATAATTCCCGTCAGCATCCAGGGTGCAGGATGGGCCCGCGGACACGTTCGCGCCGTTCTTCGGCGCGAGCAGTTCGTAGACCGCGGCCCATGAACCTATATCGCTCCAGCCGATCTTCGCCGGAATCACCCGAACCATCGGCTTGCCCAAAACCCGCGTGGCCGCTTCCATCACCGCGTAATCGACGGAAATGTTTTCAAGCCGCGGATAAATTCGTTTCAATGCGGACGGGTATTTCTTCGTGCCAATCGTTTCCGCGAGTTTCTGCAATGCCTGGTGAGTCTCGGGAAGAAAGCGGCGCAGACTCTCAAGGAATGTCGACGCACGCCATAGAAACATCCCCGCGTTCCAAAAATATCTTCCCGAGGCCGCGTACTTCCAGGCCATGGGCAGCGCAGGTTTCTCGGTGAACCTCTTCACCGCATAGACCGCAATTCCACGCGAACGCCCGAGCGCAGGCCCGCGCTCGATATACCCGTACCCCGTTTCCGGCCGCGTCGGAGGAATTCCGAGCACAACGAGGTTGCCAGCCTCTCGCGCCTGATCGAGCGCCGCGCGAACCAGGACCCGATATCGCGCCACATCGCGAACGTAAGCATCGGACGGAAGCACGGCCATCACCGCGTCGCCATGCTCCCGAGCCAGGTGCACCGCGGCCAGCCCGATCGCCGCAGCCGTATTGCGCCCGACTGGCTCCGCCAGGATGTGCGACCTAGGCATTTCGCCGAGTTCGCGCCGTACCGCTGCCGCCTGCTCCGTGTTTGTGACCACCCACAGATTCCGCGCAGAGACGAGCGGCCCGAGCCGCTCCATCGTCTGTCGCAGCATCGTCTTGCCTCCCACAATATTGAGAAGTTGTTTCGGTGTGCGCGTCCGGCTGCGTGGCCAAAAGCGCGTGCCGCGTCCACCCGCCAGCAGCACGGCGCAGACCGGCACTTTCTTCACGCATGCACCAGCGAGAGCCACTGCGATTCTGTCACGCCGGAACTTGCAAGCTCGCGCTTCAGTGCGGCTGTGTCAGGTACGAACGTGCGCAGCAATTTCGTGGGAGTCGCGGGCGCCAGCCCGAATTTTCCGAGCGCCGCAGGGATCAACCATACTTGCCCTGCCGCGTAGCCGATCCGTTCCGGGCCCCATTGAATCTCCCCGCGGCCTTTGAGAAAAATCAGCAACGCGAATCGTTCCTTCGAAGATTCCGTCTCTATCGGGCTCGCGAACGACCACTCCTCGGTGGCGAAATATTCGCAAACGGCGTGGTAGTCGATCTCGATATTTCCTCTGCGGGCGTGGACGGGCAGTGTCTTGCCGGCAAGCTGCTTGCCGAAGCGCATCACATCCAGGGCTTTCTGGACATGCAGTTCGCGTGCGCGGCCGCGTGCGTCGCGGCGGTTGTAGTCGTATACGCGATAGGTCAAATCGGAGTTCTGCTGCACCTCGCACAACACAAGCCCGGGTCCAATCGTGTGCGCAGTCCCTGCCGCGACAAACACCGACTCGCCTGCCTGCAAGGGCACATGCTCGAGACAGTCTTCAGCCGTGCCGTCATGAATCGCTTGCGCAAACGTCTCGCGCGTCACACTGGGCTTTAGTCCGACCAGAACTTCCGCGCCGGGCCGCGCTTGGACCGCGTACCACATCTCGGTCTTGCCGCATCGGGCGGTTGACTCGTTCGCCGAGGCGTACTCGTCGTCGGGATGCACCTGCACGGAAAGCTTGTCTTCCGGGAATATGAACTTGATGAGCAGCGGGAAATCGCGGCTTCGTTCGATCGCGGTCCCTGCCCATTCCGGCGGCATCTGCGGCCAAACTGCGCCTAGCGATCGCCCGGCGAATGGTCCATTCGCGAATCGCGAATCGTTGCCAGTAAACCAAGCCTCGCCGATTGGTTCGGCAAGGCGCGTCATCTGAGGAAAATATGGCGCGAGCGAACGAGAGCCCCACGGGCGCGGACTGAAAGTAGCCTCCAGCCGCGCCGGGCAAAGAGTCATGGCGTCGTCCTAGGGCTACTTGCCCCCACTGAAGAAGCGCGTCATGCGCCGCAATCCTTCATCGATGCGGTCCATTGACGTTGCGTACGACATCCTCAGGAATCCCGGTGCGCCGAAGGCCTCGCCGGGCACGAGCGCCACATGCTCGCGCTCGAGAAGCTGCTTCGCCATCGCCGTATCCGTCGGCATATCCGGGCGAAAATGTGCCGAGACGTTGGGGAACACATAGAACGCGCCTGCCGGGGCATTGCAGGTCACACCCGGAATCGCCCGCAACCCCGCGACGATCCGTTCCCGGCGCCGCGCGTACTCGGCGAGCATTACCGGAACGGAGTCCATCGGTCCGCTCAGCGCCGCCAGCGCCGCGTACTGCGCAATCGAAGTCGGATTCGACGTGGACTGGCTTTGCAGCTTCGTCATCGCCGCAATCAATGGCTGCGGAGCGAGCGCATAGCCCACCCGCCAGCCCGTCATGGCGAAAGTTTTCGACAGCGATCCGATCACGATCAACCCCGCCTTCGACTCCGGCACGCTGGCCACCGAATACGGTTTCGCATCGCCGTAGGTAAAGTGCGAGTAGCACTCGTCCGTCATCAGCCACACGCCGTACCGTTGGCAGACTTCGAGAATCTTCTGCAACTCGCCCGGCGGAATCACGCCGCCCGTCGGATTGCTCGGGGAATTCGCGATCACCACACGCGTGCGCGGCGTGATGGCCTTTTCCACCTGTGCCGCGCGCATCACGAAACCGTCGTCGGCATGTGTCTTGACGATCACCGGCTTCCCGTTCGCATATTTCACGATGTCGGGGTAGCTCACCCAGTAGGGTGCCGCGATCACAACTTCCTCGCCCGGATTGATCAGCGCGCAAATCGCATTGAAAATCGCCTGCTTCCCGCCGACCGTCACCACGCATTCCGCGGACTGATACGACGAGCCGAGTTCGCGCTTGTGCCAATCGCAAATCGTCTGACGCAGCTGCGTAATTCCCGGAACGGGCGTGTACTTCGTGCGATTTTCATCGAGCGCCCGAACGCACGCGCGCTTGATGTGGTCAGGAGTCGGAAAATCAGGCTCGCCCGCACCGAAGTCGGCGACGTCCAC
>Ga0335078_10017226_pt1 | contig 10730 bp, 8 predicted proteins | sample Lox_Sample_32_FD_206711 | JGI IMG/M metagenome (GOLD analysis project Ga0335078, IMG submission 206711) | Soil microbial communities from Loxahatchee National Wildlife Refuge, Florida, United States - Lox_Sample_3.2 | ecosystem: Environmental > Terrestrial > Soil > Wetlands | place: USA: Florida... | reverse complement strand
CCCGACCGGAATCCCTCGCCCACGCCGACCAGCAGCAGCAGTGATCCCACGCCCCACGCAATCCCAAACATGGTCAGAAACGAGCGCAGCTTATGCGCCCAAAGATTCCGGAATATCTGCCCGAAGATGTCTCCAACGGTACGCATGTATGTGAAATACGGCTGTTGCAGTCGGCCGCCGACGTTAACTAGTTGAAAGTACGCTGGTCACGACCCGGATGTTCCCGAACCCCAGCGGATTTTCAGAAGGAGTTGCCCCATATCCGGCCTTTTGACAGTCCCTTATGGTGAAGACGTTTCAAACCGGCGGAAAATTACACCGCTGGCAAATTAGACGCACAACCCATTACGTTGGTTATCTAGGGTGGGGTTACGCCCGACGCTACAGTGGAAAACATGACACTTTCCTCGATGGTGGTCTCGCGCGACTTGCAGGAAGTCAGCGTTCTGGAGTGCATCCTCGGCGGTCTTCACATGGACGTTTCCGTCGAATTCGAGCCCGAAAAAGCCCTGGCCCGCATCTCCAAGTCAAAAATCGACGCCCTCATCGTCGACTGCGACCTGAACGGCAGCACTCAGCTCTTGCGTCAACTGCAAACCCCCGAAAAGAAAGCCATGACCGTCCCGCTCGTCATTATGGGAGGCCCGCGCGTCATCGACCGCCTCGACCAGGCCGGCGCCATGTTCGCGTTCGAAAAGCCCATCTCCGTCGAGCAGGCCGTCCGCACTCTCTCCGCTGCCCGCAGCATGATTCTCGACGGACGCCTCCGTTATCACCGCACCGGCATCGAAGTCCCCGTTTCGGTCAAGTGCAAAGGCCAAAAGGCCAAGGGCGCCCACCTCGTCAACCTGAGCCAGGGCGGTATGCAGATCCGCACCGCTGACACAGTCGACACGGCCACGCCTCTGCAAGTTTCCTTCAATCTCCCGGGATCGAAATCCCTGAACGCCCACGCCGAAGTCGTCTGGCAAGACCAGAAGGGCAACATGGGAGTCCGCTTCGTAAAAGTCGCCGAACCCCAAAAGCGCGCCCTCCAGCTCTGGCTAGCCCAACAATTCCTGGCAAACTGACGAGCACAAATCTTGGGCCAGCATACGTGAGTGTGCGCAGGATCACAGCAGCGCCACGACTGCTGCGAGCATAATCTCGGGTTTCTTTGAGACTCCCTGGCTGCGAGGACCATCGTGGGGTGCTTCTTCGAGTATGATCCGCTTAACAATATTCTCCGGTATTGCTGGGACGGTAACCTTACGGACGAGACGTTGGCGGAGGGCGACGCCACCGGCAGAAGGCTGTTGGCCGCGAGACCTCCTTGCAGGGGCATCTTGGACTTTTCTAAGGTCACTCGAGTTGATGCCTCGAGCCAGTCAATCAAGAGAATTGCGTCCCGGCCACCTGCCTACGGACTCGGTCAGGCTGTAGTCCTGGTCGCTCCCGAGGACCTGGTTTACGGCCTTTCACGCATGTTTGCGACACTTGGCGAGAAGAAACGCCCCAGAATGCGCGTCGTTCGCACCATGGAAGAGGCATACCATCTGTTGGAAGTCGATTCACCCCGGTTCGGCCCTATTTCAGCTCCCTAGATTCTTCGGAAGTGTGCAAGACCCCGCCTTCGTAGCGCACCAACCGCCTCAACGAAACCGCGCATCCCGCTCTTCATCTTCTGAGTCGGCCACTACCATCCGCGCCAACCTCTCCCCGAGACTCCCTCCGCCAAACAACTGAAAAAATCCCCAATACAACCCCGCGACAACCAGCGCCGCACCAATCATCAAAGTCGCCGGCCACTCCGGAGCCGCCCGATTCACCGACAGGAATACGAACACAAACAAGAGCAACGCCGCAAACACTACAAGAGCGTTGACGGTCCAAGCCAATCCGCGGCCCGAAAGCGGCTGAGACAGCCAATCCAGATGTAGAGAATCATCAGAAGCTGCTCCCCTGGCTTCCAACTCTTCCGCCGGCAACGGCAGTTCGATGACCTTCACCTGCGCCGCAGAAACCATCAGCCCATCTTCTTCTTCCGCTTCTGCCCGCGCCCCAAACATCCACTCCGCCGACCGCGAATGCATCTCCGCGCCGAGCAGCAGATCGCCAAAAATCCACTCCCCGATCTGTCGACTGGTTCGCGGAGACAAATCCACAAACCGTATTCCGCACTGCCCCGACAGCGTGGCCCACATCACTTCGCCGTGCGCCTCCACCCGCACTCGCGGAGATTGCAGCCCGAATCGCAGCCAAACCCGCTGCTGCGGACGCGGCGCCGCCACCATCTGCAGACCAATACCCTCGCTGCTCAGATTGCGAACGATCCCGCCGTTCCCCTCATCGAGCGTGATGTAAGTCAGTGTGCGTAGTTCATGCCGATGCTGCGTTCGCGCCGTGCGCGCGGAAGAAGTCCCTGCGTCCATACCCACCGCCGGAAGAGCAATCGGCCAGAGATTCTTCAGGATGTTATACCGTGGAAGCACACAGCTCTGAGTACCTGCCATGGTTCGAGATTCGGGGGCTCGGAACCAGGGATTAGGCTACAGGGATTAGGCTAGAGGTTGTGTGGGATTAAGGTCCAGCGGCGACGCGGGGATCCAGGCTACGGTCATAAGCCCAGTACGTCACCACAAATCGTTGTCATCCTGAGCAAAGCGAAGGACCTATGCATTTTGCCTGCAGCGGCGATGCTGCAGACAAGGACGAATGCCGTTGCCGCTGGAAAGGCATCCGCCTCGAAGGCGATGGGAGGCTCGCCGCAACAGTCAATCCCTAATTCAGCGCTTAATCCCTAGCCTCTAGTCCCTACAAGCGCCTCCCGTATCTCCCTGCCCGATGCCAACCAGATCTTCACGCTCTCAAACACGATCACAGTTCCATAGGTGACCGCGATCCAAACCATCACAGCCTCCACCGGTAACCGTGACCACGCACCGATGAACAATCCCATCATTGTGTCATGCTGGTAATCCCACCACCCATACGGCAAGGCCAGAGTCGCTTCCCACAGCATGCTGACTAACAACATGAAGAGCATCGTCAAGCTCAGCGCCCGCCAATTGATGAACCGCTTTGTCGTCGCATAAAAACTCACTGAAGGGATCAATCCCCCGATCACGAGGACCATGAAGTAACCAGGCCATCCGTCGCGCACCGGAGAAAAGTACCGTTTGTACACAATCGCCGCGGCAATCAGGACCATTCCGAGGATCAGCGACGCCGGATGGAATTGCAGCAGCCGCGGCAACGCCTGCGCCTCACCTCGATAATCCTCTACTGAATACGCTGCCAGCCAGTACTCGCTCAACCAGACATAGAGCAGGAGCACAGTAATGAATCCGGTGAGATAAAACGCATACTCCTCGATGGGTACCCAATGCACCAATGCGGGCGCCAGAATCCCAAGCGTCGCATCCTGGTTCGGAAAGCGGAAGAACTTGCGTGCGAAAACGAAGTCAAGTCCCCATCCCAGCGGCACTAGGAACAAGATCGTCCTTGTAAATGCCCGTTGCGGAATCTCCAATCCCTCGCTCGGCAGAAACCATCCGGCAATGGCAAGAATCGGGATGATGAAGAGCGCCAGACTCCATGTGTATCCATGGGGCGAGGCATTCGTCGCAGCCTGCACCGTCGCCGGAATCTTCACCGAATGCAATGCAATTGCCGCAGGCGCAGCAATCATCGCGATTATGCCGGCGACGACCCCCGCTGCCATCGCCGGACGCGGTTCCCCATGTGTGCGCGGTTGAACCATCGGCGTTCTCCTTTGCTGCAGAATCCGAAACGAGCCGGCAGGATTCTACTCCGTTGAGCCCGCCTCGTGGGCCGACTTTCGCCAATTGTTCGAAATTTCGAATCCCACTCCTTCCGCACGAAAGTACATGCCCAAAAGGTCATCCCCTGGTAATTGCAACTACCTTAAAACCCCGTTACCTTACAGATTGAGCTAGTGTTTCCGCATGGCCTCGACCACAACCAAACCAGAACTTGAAATCTCGGAGTCCGTCTCCGGGGTCAGGGTCCCCGCGTGGCCCACGCAGCCCGTGACGCCGTCTGGTCGTCCGCCACAGGAGCCCGCGCAAAAGCCTTCGCATCGCGATGCCCTGCAAGCTCTGCTCGCCTTCTCCGCTCTGCACGACCAGCTTCGCCGACGAAAGGCGTTAGCCTCGCGTCAGGCCGCGTTCGACGCTCCCGCTTCGGTCCCGGAATTCGAACCCTCGGAACAATTCGTTCTCGATGAAGTTCTGCAACTCGTCGCCGAGCGTGCTGTAGCGATTACTGGAGCCGATGGCCTCGCCATCGCGCTCGCCGAAAACAACGAGATCGTCCTCCGCGCCTCAGCCGGCATGGTCCGTCCCGATGTCGGCGCGCGCATCGATCGCGACTCCGCTTTCTCCGGAGCCTGCTTCCGCACGGCGCAGACCGTCAACTGCGACGACACCGAGACCGACCCGCGCGTGAACCTTGTAGCCTGCCGCAAACTCGGCGCGCGCTCCATGGTCGCAGTCCCGCTCTGCGGACGCCGCCGCGTGATCGGAGTCCTCGAGGCCTTCAGCTCCTGGCCGTTCGGCTTCAACGAAACTGATGTTCGCAACCTCACGCTTCTCGCCGAACTCGTCCTCGCCGCGCTCAAGCCCGAAGACGAGGATCGCTTCGCCCAGTCCGCCGAAGTTGCCGCAACCAAACTAACGAAGCCGGCGGCACCGATCGCAACACTCGCGCCGATAAAGTCCGCCGCTCCCGTAAGCGTACAGCCACCCGCGAGACCGGTCGCGACGCTGCCAACAATTCCTGAGGCATCGAAGCCCGTAGTTCCGACACCGGCGGTCAAACTCGCGGAGCCAGCTAAGCCGTTCGCTGCACCAGCAGTTGCCAAGCCGATCGAGCCGGTCATCTCATCAACAGTTCCCACGATCGCGCCCAAGCCGCCAATCTCCGTTACGCTCTCGCCGCACCTTCAAGTTCCAAAGGCTCCCGCTGAGCCAGAGCCAAAGAAGGTGGAGACAGCTGCGACTCCGGCAACAGCCGCGAGGTCGACAGCCGAACCGGCAGCTCAGATCGGGGACAAAGCCGCAGGGTCAGCCCCGACCGAAAAACTCGTCGCGGCATCGGCAACTCCGCTGGTCGAGAAACTTCTAGCAACTGAAGAAGCAACCATCGTCGAAGCCCCATCCATCAGCCCCGAACCGGTGCTGACTTTCGGCCAATTCGAGCGCGAAAAATCCTCGCGCCCCTGGATGATCGCGGTCCTTGTCTCGATCGTCGTCGCCACCGCATTCGCGGTCGGCGTTTGGTGGAAACTCAAGGCCTCACAGCTCGGCTCGCAGATCGTCCACAACCCACCCGCCGTGCAACCGCAAGCACAGACGCCTGAGCCCACCGCCGACGCCAATGCAGCACTTGCATCCGACTCCGACAATCAGCCCGACGATTCCCCGGCCACTCCGCAAGAACTCGCCAAGTTCCCGCGCGTCACCGCGGTCCGTCACTGGTCCTCGGCCGACTCCAGCACCGTCGTGCTTGATCTCGAAGACCAGGTCCAGTACGAGCCCGGACATCTTCCCAACCCCGACCGCGTCTACTTCGACCTCCGCGACACACAACTCGCGCCTGAACTCCAAGGCAAGTCCATTGAAGGAGACGCTCTGCTCAGCCACATCCGCGTCGCGCAACCAGTTTCCGGAGTATCGCGCGTTGTCCTCGAAGCCCGCGGCAGCGCTACTCTCTCCGCGCCGCAAGTCAGTCTCGAGCGCGATCCCTACCGCCTCGTCATTCAGGTCAGCAAAGCCGGAGTCACGCCCAAGACCGCGGTCAATCTTTTCCCCAAAGCGCCAGAGACTGAGAAGAACAAGCTCGCCATAACCGTTCCACCGCCGACCAAAGAAGATCTCCAACTCCGCACTCGCGTCTCCAAGCTGCGCATCGTCGTCGACGCCGGACACGGCGGCTGGGATCTTGGCACCGTCGGCCGCCGCGGCCTGCTCGAGAAAGATCTCGTGCTCGAAATCTCGCAGCGCCTCGGCAAGCTGCTCGAAAGCCGCCTCGGCGCTGACGTCATCTATACGCGGCAGGACGACAACTACATTCCGCTCGACGAGCGCGCCGTCGTCGCCAACCAGGCGCACGCCGACCTCTTCGTCTCCGTGCACGCCAACTACAGCGATCTGCCTTCTGCCCGCGGAGTCGAAACCTACTACACCAACTTCTTTTCCGCTCCCGGCTCGAAAGACCTGTCGAATCCCGCCGGTCCCAAAGAAATGGCGATGCGCTCCACGCCCAGAAACATTCCGATGCCGACGCTCACGCCCGGCGAACTGCGCGACCGCATCGACCAATCGCGTCGTCTGGCCACCAGCGTTCAGCACGCGCTCTACGGAACGTTGGCGGCACAGAATCCCGGAATCCGCGACCGCGGCATCAAGGAAGCCGGATTCGTCGTGTTAACCGAAAGCGCGATGCCGGGAATTTTGGCGGAAGTGAGCTTCGTCTCCAGTCCCACCGACGAACAAAAGCTCCGCTCGGACGGCTACCGCGAACAAATCGCCGAAGCCCTCTACCGCGGAATCGCGCGCTACGCTGCCAGTTCGAAGGGGGTGAAGCTGGCGGCCAAGCAGACGGCCGGGGCCGGTGGTCAGTAGTAGCTTATGCTGAGCTCCGATTGGCGAAAGAACTGTTAGGACCTTCGACTAGTCTTTATCGATGTATTCCTCAGGAACATCGTCCTCCGGAACCTCGTGCGTGTGGACTTCCTGCTCGTCGGAGTTATCGGCTTCTTCGACGCCCTCGACTGCCCCAGCCTCAAAGAGATTTCCTTCTTCAACCAATTCCTCGACGCTTTCCGAGTCCGATAGCTCGGCCCGGGACAAGCCTTCCAAGTCTCCGGATTGCTGGCCGGACACTGCCTTTCGCCCACCAACGGATGACCGCAATGCGTCTTCTTCGCTGATCAGAATCTTCTGATCGCGGGCCGCGCGGACGCTTCGCGTCTTCCTATTAGCTCGCTTTTTCTTCGCTGCTAGCGTCTTCTTCTCCACTCTCTTTGGACGGGTTTCCTTCACCGCCCGTTTTGTGCGTAGGCTCTTCTTCGCACGCTTCGCGGCCGGCTTCTGCGATTTGGTCTGTTTGCTCTTACTTTTTCTCTTCTTGGCTGGCATGGGCAGCAGTCTATCATCGCGGTCAACTGATGGCAGATGCCGGCAAAGACGGTGCGTGTGAAAGCGTTCGCCATCGCTTATGTGTGGATCCCTGAAGCCTGCGTCGAGCAGAGCGACGGGGCGTCGAACCCGACCGCCGGCACGCTCGGCTTCGCCTTCGCGGGACGGACGAATGCGTCCCTCCCTACACAATCCTTAGCGGTCCACCTTCTTTCAGGGCATAATGAAACACTTTGCTTCCCCTGTTGGAAGCATCATGGGGCTTCGTTTGACCACTGGCAGCGAGCACTTCGACGTTATCGTCGTCGGGGCCGGGCTCTCCGGCATCGGTGCAGGATACCGCCTGCAGACGCGGTGCCCGCGCAAGCGCTATGTCATCCTCGAAGCGCGCGCGGAAATCGGAGGCACCTGGGATCTGTTTCGCTATCCCGGAATCCGCTCCGACTCCGACATGGCCACCTTCGGATACCCGTTCCGTCCCTGGAAAGAATCGCAGGTCATCGCTGAGGGACCGCGCATCCTGAGCTACGTACGCGAGACGGCGCACGAGTTCGGCATCGACCGGCACATACGGTTTCGCCAGCGCGTGCTCTCGGCCTCGTGGTCGTCGGAAGACGCGCGCTGGTCTGTCGAAGTCAAGATTGGCGATGCCAACAACGGCAGCGGAGAGATCGTCCGCTACGCCTGCGACTTTCTCTACGGATGCACCGGCTACTACCGCTACGATGCAGGCTACGAGCCGGAGTTCCCCGGCAGCGAGCGGTTTCGCGGGCAGATCGTCCATCCGCAGCATTGGCCGCAGAATCTCGACTATGCCGGCAAGCGAGTTGTGGTAATCGGCAGCGGAGCCACTGCAGTGACGCTCGTCCCGGCGATGGCGCAGTCGGCGGCGCATGTGACCATGCTGCAACGCTCGCCCAGTTACATCCTGAGTCTGCCGAAGCACGATCCGGTGGCGCGCTTGATGAAGTGCCTGATGCCCGAGCGCACTGCACTGCGGCTGATGCGATGGAAAAACATTTTGATCAACATGGCGATCTACCAGATCGCGCGGCGCGCACCACAGTTTGCCCGCCGCGTGCTTCGCCAGGGAGCGGTCAAAGATCTGCCGCAGGGCTATGAGGTCGATCGGCACTTCAATCCGAGTTACAACCCGTGGGATCAGCGGCTGTGTCTCATCCCAGACTCGGACTTCTACAAGTCCATCAGCGCAGGCCGCGCGTCGGTGGTGACCGACGAGATCGATGCCTTCACCGAGAGTGGAATCCGGCTGAAGTCGGGCGCGGAACTTGAAGCGGACATTATCGTGACGGCGACCGGTCTGCAGATGCTCGCTTTGGGTGGGGTCCAGTTAGTCGTCGATGGTGCTATGGTCGAGCCCGGACGCGAGTTCATCTACAAGGGAACGATGCTGAGCAATGTGCCGAACTTCGCGTTCTGCATCGGCTACACCAACGCGGCGTGGACGCTGCGGGCCGACTTGGCCTCGACCTACGTCTGCCGAGTGTTGAACCACATGGACCGCCATCGCTATCGCCGTTGCGAACCGGCCTGCGATCGGGCGTCGCTCGAGCCGCGGCCGCTGCTGGGTCTGACGTCGGGATATGTGCGGCGGGCGGCGGCTGATCTGCCGAAGTCGGCCACCACGGCGCCATGGCTGATTCGGCAGAACTACATCCGCGACCTGCTGACGATGAAGGTGAGCCGCTTGGAGGATGGTGTGCTGCGATTCTCGAAGGCGGTTGCGGTTAAGCAGGCCGCGCTGCGGGAGAAAGCCCGCGCCGTGGGGGATTAGCCTGCCCGGGCTACCTCTTCATGAACCAACAAACGGGTTGACGATACGCACGCCAAGAATCTCGCGCTGTTCTTGCAGATCTTCCGACAACAGCACTTTGCAACCGGCCTGCGTGGCAGAGCGGATGACAAGCGCATCCCAAAAACTTATTCCGTGAAGACGGTGCAGGTCGATTGCGGCGAGGATGTCGCTGACCTCAGGTACAACGACATCGAACTCGCTCAGCAATTCCACCTTGCGCCGCGCGACCGCGGCTTCGACACTCAACTTGCGCCTGACCGTGACGAAGTACTCCTGCAATACCTGAGTCGAAACCACACCGGTGCGGGCTCGCCGATGTTCCGCCAATAACGCTACTGCTCGGCGCTGCTTGGCTGGAGAATCTTTATCGTCGGTATAAACAAGTACGTTCGTGTCGAGAAAGCTACGAGCGCTCATGGATCTCGTCGCGGTTAAAGCGCCAGCCACGGGAGTGACCTCTGCCGGAGAGTCGCTTGAATTCCTCAATGCTACCTTCGGGGTCATCGCCTCCGGCAATCGACTGTAGATGCTCGCGGATCACCTGGTTGAGGCTCTTGCCAAGAGCCTCCGCCTTCTTCCGCGCGCGCGCGACCAGGTGGTCGTCGATAGAGAGGGTAACATTCATTAACACATAATACGTGTACAAGTATTATGTGTCAATGGCTTAGTTCCCAGCCGGGACTCCGCCGTACTTCTCCAGCCACTTCAGTTCTTCGCGGACTTTGATCTTGCCGTGCCACGGGTTCTTGCCGAGGCCGTGGCCTTCACCCGGAAAGACCAGCAACTTGTTCGGGACACCCAGCGAGTAGAGCGCGTGCTCTAACAGATAATCTTCCAGCACAGCGACGCGGATGTCGTCGGCGCCTGCGACCATGTGCGTCGGCGTCTTCACCTTATCGATTTGGAAGATGGCGGCTTCGTCGTGATAGCGCTGCTGGGCCTCCCATGGGCGTCCGCCGAGGAAGTAGGCATCGTCCATGGTGGTGTCGTCGTTGCCCCAGTTGCCGATGTGCTCGACGGCGCCGGCTCCGGTCACTGCGGCTTTGAAGCGGGTCGTCTGCGTGATGAGCCAGTTGGTCATGTATCCACCGTAGCTGTAGCCGCCGATGGTGAGGTGGTCGGGATCGGCGATGCCGTCTTTCACCAGCACGTCGACGCCCTCGAGAATGTCCTTGCCTGGCCGCGACACGATCACCGGCACGATCTGCATGAGGAACTTGTCGCCGTATCCGGTCGAGCCGCGATAGTTGGGGCGGAAGACGAGCCATCCGTTGGTCGCGGCGAGGTCGGCCCAGTCGTACCAGTCGGCGCCGAAGGAGTTGCCGTCGGCGTCGGCAGGACCTCCGTGGATGAGCGTGAACATGGGCAGATGCTTCTGCTCGAACTTGCCCGGAGGATAGATGAGCATGCCTTCCACGGTCGTGCCGTCGTCTGCCTTCCACGTGTAGGGTTTGCCCTGCGGCAGGTCTTTCTCCGCGAGTGTCTGGTTGAAGTGCGTGATCTGGCGGGCCTGATCGAGATGCTCGGGATTGCCGAGGTAGATTTCTTCCGGTTTGCCCAGAGATGAGTAGGCGAATGCGATGACCTGCGAGCCTGCAGGAGAATGTGTGGCGGCGGAGATCTGTCTGTAAGTGCCCGGCCATCCACTGATGCGGTGGAAGGAGTCCGCGGGCTTGGCGATGGAGTACATCTGGACTTCGGTTCCGATGCGTGCGGAGGCAAGGACGGAATCTCCGGCGACCGCGTAGTGCTCGACGGGGCCGATGAAGTCT
>Ga0335078_10017225_pt1 | contig 10731 bp, 10 predicted proteins | sample Lox_Sample_32_FD_206711 | JGI IMG/M metagenome (GOLD analysis project Ga0335078, IMG submission 206711) | Soil microbial communities from Loxahatchee National Wildlife Refuge, Florida, United States - Lox_Sample_3.2 | ecosystem: Environmental > Terrestrial > Soil > Wetlands | place: USA... | reverse complement strand
GCAGCGGATTCACCGCGGTCGTCACCGCGACTATGTTCGCGCTCGCGATATTCTTCTCGCCGTTTATCGTCGCGATTCCGGTGCAGGCCTACAGCCCCGCGCTGATCGTGGTCGGCCTGCTGATGCTGTCGCCGATCACGAAGATCGATTTCAGCGATTACACCGAGCTGATTCCCGCGTTCGCGGTGGTCGCCCTGATGAGCTTCACTTACAACATCGGCATCGGCGTAACCGGCGGCTTCGTGCTGTATCCGTTTTTCAAACTGATCTCGGGACGCTATCGCGAGGTGCGCCCGGGATTGTGGATCCTGGCGCTGGTCTCGATTCTGTTCTTCATTTTTTATCCGTACACGTAAGCGGCGAATTTCTCGCGCTCGCTGGCAGATGCCCGAGACTCACGGACAGAAGCGCCGACGCGGCTGCGAGACACTGCGGATCGGATTCGTTCTGGATCATTGCTTCGATCGCGCGCACGTGAGCTTCGATTTGCGCGGACGAATCGTCGAAACGCCCAACGATTCGATCCGCATCGAACAGCGCGTCGATAATTGGATTAGGATCGTGGTTTGATTCCGCCAGCGCTTCACGAACCGCTCGCCGATAGAATTCGCGCGGCTCGAGTTTTTCGAAATCGGCGATTTGCTCCAATCGCATGCGGAAAATCGGAATCAGCCGCTCGTAAATCGCGACCGCGTCGAGATACGGCTGCGTTTCCTGCTGCGCCAGGAAATCACCGACTGTTTGATCGTTGCCATACACGCCAAGCGATCCTTCCGCAGGCTCGAGACGAATGAAACGTTCGCCGCCGTCGCTGCGCTCGATCCCGAGCGGATAGAGCCGGCATGCGAGTGGCCGTCCCGAATGAAGCGAGCATCGCGTTCCGCGCAATCCCGAGCAGGCCCCGTTGTCATCGAACCGAAGGATCGATCCGCGTCGTATCGTATATCTATCTATAATCTCGGCGGTGCTGAGATTCGCCGCGCGCGCCATCCGGATCACGTCATAGGGCGACAGCGTAATCACCTTATCGCGGCAGCATCGCCCGCACGCGCCGCATCGATAGGAAAAAGCCGAATCGCGGTTCATCTGGTTTAAAATCTACGTCACACGCTTCTTTTCGATCCGATAACACAAATGTGAATCCATGAGTTATGATGTCATGCAAATCGTGCGGGAGAATGTGCGCAGATGAATTTCGGGTATTCGGCGGAGCAAGAAGCATTTCGCAACGAAGTGAGATTATGGCTGGAAGCGAATCAGCCGCCGCCGATGACTCGCGCCGAGAAAGAGGCGGCCGACGATGAATTCCTGTGGAATCGCCTCAAAGCCTGGCACAAGCGCCTATATGAAAGCGGATGGGCGGGAATCAACTGGCCCAAACAATACGGTGGACGCGGCGCGAGTTTTATCGAGCAGGTGATCTTCGGACAGGAGCTCGCGCGACTCAATCTTCCCACGGGATGCAACGTGCTGGGCGTGATCATGACAGGGCCAGCGCTGATGCAGTGGGGTACCGACGAGCAGAAGAACCGCTATCTGCAGCCGATTCTCAGCGGCGACGAAATCTGGTGCGAGGGGATGTCGGAACCCGGCGCGGGCTCCGATCTGGCCGCGGTTCAGACTCGCGCCGTGCTCGAAGGCGACACCTTCGTCGTCGACGGCCAGAAAATCTGGACCACGCTCGCGCATCGCTCCGACTTCTGCCAGCTTTTCGTTCGCACCGATTTCGACGTTCCCAAGCATAAGGGCATGAGCTGCCTGCTGGTCGACATGAAGAGCCCCGGCGTTACCGTGCGACCGCTGCGGCAGATCACCGGCGAATCGGAGTTCAATGAAATTTTCTTCGACGGCGTCCGCGTGCCGAAAGAAAATATGCTCGGGCCGCTGAACGCCGGATGGCAGGTGCTGGTCGCCACCCTGATGCACGAGCGCTTCGGTATCAGCGAGACGCTCGGCGGCACCGAGCAGACGCTGGCGCAACTGGTCGAGCTGGCCAAGGGTTCGCTCATCGATGGGCGACCGGCGAGTGAGGATCCGGCTGTGCGCCAGCAGATCGCGCAGTTCGCGATCGAGGCGGCGGCCAAAAAATACAACGGCTTGCGGAGCCTGACGCGCCGACTCAAAGGTTTGCCGCCCGGCCCCGAAGCGTCGATCGGCAAGATGGTTTCGACCGAACTGCTGCAGCGAATGACGAAATTCGTCAGCCGGATTCTCGGCCCCTATGCGCTGCTCGAATATCGCACGCCCTATGCGAGTGACGAGGGCTGGCTGCGGCGAATCCTCTACGCCGAATCGCTCACGATCGCGGGCGGCACCACCGCCGTCCAGAAGAACATGATCGGCGAGCGCATCCTGCAACTACCCAAGTGATAATTCGCGAGCGCTGACTGTTTGCCGAATCAGATGCGCGCATTTCACCGCGTTTCGTCTGCGCAAATTGTGCTTGTGCCGTAATGCAACATCTGCCAAAACGCCCCTGACGTTACAGTCACGGTTGTGATTCGGCATCGATATTGCCGAACCATCCATCGGGGGAGAACACGATGCGGTTGAAGCGCGCGGCTGCGGTTTGCATCGGCACGACAGCAGGTTTCACATTTTTCACCGGCGCGGCGTGGGCGCAGGCGGCCGCACAACCCGCAAAGATCGATTCGGGCGACACCGCCTGGGTGATGATATCGACCGCGCTGGTGCTGATGATGACGGTGCCGGGCCTCGCTTTGTTTTACGGCGGGATGGTGCGGCGCAAAAACGTGCTCGCCACCCTGATGCACAGTTTCATCCTGGCCGGGCTGGTCACCGTGCAGTGGGTGCTGTTCGGCTATAGCCTGGCCTTTGGTCCCGACTGGCACGGATTGATCGGCAGCCTCTCGTGGGCGGGACTGAACGGCGTCGGCGCCGCGCCGAATCCCGACTACGCCGCGACGATTCCGCACCAGTCCCACATGATCTACCAGTGCATGTTCGCGATAATCACGCCGGCTCTGATCACCGGAGCCTTCGCCGAGCGGATCACTTTCCGCGGCTTCGTGACGTTCAGCCTGCTGTGGATTACCTTCATCTACGATCCGCTCGCGCACTGGGTATGGGGAGCCGGCGGATGGATCCACGAGCTTGGCGCGCTCGATTTTGCCGGCGGCACAGTGGTCCATATCTCTTCCGGAATTGCCGCGCTGGCCGCGGCGATCGTGATCGGCAATCGCCTCGGCTTCCCGCAAGATCCGATGCCGCCGCATAACCTGACGCTGACGCTGCTCGGCGCGGCGATGCTGTGGGTGGGATGGTTCGGCTTCAATGGCGGGAGCGCGTTGGGCGCCAACGGCCTCGCGGTTTCGGCGATGGTGGTGACGCACGTCGCCGCAGCGGCCGCTTCACTCTCGTGGATCGCGTTCGAATGGTCCGAGCGCGGCAAACCGACGGTGCTGGGTGCGGCAACCGGCGCGGTTGCGGGCCTGGTCGCGATCACGCCCGCTTCCGGCTACGTCGGTCCGCTGGCGGCGCTGTTTATTGGCGCGATAGCCGGGGTCGCGTGCTTCTACGCGGTTCGTTTGAAATTCAAGTTCGACTACGACGACGCGCTCGACGTTGTCGGTGTCCACGGCGTGGGTGGGACGCTGGGCGCGCTTGCCACCGGAATTTTTGCCAGCAAGCTGATCAATCCGGGCGGCGCCGACGGATTGATCAACGGCAATCCGTCCCAGTTGCTGATCCAGCTGATCGCAGTGCTGGCTTCGATCAGCTTCTCGTTTACTGGAAGTTTCGTCCTGCTGAAGGCGGTTGATTTTTGGGTGGGCCTTCGGGTTCATACCGACGAGGAGCGGATGGGCCTTGATCTGGCCGAGCACGAAGAAGCCGGCTACACGTTTTGACCAACCAGCGCCATCCACTCGACGCGCTGAAATTTTTGATGCCCATCAGCCCTGCATCACCTGCATGATCATCGGAGCGGCTTCGGCCATCATCTCGCGCATGATCTCGGAGAGCGGCTTGCCCGGAACTTCGAGCTTGCCGGTCAGCGATTTTAAAATCGAGAGATAGAAAGTTTTGCTCTCGCCGCTGATCGTCGACAGCCGCTGCTCTTCCATCACCAGCAGATAGCGGCGATGAGTATCGTATATTTCCTGGTCCATCGGGTCGGAGAATTTCATCTGCTTGGCCATAATGTCCGTCCTTAGAAGGGCTTTTCATCGATTCCAGCTTGCTTCACTATGGCATTGGCCGTGTGCCGAGATCGAATATTGTTATCGACCGGAAATTTTCGACCGTTTATCGGGCTGTACCAAATTTCGTGATCGCCCTTGCCGGGACGCTCGAAGCGACAATTCCTGCTTCTCAGAAAATCCTTAAGCCTGCGCGTGTAGCTCGCCATCAGGCGGCGACGGAAAGAACAATTCGCTCTTCACCGCCGAACTGCAGCACCATCTCGATAGGCTTCGTGCGATCGAGGGAACTTTCGTTTAGTTCCAGCAGTTCCGGGATCAAGCCGCTCAGTTTTCGGACAAGCTCTTCGCGATGGCTGGCCTCGGCGACCAGTCCGGGCACGTCGTTGCTCTCCGCGACCCAGACTTTCGCTTCGTCATCCCACACGGCCTTCACAGCTACGCTTTGATTCGGCATGAGGGCGCCTCAGGCTCAAGGTTAAAGCCCTGCAGAGCCGCTATCAAGCTCTTAATCTGAATCCGCGAGACTTCTAGAACAGATACCGTCGCGTGTTGATGCTGATCAGCAGGCCCATCGAGGCCATCAGCGCGATTAGCGACGAGCCGCCGTAGCTCACGAGCGGCAGCGGAATTCCCACCACCGGCAGAAGACCGGTCGCCATCGAGATGTTGATCGCCGATTGCCAGAAGATCATCGCGGTCAGGCCGAGCGCGAGCAGCGCGCCGAACCGATCGCGGGCGTGACGCGCGATAAAAAGTCCGCGTCCGACCAGTCCAGCATAGAGCGCGAGCAGCAAGATCGAGCCGGCAAAGCCGAACTCTTCCGCGAACACCGAGAAAATGAAATCGGTGGTCTGCTCGGGCAGGAAGTTGAGCCTCGATTGCGTGCCCTGGAGAAATCCTTTGCCCAACGAGCCGCCGGAGCCGACCGCGATTTCGGATTGAATCACGTGATAGCCCGCACCGAGCGGATCGGATTGCGGATTCATGAAGCTCATCACGCGCTGACGTTGATAGGGCTTCATGTAATGCCATCCGAGCGGCGCGATCAGCAGGCCCGCCAGCGCGAGAACTCCGAGCGTGCGCAGATTGAGCCCGCTGGCGAAGATCAGCGTCACAAAAATCAAGCACAGCGTCAGCATCGTGCCGAGGTCCGGCTGCTTCAGCACCAGCACCGCCGGCAACGCGAGCAGCAGACCCGGAATCGCGACGTGGCGAAGACGGAGGCCGCCGCGTGGCGGCTCTTCGCGCAGATAGCGGACCATCACGAGGATCAGCGCGAGCTTGGCCAGCTCGGACGGTTCGAACGAAAGCGCGCCCAGATGGATCCATCGGCGCGAGCCGCCGGTCGCCTTGCCCACCACGGCCACCGCGACCAACAATCCAACCGTCGCGACATAAAACGGATACGCATAGCTGCCGAGCGCGCGGTAGTCGAACGCCACCATCGCCGCCATCGCGATTCCGCCGGCCGCGATCCAGATGAGCTGGCGCACCACCAGTGGATGAAGCGGATGACCCGGACCGGCGTAGGACGCGCTGAGCACGGTCACCAATCCGATCAGCGCGATCGCGATCGTGAGGATGAACACGGTCCAGTCGAAGTGATAGAACATCCGGCGATCGAGCTGCATCACACCACCCCGCTTAACGCTCCGCTATCCGACCCGCCGACGCCTTGGTCAGATTCGGCGCCGGATTGGGAGGAGGGTTAGGCGCCTGGATACCGTCGGGTGGCGGCGGGTTGAGCTGAAAGAATTTCTGCATCACGTCTCGGACCACCGGAGCGGCTGCGCTGCCACCATGACCGCCGTGCTCGACGATACACGCGACCGCGATCATCGGATGGTCCTTCGGCGCATAGGCGACGAACCATGCATGGTCGCGATAACGTTCGGGTATCTTTTCCTCCTTGGTACGCTCGCCCTGCGCCTGCTTGATGACCTGCGCGGTTCCGGTCTTGCCGCACATCACGATGCCGTTGAGGCGGTCCTTGTGAGCGGTGCCGTTGGGCGCTTCGATAACGTCGGCCATCGCGTCGCGCAGATCCTTCAGGATCCGCGGATCGATAGGAACGTTGGCTTCGATCTCGGGCGGATAGGCCTTCAGCACGCGGCCGTCGAGTCCTTCGATCTCATGCACAAAGTGCGGCTTGTAACGGACGCCGTTGTTCGCGACCTGCGCAACCATCTGCGCCAGTTGAATCGGCGTGACGGCGACGTAGCCCTGGCCGATTGCAACCGACAGAGTTTCGGCTGGGTACCACCGCTCGTGATATCGCTTCTGCTTCCACTGCGTCGACGGCATCACGCCCGGGCGCTCGTTATCGAGATCAATCCCGCTGTTCATCCCGAGGCCCAGCAGATGACCCCAGTGCGCGATGCGGTCGATGCCGAGCCGCTGACCGACATCGTAAAAATAGACGTCGCACGACTCGACCAAGGCTCGATGATAGGCGAGGGTGCCGTGCCCCTGCTTGCGCCAGCATCGATATTCGCGATTACCGAACCAGATGCCGCCCGGACAAAAGTAGGTAGTCGAAGCGTTGAGCGTGCCTTCCGACATGCCGGCTACCGTATCGACGATCTTGAAAGTTGAGCCGGGCGGATAGGCTGCTGAGATTACGCGATTTTCCAGCGGATGGCCCGGATCTTTGCTGAGCTGGCGCCATTCGGCCGGCGCGATTCCCCCCGCAAACTGGTTGGGGTCAAAACTCGGATGACTCGCCATCGCGAGGATGTCACCGTTATTCGGATCGATCGCGATCACCGCTCCCGAGCGCTGACCCAGCGACTGTTCCGCCACCTGCTGCAGATCCAGATCGAGCGTGAGCACCACGCTTTGTCCGGGCTCTTCGGGAACTTCCTTGAGCAGGCGGAGGCGGCGTCCGACCGAATCAACTTCCATCTCCTGGCCGCCCGCAGTGCCGCGCAGGAAGCCCTCCCATCCGCGCTCGAGACCGAACTTCCCAACTTCGTCACCGAGATGATAGCCGGCAAGCTGGGTCAGCTCGCGCTCGCTGACTTCACCGACGTAGCCGAGCAGATGCGCCGCCATTGGGCCGTACAGATATCGGCGTCGTGGCGTCACCTGCAGGCTTACTCCGGGGAGTTCGAGCTGATGCGCCTCGATCGCTACGACCTGATCCCAACTCAGCCGCTCCTTCACCGCGATCGCATCGAAAGCCGGACGACCCTGCTCTTTGGCCTCGCCGAGCTTTTCGGCGACGTTGTCTTCGCCAACGTAGCGTTCGAAATTATTGATCGTGCGGCGCAGATTGCCGGCATCTTCCGGCACCATCACCGCGTCGAACGAGGGCCGCGTGTCGATCAGGGGGCGATGGCGCCTATCGTAAACGAGGCCGCGCGGCGCGGGCACCCGACGAGTGCGGATCCGATTCCGATCCGCCATCTCGCTCATCGCTTGAGTATTGATTATTTGCAGGTAGTAGAGTCGGATGGCGACCGCGCTCAGAGCAGCCAACATCAACGCCGTCAGAACCGCGAGACGCGGTTCCAGCTTCGGCACTGAGCGATTCTGACGCCGGCGACCGAGGATCGGCAATCCAGTTACTCCGCCCTCATCTTATTCTCGCTCGACCCGGCGGGGCAATCTGAGCAGCTTTTTACCACTATCCAGCGCTGGAAAGATGAAAAGAGCCAACAATGCCGTCAGGACGGCGTGAGTCGCGACGATCCGGATCAGAGTAGGATCGGCATTGGCTAATCCGTCGAAGTCTCCGGTCACCGCCAGTATCCCGACATCTTTGATAATTACGGCGAAGAATACGATCACGGAGGAAAGGCTGTAACTGGCAACCCACAGATGACGCGAGAGCTCGTAGCAGAGCAGAAACACCAGCGTGACCATGAAGGCGTTGAGCCCGACTCGCGAGCCCGACAGCGCGTCGGTCGCCAGTCCCATCGCGAAGACCAGTATCGCGGCCCCGGCGCTGGCATGCTTAAGCCCGAGCTCGACCGCCAGGATAACGATTAGATCGGGAACCAATGCCCCGAACATCACCCAATGCAGAGCACCGCTTTGGAGAGTCAAGGCAAGCACCGCGGCCGGAATAAATAGCGCTGCGACGCGCACGAGGTGTTCAGCTTTTGCCCGCCTCGATGAACTTCGGCGGAGGTTCGATCAGCACCAATACCTGTTCCAGCCGCCCGAAGTTGACCGCGGGCGCGACCTCGACGTTCAGGAACAGACCCGGCCGACCCCGCTTGATACGGCTGACTCGGCCGATCAGAAGTCCGCGCGGAAAGATCCCGTCGAGCCCCGACGTCACCACCGGGTCGCCGACCTGGACGTCTTCAGTGCGCTCGACGTACTTCATTACCATCCCATTGTCGACCACGCCCGCGATAATCCCGCGAGCGCGGCTGCGCTGGTCGAATGCATCAACTGCGGCGTTGTGATCGTCGATTCGCAGGACCTTGCCGGCATTGCTGCTGACCGCGACCATCTTGCCGACCACTCCCTCGTTGCTGATCACCGCCATCCCCGTCTTGAGTCCGCCTGCCTCGCCGCGCCCGATTATGATCGTGCGCGCCAACCCGGTCGCGTCACTGCCGATAACGTCAGCGGCGACGACGTTGAGATTCAGCACGTCTTTCAACTCGAGCAACTCGGCCAGGCGGCGATTCTCCAGCTCCAACTCCGCCAGCCGGGTCTCATCGCCCTTCATCCGCGCGAGTTTTTCCTTGAGACGGCGATTCTCGCGGCTGATTCCGACCAGGTCGAGGTAATCATGGTAAATTCCGCTCGCGCCTTCCGCCAGACGGGTGTCGATCATCAGTAGCGGACGCACCATCTCGGTCGCGAACGATTCGGGTTTCGAGGCGATAGTGCCGTCGCGCACGCCGACCGAAAGCATATGGGCTGAGAGCAGCAACAAAACGCCGCTCACCAGCACGACTCGATTACGCCAGAGGAAGGTATCTCTCACAGCATGCGCCCCGAACCTGGGGCTAGAAACCGGAAACCGGCGAAGCTATTACTCCTTACTCGACGGCAACGTCGTGCCTTACTCGACGGTAACGTCGCGCAGCAGCGACAGTTCATCCAATACCTTGCCCGCGCCCATCACGACCGCGGTCAGCGGATCGTCGGCGAGTGTCACGGGCAGACCGGTTTCTTCGCGCAGCAGGACATCGAGGTTGCGCAGCAGCGCGCCGCCTCCCGCCAGCACGATTCCCTTGTCGACGATATCCGAAGCCAGTTCCGGCGGCGTTCGCTCGAGCGCGATTCGCACCGACTCTACCACCTGATGCACCGGCTCCATCAAAGCTTCGCGGATTTCCTCGTCGGTGATTTCGATCGTCTTGGGCACGCCCGCCACCAAATCGCGGCCCTTGATTTCCATCGTCTGGATTTCGTTCCCGGGATAAGCGGAGCCGATCGTGATCTTGATCAGCTCGGCGGTGCGCTCACCGATCAGCAGATTATATTTGCGCTTGATATGCTGGATGATCGCTTCGTCCATCTTGTCGCCGGCTACCCGCACCGAACGTGAGAACACCACGCCGGCCAGCGAGATCACCGCAACTTCCGTGGTGCCGCCGCCGATGTCGACGATCATGTTGCCGGTCGGTTCGGTGATCGGAAGCCCCGCGCCGATCGCAGCGGCCATCGGTTCTTCGATCAGATAAACCTCGCGCGCGCCGGCGGATTCCGCCGATTCACGCACCGCGCGCTTCTCCACCGCAGTGATGCCGAAGGGCACGCAGATCACGATCCGCGGCCGCACCAGCGTCTTGCGATTGTGAATCTTCTGGATGAAGTAGCGGAGCATGTTTTCGGTGATCTCGAAATCGGCGATCACGCCGTCTTTGAGCGGACGGATCGCGATAATCGAGCCTGGCGTGCGGCCCAGCATCTTCTTGGCCTCGGCCCCGATCGCCAGCACGCGGCGCGAGCCGCGCGAATCCTTTTGCACCGCGACTACCGACGGCTCGTTGCAGATGATGCCTTCGCCCTTGACGTAGATCAGGGTGTTGGCCGTGCCGAGGTCGATCGCCAGATCGTTGGAAAACCAGCCAAATATGGAATTGAGTACCACTGCTGTACGCCCCTCGCTTGCTCAGGTTGAGCCCACCCGACCACCCTCCAGGGCATCCGGCAAGCTCTCTCTCTAATCGCCCGTGCTGCGTCCGACCGTGAGACCTGATGAGAACTCGCCAAACCGCCCGCTGTGGCGCCAGTAGGCAACCTAACAAAGAGCGATTGTCCGGACAAGCTGCAAGCCGTCCTCTAAAATGGAATTTTACGCCCGAAGGCCCCTCACTGCCTTGCGGTTGCAGGTTTGCATGGCAGCCAATGGAGGGGCAGCGCGTCCCTTGAGCAAGTCTTGGAGTTGGCGGCGCCCGTAGGAAGGCGGTCGCCACCCTGTAATGGTTATGCTTAAGACAACGCGGTTGGTCCGCATCTCCGAATAGATTCAAAAACCCTTGCGGAAGTTACTGGTCCGGTAGTTCTCGAACCGGGCATGCTCCTGAGCCCAATTTCCCTACCTCTACGGCATATCGTATGATGGCGCCACGATGCTGAATGTAATGCGCAAGCACGC
>Ga0335078_10017224_pt1 | contig 10731 bp, 7 predicted proteins | sample Lox_Sample_32_FD_206711 | JGI IMG/M metagenome (GOLD analysis project Ga0335078, IMG submission 206711) | Soil microbial communities from Loxahatchee National Wildlife Refuge, Florida, United States - Lox_Sample_3.2 | ecosystem: Environmental > Terrestrial > Soil > Wetlands | place: USA: Florida... | reverse complement strand
AGAACCATGAAATCGCGAGAAGCGAAGCGACAAGCGTCGCGAATCGGCTTGGGCTAGTGTGGCGGGGGCGTCAATGTGAAGCCCAACTGTTCAGCAAGAGAAAGGCTGTCGTCGGACGGCGATATTCCAGATGGAATACTCTTCGGGATGGGACCATCGCTGCCGTGGGCTAAGCTGAGTCGGCCCAGGTTAGCGTCCAAAAGACGGGCGCGAACCTGGGGCGTTCACTCCTCGGATGGCCTTAACCATCCCTCGTCAGGGCTAGCACGGTATTGCTCCGTCCAGTTGGTAGAGGAGGCACTGTGCAACCGAATCAATCAACTGCCAGCCCGCGTTGCTAGGGTCAATATACTGAATGTAAGTCGGATTAGCCCATCCCGATGGCGAGGCTGTCAGCGTCCAAATGTCGGGATTGAAGACCACCCCGGGATACATCGCTTGCAAACCGGTGTTGGGATCGGCTTCCGCTTGATTGTAGGCTTCGACAAAGGGGCGCGTGTCGTCATATAACGCCGGCGGTAGCAGCGTCATTATGCTGAACGCAGGTGTGTTGGTGACGATGAAGGTGACATTGGGACAGCCGTGCTGAGCACACCAACCCTGAATGTAGTTGATGAAATTGGTCAGGCACTGCATGAAGACCGGCGCGGGTGTATTGGTTTTTTGCCCGAATGGACCGTGCCACTCCGCGTCAGTCGTTCCCAGTTGAATCCATACCACAGTCGGCAGATGCGGCAGATGATTCAGTATCGCCGGCAGATACAAGGTGATGCTTGCGCAGCTATTGGAGTCGAAGCCATAGTTCATCCAGTTGCCGGCTGGAATATTCGGGAAATCAGCGGCCTGGTGGGGCACCTGTCCCCTGACGAAGGAGTGGCCAATATCGAGGATGTAACCTGGTTGTTGAGCGTTAGCGAAGGTTGTCGCAACGACAACCAGCGCGAGCAGGCGAAGTAAGCGCATGGCGGCACCTCCCGTACCGAGTTCACAGCGGTATCAAGAAAGCCGATAGCCAGTATGTATGCGGGAGCGAGGGCCTACGTCTATTAAGCCGCTAGTCCGCTGCGTGGGCGCGCGCGGAAATCTACGACGATTGAACGGACAGTCAGTAACAAATGAACCGAGGGTCTACGACTATTAAGCCGCTAGTTAGGAGGTAGGCAGTCTATGGCCTAAAGACCACTAAGCTATTAGCCTGCAGGTAGGCGAACTACCCCCGATGACTATTAAGCTATTAGTCAATATGTAGTCTGCTATGTCTGAAACTATGGCCACATTTTAGCCAGATTAGTTTTCTTGTCAAGAGCTTTCTTTGACAGAAAATAGTCCGTGGTTCGATGGTTCACTCTATAACCAAAGGCAAAACTGCGACTATTAAGCCGACAGGTTGTACGCTTCGGTGAGCGGCGTTGATCTCAGTTTTTACTTCTGCCGAACGTAACTGTACATGTAATCGGTGAGATTGCTGGTGATGCTGACCGAGGTCTTCAGCGAGTCGGTCAGATTGCTGGGCGCTTTACTGGGCAGAGCTTCATTGGTCAGCAGGTAGCCTCCCGGCCTGACCATGGTGCCCAGGTTGGCCCGCGCCAGCGATTGATCGAGGCTGTCGTAGTAGACAAATATGTTCGTTCCGATGATCAGGTCAAACTGCTTATCGGGCGGCAGCGCCACGGTCTGAAAGACCACGTTCATATCGACCGGCGTGACTCGCTTGACTACGCTGGGGCGCACGCTGATGGCGCGGTTCCAGATATCGGACGCGTCTTCGGGAACCGGAATTGCGGTGGCAGACTTACCCACCTGACTGCCCAGCTTCTGCCAGAACTCCAGAAAGCCGGCGTGGTAGGTGCTGCTCCAACCGTCGGATGGGCTGGCGAGCAGCTGAATGGTGTACGGCTTGCCGGCAGCGGCGTCTTTGCGCGCCCGCTCCAGATGTTTGTTCACGCGCGAGCTGATGTCGAAGGTGTCGACCTCAATTCTCTCGGGATCGGCGAGGCCCAGGCGTGCGAGCGTGTCGATGACGGCGAACGGCTGCGTCGTCTGCGGCGGATAGAAGTCGGAGCCGGACTTCTTGTTCACAAAATCCAGACCCGGCCCGACGATGGCAATGCGATGCACGCTGCCCGGCTTCAGCAGGCCCTGATCCATCATGTGCCGCAGATGAACATCGATCATGTAGTCGGGGTAGAGATTGCTGTCGGTGGAGATGCCGCGGTCTTTGAAGGCCTGGTACTTGTTGTTCTTCGCGTTCTTCTGATCGCGGGCGACGTCGTCGCGCAGGCGCGCGAGATTGGCCAGCAGATAAGCTTTCACCTTCTTCTGGTCTTCGGGCGTGCGCAGGCTGTAGCCCTCCTTCTCGAGCAGCTCCTTCATCTCCAGCATGCCTTCGCTGAGGTGTGGCGCTGTGAGGGCCTTGATCAGGTCGTTGGCGCGCTTGTCGGCGACGGAATCGACAAAGTTGCTATGCCCGTACTCCGCCAGCTGGTCATACCCGAGGCGCGGCTGCTGGGTGTAGGTGACGCCCAGGCGCAGCAGGTTGGTCAACGTGTTCTCCTCGCCTTGCTCGACGCGAACTCGTATGTCCTTGTCCTGGTCGCGTACCCACTTGTCCCAGGCCGCGGCGGTCGGCTGCCCCGAGAGCTTGAGCTCTGCGGGCAGGGAGCTGAGATAAGTATTCAGCACCGGCTGCGCCGCCGAGAAAGTGACAAACTGCGGCGCCAGGGCTTGAGCGAATAAAAAGGTGGCGGCACAACAAAGCAGGATGAGAGTGGATCGTTTACCCAAGATGGTTAACACGCATTTATCCTAACGGGGTGTCTGTTGCGAAACAATTGAGTGTGCAGTCCGGATTGTGGGGCGTTGGCGAGCTTATCAGAATATCAAAAGCATCTGCCGAACGGGGTGAATGGCCTTGAGCTCTGAACGGCGCGGTGCCCTTCAATTCATCGGCGTAGCCTGTTTCATTGTAGGTGGGCTCTTCCTCATTCTCAGCCTTCCGTTTTTCTGGGGACAGGTTCAGGTGCTGCGTTCGTGGCCGGTGCGGCAGGCGCAGGTTCTGAGCAGCCGGGTGGTGGTCGAGCCGACGTCGAAGCACGACCAGCTCTACTCAGCCAAGCTGGAGATCATTTACGCCGTCGATGGCAGGCCGGTTACGAGCGAGCTGACCAGCTTCCAGAGCAGCAACTATGAAGCGACCGTGCGCCGCGCCGCGGAGTTTCCGGTCGGCAGCCGGCGCGCGATCCGCTACGACCCCAGCAATCCAACCCAGGCCCGCATTGGCGCAGGATGGAACCGGCGGTTCTTTGCCGTGCCGCTGATCACGGCAGGAGTGGGATTGTGCTTTGTGGTTGTGGGCGCGGGGTTCTTTGTAGGAGGAGGGATGGGGGGCAATCGGCGTACGGCGTTGTGATGCCCGGAAAGCTCAGCCCGAAGGCCAACACAATCGTAGTCTGGGATGTCCGTCCTGGGTTGGTGACGAATACAGGGACTCGGCGAGAAGAAGAAATCGCGTTCCCAGCGCTCACGGGTTGGGCTATGATTATGCCGCCCTTCGGGCTGGGATCGATCTTCGGAATGATCGCCGGTGGATCGGAACAAGTTGTCCTAAAATATTCGCGCCGCGCTGCCGGGAAGCTTCATCCAATTGCGCACGGGGGCTGTCTCATGAGAACGCGCCTTCTTTCATCGTTACTGCTGGTCTTGGTCCTGGTCTCACTTTCTTCGGCGCAAACATCTACCGCGCAGACATCCGCCGAGAAGCAGAAGTTCAGCCCACCGTCGCGCAAGTTTCGCTTCACCTATGCTTTCACCGTGAAGGACATTCCCCAAGGGACGAAGCTGGTGCGCGTCTGGGTTCCGGTAGCGCATACGGATGAGCACCAGACGGTCCGGCTGCTGAAGGTGAAGTCCCCGGTGCAGACGGTGATGGGTGAGGAGTCGGAATACGGCAATCAGATTCTGTATGCCGAAATTCATAATCCGGCGCAGACGACGGTCGATTTTTCTCTGGAGTATGAGGTGACGCGGCGCGAGTACTCGCGAGGCGACTACGCGCAACTCGAGGCCAAAGACACCAAGCCCGGAGTTGTACCAACCTCGATGGAGCGCTACACCCAGCCGGACAAGCTGATTCCCACCGACGGCAAGATCAAAGAGCTTGCCGAGCAGGTGACGGGCAGCCAGCAGGGAACGGTCGCGAAAGCGAAAGCCGCGTACGACTACCTGTTCACGACCATGCGTTACGACAAGACGGGTACGGGTTGGGGGCGCGGCGACGCGGTCTGGGCCTGCGACGCGAAACACGGCAACTGCACCGATTTCCACTCGCCGTTCATCGGCATGATGCGCGCCGACGATATTCCGGCGCGCTTCGATATCGGCTTCCCGCTGCCGGAGAACAAGGAGCAGGGCGATATCGCCGGTTATCACTGCTGGGCGGAATTCTTCGCACGCAATACCGGTTGGATTCCTCTGGATATCTCGGAGGCGTGGAAGGCCAAGGAGAAGGCCGATTATTTCTTCGGCAGCGTGGACGCCAATCGCGTGCAGCTCTCTACCGGACGCGACATCACCCTTTCACCGAAACAGGATGGGCCTCCGCTGAATTACTTCGTCTATCCCTACATCGAAATCGACGGCAAGACACACGACGCGATGAGCAAGCAGTTCAGCTTCGTGGAGATTACAGGCGAGCAGAAGACTGCTGATTCGCGGCCGGCTCCGGCACCGGCGATGTGAGAACTACTCATCCCTCGCTATGCTCCAAGGCCTCCGTCCGTATTTGGGAGGAGGTTTGCAAAAAGTTTGTAAAGGTCCCATTTCCGGTTGTTGGCGGCACGGCGGTTGAGTAGAATCCTGTCGCTCCTGAAACGGGGGTAGTTTTCGTTCCCAAGGTGCTGCAGAACGCCAGACCGCCTGCCGATAAGACCAGCAAGAGACGGTAGGAATCTTGCGCAGCTCCTTTGATCGCGCCCTGATCTCTCCGCGTATTCGGAAGCCGCCTGCATCCTTTCATTTGGGTGGGCATCTAAGAGTTGAGTGTCATCGACTCAAGGAGTCATATGTCTCAGAATAATAAAGATTTAGTGGCGCCTGATCCCGAGCTTCGGGACGATTCGGAAGCCGCGCGAACCCTGCCGGTACTGCCTGTTCGCGATACGGTTTTATTTCCGCACGCCGTGTTGCCGCTGACCGTCGGACGCGAAAGTTCGGTGCAGCTGATCAATTCTCTGGGCGACGACAAGACCATCGTGGTAGTCGCGCAGCGCGAGGCGCGGGTCGACAATCCCCAGCCGACCGACCTGTTTGCCGTCGGCAGCCTGGCGGTGGTGCACAAAGTTGTGCGCATGCCCAACCAGAGCCTGTTCGTCTTTGCCGAAGGCCTGGAGCGCGTGAAGGTCACCGAGTACACGCAGCTGACGCCGTTCATGCGCGCGACGGTCGAGTCCATCCCGGAAGTTCCGGCTCCCAAGAACTCCGAGATTGAAGCGCTGCAGCGCAACGTGCTGACGCTGTTCCAGCAGATCGTGGCGGGATCTCCCACATTGTCGGACGAGCTGTCTACCGTTGCCGGCAATATTGAAGATGCCGGTCGCATGGTTGATTTCATCGCCTCGTCGCTGCCGTCGCTTTCCACGCGCGACAAGCAGGACGTTCTGGAGACGCCCGACGTTCGTGTGCGGCTGGAGAAGATCAACCAGCACCTGGCGAAGGAGCTGGAAGTTCAGCAGCTGCGCAACAAGATTCAGAGCGAAGTACAGGACCGCGTGCAGCAGACGCAGCGCGAGTACTACCTGCGCGAGCAGATGAAGGCCATCCAGAAGGAACTGGGCGAGCAGGACGAGACCACGCGCGACGCCGAGGAGCTGCGGCAGAAGATTGAATCGGCCGGCATGCCCGACGACGTGAAGAAGGAAGCGTTGAAGGAGCTTGGGCGGCTGGCGCGCATGTCGCCCATGGCCGCCGACTACGGCATGACGCGCAACTACATCGAGTGGCTGGCGGTGCTGCCGTGGCAGAAGTCGTCGGGCGTCGAGGTCGACATCCCGAAGGCGAAGGAGATCCTCGACTCCGATCACTACGATCTGGAGAAGGTGAAGAACCGCATTCTGGATTATCTTTCCGTGCGCCGGCTGAAGCCGTCGATGAAAGGGCCGATCTTGTGCTTCGTCGGCCCTCCGGGCGTGGGCAAGACTTCGCTGGGCAAGTCCATAGCGCGCGCTCTGGGACGCAAGTTTGTGCGGCTGTCGCTGGGCGGCGTGCACGACGAGGCCGAGATTCGTGGACATCGTCGCACTTACATCGGCGCGTTGCCGGGACAGATCATGCAGGGCATTCGCCGCGCGGAGACCAACGATCCGGTCTTCATGCTCGACGAGATCGACAAAGTCGGGCGCGACTTCCGCGGCGATCCAGGCTCGGCGCTGCTGGAGGCGCTCGATCCGGAGCAGAACTTCAGCTTCCGCGATAACTACCTGGACGTGTCGTTCGATCTGTCGAAGGTGCTGTTCATTACGACCGCGAATATGCTCGACCCGATTGCCGAGCCGCTGCGCGATCGCATGGAGATCATCGAGCTGCAGGGCTACACGGAAGAAGAGAAGGTGCACATCGCCTTCCAATACCTCGTCCCGCGGCAGATCGAGGAGAACGGCATCAACGGCGACCAGATCGAATTTCCGGAAGAGACGATCCGCTTCATCATTCGCCACTACACGCGCGAGGCGGGCGTGCGCAACCTGGAGCGGACGATCGGCACGATCTGCCGCAAGCAGGCGCGGCGTATCGCTGAAGGCAAGAACGACAAGCTGCGCGTGACGCCCGAACTGGTGCAGACGCACGACATGCTGGGCGGAATGAAGATTCGCACCGAAGGCGAGATTGCCGAGCGCACGAAGCGCGCGGGCGTGGCTGTAGGCCTGGCGTGGACGCCGACCGGCGGCGACGTGCTCTTCGTCGAAGCCAGCAAGATGAAAGGCAAGGGCGGCTTCACCATGACCGGACAGCTTGGCCAGGTGATGCAGGAATCGATGCAGGCGGCGATGACGTGGGTGCGGTCGCACGCGCGGGAACTGGGCATCGACGAAAGCTTCTTTGCTGACCACGATGTCCACATTCACGTGCCGGCGGGCGCGATTCCGAAGGACGGGCCCTCGGCGGGCGTGACCATGGTGACGGCGCTGGTGTCGCTGCTGACGGACCGCCCGGTGCGGCCGCTGACGGCGATGACCGGTGAAATCACGCTGAGCGGCAACGTTCTGCCGATCGGCGGGATCAAGGAGAAGACGCTGGCGGCCAAGCGCGCGGGTGTGACCGACATCATTCTGCCGGCGGAAAACAAGCAGAACGTCGAGGAAGACCTGACGCCGGAGCAGTTGCAGGGCATCGCGATGCATTACGTGAAGACCATCGAGGCGTTGCTCGACATCGCGCTGCCGGCCTCGCATGCCGAGGTTAAGCACGACGCGGAGATCCGCGAGCAGGTGCTGCAGACGGTGCCGGTCGGGTAATGGGTTGACCAGACTTCAGGTCTGCAACTACGCAGTTACACGGGTCTCGCATCGCGCGAGACCCGCGACACCCTTCATATCTGGCCGCCTGCTCAGACAAGATGAGTCTCAAGGCTGGCATGGTTCAGTACACGTCTTCGCACAGTAGGCCAGTTTCCCCGAGCAACACATCTGATTGGATCCCGGGCAATGCGAGATGCACTCCCCTTGCGTGCATTTGCCGATGCCGAGGCATTCGTTACCGCAAGCGCCGCAGTTCTCTACGCTGGTCTTGAGGTCGACGCACTCGTCCCCGCAGAAGGTCGTCCCCACGGGGCAGGTCTTGCAAACGCCGTCCTGGCAGGTCTTACCCGTGGTGCAGCTATGGCCGCATTGCCCGCAGTTGTCGCGGTCATCGTTGATATTCACACACTTTTCCGAACAGTAAGCCTCGCCTTTGCCGCAACTGGCGCCACCACCGCAGCCTGGAAAGCGAAAGTTCGCGATGCGCGTGTGCCAATTGAAATTGCCGGTACTTCTCATGTATTCGCCGGTATACCAGAACGTGCAGTCGTCGCTCGGGTCGACCTGCATCGAACTGTAGTCGCCCCAGCGGCCCCCCGCACCGGATGTTTGCGAACCACCGCCGCTAACGATCATGGTCTCTGATTCCAATTTACCGCTGGGATCGGAGGAAACCCGTCCGTTGAACGAAATGGAGGGCGACACCGAGTCGCCGGACACGCTGTATCCCACCGCGATGTCTCCCGCCTTATTGATGCCGATGCTCGGCATCCAACGGAATTCGTGGTCTGGAGCGAAGGTGCCCTGCTGATGAACCTTCGGTGTGCCATCTGGATCCCAGATCTCGTACCAGCGAATGCCGCCGCCCGAACCAACCGCCACCGAGTGGGCGACCACCAGCGATTCATGATCTCCGAAATTGCGATATGCCAGCGGCTGCATCAAGCGGTCGCCGAGTGAATCCAGTTTGCTGCTGCCGGCCGGCTGGTTCACACACGTGCCGCCACCGCATAACGGCGTAAACGCCGAAACCGCAATGGTCGTCGGCCCGCTAACCTTGGAGTTCGCGAAGTGTTGGAAATCAACGTGGAATTTGAAGAGATTCAGCGCGTTGGATCCGAAATTCATCATGAAGTTCGGCGAGCCATGCGGCGGCGGAGTTCCGCCTTCGAAATTGGCGGGCAGCAAACCACCCACGTCATCGCCCAGCTGGAAACATAGCTGCGTCGCGGCATTTCCCGCCAGCATCGCCGCGCGGTCCAGGGCGCAAGCCTTAGCGCCTACAAACGCCCCAGCCGCCCCCTGGAACATGTTGTAGGTCGCGTAGTAGGCATCCGGCCATACCCCAAGCTTGGGATAGTCGTCGAAATTGTTGTAGGGAAATGAGTAGCGATGAAATGTTCCTAGAGCATCCTCACTGGTCGAAACAGCAACACACTCCAGGAAGGGTTTTTCATGCACGGCAAACTGGGAGAACACCCATCGATTTGCCAGTGCATCGTGCAGCACGATGGCATCACCGTCGTTCTGGTTCTCACAGGCGCCGCCAAATCCTTTCCATATGCGACTTGAATGGGTCGGGCCCGCTAATAACGCCCCATTCGCCTTATTGAAGACCGCGAAGGAGGTATTCACCACCTGCACGTATTGCGTAGTTCCAACTGCGCCATCGGTGTCAGAAGGAACGTCCTCAGGACTGAACTCGTGGAAGTGGATGCCCACGCCGTCAAAGTTTCGTACCGTCTCCGGCGACTTCTTCGTGGGACCCAGTGGTTCCGTTTGTAGTACCGGATCTTCAACATCGGCCGGCTTGAGGTTCGGAGGCAGGGGAATTCTGCGTAAGGGATGGATTTCGCGTTTGAGGTTTTCGACTTCCGGTGCGCCCTTAATCAGCTCACTTAATGGCGGCGAAGTGTCGTGCTTGAGCTCCTGCACAACTTCTACTCGCCCCGTCTGCTTTTCCTGCGTCCTAGATACAGTCGTGAAGGTACCTAGAACTACGATGGTGGCCAGCGAACCCGCAAAAAACGTCTTTGCAATCGAACGCATACGACACCTCCGCTACTTTGGTACCGAAGCCTACACCTCCCGATTCGGGAACTCAAATCGGTTCTTAGGTCTTGGGGACCAGGAACCTGACCGGACGCGGCGATGTTTGGGGGCACGGACTTTGCCGCCGGGCCGAAATAGATTGCTGGTGAACCCGCCTTGAGGGGAATTACTTCAGCGCCTGAAGCCGAGGACTTGATAGGGCGAGCGAACTGCACGCCTGAGGGCGTGCTGCACCCCATTATTCCTTGCTGACGCTGTCTGTCCTGATCTTCCACAACATCTGCCGTAGCATGCCGAGCCACAATTCGGCGTCCTTGGAAGTGATGCCCATGCGCCGGACCATACGGCGGACGCGCTCCTCGGTTGATGCGACAGCATTGGCTTTCACGTAGCCGCTGCGGTGTAGCGCCTCCAGCAGCACGGTCGAGATGCGTTCGACTTCTGCGGCCGTCGCACGCTTCTCTTGCTTTGTCTTCGCGGCGGTTTTCTTCCCATCACGCGCTAATTCATACAGGCACACGGCGACCGCCTGGCCGAGATTCATCGACAGATGCTGTTTGCGCGTGGGAATGTGCATCAGCCAGTGGCAGTGGCTGAGATCGTCGTTCGACAGGCCAGTCTTTTCCGATCCAAACAGCAACGCGACGCGACCGGTGGCGAGCGCCTTGCGGATGAGCGGCGCGCCACGCGTCAGAGGCCGCAACGTGTGTTGTAACTCGCGATGCTGCATCGCAGTTGTGCCGACGACTAGCGTGCAATCGGCGATGGCCTCGGCAACGGTTTTGAATTCTTCGGCAGCCTTCAACAGAGGTGCTGCGGCGACCGCCGAGCGAGCTTCGCGAAATGCGACGTGGTAGGGATTGACAACACGCAGCCGCAGGAATCCGAAGTTGCTCATGGCGCGCGCCGCCGCGCCGATGTTCAGCGGGTTGCGCGTGTCGACGAGTACGACCCGCAGGCGATCGAAGTCGGGCGGCATGAGAAGAGTTTAGAGCAGAACGCGGGAAGTGGTATGCAAGTAGCGCCGGCCTCCGGCCGGCTGTAGTGCGGGCCTCTGGCCCGCGCTAAATGCAGTGCCATTAGGCCAGAGATAGAAGCGTGGACCAGGGGGTCCACACTACAGCCGGCCGGAGGCCGGCGCTACAACTGCTACCAACCGGAAGCTGCG
>Ga0335078_10017223_pt1 | contig 10731 bp, 5 predicted proteins | sample Lox_Sample_32_FD_206711 | JGI IMG/M metagenome (GOLD analysis project Ga0335078, IMG submission 206711) | Soil microbial communities from Loxahatchee National Wildlife Refuge, Florida, United States - Lox_Sample_3.2 | ecosystem: Environmental > Terrestrial > Soil > Wetlands | place: USA: Florida... | reverse complement strand
TCCGGCGCCAGCAACTCCGCGCCTCTGCGCGTAGCCCGCCAGCTTGCGGCTGAGCTGCATCCGGTCACGAGCCCCGCTGTCAGCCGCTCGGGAATGATCTACGCCACCATCTCCGGCCCGCGCGGCAAGCAGACGCCGGTCTCCATCGTGCGCATCAGCCCCGACGGGCGGGGAACACCTTTCGTAACCGGCATTTTGAATGCGACCGGCCTGGCCTTCAATCCCGACGGCGACCTCTTCGTCACTTCGCGCGCCGAGGGCAATGTCTATCGCATCGACGCTTCGGGCGAATCCACGGTTTACGCCGAAGGCATGGGCGTTGCCACCGGCGCCGCCTTCGACGGTCACGGCAATCTTTTTGTCGGCGACCGCAGCGGCACGGTCTTCAAAATCGATCCCAAGCGCCAGATCTTTGTCCACGCCACACTGGAGCCCAGCGTATCAGCCTACCACCTCGCCGTCGATGCAGCCGGCAATCTCCTGGTCACAGGTCCCACGCTCTCGTCGAACGATACGATCTGGAGCATCGATCCTCACGGCGAAATCCACGCCTGGTATCGAGGCCTCGGCCGCCCGCAGGGGCTCGCCGTGGGTGGCGACGGCAATGTCTATCTCGCCGCCTGTCTCCATGGCCGTCATGGCGTTGTCCGCGTCACACCGGCGGGCGAAGCCGCCCTGGTGGTCGCCGGCGCCAACCTTGTCGGTATCGCATTCTCTCCGCTCGGCTCTGCCATTCTGGCCACGAACGACGCCATTTATGATGTGGATTTGGGAGTCGAGGGAGTGAATCTGTTTTAGCTGTTAGCTTCTAGCTTTTCGCTCCTAGCCCTTCGGTGGAAGCGCGGCAAATCCGAGCGTGATGCTTAAGTAAGGGCAGCGGGAAACATCTGCACGAAAGAAGAAATCCACTTCTCCCCCAAACCATCTGGCTAGCAGCTAGAGGCTAAAAGCTAGGAGCTGTCGTTTGAAAGCCGAAATCATCGCCGTCGGCTCCGAGATGCTCACGCCCTGGCGGCAGGACTCGAACTCGCTCTATCTCACCGAGAAGCTCAACGAGATCGGCGTCACAGTCAATTTCAAGACCATCGTCGGCGACCGCCGCAAGGACCTGGTCAGCGTTATCTGCACCGCGCTCGGTCGCGCCGACATCATCGCCCTGATGGGCGGCCTGGGACCCACCGAGGACGACCTGACCCGCGAGGCCGTCGGCGAGGCGCTCCACATCAAGCTGCGCCGCGACGCCGCGCAGGTGGCCAACCTGCACGCCCGCGCCGCCACCTGGCGCATGCCCATGCCGGAAAACAACCTGAAGCAGGCCGACGTGCTCGACGGCGCCACGGTGCTGCCCAACCCCAACGGCAGCGCGCCCGGCCAGTGGCTCGACACCACGCACAACGGCTATCGCAAGCTCGTCTTCCTCATCCCCGGCCCGCCGAACGAGTGCTTCTCCCTCTTCGACAACGAATGCCTGCCGCGCCTGTGCGAGGCGGTTCCGCGGCGCCACATCGCCAAGCGCGTGCTCAAGGCCGCCATGATCGGCGAGTCGGCCGCCGACAAAATTGCCGCGCCCATCTATACCACGTTCAAAGATGTCGAGACCACAATCCTCGCCAAGACCGGCGACATCACGCTCACGCTGCTGTGCACCAAGCCGACGCTTGAAGAAGCGCAGCAGCGCGTCGACGAACTCGCCGGCCGGCTGGAAGAAGCGCTCGAAGAGTGGATCTACTCGTCCAAAGGCGAAGCGCTGGAGCAAATCGTGCTCGACTACCTCGGCTTCCGCAACGCCACGCTGGCCACGGCCGAAAGCTGCACCGGAGGCATGATCGCCGAGCGCATTACCTCGGTGAGCGGCAGCTCGCGCTCGTTCCTCGGTGGCGCGGTCGTCTATTCCAACGAGCTCAAGACAGAATTCGCGGGCGTCGCGCCCGAGCTCATCGAGCGCTACGGAGCCGTCTCCGCCGAAGTCGCTAGAGCGCTCGCCGAAGGCATCCGCCTGCGCACCGGCGCGACCATTGGCCTGGGTATTACGGGCATCGCCGGCCCCACCGGCGGCACAGACTCCAAGCCCGTCGGCCTGGTCTACATCGCCGTCTCCGACGCCGAGAAAAACGAAGTCACCGAGCGCAACTTCCGCGGCGCCCGCGACCGCGTGCGCGAGTGGAGCGCCCAGCAGGCGCTTGACCTGGTGAGGCGCAGGCTGGTGTAGGGTCTTGGAGGGATCGTTTTTGCGAAATCCGATCACCTATCGGGTATCGCGAGAGCCGCCTCATTTCCGATTTGCCTCGCTACTTCGACGAGTCTATCCTTAAGCTGCATGGATTACTCCGGCATCATTACCATCGAGCCCGGCAAGCGCAGCGGCAAGCCCTGCATTCGCGGTATGCGCATCACCGTGTATGACGTGCTCGAATATCTCGCCGCGGGCATGACCGAAGCTGAGATCCTTCACGATTTTCCATCGCTCACCGAAGCCGACATCCGCGCCTGCCTGGCCTTCGCTGCTGACCGCGACCGCAAATACGAGATCCTCTTCACTTGAAGCTTCTGTTCGACGAAAACCTCTCGCCGCTGCTTGCCCAGCGACTGGCCGGTCTGTACCCCGAATCTTCTCATGTTGAGCTTTGCGGGCTGTTAAGCGCAGAAGATAGCGATGTCTGGGATTTCGCGCGCGAACAAGGCTTCGTGATCGTGACGAAAGACTCCGACTTCTCAGAACTCAGTATCCTGCGCGGGAGTCCGCCAAAGGTAATTTGGCTGCGAATTGGCAACTGTACAACTTCACGCGCGGAAGCTGAATTGCACCGCGCATTTGCCGAAGTCAACGCTTTCGTCGAAGCGAAAGAGGACCTGCTCGTGCTTACGCCGCGAGGTAGCCTCTAAGAGCACGGAGCCCCGGCTGGTGGTCCGCTTTCTATTATCTTGAGTGTGAATCTCCGCTCTTGCATCGCCTCAATTCGTGGCCGCGTCGGCGCCCAGTTTTTGCGGCGTGAGCTCCTGATCGGGGCGGCGCAGCGTCCCGGGAGTGATGCGGTGCAGCCGCTGGAATGCTGCCAGCGCCCTCTGCTGCTCCGCTCGATTGCCCACCGCGTGCTCGGCTTGCGAAAGCCGGTACCATGCCACTTCGTCATCGGGGTTGATTCTGGTCGCTCGCTCCAGGGGCGCAACGGCCTGTTGCGCTTTCTGCGCGTCGAGCAGGATACCGCCCAGTCCCACCAAGGCTTCTTCAAAATCGGGAAAGCGATCGAGGACCTTTTCATATTGGGCGCGGGCCTCGTCGGTGTTGCCCTGCTCCTGCGCCATCACGGCAAGCTCGTAGCGTGCGTTGCCGTTATCCGGATCGATCGACAGCTCGGCGGAGAACTCGCGCGCGGCGGCCGCGCCATCGTCCGGCTTCTGCTGGTCTTTAAATCGGGCTCGGTAAATGCGGCCCAGCCGGTAGTGAATTCCCGGCCGTTGCGGTTCGAGCTCAAGGACATGGTTGAAGGCAACGATCGCCGCGTCGTAGTTCTTCTCACTTTCGTTGGCTTCGCCTTGTGCCTGCAGCATCCAGACGGAGTTCGGCGCCTTGTCATGAAGCTCCTCCATCACAACGTACGCGTAGCTTCCGTAGATGCGGCCCGTGTGATAGAGAACTTCAGGATCGTCGGGATAGAACTTGTTGAGCTGGAGCGCGGTTTCGACGGCATCGGAGTCGCGGCCGAGGTTGGTGTAGGCGCGCAGAAGCTGCAGCCCGCACATGCGGCGGGTTTCAGGATCCGCCGCTTGCTTGAATCCTTTTTCCAGACGGGGCAGGGCTTCCTGAAAGCTGCCACGTTCGGCCAGCGACAGCCCCAGCAGGCTATCCAGCCGGGGCAGGCCGGGCTTGATCTTCTGCGCGGCGCGGACCTCGGTAACCGCAGCGTCATAGGCGCGGAGCTTGTAGTCGATGGCGGCCAGCGTGGCGTGGACTTCGGCGACTTCAGGGTGCAGCTTCTCGAGCTGCTCGAAATCGCTGCGCGCTTCGGCAAAGCGGCCGGCTGCGAGCGCCCGCTGGCCTTCTGTGGCGTAGCGATCGGAGGCGTCGTCTTCCGATGCGGTCTGCGCCTGTGCGGCGAGCGGTACAAGAAACCAGAGCGCCAGCAGGCAGGCTGCGCTGGTGGGTTTCAACATCATGGGTCGAGTGTAAACCTCCGCGCAGAAAAATCCGCCACGCTTTGAGGGCGTGGCGGAAGTGTGAAGTGAAGCAGTCAAGTGTTGGCTAAAAGCTCAGTTTGCCGCCGAGTTGCAGGATGCGCGGCGCTGAGGCGCCGGTAATCCTCCCTGCCGTGGCCTCTGATGAGTTCACGCTGTTGTCGATGTTCTCATTGCCGCCCGATCCGCCAACGACGAGGCCGCCCACATCGCCGGCGTACTGGTGATGATTGAAGGTGTTGAACGTGTCCACCGAAAGTTTGAAGTTGAGGCGTTCGGTGAAGTGGAAGTTCTTGGCGAATCCCATATCCCAGTTATTGATTCCAGGCTGGCGCAGGAAATTACGCTTCGAATCTCCGTAGGTTCCAGGAGGCTGTTGACTGAAGCAGGACATGTTCAGGCGCTGGAATTTCTCCGTCAGTCCTTTGTGGTAGTCGCATCCGGCGACGATGTTCGGGCGCGGAGCCACCGTACCTTGAACACCGCCGATGTCGTTGGAGTTGATGCCGAACGGGAAGCCGGTCTGGAAGGTAGCGATACCGGTGACTTCCCATCCGCCGACCGCCAGGTCCTCCGCGCGATTCATACTGCCGCCGAACTTCTTGCCACGCCCGAACGGCAGGTCATAAACCCAGCTCGAGACGAAGCGGTTATCGACGTCGAAGTCCGATGGGCCGTAGTCCAGTTCGGGATGGTGGTTGTCCATGAAGCCCTGGTAGCCGGTTCCGGTCGCTCCTACGCCGGCTGCAGCCGACTTGTCGTCTTTGCTGCGCGACCAGGTGTAGACGGCGGTAGCCGCCAGGTCGTGCGCGCGATGTTCGAACTTCACGTTCACGCCGTTGTAATGGGCGTAACCGTGAAAGTCGCTGTCGATGTAGAAGCCAGTAAAGTTCTTGTACGGCAAGCGAGGGTACTGGCCATTGATCGCGACATAGGGGTCGCATGGGGCGTTCGTGAGGTTGTCATAGTTCCCGCTCGAGTCCTTGTGCTGGCAGAATGCCAAGTCGGATTGCGGAAGAGCAAACGGTTGAGCGATGTGCCGGCGGTCGAGCAGGTGGATGGAGTGAGTGCCGATGTAGTTGACTTCGATGGTCGTGTTCCGCGCCAGCTCGCGCTCGACGGAACCCGTCCAGGACTGCACATACGGATCGAGCGGATTCTCGGACTCGATGACAGCGAGGAAGGTCAGCGTCGAGACCGGGAACGGAGCGAGCGTGTTGAAGTTCGGGAACAACTGGTTGCTCAGCTTCGGCTGGGTTGGAACGCCCGCAGGATTCAGAGACTGGCGAATGCTGTACGGGTAGATGTCCGCGGAGTCGTCGATCTCGCGGCCTTCATACGAGTCGTAGAAGATGCCGTAACCGCCCCGCACCACCATCTTGTCGTTGAGACGGTAGTTGACGCCGAGGCGAGGCGCAAACGGCGTCTTCGGCCCGGGATGAGGCACTTTGCCGCAGTAGCGAAGAATCGGGCCACTGGTGGAATCTCCGCCCGGAGCGACACCATCCTTCGAGAGCTGCGGGTCGGCATAGCACAGTCCGCCATTGGCATTCTTGGTGTCGAGCCAGAAGAAGTGATTCTCCTTCTCGTACGTCGCAGCGCGGAAGTCCCAGCGAAGCCCGAAGTTGAGGCTCAGTTTCGGAGTGACCTTCCAGTCATCCTCGCCATACGGAGCAAAATAATTGAACACGTGCGTCTGCGGGTTGCCGGCCTGATCCTTCGGGCTTAGCGGACCGGGGAAGAATCCACCGACACCGCTGTAATAGCCCAGCATCATGTCGGCCACCGCGTTTCCGGTGCCGCAGAGCGGTACCGCTTTGGACGAGCCGGCCACAGTTACCGGCGCGTTGGGGCAGCTGCTCGTGGTTGGATTGATCGGCTCGGAGTTATTCCGAACCGTTGAAGAGGAGAAGCCCCAGTCGCCGAAGAAGTCATCATCCAAGTTGCGGGTCAGAGTGTAATGACGGAAGTCTGCGCCAAAGCCCAGGGTGTGGCGGCCATGAACCGAGGTGAAAGAGTCGGCAAACTCCCAGGCTGGGCTGTCGGAGCCGCTATAGGAGTTCACCGGTCCGCCGCCGCTGCTGAAATTCGTCAAGCCGACGTTCGGCCAGGTTTCCTGAAATTGGCCGAATGTGGTAAACACACCGGTCTCGCCCAGGTCGCCCGCCAGGCTGGTCGGCGGTGTCTGCGAGCTCTCCGGTGCGTAGGCATCCAGGTAGCCAAAACGGAAGTTATTCACGTTCTTCTGGCCGATGTTGATGGTATGAGAGACCTCCCAGGCCTTCTGGTTCTCGATGTAGAACTCGATGCCGTAGTCGGTCGATCCGGAGTTGTACAGAGAGTGGTTGATGTAATGCGAATGCGTAAAGCGGCCGAAGACCGATCCCAATTTGCCCAGGTTCTGGTCGCCGCGGATGGTGTACTGATTCAGGTTCAGTACGCCGGGATAGGGAGTCACGAAGTTGGTGATGCCTTCAGCCTGGTTGGCCACCGTGGGCGTCTTCCAGAAGCCGTTCTTCAGGGCGACCTGTCCGATGCGGCTGGTGAACAGGCTCGCTGGAACCACGGGCATGGACGCGCCGGTAGACGGATTCACCGGCAAGCAGTTGTAGCCGTTGTCGAGGAGCGTGGAGCAGGTAGCGGTCCCGTATGCCGGCAAGGGTCCGCCGGGCAGGCCGCCGGCGCCGGCCGGATAAGTTTCCGCACTGAAATTTCCCTGCAGGACGGCCGGATTGGGCATGCTCTCATAAGCAGTGCCGCCGTTGTTGATACGCCATCCTTCATAGTCCGTCATGAAGAAGGTGCGGTCGTGGCCGTTGTAAACCTTGGGGATCCACACCGGACCGTCGACAACAAAGCCAAACTGGTTCTGGCGCAGAACCGGATTGGTCGTTTTGGTGCCGCCAGGGAGATATTGCTCGATGGTTGGAAAGGGCAAGGCGTCATACGCATCGTTGCGGTTGTCTTCAAAGGCCGCGCCGTGGAAGGTGTTCGTGCCGCCTTTGCTGACGATGTTGATCTGGCTGGCCGAGAAGCCGTATTCGGCCGGATAGGCTCCGCTCTCGACCTTGAATTCCTGAATCGCATCCTGGGAAAGAATGACGGCCGGCGTCACCAGTGCGGGGTCGGTATTGACGAGGCCGTCCAGGGTGTAGTTGTTGCCTTCAGGCCGGCCGCCGTTCACGCTGACGGCATCGCCTTCGCCCTGGCGCATGGTGCCTTGCTCGCCGCCTACCGTGACGGCGCCGGCGCCCACCAGCAGCAATTGCATGAAGTTGCGGCCGTTCAGCGGCAGCTCTTCGACCTGCTGCTGGCTGACCAGTTGCGAAAGAGCCGCGTTGTCGGTGTCGAGCTCCACGGCCTGTGCGGTCACTTCGACGGTGTCGGTCACCGCTCCGGGCTTCATGGAAAGATTGACACGAACGGTCTGGTCGACGGCCAAGGTAAATGGCGTGGTCAACGACTTTTGAAATCCTTTCACCTCGGCAGCAACCGTATACGTTCCGGGTAGGAGATTCGGGATGGTGTAGTCGCCCGCCGATGTGGTGGTGGTGCGGTAAGGAACGTTGGTTGCCGTATTGGTGACCGTAACCTTGGCATCCGGCAGGATCGCGCCCGTAGCATCGGTCACGGTTCCTGTAATGGTGCCGGTTTGTCCTGCTTGCCCGAACAACCTGCCGGTGGCCACCAGCAGGATGATCAGACCGAGACCAATTCGGAATGATCGCATCTCCTGAGCCTCCTTAAGAAACTTTCGCGTTGCGCCGTTGAGGGTGAGCCGGGGCACAATCAGAGACGCACGGAGAGACACGCATTCCGCTCCGCATAAATCTCTGATCTCCTAATGACTCGCGAGGCTACTCATAGCGAAGGTCCTTTGTCAAGAGAAACATTTTTTCTTATTTGAAATTCGGGCTCTCTCGCGTTTTCTCTATCGAAATGCGTGAAGGCTGTGCTTTTAATCGATTTAGATTGTTCGGATTAGCACACCCGGATGGCGCACAGAAGTAGCGCCAGGAACCAAGCCAAGGGCGGCATTTTCAATAGGTGAAGCGAGGATTAGGGACGATTCAAACTCTCTTCACAATCGTGCCGCATTTCCCTCCGTCGGCGCCCCGGGGCGAACGCGACCGAGCCTTTGGCCGACAGTTGCATAGCAGCGGCTGAAACGGGCCTAGTGCCGCAGTTACCTGACCGAAGTCGAGACGAGCAACGTGAGCGGACCCAGCAAACCCGAGGGCAGCGGATGCAGATTCTCCATCCCCTGGGGAACGAAGCGCATTCCGTATCTCTCCCAGAGGAGCCGGTAATCCGGCAGCGCCCGGCCAGCCAGCTCATTGACGGCGGTGTTGCCGACCCGGATTCGCAACTCATTGCTGCCAGGATGAACGAAGCGCGTCACGTCAAGCCGGTAGGGCGGATGCCAGAGCACGCCGGCATTTTGGCCGTTGACAAGAATCTCCGCCGCTTCTCGGATGGGCGCATCGAGATACGCCCTCATGTTGTTTTCTCCGGGCGGCGATGGGAGGGGCACGGGCGTTGCCTTGCCAAAATCGAGCAGGATTCTTGCCTGAGGTGCGAGATCGGCGGCGAGAACGAAGCTCTTCTGGTAAGTCGCCACGCCGGAGAAGTACTTCGTCTTTGCATCGTCCGTCCACGAAGCAAGGCGGTCCATGTTTTCCGAGATTCCCGTTTCGTCGAACGAAACTCTCCATGGCTGCGAAAGATCTTCGAGGACCTTCTCGCGCTGCTTCGGTTCCGGCGCGCCGGGTTCGGCCGCATCGGAGAAGAAGATCAACTTCGACTCGTAGGGTGCAAGATCGAGATCGACGCGGCGTGGATCGGGAAGGCCCATGACGCCGCTGGTGAAGGCATCCCATATCTCCGCGTGTTGCGCGGCATCGCGAAAGGCGGCAGTTGTGTGAGTCGGCGCGTTGGATGTGTTGGCCACGAAATAGAGGTCGCCATTCGCGAGCTTGCGATGGATAAAGCCGACTTGCGGCGCGGGTGGAGTCAGGACCATGTCGGGCGAGGCGAGCCGTTTGAGCGCCGCACCCAGCTCCGTTTCGTCGTCGACGAATTGCGCCATGGCGATGCCGGAGTGAAAGAGTTCTTCCGAAAGCTGCTTGAGCTGCGCGGAATCTCCGTCGGCATGCATCAGCCCCGGCGCCGTTGCGGGCGTGCGCTTCGTCGCGATCACGATTCCGCCCTTGCGCGCGAATTCGAGGATCTTTTGGTACGTGACGGCCGGCAACCGGTTCACGTTGGGGAGAACGAGCACGCGATAGGGAATTCCGACGTCGTCAATGGCATCGGCATCGATGAAGTCGAGATTGAAGCCGGCGTCGAGAATCTGCCCGATGACACTCTTGTCCAGGTAATAGCCCATCGATTCGTCGATGGTGACGTTGGAGCCGGATTCGTCAAAGCTTGCCGCGGAGGTCGGGGACCTGCGCTTCTCCGGCCGGACGAAGAAGTTCGACCATGCATCGTCATTGGGCAGCAGCAGCGCGACATCGTTGGCCGGCTGGCCCTGGCGCAGCGCAAAGCTCACGCGCTGCAGGTACGCGGTGAGATCGTGCATCGCGAAGAACCAGGGATTGTGCGCGTTGAAGGCGGCCGCGGCATACATGCGCCAGCCCGGCTCGCCGGCCGTGGGCGGCGAATACGGCCAGCCGTGGCCGACGAGCTGGTTGATGCCCTGGAGAAAGTGAAGATCGGCCTCGGCTTTCATGTCCAGCGGCGTGGCGCGGAAGGCGGGCGAATCGAGCCAGGTCCAGGTTTCCGAGGAGATGACGGGGCGATGAAAGAGATGACCTGCCGATGCCGCCCAGCGCGTATCGGAAAACTCGCGCCACATCAGGAACGTAGCTTTGCCTTCGCCTTCGGGCAGGTCGGCGTAGCGATTGCTCGAAAGCGTGACCGGAGGATACCCGTAAGTCTGCGAGCGCAGAAGGGTGTGGTGGGCCTGCGCCCAGGAGCGCAAGGGCTCAAGGTAATTTTCGTTGGCGAGCTCGGTGAGAGTTTTTCCCCAGTCGTGACGAATCGCAGCAGTATCCGGGCCGGCATTCATCATCAGCGCGGGCAGGTGAGGGCGCAGGTCGTAGCCGCGGCGCTTTTGGAATTCTGCGAGCAGCGCCGGTGTCCAGTCGGAGGCATAGACCTCGAGGCTGTCGGAAAAGATAGCATACGGCGGATGGTCGCCCAGCGCGGAAAGCAGCGGTTCGCCGACGGCGTGCAGGTGCGTTTCGAGCGCGGCGCGATCGTAGTGGTCGAGGACAAATCCCTCGGCGCCGACCGAAGGCCGTTTGACCATCATGCCGGTGCGGCTGGAAATGAAGACGAGCAGCGTGCGCGGCTGGGAATCGGGCGCGAACGTGTACCAACCAGCAACGGGCGGATCGACCGGCTGCGCCGATGCGCTTTCCGCGGCAAAGGCTTTGGGAGGCGCAGAGCCTGAAACAACAAACGCGGAGATCAACTCTTCGCCATTGTCGATGTATGGCTCCTGAACCTCAGTGTCGCCGGGCGGGACCGCAAGAGTCTCGACGCGCAGCT
>Ga0335078_10017222_pt1 | contig 10732 bp, 13 predicted proteins | sample Lox_Sample_32_FD_206711 | JGI IMG/M metagenome (GOLD analysis project Ga0335078, IMG submission 206711) | Soil microbial communities from Loxahatchee National Wildlife Refuge, Florida, United States - Lox_Sample_3.2 | ecosystem: Environmental > Terrestrial > Soil > Wetlands | place: USA... | reverse complement strand
CACCCGATACGACAAACTCGCGGTCCGCTACGAAGCCACCGTGCACATCGCCGCGATCAACGAGTGGCTCCCACACCACTTATGAAACACGGCCTAGGAGCCCACTGAACAAAGGGCAGTTGGAGTGGGAAGAGCGCCGACAATGACCGTCTGTGCGGTAGCAGGCCAGGCCCGGGCCGGCAACGTGGTCGCTCTTCCCGCCTGTGGCCAGCCTGGCAGGCGGCCGGGGTGGCTGCCAGGGGCCTGGTCTGGGCTGGCTGGGCCGGTTAGGTCAGCACCCATGCGCCGTTGTGGTGGTCCAGGCCGCGGCCGATGAGGTTGCGCAGGTTAAGGGCGGCCGTGCGGTTCGTCAGCCAGGCGTTGTTCTTGGCGGTGCCGAGGTAGCGGAGCTTGAGCCGCCGCCCGCCGCGGCTGGCGACCTGGGAAATCACCCGTTCGACGTTGGGCCGGTATTTCTTGTAGTCCTGGCGCAGGGCGGGCTGGGCGGCCCAGGTGGCGCGGACGGCCCGCAAGATCGCATCGTGGGGGTGCAGGCGCAAGGTCCGCCCGTCTTTGGCGGCGGTGCACCGGGCGCGCAGCGGGCAGGTGCGGCAGGCCGCGCCGAAGATGACGGCGCGCCGGGCGGTGACCGGGCGGGTGACACCGGCCGGGCAGGTCACTGTGCCGGCGGCCTCGTCAACGGTGAAGTCATCGGTGGTGAACCCGCCCGCGACGGCTGGCTGGAGCGGCCACGGCTTGATCACCGCGGTGTGCCCGGCCTGGCTGATCGCCGCGCGCAGGTCCCCGGTGCCGTAGGCCGAATCGCCATACCACTCACAGGCCGGGCCGCCGCCGGCGGCCTGACCGGCCAGGAACTGGCCCGCGACCGCGGCGTCGCTGTTGTCCTCCCCGCAGGCTTTGGTGAGCCGCCCGCCGGTGATGATCCCAGTCTCCGGGCAGGCCACGACGTGGGCGCGGTAACCATCCCGCCTGGCCTCAGGTGACTTGCGGGTATGCCGCGCCTAGGGGTCATGGACGGAGATCACCCGGTCTTCGGCGACCTTGCGGGCGATCCGCCACCGCCCATCGGTCCCGTCGCTACCTTCGGCGGGCTCGACATCCTGCCCGGCGACCAGTGCCAGCAGCCCCACCGCCGAGGCCGCCTGCTCATCCAGTTCCCAGTCTTTGAGCGCGGCCACCAGCGCGTTCGCGTCGGTCACCAGGGCCGAGACCAGCGCGTCCTTGGCGGCTGGGTCGTCCCAGTCGATCCGCGGCTTGCCGGGCTGGGTGTAATCGTGGCCGGTGCACACCGCCGCGACCTGCCCCGGGCCGCCGGGCACCACCCGGGCGACCCGGCGGACCGCCGCGATCAGCTGGGTGATGGTGTCCTGGGTAGCCACCGCATCGGCCAGGATCGCCGAGTCCACCGCCCGCCGCCGCCGGCCCTTCAAAATCCCGGTCCCGGCGATCACCTTCGCCACCGCATCGGAGATCCGGTGCGGGCTCTCTGACTGGGCGATCCGCCGCCGCCAGTACACCAACGTGGACGGATCGAATCCGCCATGATCCAGCGGGAACCCGCACGCCGCCTTCCACCGCAGGTCGCAGCGGGCCGCCTCGGCCGCCTCGGCGTCGGAGTAATCGTGCAGCACCTGCAGCACCATCACCGAGGCCATCACGCTCGCCGGGACCGACGGCCGCCCCTTGCCCGACGGAAACAGGTCCGCGAAATCCTCGCCGGCGAACAACTCCCCACGGTGCGCGGCCAAGAACGCGAACATGCTGCCCGCCGACACCAGGCGCCCCACCAGCGCCTGCGCATCCAGCAACTGCCGGTCCGCCCGCTCTTTGCCCTGCATGCAAAGATCATCCCAGATGATCGAACACAGTGCCGGCAGACACGCTACCGCAACAATCCTTTATTCAGTGGGCTCCTAGCGCCGCATCAGGCTACGTTTGCCCGGTCGATGACCCGGCGTAGCCGTTCGTCGTAGGCGTGGTTGTTGCGCCAGATGATGTACCGGCGGATCATGCTGGCCTGCTCGCGGTGGCTGGAGTGGTCGGTGCCGTCAAGCGCGAAGTAGCGCAGCGCCGTGAACTGGGCTTCTATACGGTTGAGCCAGGAGCAGTTAGACGGCGTGTCGGCGATCTCGGTGTTGTTCTCCTTGGCCCAGTCCCCGACCCGGCCGTCGGCAGCCGTGCTCAGGTGGGGGCTGAAGTTGCCGCAGATGATCGCGATCCGCGCGTGCGGCGGGTAGAGGGTGCGCAGGTAGCGGCAGAACTCCAGGAACCGGGCCTGGTTCTTGCGGGGGCTTGATGTGCCCATACAGCTTGTCTTCGCCCAGCTCGCAGGCGGCGAACAGGTGCCGCACCCCGCCGTTGCGGCGGTAGGTGGCGCGCAGCCGCCGCCGCGGCGCGCGGCCAGGCTCTTTGTTCTTGCCCCTGACCGCGGCCCACTGCCGGCCTGGGCGGGGCTGGAGGTTCAGCGGGCCGGACTCATCGACGCAGGCCTTCGTGGCTGATGTCCTCCACCACCTCCTCGGCCACCAGGGAGTCAGCCAGCTTGGACAGGCTCCAGGCGGAAACCGGCAGGCCGTGATCAGCCGGGTGCGCCTTGGCGATCTTCTTGATCTCCCGCCGCTGGCCCAGGGTGAGCTTCGGCGGCGTCCATGCCCCGCGCGGACAGCAGCACCATCTGCGCCCGCCGCCAGGTCACCACCAAACCGGCGTCCCGCCGCACGATCCGCAGTAACCGCTGGCCCTCGTCATCATCGATCTCACGCACCCGCAGCCGCTCACTCACCCAGTCTCAGCGACCCGCCTCCCGCACTGAGAAGCAACGGGGCGAACGTGACCTGCCAGACACGAGCCTTACTTGACCATCGGTTATTTACTCAACTACAGTTCAAGTACTTGACAGAGGGAGGACCATGAGCGCCGGGCATGACAGCGGCATGACACCCCAGGCCGCGGCCGCCGAGATCCACAGGACGGCCCACCAGGTACGTCGGCGAGCGCGGTGGCAGGGATGGCTGTTCCTCGCCGTCGCTGCCGTGAACTTCGGTTTCTACATCGCCGTCGGCTCAGCCGACCGGACTGTTTCCCGGGCGCTCAGCCCATTGCCCATCCTGCTGGCAGTGGTGATCTTCCTCGTGGCCTCCCGCCAGCCCGTCGTCGGCCGGGACGCAGCGCGGATTAACAAGCCCGTCGTCGTGGCGGGCCTGGCGACGGCCATCGCCGGGCTGGTGCTCTACCAGACGGTCATGCCGCAAGGGTTCACCGGCTGGCTGGTCTTGCTGGCCGCGTTCATGGTCACGCCGTTCCTGGCCGGGGCGTGGCGCTGGCTCCGCCCGTGAAAATACGCGGCAACCATCCTCGCTACCGGCTCGACGAGGTGATCCACGCCCCAGTCCGCCTGTCGATCATGTCGGCGCTCGCCGCCGCTGACCGAGCCGATTTCCGGTTCCTGCGTGAGCTGGTGGAAGTCAGCGACTCGCTGCTGTCCAAGCACATGACCCTCCTGGAAGAAGCCGGGTATGTCGAGGTCATTAAGGGCTACCAGGGCAAACGGCCCCGCACGTGGTTCATCCTGACCGATACCGGCAGGGCCGCCTTCGATGCTTACCTGGCCGCACTTCACGAGATCGTCGGTACCGGACCGAGCCAACCCCCGCCCGTGTCATAACGGCTCTCAGCCCCCTCCCGGGAGCAGCGGCAGTTGGTCAGCTCGTTCGAATTCCCCGCACCGCAGAGGGGCAAACGTTGTCTGACGCGGCACTAGATAGTCGGGGTTGCCGTCGTTGATTGGCCGGGCTGACACTCCCGGCACTTCATAGGGATGTTCTTGCTTGGCTCGATCGACTATTTCAGGCACCCGGCTGCGGCTCGTGTGCAGGGATACCCGTCCTTCGGTGCGCTCGTGAATCTCTCCGCGCCATCGGTATATCGAGCGCACCGAAGTGAAGTTGTGCGCGCTGGCGCACAGGCCGTCCTCGACGAGCTTTCGGCTAAAGCCCTTCAGCCATTCCGGGTGGGGCGCTGTGATCACGACTTGGCATAGTTCTGTCGTCGGCATAAATACCCCGCCGCTCCGTACCAGTCGGCCCATGGTGTCTTCTGCTTGTTCGCGTGTCTGGCCCATTGACGCCCAGCCGGTCATGATCTTGCCTTCGTAGCCGAGGCCGACCCACCGGCCGGACATGTTCAGTCCGTGCGGGTGGGTCGGGCGCGACGCTACGCGAAACTCATGGACCGGATGGGCCATAGCTCCACCCAGGCAGCGCTCATCTACCAGCACAGCAGCGCCGAACGCGACCGGCTCATCGCCGACGCGATCAGCCAGCTGGCCGGCACCGAACGCCGCCGGTTCACCAACGCATCGGGCACGCGGGCGCCAGCGAGCTTCATGACACTGACAGCGCAGATTTGCGATCATGCCCAAGACCTGGGCTTTCACAGCGGAGCGGGTGACCAGAATCGAACTCGCACTATCAGCTTGGGAAGCACAGCGGTTACCGCCGCCAGGGGCGCTGACCAGGCGTCCCTGGCGGGCCCGGGTGACCCTGGCTGACCCCTCGTCATCCTGGCTACTGGCACGACGATCATGTGGTGCACTGCCAGCTGCCCGGCAACCAGCGCCAATAGCGACCGGAACCACGAGCGAAACTGTCTGCCTGCTGGTCTACCGTGGACCTAGCCACGCCTGCCTGCGCAGGAAGACATGGAGCGGCTCAGTGACTGCACACCCCGCATTCGACAGCGATCCCGATGACCCAGTCGAGATCCTGCACATCCTCCCTGAGGAGTACCACGCGCAGTTCCGGGCCGAGTACGCCGCGGCCGTCGACGGCGCGCGACGCCCAGAGCAGTTCCACCGGCTCCAGGAGATGCTGCGCCTGTGGCGGCTCCGGGCACTGACGTACAGCAGCCCTGGCTACCGCCAGTGGCTGACAGCCGCACCCGAGGAACATGTCGCGGGGGTCGTTCCGGCCTCGCAGCTGATCCCCACCTGGCCCGGGGGCCATCAAGTGAAGTGAGCTATCGCGTTGAGTTCGGCGGCGGCGCGCAGGTTCAGTACCACTCACTCCCAGCGCGTGCCCAGGACGCGCTCATCGAGCGGGCGGTGGTGCAACTCGCGGACGACCCGTGGGACGCCGCAGTTCGTCCACCCGGTGCCGACACGAGGTTCCGGGAAACTGTCTTCGGCTCAGGCAACGGGCTTATTGGGGTTCTACGTGGATGAGACCGCCGGGCTGATCCGGATCTTCGACATCGTCTGGATCGGCTGACCAGCGCCTTGTCCGGGTCTTCCTCTTCGTGCATGGACGGGTGACGAGAATGGGAGGCGCTGCTTCCAGGGGTCTGTCCAGGGGGTCTGTGCTGTAGCAGAGTGGTGGTGTGTGCCGTCAGGCATTGTTCCTTCCGCTCACCTGGGCCACGTTGACCTGCGCTCTCCTCGCAAGCTGCACGGGCGCCAGCACGCCCGGCACAAATAGGGCAGCAGCGTCATCGTCCCCGCCATCCCCGGCCAGCAGCCGGCACGTCACCGGCCCGCTCGGCGGCCCGGGCAACCCGCTGGTGCGGTCGTGCGCTGCGGAGGTCTGGCCTGGCCACCCCGGCCGCCCAGTGCCGGTCACTCCAGGACCGCATGATCTGGCCGTCGGGCCGGTGTACTTCGTCGGCGGTCTCGCACCTGCCACCGAGACTCCTGCCAAGTGGGGCTATGCGCCCTTCGGGCGCTATGGCAGGTCCTACAAGCTCCCCCTGGTGGTCCGGCCGGGTGCAACAGTCACGGTGACGATTGGGGCCAGTCCCCGCGGCCACGTCATGATCGACATCGGGGGAAACGTGCCCGGCGGGGTGACCTCGGCGACTTACCATGCCTGCCACAACGCGGGGGGCTTCTACGCCCAGGGCTTCGCCTTCACCCACCCGCCGTTCCGCGGCTGCGTGCCGCTCGACGTGACGGTCGGCCAGGCCCAGATCCGGCACGTCACGCTGTCGCTGTTCGCAGGATCTTGCGCAGCCTGACCTCGGCTGCCTTGACCAGGTGCCTCAACCACCCCTTTCCCCAGGCGGCAGTAGCGCCTTGCCGGCCAGCTGAACCTGCGCACAAGCCTTGCAGCTCTCAACGTCGTCCGCGCGCCGCGCCCTGCGGGCGCTACCGGGCTTCCTGACGATGACAGCGCAGATTTGCGATCATGCCCAAGACCTGGGCTTTCACAGCGGAGCGGGTGACGAGAATCGAACTCGCTCTATCAGCTGACCCGGACCCACATTCCGTCCGTCTCCGTCCCGTTGTTCAGCGTGCCGCTGAGCCGACCGAAGAAGCGCCCGAATGCCATATCAACGCCCACAGTGAGCGCCAAGTCGCGAACCTCATGAGTCACATCGCGAAAGAAAGTGAACGCATTCGTCTAGTTCTTCAATTTCGCCTCTATCCCTACATGCTGCAGGGGAGGCTCGACGTCGAAGGAGACGATATCAGTTGCGTAAAGTCGCTTCAGACCCTCGACGTCCTTGGCTCGGAGTCCTTCGATCATCTTGTCGACCTGCTGACGGATCGTGGCTTCGTCTACCTCGCGTTGCGCAGGCATCGCTACCCATCCTTCCGTTCGGTTGGAATCTTGGCTTCTCACCAGTACGACAACACAGCGGCCCGGGATGTCACGCCTGCGGCGACGGCCGGGCGGGCATGTTCGCCCCGGCGGGCTAACGGACCGGAAGATCGACAACCACCCAGAAGCGATGAGAGCCCAGAACCAGGATCACTGAGCTGGCCCTGGGCCTTCGTACTGGGAGTGGGTGAGGAGAATCGAACTCGCACTACCGGCTTGGGATTCCGACCTATACGCGCTGCTATAACCGCTGACCAGCCAGGTCCAGGCACCGCCAGTATCCGTGACTGACCCCTCGTGACCGCGGCTAACTGCCGCTGGCCTTGCCAGCCCGGTGGCCGGGTGCGGGATACTCGTTGCGGGCATCGAGGAGACGCGATGAGTGAGAGCGACTCCGGCTACGAGCTGGGCAGCGCAGAGGACGAGCTGGCGCGCCTGGAGTTGCAGGGCAGGGCGCTCGCCCCGGCGACGCGCATGATCTTCGACGCGGCGGCCATCCGGCCGGGCATGCGGGTGCTGGATCTGGGCTGCGGGGTGGGGGATGTGGCTTTTGTGATCTCCGACATAGTAGGGCCCGACGGCCAGGTGGTCGGCGTTGACGGCTCGCCGGAGGCGCTCGCCCGAGCCCGGCTCCGGGCTCAACAACTCGGCCTGGCGCGAGTGCAGTTCGTGGAGGGCGACCTCCATGACCCGGCGCCGGGCGGGCCGTTCGATGCGATCGTCGGGCGGGCAGTCTTGATGTACGTCCCTGACCCAGCGACGGTGTTGCGGCGGCAGGCAACGGTGCTACGCGCTGGCGGCCTGGTCGTGCCGATAGAGCTAGATTTCACCACGGCCCGGGCACTGCCCGCGAGTCCGCTGGTAAGCCGGGCGGTGGCTTGGCTGGTCGAGACATTCGCCAAGGCTGGCATTTCCCCGCTTGGCCCGCGGCTGTGGGCCATTCTCCGGGAGGCGGGGCTGCGCCCGCTTGGGATGATCGGCGTTCAGCCGCACTTCGGGCCCGACGATCCAGCCGCTGTCGACCTGCTGGCCGGAGTCATCCGCACCGTCGCGCCGCTGATCGAGCGCACCGGGGTGGCCACGGCCGAGGACATAGGCGTGGAGACGTTTGCGCAGCGGCTGAGAGATGAGCTGCAAATGAACTCGGTGGTACATGCCCATCCCATTCTGCTCAGCGCCTGGGCAACGACCAGCGGGACGTAGCACACGGCCAATCGGGCACGCAGGTGTCCCCAAGGGCTCAGAACCGGGGGACTGGCGATCATTGGTGATCGAACTCGCACTATCAGCTTGGGAATCAGGCCGATCCCCCCGTTAGCCTCAATGTTTCGTGATCTTGATTGGTCTGGTTGAGGCGGTGGCCAGTTGGCGTTTTTCGGCGGGTGGCCGTGCCTGGCTACCCGGCTGTCGCGCCGGGCTGGCGGGGTTCCATGGGCCCCTGGGTGTCCTTTCCTGGTCGCAGGGATAGTTCTGGCTGGTCAGCCGGAGGCGTGGGCCTGCAGGCGGGTGATCGCGGTGGTGAGCTGACTGGCCCAGGGCCAGGTGGCGGCCAGCCGCAGCCGCAGGCGGCGGCCGCCATGGATGATGCGCCCGGCGGCGGAGAACAGGCGCAGCCGCAGCCGTTTGGGTTCCCAGGCGCGGGCCGGGCCGTCGAGGGCGAGCAGCTGCGTCCAGGCCAGTAGTTCGCTGGCCATCGCGGCAAGCTCGCACCACAGCTGGTTCTGGCCGAAGCCGTGCAAGGGCAGGTTGCGCAGCCCGGTGTCCTTGGCGCAGCGGATCCGGTCCTCGCACCTTGCCCGGCGCCTGTGGCGGAGTTCCAGGTCAGCGAGCTGGCCGCTCTTGGCATCGGTGGCGAAGGCGGTGAACCGGTGCCCATCGAGGTCGGTAAAGCGCAGCTGCGCGCCGGGGTGAGGCCGTTCCTTGCGGACGATGACCCGCATCCCGGCCGGCCAGTCCGCCAGGTTCAGCAGGCCGGTGATCTCGGCGACCCAGGCGCCCGGCCGCACCTGCCCGTCTGCGTCGCAGGCCGGCTCCCAGATGCGGTCAGGCATGGTGAGGATGGCCTCTTGCATGTCCTCGGTGATGGTCATGCCGATCGAGTAGTGCAGGCGGCGGGACGGGGCGGCCAGCCAGGTGAGGAAGCCGTGGGTGCCGCCACCGGAGTCGGTGCGGATCAGCACGCGGCGCCGCAGCCGCGCTGGCAGCTGGGCCAGCGCGAGCTTGGTTACCTCGATGTGGTCGGCCGCGGTGTTCGAGCCGGCGTTCCCGGCACGCAGCACGATGGCCAGCGGCTCCCCGCCGGCCCCGGCGCCGTGGTCTGCGAATGCAGCGAGGGGATGGAATCCATAGGTTTTCTTCCAGGTGGGAGCGGCCTTCTCTTTCTCGCTATGCGCCAGCACGACGGTGGCGTCCAGGTCGACCGTGACCAGGCCCCCATCCGCACCGGGCGCGCGGCAGCCGGCCAGCGACCAGGCCCGTTCCCGGGCCGCCGCCCGCGCCGTGCGGATGGCCCGCAGCGCCCGCGGCCCCTCCCCGGCCAGCGCACTGATCAGCCGGGAGATCACCGGGTCCGAGGCGACCGGCCCGGCCAGCTGCGGCTGGGAGCGCAGGACCGCCACATCAGCCAGGCAGTCCCCGCCCAGCGCGATGGCCATGATCAGGTCGGTCAGGACTTTCCCCGGGTCATGCACCGCCCGCGGCGCCCGCCACCGGGCCAGGCCCTCCGGCAGCCCCCGAGACAGCCCAGTGACCCGGGCTGTCTCGGCCAGCAGCAACATCCCGGCCTGGGACACCAGGCCCGTCCCGTCAGCAGACACAGTGATCTTGGCGCGGCGCGCGGTAGTGTGCACGTGGAAAGTGCCTTCCGAACTGGCAGGAACAGGACCTTCAGCAAGCCCTATTCTCCCAGTTCAAGGCACTTTTCGTATCTAAACGATCAAGCTGTAACCTCGGCCCGGCGAAAGCCTGAGGTTAGGGCCCCTGGCCAGCCAGGACCGTGCACCGCCCGTACCCGTGACTGACCCCTGTTTACCGGGGCTAATTGCACGTTAATTGGACGGTGATCATGGATGAGCCGGGCTCGGCCTGCGGGGCCAAGATCACCCAGCGGCACTCCCGATGACCGGCTGCTGTCGGTGGTGTGCGGCATGATGCGATACTGGAGGGGCTGGTATCAGAGGTGACGGTCACGACGCACAGGGCAGATGATGGACCGGTGCCCCCCGACGGCGGCACGGAATCACTCGATGAACAGGCGCGGCGCAAGGGCGTCCGCCCCATCCGTTCTGCCGACGATCTAGTTGACTCTCTCGTCGGGCATGTAGCGGGCACGAGGTCCTATGTCCTACGGTCCGCATCAACTAACCTGAAGACCGGAGATCGCTTACTCAAGCTGGTGCTCTTCGTCAACTTGAGGTGGCATGATTTGGGCCAAGTGTTCATCAACATCGACATCAAATGATTCGATGATTACGGCAATGCAGGTACCCGCCCGTGCACGGAACTCGCCAAGAGCTTGATTGAACACCCATTGGTCCTCCATGTAGTTGCGCGGCATGTAGTTGCGCGACGGAGGGCGATCCAGTGCGGGGGCATCGGTCAAGAATTGTCGACAGGCGGCTTGGATGGCTCGAAGGGGATTGCGGAGCTCAGGCGAGTGACTGTCGGCGATAAAGGACGCCAAGCGCACACGAATCTCTTGCACTGACTCCCTGCAGTAACGCGGAACCTCTGCCTCTATTGGGTCATAGAGGACGCGTCGGTCCTCAAGGTATTGCAGAACCGACCTAGCTAGACTCTGATCGCCTACTTCAATATTCCAAGTCGCACCTCCACCACCCGTGCCGAGCACTGTTGGAAAGGTGAGACCAGTCAAGCGCCGTTTTGTTTCACGTCTTCCAATGCGCATCGCGCCTCCGTGCCGCTTGTTTCCGCAAGCGTAGCGTGTCCGCCTCGCTTACCCATCCAGCCGATAGCTGCCGAGGTCTTGCGCGGCAGAGGATGCCCGGCGCGGAGGACGGCCAGGCCTGGTCTTTGCAGGTGCGGCCATCGACGCAGCGTGATGGCGGGCACCGCCGACCTGTGGGAGCAGGCAGTCAACCGGGCGGCGGCGTCGCGCCCGTCAGGGTTTCCGCCCG
>Ga0335078_10017221_pt1 | contig 10732 bp, 9 predicted proteins | sample Lox_Sample_32_FD_206711 | JGI IMG/M metagenome (GOLD analysis project Ga0335078, IMG submission 206711) | Soil microbial communities from Loxahatchee National Wildlife Refuge, Florida, United States - Lox_Sample_3.2 | ecosystem: Environmental > Terrestrial > Soil > Wetlands | place: USA: Florida... | reverse complement strand
CTGCATCAGGTCCACGTGGTCGGTCTCCAGGCGCTGCAGGGATTCATCGATCTGACGCGCCGCCGATTTTTTCGTGCGCCCGTCGAACTTGGTCATCAGGAAGACGTGATCGCGGTAACCATCCCGCAACGCCGCGCCCATGCGCCGCTCGCTTTCGCCCCCGTTATAGTCCCAGCAATTGTCCAGGAAGTTGATGCCACGGTCCACCGCGCTTCGGATGATGCGGACCGCTTCGGCTGAATCCCTGGCCAAGCCCAAGTGGTAGCCACCCAGACCAATCGCGGAGACCCGTTCGCCCGTCCTGCCCAGCTTGCGATAAATCATAAGCGTAGTGCCGACGAGGCGTGCTACCGCCCTGGTCCCCGCCCGTCGAATCCGCCACCCCGTTATTAGACCACTCCAGGCGAATTCAGTTACGCCCGTTACTTGCGTGACAAATGCGAAGTCCTAGCGTAGATTGAACTTCTTCATTTTGTAACGTAGCGTGTCCCGGGTTATTCCCAGGATGATGGCCGCGCGCGTTTGATTGCCTCCCGCCTTGTGCAGAGCTTTCATCACCAGATTCTTCTCCGTTTCAGCCAGGCTGGCTTGGAAGTGCGCCTCGGGTTCTTCCTGCTGCTGTGCGCCCAGGCGGTACGCTCCGCTCCGGTTGGAAGTGAGATGCAGGCTGGCACTCTCGATACGTTCGGATTCCTCCAGCACCATGGCCCGTTCCACCACGTTACGCAGCTCGCGCACGTTGCCCGGCCAGGCGTGTGACATCAGCGCCGCGGCCGCAGTGTGCGAGATTCCCCGAATATCGCGCTTAAATTTATCGTTGTACAGGCTGATGAAATGCTCGGTAAGAGGCAGGATGTCTTCCTTACGGTCGCGCAAAGCCGGCAGCGACACTTGGATGACGTTGAGCCGGTAGTACAGATCCAACCGGAACCGGCCTTCCTGGATGGCGTCGGTCAGCGTGCGGTTGGTCGCCGCCACCACGCGCAGATCCACTTGAATGTCACGCACGCCGCCCAGCCGCCGGAAATTCTGCTCTTCCAGAACGCGCAACAACTTGGCTTGTACGGTAAGCGGCATCTCGCCAATTTCGTCCAGGAAAATCGTGCCCGTCGAAGCCATCTCCAGAATCCCGGGCTTGGGCGCGCGGGCGTCGGTGAAGGCTCCCTTCTCATAGCCGAAGAGCTCGCTTTCAAGCAGGCTTTCAGGAATAGCGGCGCAGTTGAGCGGCACAAACGGCCCTTCGTGGCGGCGTCCATGGAAATGTAAGAACTGCGCCAGCACGTCTTTGCCGGTTCCGCTTTCGCCTTCGAGCAGTATGGCGGACACTTCACTTTGGGCCACGCGGTGCGCGAGGGTGAGTACGTGTTGCATGGCGGGCGAGGCCGCGATCACCTTGAAACTGCCCATGTCGGCTCCGTCCATGCGCTGCGTTCCTTCCGCGCCCCGGTATTTTGGCGCTCCCGGGCCGGCCGGCCAAAAAACCAGGACCGCGCCCACCACCGCACGCTGGTGATCGCGAAGGGGAGCGATGCTGCCCTGGATGGCCCGCTTCTCACCTCGACGCGAGACCAGCATCGCGTCGGCCGGCAGTTCGTGCAGCGAACCGATGGAAAATACCCGCTCCCAGGGTTTCCGGATTCGATCGCCGCTGGAACCAGCCACAGCTTGAAAGATCTCGTCGATACTCCGCCCCAGCGCTTCGCGTGCGGACCAGCCGGTCCAGGCTTCGGCCGCTGGATTGAAGAGGGTGATCCTTTCGCGGCGGTCGATGGAGATGACGGCGGACATCACGCCCTCCGAAATGGCACGCAAGGTGGAATCCAGCAGCTCCTGTTTCCGCCGGGTCTTCAATTCCTCACGATGCCGGTGGAGCGCAATTTCGATGCTCGCCCGCAGCGCCGCCGCTTGGAACGGCTTGGTGATATAGCCCAGCGGTCCGGCGTCGGTGGCACGAGCCACGGTTGCGGCATCGGCGTGCGCTGTCAGGTAAATGACGGGGATGTTAAATCGTTCCCGCAAGATCATGGCCGCCGCCGTGCCGTCCATGGGTCCTTGAATGCGGATGTTCATCAAAACGATGTCGGGCGGGTTTTCCGCCGCCCGCGCGATGGCATCGGCGGCGCTCGGCACCGCGCCAGTCACGCCATATCCAAGGTCCGTCAAAGTGTCGCTAAGATCTTCCGCCGTGACACGCTCATCCTCAACTATCAGAATGCGTGCAGACATGGTTGTATTGCAGGCCGCTCCTTTCAGGACGTTGCTCAGCCACGATTAACACGTGATCGTTCCGTGCTTCCGCGTTCTCCGCCGGGGAGATGTCGCGCGGCCGGCGCTCCTTACGGATTCCACTCGTCCGGCGCTTCGCTAGCTGGGAGGATTCTTCGATCTCGACCCTGGGATCGAAGGGCTCTGTGACGCGGCTCAGCGGCCGCCATAGTTGAAGGCTTCTCGCTTCAGACTACCCTACAGTGTAGATCATTTTGAACGGCTTTCAATCCACAAAAGTGTCAGGTCAGCTCAAAAGATTTAGGGTGGCGCGGTGAACTTGCGCGTGTCAGGCGAGAAAGGCATTGCGGAAGTGGTAATAGTAGTAGATCGCTCCTCGAAGTTTAGAAAGCCGGTCGCTGGCGGGGTTGGGCTGGCTGAAATGTAGCTAACGGGGTTGGCCGGCGAAGCGATGCGGGACGTGAGGGAGCGAGATTGGATCCCATGAAATCAGCCCTGAGCCACAACGAGATAGAAATCCTGGATCGGCAAGTCGCCACGCTGAGTTATCAACTCTCGGAAATCGCCGGCTTGCTGGAATCGCGTCTGGGAGAAACCAACGAACTGGCCACCTCCGCTCGCAACGCGCAGCGGGAGTTCGCCCTTTTCGCGCAGCGTGTCCGCCGCAGAGTGTCTTTGACGGAGACCGCCCGGCCGGAATCCGAATCCCAAACCGCGTGACCGGCTCTGCGGGGCGGGCTGGCCGTGCAAGACTGAAGCGATGGACTTAAGCTTGGATGCCGAAGAGGTGCGTGCGGTAGGCTCGCTGCTGGAAAAAGAGATCACCACTCCGGAATACTATCCGCTTTCCCTGAACGCGCTGCTCAACGCGTGCAATCAAAAATCCAATCGCGATCCGGTGGTGCACTTCGATGAAGAGACCATCGAACGCGTTCTGTATACCCTGCGCGACAAGGGATTGCTGTTGAACATTACCGGGGCCGGCAGCCGCGTCCCCAAGTACGGACACCGCCTGGCGGAAAAACTGAACCTGGGCCGCCGCGAGCTGGCCATTCTTTGCGAGCTGATGCTGCGCGGTCCCCAGACGCTGGGCGAGCTGCGCACCCGAACCGAGCGCATGCATCAGTTTGATGATCTCGCGGAAATAGAATCGGTGCTTGATCGCATGCCGGAGCTGGTGACCAAGCTCGCGCGCCGTCCAGGCGAAAAAGAAGCGCGTTATGCGCACCTGCTGTCAGGGCCGGTAGCAGCCGTTGCAACTGACGATGGTGCCGCCGAACCGGTGGCACACTCGCGGGCCGACCGGCTGGCCGCGTTGGAAGCCGAAGTGGCGCAATTGCGCCTGCAGCTCGAGGATCTCCAACAGCAGTTCGCCGGATTCCGCAAGCAGTTCGAATGAGGCTGGCGCACGGACCTCGCGCGCGCCACCCCCACGGATTCCTCAGGCGGTGCGTTGATCGGGAAGTGCCACCGGACGGCCTCCCAGGCGGCGGATGGGCACCACCTTCTCCGCCAGGCAACTGGCCACGTTCTTCGACGGACCGTGGAAATAATCGTCCACGGGAAAAAGCGAATAGGGTTCCAATTCGCGGAAAACACGGCCCAGCTTCTGTTCGATGCGATAGACGGCATGGAAGAAATTCCCACGATCCATCTGGAGCCTGGCGCAGCACAGCTTCCAGTCTGCTCCGAGCAAAAAATGATACTTGAAAATGCAATGCTCCGGCTCCGTCAAACTCCGTTTGCTCACCAGGCAAAAGTCGGCTGCAAATTCTTCATCCTTGCGACCCCAGGAACCCCTGCGGTCCTTGCCAGGCAACGGATCCAGCGTCACGCGGCTCATGTACTTCTCACGGCTCACAGACTCACGGAAGCGATCAAAACATGCCCGGAAAATAGCTCGTAACACGCAATTGCAAGGATGCGTCGCCCCGTGGCGGCCGATTCGCAATCCTAAGCCCAGGCAAATGTTGCAGGCCGGCGCCGCGAGCGCCAGCGTTTCGGAACGGTTCCATTCCATTTCGTACTCTCCCTTAGTAACCCGGCATGGCAACCGAGTCGTATCCGACCGACGTGCTTTCCAGTCTCATTGCCCTCGCGAGTCACGTCAACGCAAAAGGGCACTGCCGCTAAGGAAGAATTCCTTCCCCAGCTAAGGAGAGAGTTCGCTAAGGCCAAAAGTGTCATTTGCTTAGGTAGGTTCACTTCTTGGCCGCACTTAATAGGTGTAATGTCTTCAGACTGCCGGTTTTTCTTATTCCTGCCGGAGCCTATTTCAAACTGAAATACCAGGAGAGGCCAACTTGACGTTCCAGGACGCTCGCCTCAAGCTGCTGGCTTACGTCCGGAACGAGATTCGCAATGGCGAGCTCACGGAGAGAGGATTCGCTCGTCTGATTGGTATTTCGCAGCCGCATGCCCATAATGTGCTCAAAGGCGTCCGAAATCTCTCACCCGAGGTGTTCGATCTGGTATTAAAGTACTTTCACTTGTCGCTGGTCGATTTGGCGCCGATGGAAGAGATCGAGGAGCAGTTGCAGCGCCGCCGCGCGCGAGAGCGAGTGGCCGAAGTCGGTTTCTTGGAAAGTCCGATTGGACCGGGCAACCCTTGGCCGTCTGGTGTGAACTGGCGGAAAACGTTCCCTGTTCCCTTTCCTTCCGGCTCCGCGCCCGCTGAACTGGTGATGGCGACACTGACCCCGGACCCGGCAATGAACCGGCTGGCGGCCTACGATATCGCGCTACTGGATACCTCCGAGCGGGGCCGGGCTGCCATCTCCCCCCAAGGTCTCTACATTATCGAACGCAAGGGCGAGGCCGTGCTGCGTTACATCCGCTCAGGCTCCGCGCATTACTACCTGATCAGCGACGCCGACATGGACCGGCCCGCTTCGTGGGAACCGCTCGCGCTGTCGACGGCGCAATTCCATGCCGCTGTGAAGGGGCGCGTCGTCTGGCTGGGCCGTGAACGGGACCGCGACGCGCTCACTCAGCGCGGCCGCTTCCTGGACGATCCAATCTCTTCATAAGCATCCAGCACCTGCTGCGCGGTTCGCTCCCAGCTGAATTTCCGCGCCTGTTCGAAACCGCGTTCCACCAGCCTGCCGCGGCGCTGCGGGTTGAGCAGCACTTCCCGCATTCCGCGCGCGATGTCGAAAACGTTTTCCGGATTTACAATTTCCGCCGCGTCTCCCACCACCTCCGGTAGCGAGCTGACGCTGGAGCAAACCACTGGCGTTCCGCAGGCCATGGCTTCCAGCGGCGGCAGCCCGAACCCCTCATAGAGCGACGGGAAAACGAACGCCGAGGCGGCCTGATAAAAGGCCCGCAGCGTATCGATGGGCACGAAGCCTAGAAACCGCACCGTGTCCTCCACCCGGCTATGGATGACAGCATGCCGGAGAGCCGGATAGCGCGAAATTTCGTCGCCGATGATGAGCAGACGCAAGTCCCGGTAGAGGGGGTCCCCCTGAACTTCACCCCGCAGCACCGCAAACGCTTCCACCAGCCGGGGGATGTTTTTCTGCGGATTGGTTCGTCCCACGTACAGCAGAAAAGGGTAGTGGATGCGGTAGCGTTCCAGCACGCGCTGGATCTCGGCGGGGTAGCCAAATTCCTCACCAGCGCTGGGAGCGTGAAAGGTCGGATCGGGCGCGTTGTACACCACGCGTATGCGGCTGGCTGGAATACCCAATACCGCTTCCACGTCGCGGCAGGTGGCCATGGAAACCGCCATTACACGATCGGCGCGCAACAAACCGCGCCGCAGGTAGAAGCGCCGAAGACGGTTGCGGTAACCAGGCTGGCTTGCAAAAAGCAGCGTGCTCATATCGTGGATGGTCACCAGGTAAGGCTTGGGCATCAGCAGCGGCACAGCGTTCAGCGGTATGTGGAAGAGATCGGCCTCCAGTTTTTGCAGGAACAATCCATAGCGAATCTGAGCCAGGCCGCTCGGAGTAGTCCCCTTTTTCTTGCCGCCCGGAAAGATCGCCGTTTGAAAGTTCGGTCCCAGATCGGAAAACTCGGGAACCATCCCTTCGGTGGTAATCAGCTGGTATTGGTTATGATCGTCTACCCGCGCCAGCGCGCGAACCAGGTTCCGGATGTAGGTTCCGATGCCAAAGTCCGCGACGCGGCGGGTGTCGAGTGCGATCCGTAGCGGCATCGGGGCGGGGAATGCTTAAGCCGTGGTGCGCGCCAGCTTCCAGGGATAAAGCGGGAAGCGGTCCGCCAGTTCCGTCACCCGACGCCGCACCGCCAGCAGGGTTTCTTGTGTGTGCACACCGGACTGCACGCCGTTCAAGGCCTCGGCAATGAGCGCCGCCACCTGCCGGATCTCGGGCACGCCGAAACCGCGTGTGGTAACAGCGGGAGTGCCCAGCCGGATGCCGCTGGGATTCAACGGCGGATTCACATCGAACGGAATCGCGTTTTTGTTGACCGTGATGTAAGCTTCATCCAGAGCCGTTTCGGCCTCTTTCCCGCGTACGCCCTTGGCGAACACGTCCACCAGCAGTAGATGCGTGTCCGTCCCTCCTGAAACGACACGAAAGGACTGTTGTTGCAGGCCCTCGGCCAGCGCCTGCGCGTTGGAGATCACCTGTTGCGAGTAAGCCCGGAATTCCGGCGTCATGGCCTCCAGGAAACAAACCGCCTTGGCTGCTATGACGTGCACCAGCGGGCCGCCTTGAATTCCGGGAAACAACGCCTTGTCGATGGCCGCGCCATACTGGGCTTTCGCTAGAATCATGCCGGAACGCGGGCCGCGCAGTGTTTTATGGGTGGTGGACGTGACGATGTCGGCGTATTCGCACGGGTTCGGATACAGTCCCGCGGCCACCAGGCCGGAGAAGTGCGCCATGTCGACAACCAGAAGGGCGCCCACCGCGTCGGCGATCTTGCGGAAGCGCGCGAAATCGATGATGCGCGGATAGGCGCTGCCTCCCGCGATCATCAGCTTGGGTTTGTGCTCGTCGGCCAGCCGGGCCAGCTCGGCATAGTCGATGCGCTCGTCCTCGCGTGACACCCCATAGGCCACCACATGATAGGTCTTGCCCGAAAAGTTCAACGGATGGCCGTGGGTGAGATGGCCGCCGTGGGCCAGATTCATGCCCAGGATCACGTCACCCGGCTGAATCACCGCCGAGTAGGCTGCCTGATTAGCTTGTGAACCCGAGTGCGGCTGCACATTGGCGTATTCGGCGCCGAAGAGTTTCTTCGCTCGTTCGCGCGCCAGGGTCTCGACGATGTCCGTGAATTCACATCCCCCGTAGTAGCGCTTGCCGGGATATCCCTCGGCGTATTTGTTGGTGAAAACGGATCCGGTCGCCTGCAGGACGGCTTCGGAGGTGAAGTTCTCGCTGGCGATCAGCTCCAGACGGCCGTGTTGACGCTCCACTTCATGTTGGATCGCGTCATAGATTTCCGGATCGACTTCGGAAAGCGGGCGCGACATGCGCTCGATATCATTCATAAGTTCTAGTGTAGTGTACCGGTCAAGAATCAATCGCGCCTGGCGGGAAAAACCCTATACACCCGCGAGCGTTCTTGGGAGTAAGCATATTTTCCGATACAGCCGTGGCTCGGTGTGCCGATGGAAACACGTCGGAGGTAACACCCATTCTTAATCCCGCTGCTCTTAATCTCGCTGCTCTTAATCCGGTTCGTCCCGTCCCTCCCATTCTTACTCCGGAAGGTCTCAGCCCCAGAGTTCTGTGCATCGCCGAGCTGCCGGGCGAGATGGTTGGGGAGATCCTGGTAGCGTCCACCGTAATCGCCACGAGCGCGGCGGAGGGTTTGGAGCTGCTGCGCGCTCAGGATTTTGATGTCGTGCTGGTAAAGCTTCCACCGGCCGGCTGTGCCGGGGCGCTTATGTTCAGTCCGGCGAATCTGCTCGAGGAGTTGCAGCGGGCGCAACCGGGCACGCCGGTGGTTTTTTGCGCCCCGGCCGCCACTGCCACGGAGGTGGTGCATCTGCTGCGGCTGGGCGCCTTCCATGTCTACGCGCAGGGCGATGCCACCAGTTTGATTTTCCTGGCGGCTCATTCCAAATGGGCTCAGGAAGCCAGATCCGCGCCGGCAGAATCCGAACCAGGGCCGTGGCGCAGTTTCCTCATTGGCGCCAGCCGCCCCATGCAGCAAATTGCGCAGCAGATCCGGCTGGTGGCGCCCCGCCGCTCCACGGTGTTGATTACCGGGGAAACGGGAACGGGTAAAGAGCTGGTAGCGCGCTCCATTCACGCGGCCAGTGGCCGCAACCGGTCGTCGCTCGTGGCAGTCAACTGCAGTGCGCTTCCCGAAGCTCTGCTCGAAGCCGAATTGTTCGGCCACGTCAAAGGCGCCTTTACCGGCGCGTTGGGACAGCGTATCGGGCGTTTTGAAGAAGCCCATCACGGCACCATCTTCCTGGATGAGATTGGCGACATGCCCTATCCTTTGCAGGCCAAGCTGCTGAGGGTGATCCAGGAGCGCGAGTTCCAGCGGCTGGGCAGTTCCGAGACGGTTCGGGTGGATGTGCGGGTGATCGCCGCCACCCATACCGACCTGGCGGAGTTGAGCAAGCAAGGCAGATTCCGGGAGGATTTGTACTACCGGCTCAATGTGGTGCCGCTCAGCCTGCCGCCGCTTCGGGAGCACGCCTCGGATGTTCCGGCGCTGGTGCAGCATTTCATCGAGAAGATTTGCCGGGACGAGAATCTGGCCGCCAAGCAAATCTCGCAGGAGACTCTGGGCCGTTTGGCCGGGCATGACTGGCCGGGCAATGTCCGTCAATTAGAAAACGCGGTGGAAAAAGCCATCGTGCTCAGTGGGGAGCGCGCCGTTCTTCTGCCGGGCGATTTTCCACTTCCGCCGCGACGTTTTCCGGTAGCCTATCCGGGGGGCGCACAATCCATGATTTCTGTTCCCGATCAAGGCCTGGATTTCGAGCGAACGGTCGGAAGCATCGAGTTGAATATTCTCGAACAGGCTCTGCGGAAAACACGCGGCAACAAGAAGCTCGCGGCGGAAATGCTGGGGCTGAAGCGAACCACCTTGACCGCGAAACTTAAGAGTTTGGCTGCCGGGACCGCCGGCTAGGCGCCACCTGGACAGGCTCATGCATGAGCGCCGCATGCACGATGAATCGTTTGGGCGCAGAGCCCACATAGTAGAAGGGATAGCACGTCACCAGCGTGAGGGTGTCACCGCCGGACGCCGCCAGCACGCTCACGTCTCGCGGCGTGACGATGCGAGTGGATTTCACCACGTAGCGGTAGGTTCCGGCCGTAGTCTGCAGCTCGATCATATCGTCGTCCCGGATATTGCGCAGCGGCCGGAAAAAAGTATCGCGATGCCCGGCCAGCCCCACGTTACCCACTTTTCCCGGTAACGCTGTCCCGGGGATATGCCCCACCGCCCGGCTCAAGGTGCCTTCATCGGCGCCTTCCCGCACCATGACCGCGAGCTTTAGACGGGGGATCTCCAGGCGTCCAATAACGGATCGCCGGGCCGGCGGCGCTTCCGGCAATGGCTGCTGGGTCTCGGGGACAGGCTTAGGAGCCTCAGCAGTCTCCGCCTTCTCACCACTGCGGTTGAACAACCAGTGGCCCTCGTCGCGGATGAACCCGCCGATATTCGGCGTCAATCCCCGCAGCGTCTGGTCGAAGGCCCAGTCTTCATAGGCTTGGTACAGCACGCTGCTGGTATTCATCCACACGAAAATATCGACAGCGAGCAGGCCGATGAGGAGGAAAGTCCACTCCAGGGCTCGCAGACCAACGCGGCCGGCGCGCGAGCGCTTTCGGCCTTCCTCGCTCCAAGTGAGGCGCGCTTTCATCGCGATTCGGCATCCTTGTCCGAAAATACGTAGCTGGTCCGTGTTCGCACAATTAACTTCGGATGGTCCGGGGACGACGCCACCACCTTGATATGGCGCACCATCTTTCCTGCGTCGGACGGGATATATCCGATGGTGTAACGGGTGCGAATGTCCTGGGCAATCTGGCGGCAAATGGGAACGATCTCGGACAAGGCCTGAGGATGATAGAACACACCGCCGCTCACGTGCGCCAGGCTTTTCAAGACGCCTTCGTTCTTCTCGGGATCGTCTTCGTCGTAGATACCGACGGTGTAAATGGTGGCGAGGGATGAGAGCACATCCTTCATTACTTCCTGCTGGGTGTGCTTGCTGTGATTGTCGCCGCCATCGCTGATCAACACGATGGTCTTCTTGGCTTGCCTTCCGAAGTCGAGCTGATGCAGCGCCATCTCGATGGCGTCATATAAGGCGGTGCGTCCCTCCGGATCGCCTTGCCACAGCGCCGCCCGCAATTGCTGCACGTTGTCGGAAAACAGGACTTCATCCGGCAGTCCGCGGCGGGGTTTCTCATTGAAATTAACGATGAACATTTCGTCCATCGGGTTGCTGGCCTGGATAAAGACCAGAGCCGCAGTGACCACTTGCGCCCGTTTCGGACGCATGCTGCCGCTTTCATCCACTACAATCCCCGCCGTGACGGGAATATCG
>Ga0335078_10017220_pt1 | contig 10732 bp, 10 predicted proteins | sample Lox_Sample_32_FD_206711 | JGI IMG/M metagenome (GOLD analysis project Ga0335078, IMG submission 206711) | Soil microbial communities from Loxahatchee National Wildlife Refuge, Florida, United States - Lox_Sample_3.2 | ecosystem: Environmental > Terrestrial > Soil > Wetlands | place: USA... | reverse complement strand
GGTTCCAGACCTGAGGCGTAATCTGCGGGAGAAGCACTGTGGATGTCAAGTAAAATCTGGGTGCAACCGCCAGATGGCGGGGTCGACGCTAAAATCGGCGGGCGAATAGCTGGCGAACGAAGGTGAGGGCCGCACAAATAGTTTGGGCCGCCATTCTGGCCGGTTGCGGCTTTCGCTCGACCGCTGAAAAGCCTGCCGGAGCAGGCGCTTCAGCTGGGTCAGGTAGATTTTTGTAGGACAAGTGAGAAAAATATGAAGGGCAGAGAAGAAGCCTGGTGTTTACTAACTGAGTTCACCCAGTCGGAAAGTTTGCGCAAACACGCGTTGGCGGTCGAGGCCTGCATGCGCGCGTATGCGCGGAAACTGGGCGGAAATCCGGAACTGTGGGGCGTGGTCGGCTTGCTCCACGATTTCGACTACGAGAAGTATCCCAGCCGCGAGGATCATCCCTACAAGGGCAATGAGATTCTGAAAGAACGGGGATGGTCCGACGAAGTATGCCGGGCGATTATGTCGCATGCCCAATATACGGGCGTGAAGCCCGACTCTGACATGGAAAAGGCGCTCTTCGCATGCGACGAACTGGCAGGATTCCTTACCGCATGCGCGCTGGTGAAACCCGGGAAATCGCTGGCCGAGGTCGAAGCCAAGTCGGTGCGAAAAAAAATGAAAGACAAAGCTTTTGCCCGCAGCGTGAATCGTGACGACATCGTCAATGGGGCCGCTGATTTGGGAGTGGACCTGGAAGAACACATCGCGTTCTGCATTGAGGCCATGAAAGGGATCGCGGAGCAGTTGGGGTTGGACGGAAGCGCGGCCAAAGCCTCGTGATGTAGGCGCGGGCGTCGTCCTCGCCCGTGCATTCAATAGGTGCAGGGAAGAAGATACTGCGGATAAGAGACAGTCACATCTTTTCGTTTCTTGCCATCTTGGTCGACAACATCCAGGCGCAGACGTTCTTTCTTGGCCCAGCGATCAGGGACTGACAATTGAAGGTCGTAGAAATGCGCTATTTGATCGTAACCCCGGTGCAGGATAGTGCTTAATTTGGGCCGATCGTCGAGGGCGGCCGCAGAGTCTTCGTCGACGACTGTTCCGCCACTCACCTGGGTCAATTCCGAAAGCAGATTTGTCCCCAATGCCTCCTCCGGAGTGGCAAACGGAGCCTTCGGTTGCAGGATGAACGCGAACAAACGTATCCCCCGAGCCAGCAGCTTGTTTTCAAGGTCGCCCCTGTGAATTTTGCTCGCGTTTTCTCCGCCATCTGAGATGATGTAGATCACGTCTCCCATCTCGGCTGGTTGCAGCAACTTGATTGAATAGTCGATCGAATCCAGGATTGCAGTGCGGCCTTTGCCGTTTTCCATTTTGGCAAGCCTCTCCACGATTTCGCTCGCCGGTTGGTCAAAGCCGATGGTGTCGATGATGTGATCGGAAAACAAGGTCAGCGCAACCCGCGCCGTCGCAGGTCCCGCCACGAGCAGATTTCCAGCGAGAACCCGGGCAAGTTGCCACGTATGCTCTGATTTGTTGATGCTGCCGCTGATGTCGATCAGCAACACGACTCTGTGACCGGCTCCGGCTTGGGCGGACTTGACCGCAAGCAGGCTGTCACCAGCCTTCACATGAAACGATTCGGGAGTTAGGCCCGGAACGATCTTTCCCTGTTGATCTCGCACGTTGACGACGATGGTTGGTGAGAGACAGCGATCAACACTTTGGGTCCATCCCGCCGCTGACACCACCTGGAGAGCGGCTAGCAGTAGAATGCCGTGTCGCATGGCCAACACTCTAGCGCCTTGGCGCGAACTTGATCACGCCCAAACCTTTGTCCACCGACCGGTCGAATACCGTGAGGTAGCCGTTCATCAGAGGAAGACCCAGAATGGACTGCCCGCCAAGTTGGCCACCATCACTGAATAGCGGCGCGGTGGCGTAGCCGCGCTCCGGCGCATTCACTTGCCAGTAGGCGTCCGGCTTGACGGTCAAGCGCACATCTCCGGCGTCACCCTCCAGCACGAAGGTCAAGTCTGGCCAGTCGGCAAGATGCAAGCTGCTCATCGGGAGATAGCCGCTTCGCATGGCATGGACGAATTCCCGGGCTGAACCCTTGGAAAATCGCTCGACCACTGCGGTGAATAGGTTTTTGTCCAGGGTGAGGCTGTTGGTGCCGCTATCCACGATGGCATTGGAAACGAGTTGACTCGCCTTCGTTGGCGGCGGAACACTGATGGGATCACTGGTGCCAACGATGACAGCCTTGAGGTTGGTATTGTAATACTCATCATGCACCACCCGGACGTTCTGGAACGTCGCCGAATACAAGTCGGTGCTCTCCTCACCGCCGCCCATTATCAAGAATCCCTGGTTGAGCGGGTCGGTGGCTGGATTTGCGGTGGCCGCGCTAACCATGGAGCGCTGCGTGTAAAAGGCGAACTTGTTGGCGACAATGCCGGCTTGTTCAAGCTGCGTGAAATAGGGTTCCAGATAGGTGATCTTTCCATCCTGGATTTCGTTGTACTTGTACTTGGGCGGCCAAACCACATCCGGCATTTCAAATGCATTGTTCAGTCGGGTATACGCAAGCCCCAAAATTCCGTCCGACTTTCCGAACATGTTTCGTGACTCAAGATAGGCCACGGCGGTGTTGACTTTCTTGAGTGCGACAGCCTGCGCACCGCTCCCTGCGGCAACGTCGGTGAGCACCACTGCCCCCACCCACGACCCGCTGCCGTATGTGACCTCCTGGGCGATGCGGGTTTTCTGCGCGTCTTTGTCGCTGTCAGGGTCGTAAGATTTGCCATCCAGCGCCAACGTGCTGCTGCCGGTGTCAAGGATTACGTTGGCAGCTTTTCCTTGCGTGCCTACGTTGATCACGCCGGTATAGTCGCCGCCCATGTAGATATTGGTGATGGGGATTCGCACTACTTTGCCTGCCATGATAGTCATCTCCTTCGTCTTGACGCCAAGCACACCACAGGCCCGCGACCTGACCGTTCAGCGTCAGGCGCCGTTCCCGGGCGATCAGGACCTTCTGCTTGCGAAGCGCAATTGTGTTCACATTCCGGCTACCACGCCCCAACACGCGAAGGCGCTATTGAGGGTGGTGCAATATTGGTAGACGCCGTAGATCGCGCCGGCCACGCCCTTCAGTTTGTCGATGATCTGGGTTGCGGACGTCCCGGCGGGGAAAGCCGGCACGCTAATCTGCGGTTCAGACGCATTCCTCACCGAAAGCCACTGTGGTTGTTTGCCGGCGGGCAACGTACCGATCCCGTAGAATACAAAAGCGTCGTCCGTGTCGTTCATGATCCCCTGTGCCTGTAATCCTTCCGAATCATTGTTGTCGTCGACTGTGAGATAGTCTGCCGACACAATGTCCATGGGCTCGGGACCAGGCACTGGGTTCACGCCCTTCCAATAAATTGCCGGCGCGTGGGTGTTCTTCTTTAGGAACGCGTATCCAGGTCTGCCCGCAATTTTGCTATAGCACTGCTCCAAGCCAGGTAAGGACAACTTGGTAAACTGCTGCGCGGCATACTGAATGTACTTGTCGTTGACCTTGGGGTTGTTCTTCAGCTCAGTGTTCTGCTGGGACATCTTGGTCAGATTGGGGAAAGCAGGGTAATGGTCCCGGAGGTGAAGGCGAGCCGAGTCAGTCACGATCACGTCTCCGCAATTCAGGTGATTGCCAATGGCGCCTGCGGTTCCCGTGCTGATAACCAGCTTCGGAGCCAATTCGCCGATTAGTTGACTGATCACGGAAATAACCGGCAGGTCGGGCCCGTTGGTCTTTGGATGAAGCTCAGTTTTGTAAAGCACTACCTTCTGAGCGCCTATGGTTAACGGCAGGAGGTAGCCGAATATCCCTTCTTTGAGGGCATTATCCTCGTTGATTCCCTCGATCTTACTCTTGAACTTGGCGAAATTGTGCGCGTAAGGGTACCAGGTTTTCCGTCTGGTCGGCGTCCATGCCGAGTCGTTGGTAAACACATCGAGCAACGCACTGGTTTCCAAGTCGGTGTAAAGAATAATCAACACATCCGTCTTCTCAGTAATCGGGGCTGTGATTGCTTTCCCCGGTTGGTAGCTTCCGAACGATGTGATTGCCGGAGCTAGACCGTCGGGCCATGAGAATTTCGGCAGTTTGATTACCACTGGCGATTCTTTCTGGGCAGCTTGTGCGAACGTGTCATGCAACTCCACGCCGGCGAAGGGGCCGCTCTTAAAGACCTGTCTTGGGGTATCTCCTTGAAATGCTCTTGCGGTTCCCACGGGGACCTCCTTCTTGATGAGGGGCGCATTTTACCCGAGTTTTGGGTGCTGTCAAGCAGGAGATTGAATCTTGTTCTAATTCTGGAAAATCCCGGATTCCGGAGTAACGAGGTGGCTTACCCCGCCCCAAACCGTTGTGCCGATTGGGAGGCTCGTTTATCGCAGCGTCTCTGCCACCTTCCCGCTGGCAATCAACTCTGCGATCCTCGCGAAATCCTGATACATCACCCGGTCTTTGTCCATCGGGGAGCACACCGAGCGAATGGCGGCGTGGGCCGCCTGTCCGCGCTTGCTGGGTTTGAGCGGTGCGAGAAAATCCAGCGCTTGGGCTGCAGCCATGGCCTCAATGGCAAGAACATTGTTGGTGTTGGCTACGATACGCTTCAGCTTTAGCGACGCAGTCATTCCCATGGAAACGTAGTCTTCTTTGTTTCCCGAGGTTGTGATCGAATCCACTGAGGCAGGATGCGCCAGAATCTTGTTTTCGCTGACCAGCGCTGCGGCCGTGACCTGCGGCATCATGAACCCCGAATTCAAACCCGCGCCCGGGGCCAGGAACGGAGGCAGGCCTTCATTCAGTGCCGGATTCACCAGCCGCTCCAGTCGCCGCTCGGAAATTCCGGACAGCGCGCTCAGCGCGATTCCGAGAAAATCCAGAGCGAAGGCCAAAGGCTCGCCGTGAAAGTTCCCCCCGGAGATTACGGCCCCCTGGCCATCGGCCTGTTTCACGTTCTTCACAAAAACCAGGGGATTGTCCACCGCCGAATTGACCTCGGTCTCCATCACTTCGCGGCAATGCTGAAGGGTATCGCGCACGGCGCCGTGGACTTGCGGCATGCAGCGCAGCGAGTAGGCGTCCTGCACGCGGACACAGTCGCGATGCGATTCGCGAATCTGACTGCCTTCGAGCATGCGCCGCAGATTCTCTGCTGTCCTCAACTGGCCGGGGTGCGGCCGCGCACGATGGATGCGCTCATCAAAGGCCGAGTCGGTACCCCGCAATGCGTCCAGGGTAAGGGAGCCAATCACGTCGGCCGAGTCCACCAGAGTCTCCGCCGCCAGAAGCGCCAAAATGCCCACTGCTAACATGCCCTGGGTGCCGTTAATCAGCGAGACCGCTTCCTTTGCCTCCAGCACCAACGGCCTAACTTGAGCGCGGCGCAGTGCTTCACCGGTCGGAACGCGGCCGCCCTTGTCATCCAGACATTCGCCTTCGCCGATTAGCGTCAGCGCCAGATGGGCCAGGGGAGCGAGGTCGCCGCTGGCGCCAACGCTGCCCTGGGATGGAACAAAAGGCGTCACCCGGCGATTCAACATCTCGCAAAGCCTGTCAATGGTTTCGGTGCGTACTCCGGAGTAGCCTTTGGAAAGAGAATTGGCCCGCAGCAGCATCATGGCGCGAACTTCGGCCGGAGACAACGGTTCTCCGACACCAACGGAGTGGGAGCGAACCAGGTTGACCTGCATTTCGCGAATCTGCTCGCCGGCGATGCGTACATCGCTCAGCTTCCCCACGCCGGTTGTGATGGCATAGGACACCTGGTTGTGAGCGATGAGGGTATCGACCACCAAGCGCGCCCGTTGCACCGCTCCACGCGCATCGGGATCAAGCAGTACCGGACAATGCTCCAGCGCGACTTCGCGTACCGCTTCCAGCGTCAAATCGTTACCGTTGATGTGCAGAGCTTTCAAGTCAGTCACTTTCCCCTTGCCGCCCGCAGTGCCTTTATGTATTTCTCCGGGAACGCAGTGATTTTCTTTTCGGAATCGACGGCGATGTGCATGGTCTCGCCCGTGGCCAGCAGTCTTCCGTCGCTGGCACGACGCAGCTCGTAGCCAAAGCGCACCACAGACTCGCGAACATTCTTCAAATGGGTGCGCACGATCACCTCTTCATCGTAAACCGCTGGAACCCGGTAGCGGCAGCGGGCGTCCACTACCGGCATGTGGCAGTTGTCGTTCTGCTCCATGTCCTTATAAGAAAACCCTAACTGCCGCAGCAGCTCCACGCGTCCCACTTCAAACCAGATGAAATGGTTGGAATGGTAAGCCACACCCATTTGGTCGGTCTCGGCGTAGCGGACCCGTAGCCGAACTTCATTTACCACCGGATTGGAGTACTGCTCGCCGGAGCTCACTTGTTGCTCCAGTGGGGCTTACGTTTTTCCAGAAACGATGCGATGCCTTCCCGGAAATCATGGGTCGAGCGGATTCCGGCGTTCTCGCGAATGGCGGCCTGAATCTGCTTGTCGAGTTCCTGACGGGCATGATCGCTCAACAAACGCTTGGTGCTGGCCAACGACGCCGGACTGTTCTCCATCAGTTGTGCTGCCAGTTCGCGAGCGCGAGGCATCAGCTTTTCAGGGGCCACCACTTCATTGATCAATCCCATGCGATGGGCCTCGTCCGCGCCAATGATTCTGCCCGTCAGGAGCAAATCGCGCGCATGTTTCTCTCCGATTTGTCGCAAGAGAAAGGTTGAGACAATAGCCGGCACAAATCCAATCCGCACTTCGGTGTAGCCAAACTTTGCTTCGGACAGAGCCAAGGTAAAGTCGCAGAGCGTGGCGAGTCCGCATCCGCCGGCGATTGCTGCTCCGTTAACGGCGGCAATGGTCGGTTTCGGGAAATCGTAGAGTGAACGAAAGAGCCGTGCCATAATCTCAGAATCGTGCAGACTCTGTTGCGGGGGGCGTCCGCTCAGCGCCTTCAGATTTTCCAAGTCCATACCGGAGCAAAAGGCTTTGCCGGCGCCGGTGAGAATCAATACTCGCGCCGAAGACCCGGCGATCTCATCCAGCGCTGCCAGCAGGTCTTCTATCAACTCGTAACTGATGGCATTACGCTTATCCGGCCGGTTCAGCGTGACTGTTGCGACGCTCGAGTCAATGGCAAGTTGGACGGTGGTGTATGTCATACCGAAGGCGTCACAGATGAGAACGGATCATATTACCAATGATTCGCGTGATTCGGTGTCTAGAGCGCTGTGTATCTGGTTCCGATCTCTGCTGTGGCCCGCAGCAGCACGGCGAGCGGCTTCAACGGAGGCAGAACCGCCCCGTGCTGGGTCAGGGCCTCAACTACCTTTTCAGTCGGAATATTACCCACCAGGGTGTCCTGGGCGAACGGACATCCTCCCAACCCGCCCAGGGCGGAGTCGAAGCGCCGGCAGCCGGCGTCATAGGCCGCGACAATTTTCTCTGCGGCCTGATCGGGGCGGCTATGCAGGTGTACGCCGATTTCGAGATAGTCAAACTTTGCTATCACGGTAGACACGAGTTCCTTGATCTGAAAGGGTCCCGCGGCTCCAACTGTGTCCGCCAGCGAGATCGTGCGGATTCCAAGGGATTCGAGGATGTCTACCGCGTTCAGCACTTCGCTTACGCTCCACTCATCGCCGTAGGGATTACCGAATGCCATCGAAATGTAGACTACGATGCCCAGACCAGCGTCCTCACTTTTGCTCTGGACCTTCTCCAACTCGTCGATGGCCTCTTCGAGAGTTTGGTGCTGGTTGTTGCGTAGAAAAGTCGGCGATACGGAATAGGGAAATCCCAGGGTGCTGACCGCATTCGTGTGAATAGCCCGTTGCGCGCCTTTTTCATTCACCACGATGCCGATGATCTCCGCGTCGTCCGGCGGGTCAAGTTCTTTCAATACCTCCTCCGAGTCAGCCATCTGCGGCACCGCTTTGGGAGAGACGAAAGATACCGCATCAATATGCTTGAATCCCGCGCTGATCAAGGCTTTCAGATAGTCAACTTTCAAGTGTGCAGGAATCTGCCCCTGCAATCCCTGCCAGGCATCGCGCGGACATTCGATGAGTTTGACTGGCTCAGGCATTAGCTGGGCCACGGATTTTCACGGGTCAAACGGATCAATCTAAATCCGTGACAATCCGTGCAGATCCGTGGCTAGGTTTGCAAGACTCCCACCTTGAACTCCGGCACGTCTGGATTCAGCGATGCGGCTTCGAGCGCCTGCGTGATTGCTTCGCGAGTCTCGCCGGGATCGATGATCTTGTCGATCCACAGCCGGGCGGCGGCGTAGCGTGGATCAGTCTGCGCATCGTAGGAACGCTTCACGGATTCGTACAGTTGCCGCTTTTCTTCATCGCTCAGCTTTTCACCATCCCGCTCCAGTTGCCGAATCTTGATTTCAACCAAGGTTCCTGCCGCGGCATCGCCGCTCATTACCGCATAGCGGGCGGTTGGCCAGGCGAAGACAAAGCGCGGATCATAAGCCTTGCCGCACATGGCATAGTGTCCGGCGCCGAAAGAACCGCCGACGATCACCGTAATCTTGGGCACCACAGAGTTCGAGACCGCATTCACCATTTTGGCGCCCGCCTTGATGATCCCCGTCCACTCCGCATCCCGGCCCACCATGAATCCGTTGACGTCATGAAAGAAAACCAGCGGAATGAGATTTTGATTGCAATCCATGATGAAACGCGCGGCCTTTTCGGCCGATTCCGTGTAAATCACACCACCAAATTCAATTCGCTTATGGCCTTCGTGGTCGGTCGCGTGCGCATGCAGTTTCTGGTTCGCGACAATCCCGATGGCGAAGCCCCCGATGCGGGCATAGCCACAGATCACGGTTTTGCCATATTCAGCTTTGTACTCGTCAAAACGGCTGCCATCGACGATGCGGGCGATGACTTCTTTCATATCGTATGGGCGCGCGGGGGAGGAATCGTAGATGCCATAAATCTCCTCCGCAGCCAGCGCCGGATCCTGTGGTTTCTTGCGGTCCCAGGGAGATTGCCGCCGGTACCCCCATTTTTCGATGATGGAGCGAATGCGCGTAATACAGGCTTCGTCACTCGGCTCGCGAAAGTCAACCGTGCCGCTGATCGCGGAATGCATCGCTGCTCCACCCAGGTCCTCGGCCGAGACTTTCTGTCCAATTGCCGCCTGCACCAGCGCCGGGCCGGCGAGAAAAAGCCCGCTGCCTTCCGTCATGAGCACGTGATCGCACATTACGGGAAGGTATCCGCCGCCGGCCACGCACATGCCCATAATGGCGGCAATCTGGGGAATGCCCATGGCCGACATCACAGCGTTGTTGCGGAAGACGCGGCCAAAGTCGTCGGTATCGGGAAACACATCTTCCTGCAAGGGAAGGAATACCCCGGCAGAGTCGACCAGATAGACCGTCGGAATACGGTTCTCAATGGCCATGTTCTGCGCCCGGATGACTTTCTTCGAAGTCATGGGAAAGAAAGCCCCGGCTTTCACCGTGGCATCGTTCGCGATGATCATCACCAGCCGAGTGTGAATGCGTCCCAACCCCGTGATCACACCCGCGGCTGGCGCCCCACCCCATTCCTCGTACATGCCATAGGCCGCGAAGGATCCCAGCTCGAAAAACGTCCCGGCATCCACCAGGAGGTTGACACGTTCGCGCGCCGTCAGGCGACCTTTCCCGTGCTGGCTTTCAATGGCTTTTGGTCCGCCGCCTTCGCGAATCTTCTCTTCTTCATTACGAATCTGCGAAACCATATCGGCCAAGAAGCGCATGTTGGCTTCGAAGCGTGGCGAGGTAGGATCAACGTGGGTTTCGAGGACGGGGGAACTCTGAACCGCGCTGGTATCTGTACGATCCGCCATGAAGGGAAAGCCTGGAGTTACTTACGGTATAACAGCGGAGCGTGAGTGCGCAAACCCCAGCTTTGCAACGCCACAATCCTCTACGTCGGCGGCTCCGCGCACCGCCGTTTCGAGTCGAAACCCCGCCTCCGCCAGCGGATCTTCGGCCACACCATCCACCAGACCGAATTCCAAAGCTTTTCGCGCGTGGAGCTTCTCGGCGGACACAAACATCGACAACGCCTGTGTTTTGCCAATCAGTCTCGGCAGTCTCTGCGTCCCGCCCCACCCGGTGATCAGGCCGAGCGCCGCGCCGCGATGGCCAAAAACGGCATTGGGGGCTGCAATTCGTCGATGACAGGCCAGTGCCAGATCCAGCCCTCCACCCAAGCAGTAGCCTGAAATTGCTGCGTAGACGGGAGCCGGAAAGTTACAGATTGCGAACATCAGTTGCTGGCCGATGCTCGAAAAAGCGTATGCCGCGGGACCGTCTAGATCACGAATTTCCTGAAGATCCGCCCCAGCGGAAAAGCACTTATCATTTCCCGTGACGATCAGAGGTTCTGGTGCTCTTGTCCACTCCTGAAAGATCTCCATCAACGCCTTTACGCGAGCCTGGGTCAGGCGATTGGTGCCGTCCTGGCCCAGCAGCCGCAAAACGCGCACACCGCCGACTTTTCGGGAGCAAGAAAAGAGATCAGACACCTGTTAACCGGTCGTGGCCACGCCGCGCGGCTTGACGTTGGCCCGGATGAATTCAACGATCGCATCCATTGCAGTTCCCGGTTGAAAGATCGCCGCAACGCCCATTTTCTTGAGGTTGGCAAGGTCCTGGTCGGGGATGATCCCGCCGACGACCACGA
>Ga0335078_10017219_pt1 | contig 10733 bp, 4 predicted proteins | sample Lox_Sample_32_FD_206711 | JGI IMG/M metagenome (GOLD analysis project Ga0335078, IMG submission 206711) | Soil microbial communities from Loxahatchee National Wildlife Refuge, Florida, United States - Lox_Sample_3.2 | ecosystem: Environmental > Terrestrial > Soil > Wetlands | place: USA: Florida... | reverse complement strand
TTGCGTACAGTGTCGCGAACAGGTAATAGCCCAGTATGAAAAAGACTACGAAGTATACATACAACGAGGGAGGAACATGCGGAAGGTGCACGCCGGAGCCAAAAGCCGCGGCGCCGCCCATTGTTATCGCCGCGGCGCTGGCGGCCCAAATTAGGACCTGAGTTAATGCTACCAGACCCACTCCGATTAATTTCCCCAACATCATCTGGAATGGCTTGACCGATGAAACGATTACTTCCACAACGCGGCTTTGCTTCTCTTCGATAACGCTGCGCATCGTCATGATGCCGTAAAGCAGCAGCGTGATGTAAATGGCAAAGCACAGGACAATCGCGACCAGCGCGTTCTGACCGCTGTCTTCTGTAGCGCCCTCGGCGCTAATCCGGATCTTCTTCATTTCGACAGGCAAGGTGTATTGATCGATTTTGGCTGAATCGAAGCCGGCTTTCGCCAGACGCCGTTCGATCACGGCCGCGCTTATTGATCGGGCGATCTCTTCGATGGACGGATCGCTCACGTTGTTCGAATCGTATTCCGCCTGTCCGCCGCTCAGAATCTCAGGCCTTAGCAATACCAGCGCCGAATCGGATTCCTTCTGAAGTTGAGCCCGGTAGCTGTCCCTGACGGCATCAATGTCCTTGCCGGCGGTAACGGCGACCTCCTGGGTCGTCACCTGGAAGCCGGATTTCGACTCTTGGAGCCGTCTTTGAATAGCCGGATAAAGCTGCGGATCACCGCTCTGATCCAGGATTGTGACATGCCGCGCTCCGCCACCATGCGACCCTAAATAGGCCGGAACCAGCAGGAGAGCCAGCATTATTACCGGTGTAATTATGGTTGAAATCAGAAACGCGCGAGTCCTAACTCGCTGCAGATACTCTCGCTGAACTATTGCCAGGATCTTTTCCATTTTTCCCCGTCACGCTTTCGATGAAAATCTCATTGAGGGATGGCTCGACCAATTCGAACTTATTTATCTTTGCGCCCTCGCCCAGTGCTTGCCTGAGAATATCCTGCGAGTCGGCGCCGTCGTTCAGGACCAATTCGATGTAATTAGGGAATCGGTCTACTTTTTTCACGAGATTGCTGTTGATAAATGAGTCGGGCCCTTCGTAGTCCAATCTGACCGTATTCTTACCGAAACGACGCTTCACCTCTTTTAGATGGCCCGACAGAACCTTGGTCGAATGGTTAATCAAACATATGTCGTCGCAAAGTTGCTCGACCTGCTCCATCTGGTGAGTCGAAAAAATAATCGCCTTTCCCTGGGCCTTCAAATCCAGCATCACCGCCTTCAAAACGCTCACGCTCACCGGGTCCAGGCCTGAAAACGGCTCGTCCAGGATCAGCAATTCGGGATCGTGAAGTATGGTAGATATGAACTGCACTTTTTGCTGCATTCCCTTTGAAAGGTCCGACGATTTCTTTTCCTTCCAATCGGAAAGCTCAAACCGGGCAAGCCATTGGTCGATTCTTCGCGCCGCCTCAGCACCACCCAGGCCCTTGAGCTTGGCAAAAAACAGCAACTGCTCGCCTACCTTCATCTTCTTATAAAGGCCTCGCTCTTCAGGCATGTAACCAATTCTCTGCTGCAAATCCGGCGTGACGTGCTCGCCTAACAGTCTAATTTCGCCCTCATCCGGCGCGGTAATGCCGACTATCATTCGAATAGTCGTGGTCTTTCCAGCTCCATTCGGCCCAAGCAGACCGAAGAGAGACCCGGGTTCGACTTTAAAAGACATCGAATTTACCGCAATGAATTGGTCAAACCTTTTCGTGACCTGGTCAACTTCGACAACGCTCATTCAGGCTCCTCCACAGAGCAAAAAAGTTAATTCGAAGTGTTCTTGACGATTCAAGCTTCAAAAACCTGACAGCCTGACGCGACGCAATCATAGTGCATTTCGGAAAAGACTACTATCTACACAGGATGCGTGTTGTGCGTGCCCAATTTATACGATGAATCCCGTTCGGTAGTTCCAATCGATCACCGGTTTCTCAAGGACGCCTACTCCTCGACGCTCTCAAGAATGAAGCACGGATTTTCGCGGATTCCGCGAGATGTTCATAGGTCTGAATGCCAACCCGAAAGCACTTAAAGACGCGAATAACGTGAAAGGACCTACGTCTCCATCCGCGTCCGCGCTTTCCGGGTCCTTGCGGTCCTTGCCGGAATCTGTTGGCAGTCTTAAAGTTCTTTATCCAAAATCGGGTCGCGCCAGGAGTCATGGACCAAAACTTGGGCTCGATCACCAAGGAATTCACTTCTGAAGGGGATATTGATGAAACCATTGCTGGCTATGTCCATCGTGATCGTGCTTTTTGCCTGCCAGGCGATTTCTGTACAAGCAGGCGGCGCCGGTGCTAGCGTGAACATTATGAGCCCAGAACAATTGCACAAACTCGCCGGTGAATACTACAAATGGAGAAACGAGAACTATCCGGTAGGCAGCAGTGACCAGGGCCTTCACACCTGGGATAACCGGTTGACGGACTATTCGGCCGCGGCGCTGGCTGCGCGGCGCCGACATGTTGAGGAAATATTGACGTCAATCCGGGCTATGTCGACCGAGCACTGGTCCAAGGACGATCGAATTGATTGGCTGCTGTTCCGGGCGCAGCTTGAAGGTGACGAGTTTGGCACACGCGTATTGCGATTTACCCAGACCAATCCCCAGGTCTATGTGGACGAATGCGCCAACGCAATATTTTCGCTACTTAAGAAGGACTATGATACCCCGGCAAATCGGATCAAGTCCGCAACCGCGCGTCTGAACCAGATGCCGCAGATGCTCGAGGACGGAAAGCATAACCTGACAGAGCCCGTCCGGCTTTATAGCCGCCTGGCTATTGAAGCCGCGCGGTCAATAGACACCCTGTTTACCGGCAGCTTGATGACGCTGGCCGAGGGGCTTCCCCAGGATGAAACCAATGCACTGGTCGTGGCCCGCGACAAGGCGCTCGTGGCGATACATGGGTTCGCTGATTGGCTAGAGCAGCGCCTGCCCAATATGGCCGAATTCAAGCCCATGGGCGAGGAAAACTATAATTATATGCTGCGGCACATCTATCTGTTGCCGCTGGACGCGGAACAGGTCGCGATGCTTGGTGAGGCCGAACTTGCTCGGTACCGGGCTCTGGAATCGATGCTTCCCGATCCGGCTATGGCGAATCCCGATCCCGCTCGCAGCAAGAGCATTCCAAAAGATCAGGAAGAGTTCCTAAAGGCCTATGAAAGTCGCGAGGCCGAAACGATCCGATTTCTTACCGAGCACGGGCTGATAAGCTTTCCCTCTTACCTTGGACCATTCCATATTCGCCAGCTTCCCGAAGCGTTCAAACCAACCAGTCCGGGCGGATTCATGAACCCGCCCGGAGTATACGACAAGGACAATAGCGGTTTTTATTTTATTCCCACCTACAATCCAAAGAGCCAGAATTTCTATATACGGGCCGCTATCGAAGATCCCAGGCCGATTCTCGGCCACGAAGGGATACCCGGCCATTTCCTTCAGATCTCAATCGCAAATCATTTGCCTGACGAGATCCGGCGGCAGCACGGCGACGGAGTCTTCGTTGAAGGCTGGGCCTTGTACACCGAAGAAATGTTGATGAGAACAGGGTTCTATCCCGACGGCTCCGCGGCTCAGGGGCAGGTGCTGAGGCTGTCGCGTTACAGAGCTGCTCGTATCGGGGTCGATGTAAATCTCCACACCGGCCGGTGGACATTTGAGCAGGCTGTCAAATATTTCATGGAGGCCGGCGGGCTGGATCGCGAAGCCGCCGAAGGCGAAGCAGCCGGAGCCGCCGCCAGTCCGACTCAAAAGATCACCTATATGGTTGGCAAATGGCAGATCATGCGATTGCTGGGAAAATACCACGATAAGAAAGGACCGGATTTCAGGTTAGGACAATTCCATGACGATTTGATCAGCTTTGGCAGCTTGCCGCTGTCGGTCGTCGAATGGCTTTTGCTCGACGACCAGGAGGCGCTGGATCGAGCACTTCGCCCTTAAAGCGCTGGTTCCGTAGTCGTGGAAGTCCCATGCGGCTGATATCCTGCGGGAACAGCTTGTGGAGGACCTTGACACAGAGAGCGCTAAGGTCGCGGAGGGCTACAGAGAAGCCGGGGCCAACCAAATGATCGCTAAGTTGAGCAGAAAAATATTGCGAAGAAAACAAAAAGTTGAATGTCTGCTAGGCAGAGAAGACGCGTGTTCATGAGGACACGCAGAGAACTCAGAGGCTCAGACGGCGTTAGACCTCCTGTGACGCTTTGACCGTTGCCTTGCGTTCCAGCTTGCTCCATCCAACCGAGATTCCCCGCAGGCTCGCGAGAGTCGATTTGATCGCGACGTAATACATTAGCTGGCGATAGAAGAACCGTTGCCAGAACAGCCATACTAGGAGCCTTCGATTCTCTTTTGGCTCCAGGACAAAGGCGAGAGCCGCGGCGACAAACTCGACGGCCATAAACATCGCGTAATAGAATAGAACTCGCCACATCGTGTCAGCGGAGAATTCGGTTGGATGCTGCCAGCGGTTGAACGCCGTTACGCCGAGCGTCCCGATCATCAACAGGTCCATGATCGGCGAGATTAACGGAAAGAACACCTGGAAGATGAATATGTTTGGCAGGGCGATCATTCCGAGTGACCCAGAACTCGGCCGGAACAGCACATCCGAATGCTTCCACGCCGCCTGTAATGTCCCGTACATCCACCGGAATCGCTGTCTGATGAATGACTTCACGGTGTCCGGCGCCTCGGTCAATCCGATAGCTTCATCCTCATATGTTATGGAATAGCCTAGCCTTCGGATTTCCATCGTGAGGTCGGCATCCTCTGCCAACGTCAGTGGCGTAAATCCGCCCGCTTGTACTATCAGTTCACGCCGCCATGCTCCAACGGCCCCTGGAACAACAGTGATGCAATTGAGCACCTCAAATGCACGGCGGTCCAGATTCTGGCTGGTTATATACTCCAGAGCCTGCCATCTGGTAAGCAGATTGATCCGATTGCCGACCTTGGCGTTTCCGGCCACGGCGCCAATTTTAGGGTCGGCGAAATGACGGACCAGTTTGCTTATGGTGTCCCTGGCAAAGATCGTATCAGCGTCCAGAGCGATCAGTATTTCAGCATCTGTTCTGGCGACGCCGAAGTTCAGAGCCGTCGGTTTACCGCCGTTGGGTTTGGTGAACACACGCACCCTCGGTTCGTCGGCAAACGCATCGCGCACTTTTGCATAAGTGTCGTCGCTTGATCCGTCGTCAACCACGACTATTTCAAAATTTGGTGGATGGTCTGAGGCCAGCAGCGAAGTAATGGTCTGCAAAATAACCTTGCCTTCATTATAAGCGGGAATCACCACAGCGACTGTCGGAGCATAGTTAGGATCGTATTTCGCGTGCCGCTCTTTCCATTGTTCGATGATCGCGAGGGTGCCGATGAACAGCAGTCTTCCGATTCCCAACAGGATGCCGATCAGGAACAGCCAGTCGATCATACTGACGCCAAGATTGACGACGGTGAAGGCAGCTCGGTTGATTCGCGCGACCAACTGATCGTGGGCGCTGATGGGCGGCATCACCTCGTCGCGAGATTTTCCCATCAACTCTGACACGGTTACGAACTCAAAGCCCTGGGCCCTGAGCTTCTCGATTAATATCGGAAGGGCTTGAATGGTCTCCGAACGGTCCCCTCCGGAATCGTGCAATAGGATTACATTGCCCTTTCGCTCGTTGGTTTTGGGATCAACGATATTTGCCTGCTCTATTGCTTGCTCAACTATCTTTTCTACGCCCGGTCGTTTCCAATCGCCGGGGTCAATTTGCATGCCTATCGTCAGATAGTTCTGTGAACTGACCAGTTCAAGCGGCCTGACTTCACCGGCCGTGTCCGGTTCGGAGTCTTCGGCATACGGGGGCCTGAACAACATCGAGCGGCGCCCTATCACGCTTTCAAACAAAGTCTGGGTTGCCTTCAGCTCGAGGTTAAACTGGGCCGCGGATATGTCAGCTATGTTCGGATGAGTAAAGGTGTGGTTGCCGACCTCGTGTCCCTCATCAATCTCACGCTTGAGGATCTGCGGAAATTCTTCGGCGTTCAAGCCGATATCAAAGAACGTGGCGGGCGCATGTTCCTTCTTCAAAATATCCAGTATTTGCGGAGTAATTTGGGGATCTGGACCGTCATCAAATGTGAGCGCCAGTTTGTGATTGGCGGAGCCATAACGCGTAATCACATATGGAGACGGATACGAGTTAAACGTCTCCCCGATGATCACTCCTCGGTCGGGGTCGAATGGAACCTGGCGCGCCCCCAGTTTAGGGGTAGCTGTGATTCGCAGGATTTCACCGTGGCCTTCGTAGTCCAGGTCGTAACCGTAGCGCATAACGCTGAGCTTGGCCGCCATCGCGGCATCCAAAGGAGCGTTGACACCCAGGAAGTTCCAAACGGCCGGGTCCTCGCTGCCAAGTCTCCACAGGGCAAACCCCCTGGGCTGAAACCGGCGGGCTACTGCCATTTGGTCGAAAGCTGTCACCGCATCCAGCATCCATACGTTATGCCCGCCGCCACCATCGTCTTCGTAGTCAAACGTCGGATTCAGCGAGTCCGGATCCAGGTGTATGTCTTCGACTGAGGATTCACTCGCTGTCAGGATAGCCTCTTCAAAGGTCTTTGCGACTGGCTCAGCGTTACCGGTCCAGTCATAGGCATAGTTTGCGATCGCGACGATGGTCTTTGATGCTGGTATGTCCGCCTGCCGGGATTTCAGAACATCGGTAAACCAGTCAACGCCAGATACCGGGCCCGGCTTGCCAGGAGCCCAGTGTTGGTCATAGACCATCAGAATCATGTAGTCGACTGCCGCTGAGAGTTTCGCGTAATCAAAAGAATCGTTATTAGCAGGCACGTTCATCGATATCAACAGGCCGGCTGGATGAAACGAAGCCGCCAACTCGTTCATGAATTGGAGAAGATTTGGCTGACTTTCATCAGGCACACTTTCAAAATCAATACTGACTCCGGCGTAGTTATGGCTCTGGACGTATTGAAGCAATTGCCGAATGGTATTCGCCCGCGCACTCGGGTTTGCCAGCATGCCCTTGAGTTTTTCGCCTTCCCATTCCTTCTTGTTGAAGTTGTTGACCAGCGCAAATATTTGCGTTGAAGGCCGGTGGCTCCTAATAAAGTCTGCTGCGATTTTCTCGCGGAGTGGATCGTCTTCACTTAGATTGCCTTGAGTATCGTCCAGATGACGAAACTCGCCAATCACCGCATCCAGGCTGATAGCGGGATTCTCGATGTTCTCCTGTAGCGAGCTGAGACTGGCCTCGTCCCAGTTCACATAGAACCCAAATGTCATAGGCGCGCCCGATTCGGCCGGTGATTGCGCAACCTGGGCAAACGAGGCCTGGCGCAGCTTTTTCTCCTTTTCCAGTTTGATTTTGGCGTCGTGCAGAACCCGCTGCCTCGGCGTCAGAAGCTTGTCATTTGGCGGAGGAGGTACGTGGCCGCCGTTGGGCAGCATGCTTGACGACGGCAGTTTCAGACTTGGCAGGATAGGGTTGAGCAAGACGCTGAAAATCAGCACGCCGAACAGGCAGGTGAGCAGCAACCCCGTCAAGAACACGCCCTGCCTCAATCTGGGCCAGCGTTTCCGATCTGGATCAAAGAAAACGGGTAATTCGCGAACCTTGCTCATCTACAATCGAACCTTGGCCCCGACGATTTGCCAATGACACTCACCAAAATTAAATGTATTTCGGCGGCCTTTGACAGGCACTTCCCCCATTTGGAAGCGAGCGTCAAAACGCCGGCGGGCAGGCTCGACCCCCTTTAATCGCTTCGATAGTAAGAAACTTCCTCAAACCGCGGACAAAGCTCTTCACAAGATAATGATCTCCCTTTAGGGCAACGCAGCCCCGCAAATTCGAAGGGACCTATTCTATCGAATCGTTGAGGCTCAAAGAAGGATTGTCTCGCAACCGCCGCGACCTGTCCGCAGAGTGATACGTTCAAGAGTTTTTCTGGGTGGAGCAAAATCAGCGGGCTAAAACCTGAATCGCAACCCATACTCCTTGTACAATGATATATAATACACCTTTGGCCTCGGTTTGGACATATCGATTGCGCCTCTGTTCGCCGGACGACCATCTTTTTGCTCGAACTTACGCCGCAAAACTGTCTTCGGACTCGTTGGGACAAAGCCAGCGCGTTGGATCTGATTGACCTGTTCTGGTAAATGAAGAAACTCTATTTGTTTTCGGTATTTATCATCCTGGTGGGTTTGGGGTTCCGTCTGTTCATAGCCTTGCGGATGCCGGACGATGAACCCGATGATGGCCGTGTCTATGCTCTAATCGCCCGAAACGTCGTCGATCGGCATTGCTTCTCAATAGAAACCGAAGATCCGGTCTCGCCCACATACATTCGAGTGCCTGCATACCCGATGTTCCTCGCCGGGGTGTATCGAGTTTTCGGAGACGACAACAACCGAGCTGTTCGGGTGATCCAGGCCTTTGCCAGCGCGGCCACCTGTATCTTGATCGGCTTGATTGCTTACGCGTGGGCGCCTGCGGGCTGGGACGCCGATAGAAAACGCCGCGGCTTTTTGATAGCGATCGCGCTTTCTGTCGGGTGCCCGGCGCTCGCGATTTATGTAGCCGTAATCTTGACTGAAACCTGGGCCACCTTTTTTATTGCGCTGTCGGTGCTGCTTGCCGCCTACGCAATGAAGGCAAAGACTGGACGGCGAGAGCTTGCCTGGTGGCTATTGTCAGGACTGTCCGGAGGTATTGCCACGATGTTGCGGCCCGACAGCGCGATCTTTGTAGGCGCGGTGGGCGCAGCGATGGTGGTCATCCGCATCGCGCGATTAGTCCGGAGTATCAAAAGCCGGCCGCTCACTGAACATTCAACGGCTGCCGAGAAAAGTTGGGGTTCGGTCGCGGCTGGAATGCTCGCCGCGGGCTCAGCGCTGACGATAGGGTTTACGTTTGCGCTTACGCCATGGACTATCAGGAACGAAAGGGTGTTTCACGTTTTTCAGCCGATTGCTCCCGAGGGCGCTGGAATGCCGGGTGAGTTCAACTATTCCGGCTATCTGTCCTGGCTGAAGACCTGGGTTGACGATCAGAAATGGGTCGAGGTCGCCGAATGGAGCCTGGATTATATGCCGATACATGCTTACCAGTTGCCGGACTCGGCCTTTGACTCACCGGAGGAGCGCGATCGCGTCGCTGCTCTGCTCGCGGTCTATAACAAAGAAACTCAGGGCGTGGAGGCAAAGGCCCCACCACCAGCCAAAGATTCCGATGATGATGACGATGATTCTTCCGGCGATGATGATGACGCTGGCGACTCGGCTCAGCAGTCAACCAACCCTACGCACAAGGGCCTTGAGTACGATGTACAGATGACCCCGGAAATAGACGCTGCTTTTGGCCAGATCGCAAGAGAGAGGACGGCTCGACATCCGCTCAGGTCGTATCTTTTCATGCCCTTCCGCCGGGCAATGTCTATGTGGTTCGATACTCACTCTCAATACTATCCGTTCCAGGGCGAATTGTTTCCGCTGTCAAAGTTGGACAAGGATCGCCATCAGCAGATCTGGCTGCCGTTGTTTTCGCTTTTGATAGTTGTATACACGGCACTGGCGGTCGCGGGAGCGGCGGTGATGTGGGTCAATAAGGGTGCTCGCAAATGGATACTGTTTTTGGCGCTGTTGACGGTGCCGCGGCTCGCGTTCCTGTCTTCATTGGAAAACCCTGAGCCTCGATATGTGATTGAGCTATTCCCATTTGTTATTGCCGCCGGCGCTGTTGCGGTTGCCGCCATCCAATGGAGCAAAGTCCGCGGGCGCCTGGCTCTTTCCAAAAATAGCTCACCGACTCTGACGGAATAGAACACGTTCCATCGCCAGTGTCTTATTACCCCTTACGCTCTGCAATGCCTTTGACAGTCTCGAGCGTATCAATTTCCTCGGGGTTTTTATCCGGCCTCAGCCTGACTATGCGAGGAAAACGCAACGCGTATCCGCTCTTATGCCGATTAGATTTCTGGACCAGGTCAAATGTAACCTCGATAACAATCTTCGGCTCGACGATTCTTACCTTGCCTTGAGCAAATTCCTTGATCGTATGAGCGCGGAACCATTCCGACATCTCCGCCAGCTCAGCGTCGGTCAATCCGGAATAGGCTTTGCCGACGTTAAGCAGAGTAAGGTCGGTCTCGCTCGCTTTTACAGCAAAGGTATAATCGGACAACAGCTTATTACGGCGTCCGTTGCCGACCTCGACTGCTGTCACCACGACATCCAATGTATCGACCGCGCGCTTGATCTTTAACCATTCACGCCCGCGCCGGCCTGGTTTGTAGGCAGAGGCCGGGTTCTTAACCATTAATCCTTCGTTGCCCCGTGCCCGCGCGGCCGCAAATTCGTCGTCAAGCTCGCCGGTCCCCTCGACGATTCGCGAACGTGCGCGCTGGACCTGGCCTGACGCCATATTGAGTTGGTCAAGCAAGGACCGCCTGGCCTCGAGCGGCTCACCGATCAAAACACGGCCGCCCCCATATAAGATGTCGAACGCCATATAGCCCGCCGGCACGGATTTCAGAAGCTCATCCGGCAAGGTCTTGCGGCCAAGCCGCTTTTGCAAATCCAGAAAGGGCAGAATCTGACCATCCCGGAACGGCACGATCTCACCGTCAAGTACAACCGTTGAGCTG
>Ga0335078_10017217_pt1 | contig 10734 bp, 8 predicted proteins | sample Lox_Sample_32_FD_206711 | JGI IMG/M metagenome (GOLD analysis project Ga0335078, IMG submission 206711) | Soil microbial communities from Loxahatchee National Wildlife Refuge, Florida, United States - Lox_Sample_3.2 | ecosystem: Environmental > Terrestrial > Soil > Wetlands | place: USA: Florida... | reverse complement strand
TTCTCGCTCTGCATGCGCATGGTCCGGAACTTGTGGATCCAGAACGTGCGTCCGTGCAGTCCCACGCGCTTCTGGGAAAAGAGCACCGGTCCCGGCGAAGTCAGCTTGACCAGGGCGGCGAGAATCGCCAGCGCGGGCGACAGCAGGATCAGCAAGGCGCCGGCCACGATCAGATCGAACGAACGCTTTACAAAGGCATAGACCACCGAGTCCGCCGGACTCCGGTGCAGGTCCACAACACGCGTTCCAAACACCTCAAAGACGGCCTCGCTCGGCGACACCTCATCGAGGAAATCACAAACCAGCCGCGAAGGAACCGAAACCCGAGCGAGCGCCTTCTTCAGATCATGGACCTGGCTGAGGTGTGCCAGCGGCAGCGCCACCAGGATTTCGTCCAGGTGCTCGCGGCGGCAGATCGCTTCCAGGTCCGCGACGCCGCCCAATCGGCGGACCACACCGCCAGGATTCTCGCCCACCGCCAGATATCCCACGACGCGGCAAGGCACGAAGGAGTTCTCCCGCACACGCTCGGCGACCCGTTCCGCATATTTGCCGTCACCCACCAGCAGGATCCGGATTTCCGCCCGGCGTCCGCCATGACGGCGGGCCAGCAGCAGAAGAAGTCGAGGCGTGATGATGGCGAGAAACAGCGTCAGAATCCCCACCATGACGACGAAAAGCCGGGAAAAGGAATACGAGCGTACGAAAAACGCAATAAAGAAGACCACCATCAGCGTGGCGACCGTCGCCCAGAGCGCGCGGCGTGTCCAGCGCGACGGATTCGACGCGAGCCACAACTGATCCAAATCCGCCAGGCGGCAAAGCGCTCCCCAAGCCAGCGCGGAGACAAAATAGAACACCACATAATCCGACGGCCGCATCGATTCGCGAACCGGGAAGAACCCCGAGATGAAACGCACCCAGTAGGCGATCCCATAGGCGGCCGTGAAAGCCACGTAGAGGCCGGCTTTCAAGGCGATCTGTTGGAGGATGAGCTTGCTGCGGATCATAGGCGTTCGTTCAGCGGTCGAGGACTCTTTTGGAGCCCGTCACTGCTAACACCCAAGGCAAGTTACGATAGTCGCGGGCGAAGTAGATTATAACACCCCAGAAAACCTAAAGTTGCGCCGACGCATTCGTCGCTGTTGGTTCGGTTTGACGTAGGGGCGGGTCCCTGTGCCCGCCCACTGACTGAACGGTTCTGAACTGGGCGGGCGCGGGGACCCGCCCCTACGTCAAACTACTCCTTCGCCGCAAAAAGTTCGCGCTCCACGAAATCGCAGAGAATATGCCCGAGGAGGATATGGCACTCCTGAATCCTCGCTGTCTCATCGGACGGAATCCGGAGACAGTATTGCGCAATGTCTTTTAGCTTGCCGCCGCTGCGACCCGTCATGGCCACGCTGATGAGTCCCGCGGCCTTTGCCGTCTCCAGGCCGCGCGACACGTTCGGCGCATTACCGCTTGTCGAGATGCCAATCGCCACATCGCCCCGACGGCCCAGCGCCTGCACTTGTCGCGCAAAAACGTGTTCGAATCCGTAATCGTTGGCGACGGCGGTCAACGTCGACGTGTTGACCGTCAGGGCGACGGCCGGTAAACCGGATCGCTCGAGCCGATATCGGCCTGCCAGTTCGGCGGCGATATGTTGGGCGTCGGCAGCGCTGCCTCCGTTGCCGAACAGCAGGACCTTTCCGCCAGCCCGCAGGCAGCGGACGACCTCCCCCGCCATCTTTTGCATGGCCTGCAGGAGGTCAGCGTCCTCGAGGGTGGCCTGCTTCACCCGTATGCTTGCCCGTACCTGCTCCTGCGCCAATTGGAAGAAGTCGCTGCTCACGGGAACCTCACGGCTGCCAACCGCCGATTTCGGTGCTGTTTAGTTGAGAAGCCTGCCTCATTCCCTCGCGTTAGAGGCTTTCCCGGCTCCTTAGAAACCGCCTAAATACCATTCCATCAGTAACCTAACGGCTTTGACAGCATAACTTTCCTGTTTTCAATAACCTAACGGCTTTACGCCCCTATGAAAAATGGTAAGCGACTTATTTTTAACAACCTAACAGCTTCGTTTGGGGTAAAATTGATTCCCCTTTTTTTGTCTCGCCCATCAGGGCGGATTCCTAAGGAACCCGCAACAGCATTGTGGACCCTTTCTTTGAGACGGTGGGTAAGGTTGAGAAAAGTGAGAAAGTTTTTTTCGTTCTGTTTTCAATCGTCTAGCACGCATCGTTTTCAAAACCGGCACTGCGCCGACGGCTCTCAGCGCTACCGGCCGCTGAATTCGGCCAGCTTCTCAGCAATAAAGGCCGTTATCTCTCGCGTAAACCGCTGTGCCGCAAAGCCTTCCGCGTGACGCCGGACGAAGGACGGGTCGAACCGATTCTCAACAAGCTCGAAGTGCTTCACCGCTTCCACCAAGGCCTCGACGGTCTGCGACGCAAAGAATAGTCCCGTGCACTGCCCGGGCTCCGGGCCGTTCTCCCCATTGGGGGCGATGACGGTCTCAAGCGCGCCGCCTTTCCCGTAGGCGATCACAGGCCGGCCGCAGGCTTGAGCTTCCACCGGCGCGATGCCGAAGTCTTCCTCGCCAGGGAAGATGAACGCGCGACAGCCCGCGTACAGCCGTGCCAGCCGGTCGTCCTCAACTCTGCCCATGAACTCGACGTTTCGACCGGCGAGTTTCTGGCAGCGGCGCAATTCCGGCCCGTCGCCCACCACGATCAGCCTGCGTCCCAGGCGATTGAACGCCTCCACGGCCAGATCGATGCGCTTATAGGGCACAAGCTCGGAGACGACAAGATAGTATGGCGCTGTAGCGGCGGTGTCCTCACCGCCGCGGCTGGCCTCGCCGCCGCCGGGCGCGAAGCGTTCAATGTCCACCGGCGGATAGATCACCTCAGCCTCGCGCCCGTAGTACTTCCGGATGCGCCGCGCTGTGTTCTTCGAGTTCGCCACGAAATGGTCCACCCGGCTCGCGGTTGCCAGGTCCCATTGGCGCAGGCGATGCGCAGCGAGCGGCATCACCAGGCGGGTGAGGGCACCGGCGCCGGCCCGATAATCATGATACTGATTCCACAGATACCGCATGGGCGTGTGGCAATAGCAGATGTGGCAGGTCTCCGGATCCGTGATGACTCCTTTCGCCGGACCCGACTCGCTGCTGATGACCAGATCGTAGCCCCGCAAGTCGAAATTCTCCAGCGCCAGCGGGTAAAGAGGCAGAAAAGCGCGATGATGGCTGGGACCGAAGGGCAGCTTTTGAATGAACGATGTCTGAATGTGGTGGCGACGGATGGCCGGCGAGGTGCGCTCCGGGTCGTAGACGAGAGTGAAGATGTCGGCTTGGGGAAAGATCTCTCCGAGGGCCTCCAGCACGCGTTCTCCGCCGCGGTGAGCGATCAGCCAATAATGAACGAAGGCCACGCGAAGGTTGGGCATGTCAGGCATGGCCTTGTAGATTGCGGGTCGTCCGGGCCGGAGTCATGGCGAACAGGACGACCCTGTGGTGAGACCCAAGGGATCGGGCTACGGCAGCCTCTCGGCCACAGACTTCAGGGACTGGCCGTTCGGCGTCAGGATGACCGCGCCGGGCGTCTTTCCCGGCGCTTGCCTGGTCAGAGCTCTGTCGTCGGTCGCGCCAAAGCCGGGGAACCAGAAGAGCTTGTACTGCTCCGGAAAGCTCCAGTTGCCCTTGGTCCGTGCCCAGTTGTAGGTGTTGGTGTACATAGTGGCGAGAAGCTGGGGATTGTTCTGGGCCCCGGTCTCCGTTTCCCAGATGCCCTTGCACCGGCCTGTGGCGATCCATCTGTTGTAAAGGGCCGGCCAGTTCGCCAGGACTGGATAGTAGTGAATGTCGAGAATATCCGTGTACTGCCAGGCGTTGTGCAGGAGGAGCTCGTTACTGTAGGCCGGCATCGAACTGCCGCTGGGCCAACCGCCAAAAACCACGTTGCCGCCATGCCTCTTGATCACCTTGGCCGCCGGGATGTAGATATCATCCACCCACTGCTGGTTCGAGCCCACCCAAAAGCCAGAACCCGGTACGGGCTCATTCCAAATCTGGAAGTACTTCACGTTGTACGGAGAGGCCATGTATCGCGTAACGGCGACATCAACAAAATCCGTCCAGTCGGACACATTCTTGGGAGGGTAAAACTGCCAATGAGATTCCGGCAAGTTGGGATTGCTTGAGGCCCAAAGCGCCGTGTAAGTGAGATCCTCAACGACTCCGATGTTCTGCTCCGCGGCCTCTCTCGCGGCCGTGTCTGTCTTTTCCCAGCGATAGGTTCCCTTCGAAGGAGAGATTTCCGACCAGGCCACCTGTATGCGAGCGAAGCCCACTTTCATGGCCTTGTTGAGTTCCGCGCTTGGAATCACACCGTCACTGCCCACGATGTCGCGGAAACTGAGCTGTGACCCCTGAGCGGCGGGCTGCGACAGCACCGGCCGGCGGGCCGGGCTAAGAAAGCATACAGCGGCAACAGTAACGAACAATAAGAGCTTCCTCATAAGTTTGCCTCCTCGGTACAGTTCCCAACATACCCTGAACCTGAATCGCGCTGCAATCGGGTCAGCCGGTGGTGTTCTGAATTCGTAGGGCGGCCCGCCCTGCGTCGAATTCTGCGCAGACTGAGGCGAGACGCCTCAGCGACAGCGGCCGGGACGGCCGCGCTACGCCATGCCATCAGGGCTTGCGGGCAATGACCAGCATATAGGCAGCGAGGTTGCGCACCCCTAGCGAGTAGACCAGCCATTCGTAGGCCGCCGAAATCAGAAACAACGGCACCAGAAAATCAAAATAGCCCGATTGGTAGTAGCTCAGGCGCAGGGACACCAGTTCGAATCCTTCCTCTACCAAAATCGACCGGATGGCCGAATCGTAACAGCGGTCGTAGACCACGGGAAACCCGCAGATGCCCCGGCTCTCCGGCCTTATGGAATACAGCAGCGCTCGCGCCACGCTCGACGGCAAGGCCTGGTTAATGAGGGCGAAGGGCGCGAATTTGCAGGGAAACAGGTGGATGCAGTGCCCGCCGCGGCGGAGGATGCGGTGTGAGCTTGAAAAGAGGCGCCGGACGTCCCGAATGTGCTCGACCACCGACCGGGAAGTCACCAGGTGTACCGATTCGTCGCGAAAAGGCAGGCCGTCGAGAACGTCGGCCACGACCTTCGCATCAACGTCGCGATTGCTGCCGATCTCCTCCCTGGAAATGTCGAGGGCCACCACCCAGGGACGCGTTCCGGCAGCCGTGGCGGCGCCGCTCCCCGACGGGCAATTAAGGTAAGAACAGGTCTTTCCGCCTCCGATGTCGATGACGCGCTGCCCCGCGCCCCCGGTCAGAAGACCGGCCGCCGAGAGGTCGTACAGGTTGAACACGTTGTCGCGGGCCTGGGGCAGGCGCCGCTCAATCCGATCCGAGATGCGCCGGTTCCAGGAGAAGAAAGATCGCACTGCGCGAGCGAGGGGATTCGCCATGGATGTTGTAGCCGACGGCAATCGCGTAACCGTGCCAGCGTCCTGAATCAGCGCGCCGCGATCACGGGCCGTCGGCCCGCGCTCTGCCGATCCCTCACGGTGGCAAGGGCAGCCTCCTCGGCTGCGGCACGCGCGGCGCGGGCTTCGAACCGGGCGGCGGCGATGGTCATGCCGATGAGCGCGTCCAGGATCAACACAATCGAGCCCCTTCCCATCACGTGCTCGGTCAACGCCTGCACCAGCGCAGCCACCAGGCAAGCCTTGGCCGCCTTTTCCAGCCAGTAAAGCTGCGACCTCGGGTAGTGGGACGAAAAGAACGAGAGCTCCTTCCAGGCGCACCACCAGACGAACATGGTGACCAGCAAACCGAGAATCCCGCCCTCCGCAAGGAAATGAAGGTAGGAATTATGGGCATGGGAATCGTCGCTGATCACAATGCCCTTGGTCGCCACCCAGATGATGCCTCTCACTCCGGTGAACTCTTCGAAGATATCGTTGTATCTTCCGTAGCCCATGCCCACAACCGGGCTGTTGGCAAAGTCGTTCAAAGCGTCAGCCCAGAAGTCAAGGCGCTGGGCGGCGGTCCCGGTATAGGGATCGGAAAAGGTATCCAGCCTCGCGACCACAGTGCTGTTCATGACCGCCATTAGCACCGCGGGCACGCCGATCAACAGCGCGACCTTCATGGTTTGGCCGAGCTTGCGGACCGGCAAAACGACGATCGCCCCGGCCACGAATCCGATCCATGCCCCCCGGGAATAAGTGAGTATCAGTCCCGCCAGGCAGCAGACCACCAGCGCACGACGGAGAGCCTTTTGTTTCCAGCCGAGTTTCGGCTCTTGAGCCAGCGCCAGCGCGAGGACGAGCGCGACTGCGTAGGCCCCGCCGGCCGTGTTGTGCGCCCGGTACCACCCGAAGAACATTCCGCCGGCGCCTTGCTCCTGCCCTCCCACCACCTCCGTTCCTACAATACCCAACGGTTCCAGGAGCCACGAGTAGGGCAGATTCAGGCTTATCGCCGCGCCGGCAACGGCGACTCCGGAAAGCACCGCCAGGAAAAGAAGCCAGAAGATGCGGCAGTATCTTGCCTTCAACGGCCAGCCCAGGAAGCATATGAATGCGGTGTAGCTGATCAGCATGGCGCCGTCGTTGCGTAGAAAGTCGTAGCTGGCGAGTTCCCCAAAGCCCTGGCCGGACCAGAAGAAGCTGGCAAGCCAGTAAGCGAGGCAGATCACAATCGCCCATTCGATCCGTTTGAATCCAAGCCAGTGCTGGAGCCGCGTGGAGGTCCCGCGAAGGGCTGCCGCGCCCATGGCGGCGATCGGGATGGCGGGCATGGTGTTGACCAGAACGCCGACCAGGACGATCAAAGCGGTGATGAAGTCAAGAGGGTTCATCGTTCAGCGTATTGCGTCGCGGGAGCACGCGGGGAAGCAATCTCCCCACGCTGGTTGCCCAGGCGTCCCAGTTCAATCTCTCCTCGAATTCCTGGCGGCTGGAGCGCGTCAATTCCGAGTAGCCCGACCGGTCCCCCCAGATCCGAGCAATCAACTCCGCATATTCGGGCCCGCCGGCGCTCAAGGGGAGCATGAAGCCATTCCGGCCTTCGCGAACAACTTCCGGAATGCCGCCCGTGCGCGTGGTAACCACCGGCAAGCCGAAGGCATTGGCCTCACAGAAGGCGATGCCGTAACACTCGCTACGGCTAGGCAGCAGCAGGAAGTGAGACGCGAGGTAGAGATCTTCCAGCTTCTGTCGCTGCGCGGGATCGTTCTTGTTCAGGAAAGGTATGACCGTGAGCCCCGGCGTCTGGAATTCTCGCGGAGGAACGCAGCCGCAGACGGTAAGCTGGGCGGCAATACCCATGGCCCGCAGCTTCACCAGGGTCTCAACGGCGATCGGGCCGCCTTTGCGCTCCCATTTGACGCCAACAAAGAGCAGCCGGCACTCATCGGACGTTCTGGAGCGCAAGGCGTCCTCGCGTGCCGGGGGATCTTCGAGGTTCGCACCATAGGGAATGACGTGGACCCGGGATTCCTCCACGTGATAGTCCCGGACGGCCGACTGCGCCGCCCACTCCGAAGGATAAGCCAGCAGAGCGGCTTTGCGCGCCCCCATTCCATCAATGTGATGAGCCTGGCGGACGGAAAGCCCCAAGACGTCGGTGAAGCGGGGATAGTAATCCTTCACGACAGCGAAGGTGGAATCCGCCGAGTACACGATGGGGATGGACACGTCCAGAAATGCGATCTCGGGGGCGGCTGCCGCCGCGAACAGGAAATCGAGCTGAATCCGGTCAATCTTGCGCTTCAGCAGAGCAGCGTAAGTCCTGGCCAGCCACGGACTGTGGGTATACAGATAATTCTTGCGGAGGAGCAGCCACGAGGCGGCCCAGAGCGCTTCCCCCGCCCGGCGCGGGAGCGTGCCGACGGGGCCCAGGCAGTGGACATCTCCACAGTGTTTCTGCAGGGCCTTGGCCATGAAGTAGAAGGTGCCGGACCAGGAACGACGGTCCATGGGATTCAGAGCGGTGACGAATCCAATCTGCAAGCGTTTCCTAAGGCGCTCACCGGCGAGCGCCTGAGCGTCTCCGCACAAAGTGTACGCCGAACCGCCCATTCGACTGGTATCAGAGCATTTCCTCTCCGGACGATTTCCCTTCGTGGAGGCAACGGGTGCTCGCAACATTGGAAATTCATCTTACCATTCTCACCGGGGCCGCAACCCGGTCAGCGATGGTGGGAAGAGACTCCTCGCGCTCGTTGGTAGAGCGCGACATAGGAATCCACCATCTTCCGCATTGAGAATCTTTTGGCTTTCTCCAGTGCGTTAAGGCGCATCCGGGCCGCCAATTGCCGGTCTTCGCTGAGGCTGCGGATCGCGGTCCACAAAGTGTGCGGGGAGTTGGGATCGATCAGAAATCCTGTTTGGCCGTGGTCCACAATTTCGGTGATGCCGCCGCGGTCCGCGGCGATCACCGGCACACCATGCGCGTAGGCTTCGATAATGATGCGGCCGAAAGGCTCATGCCATAACGACGGCACCAGCAGGAGGTCGACTCTCGCGAACAGTTCTTGGGGAGGAATAAAGCCGAGAAAATGCACCCGCGGTGAGGCGAAGCGACGCTTGAGCTCGTCCACATAAGGGGCGTCCCCGGTACCGGCAAGCCAGATCTCCCAGGCCTCGAAGGGCATGTCGCTGAGAGCTCGCAAGAGCCAATCAACTCCCTTGGTAGGTTGCAGACGTCCCAGATAGCCGAGCCGCAAGGGCGAGCTGGGCTCCGGCGATCGGGCGGGAGGCTGGCCTCGACGGTCGTATCCGTAGAAAATGACCTCCCGCAGCGGGGTATCCGTAAAGAATCCATAGCGAAGGTGGCGCTCCAGCACGAACCGGGTCGCGGTGACAACCGCATCCACCAAAACAGAAGAGCGTCTCGTCGAATACGAGAAAAGGCGACAAGTGGCGCATTGGCCGGCGCAGTTTTTCATCGACTTGAACATGGACGAGCGCGCACAAAGGAGCCCGTAATCGTGGACACTGTGAATAAGGGGCAGCCCGCGCGCCTTTACGCTGTGCCAGGCCGCTGCCGAGAAACCCGGCAGGTTGTGCGAGTGCACCACGTCGGGGCGTTCGCGGTCGAGCAGTCGGTCCAGCCCACGCACCATGCCCACGTTCAGCGCATCCAGTGTCTTCCAGACCAGTTTGACGTGTTTGGGGTTCCTGTCCGGCTCATACGGCCAGAGAGATTGCGGAACCCCCAGATAGTGGACGGTCACTCCGTTCAGCTTCTGAGTCTTCACACCCTGACCGGGAGCCGCGCTGGCGACGCTCACCTCATGTCCCCGCTCCGCGAGAGACTCGGCGAGCGACTGAACAACTCGCTCCGCGCCACCCATCACGTTCGGGTGGTAAAGACTCTGCAGCATGAAAATCTTCATGTCGAAAGGGCGCCTACGCCCACAGGATTTCCCCGAGATACTGCCAGACCCTGACCGGCGACAGACGTCCCTGTGATTCGGAGCCATGCTGGCCCATTCCCCGCACGATGGCGAGAGGCAGATGAATGAGTATGAGGCCTGCGGAGATGGTGAGCTTCCACAGCAGGTTCTCCGGCCAGCTCGCGTATTTCTTTTTGAATCTCAGCAGCGCCCGGATGTTGATCATCTTGAACTCAATCGTCTGGAGTTTCTTGAGGGAGGCGGAGCCGAAATGCGTCACCCGGACGTCGCTGAGGTAGACGACCTTTCGTCCGCCGCGACGGAAACGGTAGCAAAGGTCGATGTCCTCCGCGCCGTAGTAATAGCCCTCGTCGAGCAATCCAATCTGCTCCAGATCGTCGCGGCGCGCCAGCAGGCACGCGCCCCCGATCCAGTCGGTCTCCCCGCCCTGCTCCTCGTCGCGGAAATTCGTCAGCAGGTCGCGCGTCCAGGCGCGGCGGCGCAGGAAAAGGGTCAGGCCGAGCCAGCCCAGGAGCATAGAATACAGCCGAGGGAACCTGCAGTTGGTGTTGTACCACTGCGTCGAGCCGTCGGGACTCACCAGCCTGGGACCAACGGCGGCAACAGCCCGATCCGCGTCGATCGCCTGCAGCATCGAGAGCAGAGAACCGGGCTGCAACACGGCGTCGTCATTGAAGAGCAAGACCAGTCGCCCGCGGCCGGCGCGGATGCCTTGATTGCTGGCCGCCGAAAAGCTGCGATTCACATCGTTGCGGATGAGACGGACCTCGGGAAAGCGGGCGGCTTCCCGCTGCGGCGCTCCGTCGCTAGAGGCGTTGTCGATCAGCACAATCTCGCCGCTGATACCGGCGGCGTGAATCTCCCGAACGCAGGACTCCACCGCGCGCGGCAGGAGCTCCGGCTGGCTGCGGGTCGGTATGACGACGGAGAGATCCATTCGTTCGGCAGCAGGATTGCCGCCTGCCTACTGCATCAAGAGGTCCTTGCCGAAACTTCGCAGTCCGTGGACGTAGAAGTGATAATCGCCCCGGACGAGCAGACGCAGCATCGGCAGCAGCCGGCGGAATCGCCGGTCCCGCTTCACGCACTCGCGAGCGCGGGCGAATTCCAGGCGCCGCTCGCTCTCGTGGATAAACGCCGCCAAGGTTGCATGGGCGGATTCCGGCAAACTGCCAGGCCGCTGTTCGGCGCTGGGGACGCCGCTACGCGGGCGCCCCGCGGTGAGGACGCCGCCGCTGCGCGCGATCGCCTTCAGATGCGAAGTCATGGTTTCCCAGCGACTAGCCTCGACTGTGTAATCAT
>Ga0335078_10017216_pt1 | contig 10734 bp, 9 predicted proteins | sample Lox_Sample_32_FD_206711 | JGI IMG/M metagenome (GOLD analysis project Ga0335078, IMG submission 206711) | Soil microbial communities from Loxahatchee National Wildlife Refuge, Florida, United States - Lox_Sample_3.2 | ecosystem: Environmental > Terrestrial > Soil > Wetlands | place: USA: Florida... | reverse complement strand
GATGATGGCGATGACCACCAGCAGTTCAATCAGCGTAAAGCCCGCGCGTCGGATGAGCCTTTGGTCCGTCTTTTTGAAAAAACAATTCATATTTTTCCGTGCCTAAAAACTTCTGTCTTTTCCGCCGATGTGTCCCACAATATTTAAAAATACAAATGTGTTTCCGGGAACATCTACGGAAAAGGATAAGGCATGTTGTTTCCGTTGGAAATGGCAAGGGTTTGCAAAGTTGTTTGAAAAAAGTGCACAAACACGCAGAAAGACTTGTAAAACCGAACGCTTCGTTTTAGCGTGCCGTAACCATGGCCAAAAGACAAAAGCGCGTCCTCCTGGCACTTGGCTGGTATGATTACCATTTGCATCAGGGCATTGAGAAATTTGCGCGGGAGCACGGCTGGCATCTTTACTCCAACATGGCCCGGGAAAAGGTCATTCCCTGGGGCTGGGAAGGCGATGGCGTCCTGGCCTGGCTCGGCGCGGGCGATGACCTCGCGGAATTTGTCAAAGCCGTCAACAAGCCGACCGTGGATTTCAGCCTGCGGCGTCCGCAATTGAAATTTCCCCGCGTGCTGGAAGATCACGCGCATGCGGCGCAATTGGTGGCCGACCATTTTCTGTCCCGCGGCTTCACCCATTTTCTTTTCTACAGCGACACGGACAACTGGTCTTACGAGGAGCGGGGCGAAGGATTCATCAACGCGTTACTGCGCGTCGGACATCGCGCCAACTGGCTCCGCTGGCACCGGTCGGCGGTTTTCACAACCGGCCGCAATGAATGGAAGCAAAAGCGCAACTGGCTCGCGACGGAAATGAAAAGGGCGCCCAAGCCGCTCGCGGTTTTCGCCGCGAACGATCAGCAGGCGTTGGACGTGCTCGAATCTTGTGAGGGCGTGGGCATAGCCATTCCCGAACAGGTCGCCATCATCGGCGCGGAAAATTATCTGCTGGCGCCGGATGCCATGCGCACGCCCATTTCCAGCGTGGACACGAATCTGGAAACCCTGGGTTATCGCGGCGCGGAACTGCTGGACAATTTGATGAATGGCAAACCTGCGCCCCCCAATCCCATTCGCATTCCGGCCGCGGGAGTCGTTGCCCGCAAGAGCAGCGACATCCTGACCATCGCGCACAAGGGCGTGGCCCGGAGCCTGCGCCACATCTGGGAACACAGTCACGAGCCTATTTGCGTCAAAGACCTGGTCGGGGTCGCGGCAATGTCGCGGCGCGGGCTGCACATGGCGTTCTTGGAACATCTCGGCCGGACGCCCGGACAGGAACTTCAGCGTGTGCGGATTGACCGGGCCAAACAACTGCTGATAGGTTCAAACCATAAAATTGAGACGGTCGCCGGGATGTGCGGCTACCAAAGTGCAAACAGTTTTTGCATCGCTTTCAAACGCGTCACGGGGATGTCAGCCAAAAAATTTCGCGAAAATTTCCCCGTCCTCGGCCCGACCTCGGGCCTCGTCCGAAAAGACAAACCCGGCCAGAAGTGACGTTCCTTTACGAAGCCCGCCAAATGTGCCGTCTGCTTTCTCTCGCGCTGGTCGTTTGCATTTTCTCCGGTCCGCCTCTGAAGGCGCAGACGAACCTGTATGTCGCCGCCGACGGCAGTGCGCCATTCAAATCCGTACAGGCGGCGGTCATGTCCGTCCCGTCGGGCAGCAACACGAATCCCGTCATCATCCACATCAAGCCAGGCATTTACAAAGAGTTGATTTACCTCCAGTACGAGAAACGTTTTTTCAAATTGGCCGGTGAGAACGCGACGAACACGGTGCTGACTTTTGGTTTGTACGCCGGCCTCACCAATTTTGACGGCAAGCCGCTGGGAACCTTTCACACGCCTTCAACGACGATTGACGCGGACGATTTCACGGCGGAGAACCTCACGTTTGAAAATTCCGCCGGCGCGGTCGGGCAGGCACTGGCCATCCGCGTGGACGGCGACCGCGCCCGTTTTCGCAACTGCCGTTTCGTCGGCTGGCAGGACACGATTCTGCTCAATCGCGGGCGCCAGTATTTTGAAAATTGTTACATTGCCGGAGCGGTGGATTTTATTTTTGGCGCGGCGACGGCGTGGTTCGAGAAATGCCACATCAACTGCCTCGGCAGCGGCTACATCACCGCCGCCTCGACGCCGGCGGACGAACCGTTCGGGTTTGTTTTCGCCAATTGCAGAATCACCGGGACAAACCCGGACGTGAAAACGTTTCTCGGCCGGCCGTGGCGGATTTACGCCAGCACAATTTATCTGGACACGGAAATGTCCGGAGTCATCCGCCCGGAAGGCTGGAACGATTGGAAAAAACCGGAGGCGCACGCGACGGCGCGTTACGCGGAGTTCAACAGCACCGGTCCGGGCGCGAGTCCGGCCACCCGGCCTGACTGGATCAAACAATTGACGGGAGCCGAAGCGGAAAGAATCACGGTGGAAAAGGTTCTTGGCGGCGCGGACTGTTGGAACCCGGTGGCGATGCAAAATTCACCGTTCGGAGCCAATCGTTTGAATCTCGAATACGGCAAGGCGAGCGGTGAAAAATTATTGCTCGACGCGCACGTTCCCGACGGCGAAGGAAAATTCCCCGTGGCTATTCTGATACACGGCGGCGGCTGGTGCCATGGCGACAAGGAGGCAGACCTCGCACCGGTCTTGGCGCCAGTCGCGACGAATTTCACCTGGTTTACGATCAATTACCGGCTTGCACCAACGAACCGCTGGCCGGCGTGTTTTGAAGATGTGCAAACGGCGATTCATTGGGTGAAACGACATGCGGCGGAATTCAAGGGTGATCCGAACCGCATTGCGCTCCTGGGCTATTCCGCAGGCGGCCAACTGGCGGCGCTCGCGGCAACGTCGGCAAAAAAAGACACGCAAGTGCAGGTAGTCGTCGGGTTCGCGCCGCCGACGGATTTGGTCGCTGACGCGCGGCGGCGCGGCGGCCTGAATAAATGGCCTTCGATGAAAAGCCTTTTGGGCCGCGAGGCGTTGGACGATGGGACGTTGAGGCGGTTGAGAGAAATTTCCCCGATGAACCACGTCAGGCCGGGGATGCCGCCTTTTCTATTGATTCAGGGTGACGCGGACAAAACGGTTGCTTACGACTTGACGCTGATGTTTCAGGCGAAATTGCGGGCGGCTGGCGTTCCCTGCGATTTGATCACCCTCACCAACGCGCAACATCGCATCGCCGATTGGGAAAAGGTTGCCCCGGGCTTTCAGGCAAAAGTGATGGCGTGGCTGGGGGAAAAACTGGTGGCGGAAACACCGGTGAAAAGATAATCACGGGCAAATGCCTGCGCGGTTTGTCCGCGGTGTTCCTTCAAGCTGGAACCGTTTCGCGCCGCGGCAAACGAATCGCCTGCGGCGTCTTTGCCTGGCCCAGTAATAACGGTTTCATGTGCCGCTCGAAAAGATTTTCCGTCACGTTTCTGGCGACAGCGGCCTCGTGTTTTTTGAGCGCGATGAGATAGCGGTCGCCCTTCTCGGCCGCGACTTTGAAGCTGACGTGCAGCAACTGACGGAAACTGGGGTTGTAATCCTTGCAGCTCTGGTCGTGGCGCAACGCGGAAACAAACTGGAGCGAACTCCAGCCGTTCACCACCGCCGCAGCCGGCAGTTTGGCCCGGTCAATGTCAATGACCGTCGCGTAAGGCGCGCAAAATTCGTCCACGCGCTCGATGGCGGAGGCGTAAATTTCCTTGACGATTTCCAGGCCATCGCCGCCCGCTTCGGCGAGGCCGATGAGTTCCTCCAACCACGTGGTGCCGGCGGTTTTGATATGCACGCCGGCGTCAAACTTTCTCAGCGCGCGCCGGATCGGTTCGTAAATGGAAAATTTGTCGCTGCCGGAGTGGATGCTCAACTTCAGCGACGGCGGCAGCCCGTATTTCGTGATCGCAAATGCGATGACGGCAAGGTCCTCATTGAATTCGTTTTCAAATTGCTTCACGTCGCCGACGTAATCCACGCCCTTGTTGAACCGTCCCGTGAATTTTGGCGCGATGGTCTGGATGGGAATTTGCTGGTCGGCAAGCGCGGTGAGAATGATGAGCAATTCCGGCGGCGTCTGCGGAGTGTCGGTTTCGTCCATCGAAACTTCGGTGATGAAATTTGCCGCGGCCTTGGCCTTGACGATGTGCCGGTAGATTTTCCCCGCGTCCTGTGCGGCGAGCAAAAACTTGTTGGCGACGCGCTCGACATCGGCGCGCGTAATGACAAACGACTGGTCAATGCGCGGAATGGAAATCGTGCCGATGAGTTCGGGGTGGCGATCCGCAAACGTCTTCACGTCCGCCGCGCCGGCGGGTTTGCCGATGCTGTCGGCCACGTCAATCGTATAAAAATCCGAATAGGGAATAAAGCGATCCACAGTTTCAAGGCGGATATGGTCGGCGTCCACGTGATAGGGTTTGTTCCAGCCGAGTTTCCGGACGGCGGCATCGGCGGCGGCACGCGTGCTGGACGCATCGCTGCCGACGAAAGTGTGTTCGCGGTTGGATTTGTTCCAGACGGGAACAAAAAGGGCGCCGAGTTCAGTGGCGCGAATGCAAGCGCGAAGCTGTGCCTTGCCCTGGTGCGCAAAGCGGTCGCCCATGCCGAAGGAAAATTTACCCAGCGGCAAAAATTGGTTCATAAGTTTTTGCATGAACGAATCAAGCTCTTATAAAACCACGATGAGTGATACTGTGTTCTTTTGCAAAACTACATGAAAATTATGCACCGGCGCCTCACCAGCTCGACGGCCGAGGATTGAAAAAGGAGCGTGTGCGGCCCGGATCCTGCCGCAAGGCGGCGTATGAAAATCAAACTCAAGGCACGCCAACGCCCGCAAAGTCCTTGCCTCTGTGCCAATTCTGCAAACTCCGCAGCCGTAGTCAACTGTTGATGGGACGAAGATATTTCAATTCAAAGAGCAAAGACTGCCGGGCTGGAGCACGCAGTGCGCAAGCGCGCCGATTGAATTTCTACAGGGCGACTTGCCCTCGGCCCGGCGCCCCTCTGGAAAAAATTCCTGATTACCAGCTCACCGGTACGGTCATCTTTTTGCCAAAACGATTATGGTAATGGATTTGTTTGTAGCTCTGGCCGTATTCGTGGACGAGCTTCGTCAGCTTCACGTCGTAGCAGCAATACTCCGCGATTTCCGCCAACTTGCCGTCCTTAAACCACCGGATGGCCTGCATGCCTTCCGCCGTTTTTTCCACGCCGAACGTCGCCGTGGCGATGGAATCCAGCGAGAGCCGGTGCTGCAATTTGTTCTGCAGGTCCACCATCAGGTCCAGCGTCGGCAGTTGGCGCAGGTCAAATGGCGTGTAACCGTGCAGCACTTCGTAATCGAACCGCAAAATGTTGAAGCCCACAACGAGATCGGCCCGCTGCAAATCCGTCAGCAAATCATTAACCTGTTTCTCGTCGTAAATCCTGTAATCGCCGCGTGCAGTGCTGAAGGTTACCCCGATGCTCATCTGCATTTTGGCAATGTTATTCCAGCCGCCCACCTCGTCGGCGGATTTTTGCGTTTCGAGATCGAAATAGACGATATTTTTCACTGCGTTCAAATTTACGATATGCGATTTACGATTTACGAGCCATTTCCACAATTCATGCTCGTCGCGTAAATCGTGAATCGTGAATCGTAAATTTAGAGACTTTCGACTTTGAACTTTGAACTTTGAACCTATATTCCCCGCATGTCATTGACTCCATCCACCATGCTGCCGCTCGGCACGACAGCGCCCGATTTCAAATTGCCGGACACGAATGGAAAGACCGTCGCGCTCGCGGATTTCCAGGACAAAGCCGTGTTGCTGGTTTTGTTCATCTGCAATCACTGTCCCTACGTGAAGCATATCCGCGCCGGACTCGCCCAGCTTGCGCGCGATTATTTGCCCCGCGGGGTTGCCATCTTCGGCATCAACTCGAACGACGTGGCGAATTATCCCGACGACAGCCCGGCTAAGATGAGGGAGGAAGTCAAATCCGCCGGCTACCTTTTCCCATATCTTTATGACGAAAACCAAGCGGTGGCCAAAGCCTATCGCGCCGCCTGCACGCCAGACATTTACCTCTTCGACAAAAATCGGAAACTGGTTTATCGCGGCCAGTTTGACGATAGCCGTCCAGGCAACGGCATTCCCGTCACCGGAAAAGACTTGCGCGCCGCGCTCGACGCCGCGCTGGCCGGCAAACCGCTCTCGCCAAACCAAACGGCCAGCGTGGGCTGCAATATCAAATGGAAAGCCGGTAACGAACCCGATTATTTCTGAAACCCGCCGGCCGAATCTGGACGCACCATTAGGGCCGGTCCAAGCGGGCGCATTACGACCGGCTTCGTTCTGCCCGGCTTGCCGGCCGTAGTTTGTCATGTGACGAACCTTGGGCAGCCTTGTCCAAACGGTTGGAACACTATTTTGACCGTCCATGACTGTTGAGGAAAGCCAAACCGAAACGGGCCACCGGCAGGATTCCGCGCCGAAAGTGCTGGAGCGACTGGTCCGTCAGGCTGAACTTGCCGGGGCGAGCGACATCCACCTGCAAATGCGCGGCAAAATCGCCGAGGTCGGCTTCCGGCTCGATGGCATCATTGCCCCCGGCACCGAACTGCCCGCCGATGTGGCCGAACGCGTCTTTGGCCGGATCAAATTCCTGGCGCGGTTGAAGACGTATCAGGAATCGCTGCCGCAGGACGGCCGCATTTCGCACGACGAACTCGGAATCCAAAACGACATCCGCGTTGCCACCTACCCAACCGTGACCGGCGAAAAAATCGTTCTCCGCCTTTTCAATTCGTCCTCGGCCAGGTCCCTTCGCGAATTATCCCTACCCGCCACCGTCGGCACCGAGCTCGAACATTTTCTCCGCCAATCCACCGGCTTGCTGTTGCTCACCGGCCCGGCGGGGAGCGGCAAGACCACGACCATTTATGCCTGCCTGCGATACCTGACCGAGCCTGGCGGACGCCACATCATCACTGTCGAAGACCCGGTCGAACAGGTTGTTCCCGGCACGATGCAAACCGAGGTCAATGAAGCCATTGGTCTCGATTTCGCCCGCGCCGCGCGCCATCTGCTCCGGCAGGACCCGCAGGTGCTCATCATCGGCGAAATCCGTGACGAAGCCACCGCCCAACTCGCTGTCCGTGCCGGGTTGACCGGGCATCTCGTGATTTCAACGCTGCACGCAGGCTCGTGCCGCGGTGTTTTCGAGCGCCTGCTCGTGATGTGTGCCGATTATTCCGCCGTGGCGAGTGCGATTGAATTGGTTTTAAGTCAGCGGCTCATCCGCAAACTCTGCTCCGCGTGTCGTGGTGAAGGTTGCGAAACTTGCCTGCACACCGGTTATCAAGGGCGTGTGCCGCTCGTAGAATGGCTGCGCGTAAATGAAACTATCCGCGAAAAAATCCGCCGGCGCGAACTGTCCTCGCTGACTCCGGTACAAACGCTGGAAGCCGCGGGGCGCGCGTTGGTGGAACAAGGCGTGACCAACGAGGCGGAATTTCAACGGGTCTTTGGCTTATGAACGCGACAAAAGTGGTGGCACGGGCGTCTCGCCCGTGCGTTTCGAAAAGTGCGGTTAGCAACGGCAGCAACTCACGGGCGAGACGCCCGTGCCACTAAGACCATGAAAAACGACGAATTTGCCTTCTTCAACCAACAACTGGCCGCGATGCTGCGCGACGGCATCCCGCTGGAAGGCGCATTACGACGGCTTTGTGAAGAGATGCGACGTGGCCAATTGCGCGCTGAATTGCAGTTGCTCGAAGCCGACCTCGCCAAAGGCACACCGCTCGCTGAAGCGCTGAAGGCGCGCCAGTTGCCGGAGCTTTACAAACGGATGATGCTCGTCGGCATCAAAAGCGACGACCTGCCCGGCGCGCTGACAATGCTGGCGGATTATTTCCAGCGCCGTCACATGTTGGGGACGCGGTTGAAAGGCTTGATGGTATATCCGCTCATAGTCCTGTCGGCGGCTTTTTTGTTGTCGTGCTTTCTGTCGTTCATCCTGGGCACATTCATTTGGAACAATCTGGTTTCGCTCGTGGGCAATCCTTCGCTTCCGGTGATTTCGGCTGGTTTATGGATGTCGCCGGTATTCATCGGCCTCGCCCTGGCTGCCACGGTGATCGCCCTCATCACTTCGCCCGCCCGCCGGATATTGCGCTGGCGGCTGCCGGCCTTCAGGGAAGCGAGCCTTGCTGAAGTCGCGTCCGCTCTGTGGCTGATGTTGAAAAATGGCGTGCCGCTCGACGACGCATTGGCGTTGGTGGAGCAACTGGAATCCGGAACGGGTGCGGACCAGGAAATCGCGCAGTGGCGCCGGCGGCTCGCGGTTGGCCGGGGAAAATTTTCCGATATGGCGGTTCCCAGCCGGGCATTTCCGTCGCTCTTTATCTGGACCGTGGCGCAATCCGGCGAGGATTTGACCGCCGGATTCCAGAGAGCGGCGGAGTTATTTCATGCCCGCGCCATGTATCGCTCGGAACTCCTGCTTTATTCGGCGCTGCCATGTTCCGTTTTGGCGCTGGCAGCGATGATCATGGCTCAAATTGAACCCGTGTTCGCGGCACTGATTACGTTCCTCAACGCGCTGGGGGGCGGAGATTAAGACCATGACGATGAACGCAGAGATATTTGTTTCGCCGCTGCTGGGGCAGATGATTGGGGATCCTGTCGCTACTTGGCCGGTCAATGAACAGTTGAGGCTGTTATCGGCCGCCATCTCCTTTCTTTTCGGGGTGGCTGGCACGGCCGGCACCATTTTATTGATTCACTTTTTGCTCACATTGCCACTGCGCCGAATGGAACGCGCCCGCCTGTTTCTGGATTTGCTGGAAGGCGCGCTGAACCGCGGCCAGTCCGCCGAGGCAATGATTGTTTCTCTCGCGCAAAGTCGCGACCGGACGGTCGGCGTGCACTTTCATCTGCTGGCGGCCCATATCGAAAGCGGCCTGCGATTCGGCGGGGCGCTGGAGAAGGTGCCGCGTTTTCTGCCGCCGCAAATTGCCGCCATGCTCCGCGCCGGCGAAAAACTTGGCGACCTGAAAAAAATCCTGCCGGCCTGCCGTGAAATCCTGCGGGACCGCCCAGCCGCCGTTCGCAGCGCCGTGCATTACATGATTGTCGTCATCCTGTTTTTTTCGCCCGTCGCCATCGGCGTAATCATGGCCACGATGATTTTTGTCGTGCCCCGGTTTAAAGATGTCGCTGCGGGAATGGACGCCCCGCTGTGGCCGCTGACGCAATTCGTCTTCGCCAACGTCGGCTGGTTGATTAGCTTTGAAATTGTACTCTTCCTGCTGCTGACTTCGGCCACGCTGCTTTACCTGGGCGGGCCGCGATTCGCGCGTTGGTTCCAATTCCGCGGTTTTCCGTTCGTGGACTGGATCGCGTGGCGCATTCCGTGGAAGCAAAAGCGGTTGCAGCGGACATTTTCCGCCATGCTCACTGTGTTGTTGGATGGCGGGGTGCCGGAAGCCGAGGCGGTCCGGCTGGCCGGCGATTGCACCGCCAACGAAACCTGCCGCCACCGCGCCCAGCTTATGATCACTGCGCTGGAGCGGGGAATCAAACTCGATAACGCCGTCCGCGCGTTCGACGACCGCGGCGAATTTCACTGGCGGTTGACGAACGCGATCACGCAAAGCGGGACCCGCAGTGGATTTTTGGGGACTTTGCGCGGTTGGCACGAGGCGCTTGACGCCAAGGCCTTCCAGCAGGAGGAAGCCACCGCGCACGCCGTCACCAGCGGCCTGGTCGTTTTGAACGGTTTGGTCGTCGCGCTGATTACCACGGCCATGTTCGGCCTGATTGTGGGCATCTTGAAAGCAACGCTGGCAACGATGTGAAAACAAAAATGATTCAATCACTCCATGACTCGCGTCACCGCGAGCGCGGTTATTTTTTGATGACGGACCTGATCGTCGGCATGGCGATTCTCACGCTGGCCATCATGCCGCTGACCTACTCGTTTGTTCGCGAGCGGCAGATGTTGCGCACCGAATACTCTCGCAGCGTTGCCGTGGAAATCGTGGACGGTGAAATGGAGATTCTGGCCGCCGGCGCCTGGGAGGATTTCCCGGATGGCCAGCAGCCTTACCCCGTTCATGCCGACGCTGCCGCCCGTCTGCCTTCCGGCCATTTTCAACTGACCAAAACCGGCAAACATCTGCGCTTGGAATGGAAATCCGACAAACGACAGGGCATCGGCCAGGTCGTCCGCGAAATCACCCTCAAATGAAATTGCTAATTCCCATCTCCCGTGCCCGTGCTCAAGCCGGCGTTCTTTTGGTAGAATGTATCGTTTACATCGGATTGTTCGCCATCGTCATCGGTCTGGGCCTGGCGACATTCTATCTTTGCTGGGACAACTCAAAGGCATTGCTCTACGCCACGGACGACATGGCCGCCGCGTTACGCGCCGGCGAACGCTGGCGCGCCGATGTGCGCAGCGCCACGGCCAAAATCACCGTCGAGACTACGCCGCAAGGAGAACTTTTACGGATACCTTGTGAAACGAACGTGATTCTCTACAGTTACAATGCCGGTGAAATCCGCCGCAGACTGGCTTCATCGAATTTTTCGGAATCGTTGCTGCCGACCGTTCGAGGGTCGCAAATGGTGATGGACAGGCGCGGACCGGTCAGCGCATGGCGCTGGGAGCTGGAATTGAAATCACGCCGCAAGGAAACTCATCTGCCGCTCCGGTTCACGTTTGAGGCAGCGGCCAAAACC
>Ga0335078_10017215_pt1 | contig 10735 bp, 10 predicted proteins | sample Lox_Sample_32_FD_206711 | JGI IMG/M metagenome (GOLD analysis project Ga0335078, IMG submission 206711) | Soil microbial communities from Loxahatchee National Wildlife Refuge, Florida, United States - Lox_Sample_3.2 | ecosystem: Environmental > Terrestrial > Soil > Wetlands | place: USA... | reverse complement strand
GGGCCGAGGCGTTCGGCGGCGGTGCCCGTCGGGCGGTCCACGCCGAGCCCACCGCCCTGGCCGCGCCCGCCGCGCCCGCTAAGCCTGCCGCCGTTGCGGAGCCCGCCGCCCTGGCGGAGGACAGCGTGCGGCCGCTGATCGGGGATCAGCTGCGGATGCCGATCATGTGGTGCGAGATGGGTTCCTGCATCTCCTGGCATTCAGATCCCGCCGCGCTCGGCGAGAGCGACTCGCGCGCCCGCGCGATCGGCGCGGGCTGGCGCATCGACGCGTTCGGCCGGCTGGCCTGCCCGCAATGCCAGCAGACCGACCCGACCTTCCGGTCCTCCCGCCCGGTCGTGCTGTGGGACCGGGCCACGGCCATCGCCAGGACCGCCCGGATCGCCGCCATGTACAGCCAGCCGATCGCCTCCTAGCACGTAGCGATGGGGGTCCTGATGATCCGGACGGCTACGGCACCGCACTTGTCGCGCCTGCCAGGCAGGACCCGCCGCCACTGGCTGGTGGCGGCGGCGGAAATGGCTGGCCTGGCGACCGGGAACGTATGGTCATCGCCGGATTCCGCCCTGCGGGGCCGGCCCCGCCTGCCGCGGGTGGCCGTGCGCTCGCTCGGCGCGGACGCCGAATCGGTCCGCGTCGCCCGGAACTTCACCGTGGCCACCTTGTGCCGGTGGGACACGGCCCAGCGCAGCCAGGATGTCGTGATCGTGGTGTCCGAGCTGCTGACCAACGCGCTCCGGCACGCCCTGCCCGCGGTCGGCCAGGCCCGGCTCCGGCGCCCGGTCCAGCTTGGCTTGCTCCAGCTCGGGCACTGCGTGCTGTGCGCGGTCGCCGATCCAGGTCAGGCCGTTCCGGCACCCCGGACGCCTGGTTCGGAGGACCAGACCGGCCGCGGGCTGAGCATTATCTGCGCCCTCAGCGACCAGTGGGGCTACACCACGCCAAGCGAGGCCGGAAAGGTCGTGTGGGCCACGTTCTACTCGCGGTTAACGCGGCCGGCGGCCCGTTCCCGCATGAGCAGCAGGGCGTACGCGGCGACGGTGGAGTCGTCGGTGATCAGGCCCTCGCCGATCATCTCCTCGAACCTGGCCCGGGACACCCAGGCCTGGCCCATGTCCTGCTCTTCCTGCTCCCGTTCGGGGGCCCCCGGCTCCAGCCCGGTGGCCAGGAAGTAGTGCCCGGCCTGGGTGCTCACGCCGTGCGAGCCGTGCAGGTAGCCGAGCTTGACCAGCTCGCGGGCACGCATCCCGGCCTCCTGCGCGAGCTCCAGCCGGGCGAGTTCTTCAGGCTCGCCCGATTCCCCGCGTGGCCAGCCGCCCTGCGGGAACGACCAGGTGCGCCGCCCGATCGGGTAGCGGTACTCCTCGACTAGGTGGAAGCCGTCACGCTCGGCCGGGATGACCAGCGCGAAGTCGCGCTTCTCGATGAACGCGTAGGTGCCGCGGGAGCCGTCGCGCCGTTCGATCTGGTCCCGGTGCAGCCGCATCCAGTTGTCTTCGTACACGACACCGGAGGTGAGCATGCGGATATCCGGGTCGTCATCCGGGCCGGGCATCGGCTAGGACGCCTGCTCGGATCCAGCGACCGCCAGCTCGCTGACCGGGTCGGCGGGAACGGCCGCGGCAACGCCGGGAACGGCCGCGGCGACGCCGGGCCGCCGCCGCGGCGCCCGGAAGTGCCGGGCCAGCGCGGTGGCGCCCAGCGCGCCCGCGATGGGCAGCGTGACCAGGGCGGGCAGCTGGTAGCGCCAGGAGAACTCGTACAGGTCCGCGCCCAGCAGCACCGCCACCGCGCACCCGGTGATCAGCAGGCAGGCCAGCGGCAGGCCCGGATCCCGGTGCCGCCGGAAGGTGAAGATCCCGGCGATCCCGGCCAGCAGCCCGAGCAGGAACACCGGCCCAGGGGTGTACCCGCCGTGCAGCTGGTAGTACCGCAGCGCGATGTCGGCTTTCCAGTGGACCCGCGCCCGCCCGCCGCCGCCGGCCTGGGCGAAGGTCAGGCCGGCGCTGTTATAGCCATAGCGGGTGACGCCGGGCGGGTAGGACGGGTAGCCGAACTGGAACTGCCAGCGGGAGATCGGGGTGTCGCCCTCCTGGGTGTCCCTGGTCAGGGCGAAGATCTTCACCGAGTCCTTGGCGATGTCGCCGGCCACCCGCAGCGGCTGCTGCCTGAGCACGCTGTAGGCCAGCTGGCGCTGCAGCGGCAGCGTGTTGACCAGCTGGCCCAGCTGGACGTTGACCGGCTGGTACAGCACCCGCGGCGCGTACTTGCTGTTGACCAGGCCGTCCACCCCCAGCCAGGCGGCGACCGACGGGCTCGGGCACAGCGGCCGCTCGTCGGCGGGGATCTTCAGCGTGGCGCAGTCGGCCGCGTGGGCCGCCCGCCCGTACAGGTAGGCGTCGCCCATGTTGGACAGCTCGAACCCGTAGTGCAGGATCACCGCGGAGTAGCTCATGTAGCCGACGACCGGCAGCGCGAAGCAGAACGTCAGGACGGCGCCGTGCAGCAGCCTCCTGCGCCAGCCCCGCGCCGCCAGCACCACGAAGACCAGGGCCGGCGCGATGAGCGCCTCGCCCACCTGGCGGACCGGCGCGGACGCGCCGAGCGCCAGCCCGCCCAGGATGACCAGGAACAGCCCGGGCCGCCGCTGCCACAGCAGCAGCACGATCCCGGCCACCAGCAGCGCCTCGAACAGCACGTCCGGCATGATCGTCTGCTCGGCGTTCAGCTGGTAGGCGTCCAGCACCACCGGCGCCACCGCCAGCGTGGCCAGCCAGCGCACCACGCCGCGGCGCACCATCAGCGCGTAGAGCGCCCCGGCCATGGCCATCCCGAGAACGTGCTGCAGCAGCGCCACGAAGGCCAGGTCGCCGACCATCAGCACCGGGCGCAGCACCATCAGGGAGTAACCGAGCGGGTCGAACGACCCCCAGACGGTGTTGGTGAAGTCCGTGCCGAAGATGTACTTCTTGGAGTCGATGAACAGCAGCGCGGGCTCGTAGGCGATCTGGGTGACGGCCCGCAGCACCAGCCCGCCGCCCAGCAGCAGCCAGAACATCCAGTGCCTGCGAACCAGGTCCACGGTGGCCCACATGATCCGGTCCAGCCGGGACCCGATCACGGCGGCTCCCTGAGCCGGACCATCCTGGCCAGCAGCAGGCAATACGGTATCGCTCCTGTTGGTCACGCGGAATCCTTGCCCTGAGTCGCATCAAGCGGGAGAAACGCCGCCCTAGGCCCGGCCGCCATCCTGGCAGGCCTCATTCTGCCGCATCAGGAGATACCAGGCGGGACGATGGGAGAGATTTGGCCGGTGTTGACGCCAGTTACTGAACGTTTTGTCGGTGCACGTCCGTAACATCGCGGCATGTCCGGATCGACGTCCCCGGACGCCGGCGACGGCGCCTGGGACCGCCTGCGGCGGCGGCTACGGCCGCCGGCTGCCTGCCTGTACCCGATCGGGCCGCACTCGCCGGCCTGCCCGGGTACTTGCGAGGTCTGCCGCGGGCCGGTGCGGCCCGGATTCGCCCGATGTTACCGGTGCGCAGGTCATGACCTGCTCGGCCCGGGCCGGCTCGCCGACGCCGTGGTGCCCGTTTCCTACGCGATCAAGGGCACCCCGTTCGCCGCGGACCTGTGGCGCTACAAGTCGTGGTGGGCGCCGAGTGCCGCCGCGCGGACGTCCCTGCTGGCCCTGCTGCTCACCTTCCTGCACGATCACGGGGCCTGCGTCTGGCACCAGGCGGGCATGCCCGCGCCCGGCCGGCTGGCCGTGGTGCCGACCGGATGCGGCCGCCCGGGGCCGCATCCGCTGCTCGAGCTGGCCGGTCCCTACCTGCGGCTGCCGGTGACCCGGCTGGCCATCCGGCCCGGCGAACAGGGCCGTGACCCCAACATGAACCGTTTTACGGCCGAACGGATCAGGCCGGGAGCCAATGTGCTGCTGCTCGACGACACCTGGGTATCGGGGGCCAGCGCCCAGTCCGCGGCCGCCGCGCTCAAGCGGTCTGGAGCCGGTCGCGTCGCGGTCGTGGTGCTCGGCCGCCACGTCGACCCGGGCGACCGGCTGAGCGGGCCGCTGGCGGCCCGGCTCGCCCCGGCTCCCTACGACCCGGCCCGGTGCGCCGTGCACGCCCCGGCCTGAGTCGGCTCCGCAGCCGGCGGCATCCTCGTCCCCGCCGCGGGAGCGCGGCTCTAAGCTGGGACGGTGACCGCCGAGCCCCCCTCACATACCGCGCTGGTCCGGCGCGCCCGCCGGATCGCCCGTGAGCTAGCCGTCCTCTACCCGGACGTGCACACCGAGCTGAACTTCAGCACCCCGCTCGAGCTGCTGGTCGCCACGATCCTGTCCGCGCAGACCACCGACAAGCAGGTCAACCTGGTCACGCCGACGCTGTTCGCCCGGTACCCCACCGCCGCCGGCTACGCGGCCGCCGACCGGGACGAGCTCGAGAAGATCATCCAGTCGACCGGCTTCTACCACGCCAAGGCGACCAGCCTGATGGGGCTCGGGCAGGCGCTCTGCGACCGGTACGGCGGCGAGGTCCCGGACAAGCTCAAAGACCTGGTCACCCTGCCCGGCGTGGGCCGGAAGACCGCGAACGTCGTGCTCGGCAACGCCTTCGGCGTCCCCGGCATCACCGTGGACACGCACTTCGGGCGGCTGGCCCGCCGGTTCGGCTGGACCACGGAGACCGACCCGGTCAAGGTCGAGGCACAGGTGGCCACGCTCATCCCGCGCAAGGAGTGGACGGACCTGTCGCAGCGGATGATCTGGCACGGCCGCCGGGTCTGCCATGCCCGCCGCCCCGCCTGCGGCGCGTGCGGCCTGGCCCGGCTCTGCCCCTCCTACGGCGAGGGTCCCACCGACCCGGTAGTGGCCGCGAAGCTCGTCAAGCCCGGCCCGTTCTCGTGACCGGTGGCCGTGAGCCGGCACCGGCCGGGCCCGCTCCGGCGTGGTTGCGTGAGCTGGCGGCCGCGGCCGAGACGATGGAGATGCACCCGCGGCTCATGCCGCCCCCGGCTGGCGGCCGCGCCTCGGCGGTGCTGATCCTGTTCGGGGACGGCCCGGACGGCCCGGACCTGCTGTTCATCCAGCGCAGCGACGCGCTCCGGCTGCACGCCGGCCAGCCGGCCTTCCCCGGCGGGGCGATCGACGCCGGAGACGGGGGGCCGGTCGGGGCCGCGCTGCGGGAAGCGGCCGAGGAAGTCGGCCTGGACCCGGGCGGCGTCGACGTGCTCGGGACCTTGCCCGAGGCCTTCATCCCGCGGACGGGATTCCGCGTCGTCCCGGTCCTGGCCTGGTGGCGGCGGCCGTCCGCGGTCGCGCCCGTCGACGCGGGCGAGGTGGCCGCGGTGGAACGGGTCAGCGTCGCCGAACTGGCCGATCCGGCCACGCGCCTGATGGTGCGGGTGCCCGACGGCAGGACGAGCCCCGCTTTCCGGGTCAGGGGGATGCTCATCTGGGGGTTCACCGCCGCGCTGGTCGACCGCCTGCTCGCCCTGGGCGGCTGGGAGAAGCCGTGGGACGCCACGATCGTGATCGACCTGTGAATGCCGCCGATGGGCCTGAAAACGGCGAAAACGCTATACCGTTAGGGTCGTGCGCGGTGATGTACTCGACCTCATCCTGATCGTGATCGTGGTCGCGTTCGCCGTGTCCGGTTACCGGCAGGGTTTCATCGTCGGCGTACTCAGCTTCTTCGGTTTCGTGGGCGGCGCGCTGCTCGGCGCGGAGTTCGGCCCGGCCATCTCCCGCGCCCTGGTCGGCGGCCAGACCCAGCAGGACGTCATCGCGGTCGTCATCCTGGTCAGCTTCGCCGTGATCGGGCAGTTCATCGCGTCCTCCATCGGCGCCGCCATGCGGTCCACCGTGACCGGGCGCTCGGCGACCGTCGCCGACTCGGTGGGCGGGTCCGTCGTCAGCATGATCTCGGTGCTGCTGATCGCCTGGGTGGTCGGCTCGGTGCTGAACGGGTCCCCGTTCCCGGTAGTCGACCAGCAGGTGAACAACTCGCTGACGCTGCAGACGCTGGACAAGTTCATGCCCACGCCCGCCAAGACGATGTTTTCCGATTTCCGCCGGCTGCTGGCCGAGAACAGCACCTACGCCCAGGTGTTCAGCGGCATCGGCGCGGAGCGCATTCTCGCCATCCCGGCCCCGGACCCCGCCGTGCTGAACAGCCCGGGCTTCCAGGCCGCGCAGGACCGGGTGGTCAAGGTGACGGGGGTGGCGCCGAGCTGCCAGCGGTCGATCGAGGGCTCGGGCTTCGTCATCTCCTCCGACCACATCCTGACCAACGCGCACGTGGTGGCGGGGGTGACGCAGCAGCAGATGGTCACCACCACCGGCGGCCGGAAGCTGCCGGCCACCGTGGTGTTCTACGACCCGCAGGTGGACGTGGCCGTGCTGTACGTGCCCGGCCTGGACCTGGCCCCGCTGCAGTTCGCCGGGCAGGCCAATCCCGGCGACGACGCCGTGGTCGCGGGTTTCCCGCTGGACGCCACGACCCTGCATACCGTGCCGGCCCGGATCGGCGGCATCCAGAACGCGCAGGGGCCGAACATCTACCAGACCAGCACCGTGACCCGGCAGATCTACGAGATCCGGGCGGTGGTCGAGTCGGGCAACTCGGGCGGGCCGCTGCTGTCGCCCGAGGGCACCGTCGACGGGGTGGTGTTCGCCGCCGCGGTCGGCGTGAACGACACCGGCTTCGCGCTTACCGCGGCCCAGGTGGCCGCCGACGCCCGCGCAGGCGCGCAGTCCACCACGGCCGTCTCCACCATGGGCTGCGATTAGGGCCCCGCCGCCAGCAGCCCGGGCGCCAGGTCGGCGGCCGGAAGGCCGGCCAGGCCGTCCCGCTCGATGCGCGCGGCGAGGCCGTCCGCCGTGGCCAGGAAGACCGGCAGATCCATGCCGAACGGACGGGCGGTCCCGCTCTCGGCCCCCGGCTCGTCCGGTACCTGGTAGGCGCGGACCCGCTGCGCGCCCCGCCGGAGCAGCGTGACGGCGCCACGGGCGTTGCCCCGGTGCGCGTGCGTCAGCCCGACGGCGATCTGGGCCAGTCCCTGCCACAGGTCGTGTTCGGCCGGCGGGCCGGACTTCCAGGCCGCCTCGAGGACCTCGTGCGCGTGGAACGGGTGTCCCTCGCGGAGCAGCTGGTCGGCCAGGGCGGCCGCGCCGGGCCCGGTGATCGCGAGATCGTCGGGGATCGGCGGCGGGCCTGCTCCGGGCCCGGCGCGATCCAGCGGGCGCCCCAGGGCGTCGCGGGGCCGCGCGTTCCGCGGCCGGCCGGCCGGATCGCGGTCCCGCGTCAACGCTCGGGTTCCGGGTCGGCCAGCCAGCCGAGCAGCTCGGTGTTCAGGATCTCCGGCCGTTCCTCGTGCGGGAAGTGGCCGGCGCCGTCGATCACCCGCCAGCGGTACGGGCCCTCGACGTAGCGCCCGGCCCCGCGCGCGGTCCGCGGCAGCACACAGCTGTCCAGGGCGCCGTGCAGGTGCAGGACCGGGGCCGCGATCGGGGTCCGCATGTGCCGGGCGTAGCGCAGGCCGTCGGGCCGCACGCCGCTGCGGGCGAGCCAGCGGTGGTATTCCAGCGCCGAGTGAGCCACCGAGGGTATCCGCATGGCCCGGGCGTAGACCTGCTCGGTCTCCGGGTCGGGCCAGCCCGGCGCGGACCATTTCTCCAGCATCCGGCCCACCCGCAGGCCTCCGTCGCGCAGCAGCTGACGCTCGGGCCGGACGGGCAGCTGGAAGCCGAGCGCGTAGCCGCTGCGGCGGCCCTGGCCGCGCGGGTCGGTGAGCACCGAGGCGCGCATCCGCAGCGGGTGCGCCATCGAGATCACCGCCAGCCGCCGCACCACCTTGGGGTAGTAGGCGGCCAGCGTCCAGGCGATCAGCCCGCCCAGGCCGTGGCCGACCACGATCGCGTTCGCCTCGCCGAGCGCGCGGATCAGCCCGGCCGCGTCGGCGGCGCCGGTGACCAGGTCGTAGCCGCGGGGCGGCTTGTCGGTGCCCCCGTAGCCGCGCAGGTCCACCGCGACCGCGCGGAAGCCCGCCCCGGGCAGGACGGCCAGCTGGTGCCGCCAGGTCCACCAGAACTCGGGGAAGCCGTGCAGGAGCAGCACCAGCGGCCCGTCGCCGGCCTCGGCGGCGTGGAACCGGGTCCCGTTAGCCGAGACCGACCGGTGGGCCCAGGGGCCGCCGATCTGGACCACCGCATCCGCGCCGCCGGCCATCGCGCTCACCTCACCGGGTCTCGCGCGCGGCGATCTCCGGGCGCTGGCCGTCGGGGGACTCGGGCTCGTTCCGCAGCATCTCGATCCCCTCGGTCACGGTCTGGCGGGTCTTGCGCAGGCCGGACAGGTGGCGCACGCGCAGCACGGCGATCCCTATCGCGATCACGCCGACCAGCGCCCACACCCCCGCGACGATGAGGAAGGCCGCCCAGGTCCAGATGCCGAGCGTGATCAGGCCGTAGCCCAAGGCCCAGGAGAGCATGACCAGCACCAGGCAGCCGACGAAGCCGGCCAGGCCGACTAGCACCACGGCCGTGCCGACCCGCTGCACGTCGCCCTTCAGCTCGGCCTTGGCCAGGTCAATCTCGTACCTGATCAGCTGGGACGCGTCCTTGGCCGCCTGGGCGACGAGATCCCCAAGGGACGGATCGCCGCCGGCCGGTCCCGGCGTTTCGCTGCGGACCATCGAGTCCATCTCCCATCGTGTGCGGACCGCTTATCCGCGCTCCCGCACGGCAATGGGCGTCCGCGTCCGATATCTCCTCGGGGCTAGCTCATGTTCGTAAAGTCCAAGGCTAGCGTTGTCGGTCATCGTCGTGGCGGCACCCCGGGTACGTACGGCGCTTCAGGCCTCGCCGCCGCGGCGGTGAGCATAGCGGGCAGGCCCGCGATCCGGTACGCGCCGCCCAATTACGCCGCAGGCCCCGTGAGGCTTATACCCCGCTGTGTGACGATTCGCCGGATTATAGCGTCAAGATTGGGCGGAGAGAAGCCCGAAGAAGCCCTGAAGAAACCCAGAGACCGCGGAGAGCCGCGCGGGCTGGCCGCGGCCCCTATCGCGAGCGGCGCCCCTGGCCGGGGCGCCGCCGCGAAAACCACGTCAGGCCTGGCTACCAAGCGTGCACCTTCTCTGTCGTCCAGGCTGACCGCTACCGACCTGGCCTGGACTGACACGCCTCCCGCGGCTGGTCGCGCGTGGGTACCTGGCTGCCGTGCCCGGACGCTGCTGCGTCCGTACCACCTTTCTACGACGAAATCGCCAGCCTGAAAAGCCCCGCCATGAGACCGATTCGTGATCTTAATCAGTCCTCGCGGTCACATGTCGTCAACCAGTGGCTTGCCGGGCCCGGCCGCCTTGCCGCAGGCTGCTGACCACTTTGCCGCCTGGCGGCGGACGGGGGGCTTATGCGCCGTCGTTTGCGGACCGTGTCGGATGGTCCAGGCCCGGGCCCGGAGCGCCGAGTCGGGTAAGTCTTACCAAGTGAAAACTTCCCTACTGAGAAGTAGGAACCTTCTCGACAGAGCCATCGCCATATGTTCTAATTCGATTGGCTGACACCGCAACGGGTACCTGATGCGGATACGCCACTAGCGATCAGGAAAACAGCGCTGGTGGTCGCATACGAGGGCACTTTGCGGATATGGTTAGCTATAAGGACGGAGCCGGCCTCCCCCCCCAGGGCCGGACCGTGCGCGCGGGCGCCGCTCTCCCCCCCGGCGGCGCCCGCCTCTTTTATGCGTCTGTGGCGAGAGCCGTTTCCTGTGGCTGCTGAGTCTGACTGCCGGTGCTCCTGTTACTCCTGTGCCTGCTCAGCGGGCGTGACCGGGCGGACGCGCAGCTTCCTGGCCCGCGTTCCGCCGCCTGACCCGGCCGGGCCCGCCCGGCGCGGCCGGGCCGCGCCGGCCCCGGCGAAGTCCGGCCAGGCTCCGCCGCGGTACCGGCCCTGGGCCGGCTGAACGGTAACGGGCCGGGGATCGCACTCGGACCGCACCCGTAGATGGCTGATTTATCAGATATTGATAGGACGCGGGGCGGGCCCGGCGGCCCTAAGCGATGGCGGGACTCGCGGCTAGGACGGTGTCAAATAGGGCGACGGCGCCTCGCTTGGACAGCGGGTGGTTGGCATTGCCGCACTTGGGCGATTGCACGCATGAGGGGCAGCCGGCCTCGCAGTCGCAGCTGGCGATGGCCTGCCTGGTGGCGCCGAGCCAGTCCGCGGCGGCGCCGAAGCCGCGTTCGGCGAAGCCGGCGCCGCCGTCATGGCCGTCGTAGACGAAGACCGTGAGCTGGCCGGTCGCGGGATGGGCGGCGGCGGAGACCCCGCCGATGTCCCAGCGGTCGCAGGTGGCGAACAGCGGCAGCAGGCCGATGGAGGCGTGCTCGGCCGCGTGGGCCGCGCCGGCCAGGTCCACGCCCGCGCCGGCCAGCGCCGTCGCCTGATCCGCGGAGATCGTCCACCACACCGCCCGGGTCACCAGGTGCCGGGGCGGCAGGTCGAGCGGGGTCTCGCCGAGCGCCGTTCCGGTGTCGGCGCGGCGCCGGGTGAAGCTGGTCACCTGGCGGGTTACCCGGACGTCGCCGAAGCAGACCTGCGCCTGGCCCCAGGTCATCGTCCGCAGCGCGCCGCGGATCTCGACCTCGGTCACGGTCTTGGCGGTGGTGGTGTAGCCGGGCTCGCACGGCTCGACGAGCGCCACCCGGTCGGCGAGGTCCAGGG
>Ga0335078_10017214_pt1 | contig 10736 bp, 15 predicted proteins | sample Lox_Sample_32_FD_206711 | JGI IMG/M metagenome (GOLD analysis project Ga0335078, IMG submission 206711) | Soil microbial communities from Loxahatchee National Wildlife Refuge, Florida, United States - Lox_Sample_3.2 | ecosystem: Environmental > Terrestrial > Soil > Wetlands | place: USA... | reverse complement strand
AGCCTCATGACCGGGGTGACGCTGAGTTATGCCCGCTCGATCAGCGAGTTCGGCGCCGTCATTATCCTCGCTTATTACCCGATGACCGCGCCGGTGATGATCTACGAGCTGTTCCTGCGCTTCGGGCTCGAGCAGGCGGCCGGCGCGGCGGTGCTCTTGCTCGCAGTGTCGCTCGCCTTGTTTCTCGCCTTGCGCGCGCTGGCCCGCAGCCTGCCCGAGCGGGACAGCCGATGAGCGGCGCCGCCGAAGCCGCCGTCGCGGTCGAGGGGCTGGCGCTCACGCTTGGCGCGTTCCGCCTCGATGCGATCGATGTCGCGGTCGCGGCCGGCGAGATTTTGGTGGTGCTGGGGCCAAACGGCGCCGGCAAGTCGGTGACGCTCGAGACCATCGCCGGCTTTCACCGTCCCGACCGCGGGCGGGTGCGGATCGGCGGCCGCGACGTCACCGCGCTGGCGCCGGAGCGGCGCAATATCGGCTTCGTGGTCCAGAACTTCGGCCTGTTTCCTCATCTGACCGTCGAAGGCAATGTCGCGATCGCGCATCGCCGCGGCGCCGGCCGGCCCGGCGCCGCGCTGCCGGGCGGCGGCGAGCCGCCGGCGCTGTTGTCCTATTTCGGCGTCGCGCATCTGGCGAACCGCGCGCCGGCCGCGCTCAGTCCGGGCGAAAAACAGCGCGTGGCGCTCGCCCGCGCGCTCGCCACCGCTCCCCAATTGTTTCTGTTCGACGAGCCATTTTCGGCGCTCGACGGACAGACGCGGCTGCAATTGCGCGGCGAGCTCAAAGCGTTCCTGCGCGAGCTCCAAATCCCGGCGATCTTCGTCACCCACGACCACACCGACGCGCTCACGCTTGCCGACAAGGTGGTGGTGCTGCGCGCGGGCAGCATAGCGCAGAGCGGCGCCGCGGCGGCGGTCTTTGCGCGGCCGGCCGATTCCGCGATCGCGCGCTTTGTCGGCGTGGACAATATTCTCGACGGCCGCGTGATCGAAAGCTCCGGCGCGAGGCTGCGTATCGCCGTCGGAACGCGGACGCTTACGACGGCCGCGTCCGCCGCGCCGGCGGCGGGGACGGCGGTGCGTCTTGCCGTCCGCGCCGAGGAAGTGGCGCTCGCGGCCGGTGGCGGAACCGAAATCAACCGCCTCGACGGCGCCGTGACGGAACTCCGGGCGCTCGGTCCGCTCACCGTCGTCGAAATCGACTGCGGCTTTCCGCTCAAGGCCTATCTGCTCGCACGGCAGGCGCGGGCGCTGCGGCTTCGCACGGGCGACGCCGTCACCGCGGCGATCGCGCCCGACGCCATCCATGTCATGACGGAGTGAACAGGACGGACCGCACGCGCCGCCTCAGCGCCGCGTATTGGCGGTCAGCGTCGCCTTGCGCTCCTCGTATTCGTCCTTCTGGATTTCGCCGCGGGCGTAGCGCTCGTTGAGGATTTGCAGCGCCGAGCGCGCGCTATCGCCCCACGGCGCCGACCACGGGTCCTGGCCGCTGGACGAGCGGGCGAAATAATAGATGAGAACGCAGAGCAGGATGACAACCAGGATGATCATCGGAAACTCCCAAAACATGCCATAGCCGCCGCCCCAATGGCGCCACCACATCATATGGCCCGGGCCGGGCCACAACGAGCCGGGCGGCGGCGCATTCTGCGCTTGCATCTGCGCCAGCGCCGGCCGCGCCGCGGCGAGCAGGACGCAGGCTAACATCGGGAGTGCGGAGAGCTTATGCAACGTCGCTTGGTGGCCTTTGCGCTATCCGAGCGAGACCACCGCCGCGATCAGATCCTTTGCGCCTTTGACGTGCGAGGTGTGACCGCGTCCGGCGGTGTCCTCCATCAGGACGGCGTCGCCTTGACCGAAGATGCGCCTTTTGCCGTCGCTGGCCCGCACTTCCAGCTGGCCCTCGAGGCAGATCAGGAACTGGCGCTGCGGCGGACAGATGTTGTCGCCCGACCAGCCCGACGGCAAGCGGACAAATTGCAGCGCGCCCGCCTGCATGGCGTGAGAGACGAAGACCATCGGCGCCGGAGGCCGATAGTCCGCCTCTTCGAGCTTGAGCGGGACTTCGGCGAAATGCGTCTCGCCGTTGCCGTCCGCGTAGAGTCGTTCATATTGCATCGTCAGGTCTCCAGTTGGAGGGCATAGCCCAGTCACGCAGCGCGCTGGCGGCGGGGCGGCGGCGGGCGTCAGGGGTGCACGGATTTTCTCGCGCAGGTGGACAGCCCGATCAGGCTATAGGCCGGACAGCTTCCGACGATCGCGGTCAGGATCGGCATGACGCCGATCCAGCCGATCCAGTTCCAGCCGGTATCGGGGAATCCGACCGGGATCGCAAAAGCGATCAAGAGAAGGCCGACGACAACTCGCGCGATGCGATCGATGGTTCCGACATTGGCAGGCATGGGCACCTCCAAATATCTTTACAAATGCGCCGGCCCATATTTGCCATTTGCCGGACGGCCGCGTTGATCTTTGTCAATTTCGATCCGCAACACCCTGCCGCGAACCTGTCGGCGATCACGCTGCGCGCTGCACCAGCACCATGTAATGCTCGGCGCTTTGCCGACGCTCGTCGCGCGTCGACAAGCCGGCGGCGTCGCACCAAGTGCGCAACTGCTGAGGCGTCAGCCGATGCTCGCGCGGCGGTCCGTGCTCGCACGGGCCGTCGGGACGGAATTCGGCGATCACCGCCAATCCTTGCGGCCGCAAAAGCCGTGCGACGTTGCGCAGGATGCCGGCGGCGTCCGCGGTGTGGTGCAGCACCATGGCAATCAGCGCCGCGTCGAGCTTGCCGCCGGGCAGATCGAAGCTGGCGGCGTCGGCGACAAAGGTCAGGATATTGCGGATGCCGCGCTCTTTTTGCAGGCGCTGCAGATAGGCAATGGCGTCGGCGGAAGGATCGACGGCATAGACCAAGCCGGCGGGGCCTATTCGCGCGGCCAGCAGGAAGCTGACGAAGCCCGGCCCCGGCCCCACGTCCAGCACGCGATCGCCGGCTTTCAGGTTCAGTGCGTCCATCCAGTCCTCGACCAGAACGCCGCGCTGCACCTGCCGGGCATAGACCTGATCCCAGGTGAGATGGCTTAAATCCCGGCGGTAAGTTTCCTGCATCGCAGCCCCGTCGCTGTTTCTTGGATGTCGCGGCTTGATACCGCGGTTCGTCTCATGCCGTAAGAACCTTGCGCCGCTCTTCATATTCCTCGCGGCTGATCTCGCCGCGGGCAAAGCGCAGCTTCAATTCCTGCAGCGGATCTTGGGTCCTATGGGCCGTGTGCTTGCCGGTCATCTTGTGCACGGCGAACATGATCCCCATGACAGCGACCATAATGCTGCCGGCGACGAGATGCGGAGAAATCCCTGCAATGACCGCGTTCCACATGATTGTCGCCGTTGACGGCCAGCTTTATCGAGCCACGAGATATCGAACATGACATATCGAACCATGGCAACTGTGGTCGGCGGCGCCAATCTTGGCGTTGATTTGGATCAACGGCGCGGAGTTTTTGTCGGTTAAATTGAAATTCCATGCGTTCGATCTGGAAATCTTCGGCCCGGACATCTTGGATCTGGAAATCGATCATCGCCGGACTGTGCGGCTCGACCGTGCATTTTCTGTTCATGTATTTAAGGGCCCGCTCCGGGCTGCTGCCCGAATTTCAGCCGTATCGCAGTTTTCAGGTCGCGCTCGGCTATTGGGCCGGCACCAATGTGCCGGCAATCGTGCCGTGGGCGCTGTCGTTTGCCAACGGCATGACCATTCTCGGGTTTCTGTTTGCCCGCACGCACCGCTACCTGCCGGGGCGAACCGGCGCGATGCAGGGTTTGACCTTCGGCCTGTTCGGCTGGCTGTTTATGGGGCTCGCGTTCTTTCCCGCAATCGGGCTCGGACCGTTTGCGGTCGGGGCGGGGGCGGGCATCGGGCCCGCCGCGCTGTCGCTGGCGATGGTGCTGACGTACAGCGTGGTGCTGGGTACGGTCTATGTCGCGCTCGATTCGCCGAAAGCACGGGCGTCGCGTCAGCTGCCGTAGCTCTGAACGAGCGAGCCGGCGACCAGCGTCCAGCCGTCGACCAGGACGAAGAAGATCAGCTTGAACGGCAGCGACACCACGACTGGCGGCAGCATCATCATGCCCATCGACATCAGCACCGAGGCGACGACGAGGTCGATGATCAGAAACGGCAGGAACAACAGAAAGCCGATCTCGAAGGCGCGCTTGAGCTCGGAGATCATGAAGGCGGGAACCAGAATCCGCATCGACAGATCTTCCGGCTTGTCCGGCGCCTTGTCGCCCGACAGATCCTGGAACAGCTGCAAATCCTTTTCGCGGACGTTCTTTTCCATGAAGGCGCGCAGCGGCACCGAGCCGCGGTCGAACGCCTGATCGACGGTGATCTGATTGTCGACCAATGGCTTGACCCCGACATTATAGACGTTGGTGAAGACCGGCCCCATCACGAAGGCGGTGAGGAACAAAGCGAGCGAAATGACCACCGAATTCGGCGGCGCGGTCGCGGTGCCGAGCGCGGTGCGCAACAGCGACAGCACCACGACGATGCGCGTGAACGAGGTCATCATCACCAGGATCGACGGCGCCAGCGACAGCACCGTCATCAGGGCGATCAACTGGATGATGCGCTCGTTCAGCCCGCCGCCGGCGGCGCCGTTCTGGCCGAAATTGATGCTGATATCCTGCGCGGCGAGCGGCGTCGCCGAGAACAGAAGTGCCGCTACCGAGGCCGCTACGGTTGTGAACCGGACGCGGCGGCCCCAATGTTTTGTCATCAAGTTGCGGTCATCAGGGCTTGGTTGGACGGCCCAACAAGCTCGCCATCTCCTGTTCGAGACTGTCGTAGACCGTGGCCTTACCTTGATTCGGCTTGGTTTCGGCGCGCGGTTTCGCCGCGGCGGGCCGCGGCAGGCGCGGCGGAGCGCTTTCGACGGCGGCCGCCGCCGGCTCGCCGGCGGTTGCCGCACGCGGGGCGCCGCCTTGCGGACGGGTCTCGGCTATCGGCTTGCGCAGCGCAGCTTCCAGCCGCTGCGCCATATCGGCGAGGCTTTGGTCGGGCGTGGCCGCGGCTTCCGCGGGGGCGGGCGCGATCGGCGGCGCCGGGCTAGCGGACGGCGCGGCGCTCGGCGCGGCGGCCGGCACTGCGGGCCTGCGTGCTTCGGGGCGCGGCGCTTCCGGCCGCGATTCGGCGCGCTGCTCCGGCGCCATCTCCTCAGGCATCGTGCGCGGCGCGGCGGCGCGGCGCGGCGGAACGGGCGCGCGGGCGGTGAGCTCGTCGGCGAGCGCGGCCAGCGTGTCGCGTTGCGGACGAATTGGCTCGGCGGGCGAGGCCAGCGGTCGGGACAGTTCGGGCCGCGGCGCCTCGGCGAGCGGCATCTCGTCGGGCAACGGCTCGAGCCGCGGCGAGGGCCGCGCCGGCGCGACCGGTTCCGGCTGCAGCGGCCATGCCGCGCCATGGCCGTTGCCGGCCTCCGGCAGCGGTATCGCGCGCGGCAGCGCGTCGATGCCGGCGGGCGGCCGCGTGCCGATATCGCGCGGTGCGGCCATCGCGCGCACGATATTGGGTTCCACGACGACGTCGGTCGGACCGCCGATCATCAACAAATGCTCGACATTGTCGCGCCGGACCAGGATCAGACGGCGGCGGCCGTCGACGGATGCATAGTCGATCACCGCAAGCCGCGGCTGGCGGCCGCGCGCGGCACCGCCGCCGAGCCGGCCGGAGCCGAACCGGCGCACCGCCCAGGCGGTGACGCCGATCAAACCGAGCACGATCAAAAATGCGAGGAAGAAGCGTACGGCGAGCGGCATCTCCGCCCCGAACAACGTATCGAACATCCGCACAACTCCCGTTTCGCTGCGGCGGCGCCAATTGACCCGTCAAAGGTTAACGGCACGGGCAACATTTGCCGCCGTGATTACTAATAAAGAATTAAAAATTCTAGCCGATTTTCCCGCCAAAGCCGATGCCCCAAGCATTCGCATGGTAAACGGCGCTTTAATGGCAAAACCGGCGCAAACCGCGCTTTAACCGGCCGTTAACCATGATCCCGGCAAAGTCTGCCGGTCCAAGGCGCAACAAAAGCTCGCAGCGAAGGCTCGCAGCCAAGCCCGCAGCCGACGCCCCTTGGAACACAGTCGTGGAACTTTTGGGGACGCCGCCGATGCCGATCACCGACATTCCCATCCTCAACATGCTGCGCGAGCGCATGCAGTGGCAGCAGGCCCGCCAGGAGGTGCTGGCGGAGAACGTCGCCAATGCCGACACGCCGGATTACCAGGCCAAGGATCTGGCGCCGCTCGATTTCTCGCAGGCATTGACCGCGGCGTCGCTGACGCTCGATCGCACCAATCCGGCGCATCTTGCGGCGGCGGCCGGCGCCGACTCGCCGTTCGCCAGCCGCAACGCCGGCTACGAGGTCCGGCCGCGCGGCAATTCGGTCAGTCACGAAGACGAAATGATGAACGTGGCGGCCAACCAGATGGACTACGAGGCGGCGACGGAGATGTACACGCACAGTCTCAATCTCATCAAGCTCGCGGTCAAGGAATGACCGCGGCGCGGGGCGGTGCAATCCTTTTTCCGGCGATGGAACGCTGACGCCATGGACTTCATGAAATCGTTGCACATCGCCGCATCGGGGCTGCGCGCCCAGATGGGGCGGATGCGCGTCATCACCGAGAATATCGCCAACGTGGATTCGGTGGCGACCACCGCGGGCGGCGATCCGTATCGGCGCCGGATCGTCACTTTCTCCAGCGAGCTCGACCGCTCGCTCGGCGCCGACGTGGTCAGGCTCGGCAAGGTCGAAACCGACAAGTCGGATTTCCTGGTCCGGCACGAGCCGGGCAATCCGGCCGCCGACGCGCAGGGCAACGTCAAATATCCGAACGTCAACACGCTCGTGGAAATGACCGATCTGCGCGACGCGCAGCGCTCCTACGAGGCCAACCTCAACGTCATCACCGCGACGCGCAAAATGCTCCAGCTCACCATCGATATGCTCAAGGCCTGATCATGGCGACACCGACCATTGCCGCTAACGCCTACGCCTCGCTCGCCAAGATGCGCGAGGATACCGCCGGAATCGCCGGCGGCCTGGGTAAAACCGACGCCTCCGGCCCGAATTTCGGCTCGATCCTCAAGGACGTGATCGACGCCGTCTCCGCGGCCGCGCAAAAATCCGATGCCCAGGCGCAGGCCGTGGCCGCCGGCAAGGCCAATATGGTCGACGTCGTCACCGCGGTCGCCGAGACCGAAACCGCGTTTCAGACGCTGGTCTCGGTGCGCGACAAGGTGATCGCGGCCTACGAGGACGTGTTGAAAATGCCGATCTGAGGCCCCGTGCCCGCGGCGACGGCGGGCATGCGGCAAGCGCCGGGGGTGCCGGAATGGCCGCCGGCGCGGACCACGACAGGGAGCGAGGATCATGACGGGGCCGGAAGTTCTGGACGTATCGCGCGACGCGATCGAGACGCTGCTGATCGTTTCCGCGCCGCTGATGCTGGTCGGGCTCGTCGTCGGCGTCGTCATTTCGCTGCTTCAGGCGCTCACCCAAATCCAGGAGACCACGCTCGTCTTCGTGCCGAAGATCATCGCGATCTTCGTCGCGCTTCTGGTGGCGCTGCCGTTCATGGCCGACGCGCTGCATTCGAATTTTCTTCGCATCGCCGCGCATATCACCAACGGGTAGCGAAAATGCGTCCTCCCCCGCTTTCGCAAGCGAGGAGATAAAGTGACCATCGACATTTCCAATCTGCCGGCGCTGAGCGCGGCCTTCATGCTGATCTTTGCGCGCACCGGCACCATGGTTATGCTGCTGCCGGGGCTCGGCGAGCAGAACATTTCGGCGCGGCTGCGGCTGACCATCGCGCTGATGCTCGCCGCGGTATTGTGGCCGCTGCACCGGGACGACTATCACATCGCCGCCGGCGCGCTCGGACCCGCCATCGTGATGCTGACCGAGGAGATCATCATCGGCGCCGTGCTCGGCTTGACCGCGCGGCTGACCATCTCGGCGCTCGAAGTCGCCGGCTCGGTCATCGCCCAGCAGCTTGGCCTGGGCTTCGTCACCGCGGTCGATCCGACGCAAGGCGAGCAGGGCGTCATTCTCGGCACTTTCTTCACCATGCTCGGGATCACGCTGTTCTTCGCCACCAACATGCATTATCTGGTCATCGCCGCGCTCAACGACAGTTACACGCTGTTCGCCCCGGGCGAGGTGCCCGCCGCCGGCGACGTGGCGGCCTTGATGACCCGCACGGTGTCCGGCGCGTTCCGCATCGGCATTCAGCTCTCGGCGCCGTTTTTGGCGTTCGGGCTGCTGTTCAATCTCGGACTGGGCGTGCTGTCGCGCCTGATGCCGCAGATGCAGGTGTTCTTCATCGCGCTGCCGCTGTCGATCCTGATCGGCTTTCTGTTCCTGCTCTTGGTGATCGGCGCGATGATGGGGCTGTTCCTGGATTACGCCGGCGGCGTGATGCAGCAGCTCGCGCCGCACGCCTGACGACGGTAGCGCGCGATGGCCGACGAACGCGACGATACCGAGCACACCGAAGACCCAACGCCGCGGCGGCTCGAGGAAGCCGTCCGGCGCGGCGACGTGGTCAAGAGCATCGAGGTCTCCACCTGGTTCACCATCGGCGGCGGCACGCTGGTGCTGATGGTGTTTGCGGGCCCCATGGCCGCGAATCTGGAGGCGACGTTCCGCGGCTTGCTGATGCATTCGGGCGATATCCCGGCCGACGGGCTGGCGCTCAACGCGCTGGCCCGGATGCTGGCGGCGCATGTGCTGGCGGCGCTCGGCATTCCGGTGCTGTTGCTGGTGCTGGCCGCGCTCGCCGGCAATGCGATCCAGCATCGCATTCTGTTCACGATCGATCCGATCCTGCCGCAGCTGTCGCGAATTTCGCCGGGCGGCGGGCTGCGGCGCCTGTTCTCGCGGCAGGCGCTGGCCAATTTCGCCAAGGGACTGGCCAAGCTCGCCTTGTTCGGCGCGGTGATCGGCACGCTGTTGTGGCCGCAACGGCAACGCATCATCGGGCTGGTCGCGGTCGATCCGGCGATGATCCTGCCGTTCGCGCAGACGCTGGCTTTGAAAATGCTGGGCACGGTGGTGGCGATCCTCGCCGTCGTCGCCGCGGCCGACTATCTGTTCCAATACCGGCAATGGTACGAGCGGCACAAAATGTCGGTGCAGGAGGTGAAGGAGGAATTTCGCCAGACCGAGGGCGATCCCGTCATCAAGGGCAAGCTCCGGCAATTGCGCGCCGCGCGCGCGCGCAAGCGCATGATGGCCCAGGTGCCGAAGGCCTCGGTCGTGATCACCAACCCGACCCATTTCGCGGTGGCGTTGCAATACGAGCGCGGCATGAACGCTCCGCTATGCGTCGCCAAGGGCACCGACCTGATCGCCCGCAAGATCCGCGAAGTGGCGGAAGCGCACGATATTCCGGTGGTCGAGAACCCGCCTTTGGCGCGGGCGTTGCATGGCACCGTCGAGATCGACCAGGAAATTCCGCAGGAGCATTATCGCGCTGTTGCCGAAATCATCGGCTACGTGATGCGGCTGCGCCGGGCCGTGCCGTGGCGGGGCTAGCGGCGGGGCTAACGGTTCGGGGACAGGCGTTTTCCGGATCATGCGCTAACCGTGTAGATTTGTTGCGATTCACCGCGCGATTCGACGACGGCATGGCTGAAAGCGGGGCATGACACAGCAAAGCAGGATCGAACGGGGCGCCGGCGAGGCGGCCGCCATGCCGGCGGGGCCGCTGCGACTGCGCCCAAATCCCCGGATCGCGGCGCGGGTTTTCGCGATTTGGCCGGCGCGGGCCCGCGGCCGTCGATCGACCGCAGCGGCGGCGGCCGGCGCGGCGGCATCGTTTTCGTGCTCATCGTCGCCGCGCTGCTTGTCGGTGCGGCGACGGCCATCGCCTTTATCGGCGGCAATGACGCGCAACCCTATATTCTTGGCTTCCTGGCGATCCTCGCCACCGTCGGGGTGTTTTCGCTGTTCGCCCTTGCCTGCGGCCTGTTGCGGCCCTTCGGCGCGCCCGCCGCCAATCCGCTCGTCAAGGCCGTCGTCGACGGCGCCGCCGAAGGCATCGTCGTCACCGATCATGACGGCCGCATCGTCTATGCCAATTCCGCCTATCTCGATCTGATCGATGCGGCCGACGCCAATGACATGCGGCCGGTCGAGCGCGCCTTCATCGGCGACGCCGACGCCTCGGAGGCGATCTACCGGCTGCTCAAGGCGGCGCGCGAGGGCAAACGGCTCGAGGAGGAGGTGCGCATCGCCGGCTTGCGCGGCCGCCCGGCGCGCTGGCTGCGATTCAAGATCCGCCCGCTCGGCGACTCCCGCAGCGATTCGCGGCTCACCGCGTGGTCGCTCGCCGACGTCAGCGCCGAGCGCGACCGTCAGGAAAACGTCTTCCAGGTGCTGCAGCACTCGATCGACTATCTCGATCACGCGCCGGCCGGCTTCTTCTCGGTCGACGACAAAGGCGACGTCGTTTATCTCAACGCGACGCTGGCCAATTGGCTCGACCAGGATCTGGCGCAGGTCGGCTCGGGCGGCTTGAAGCTCAACGATCTCGTCGCCGGCGACGGCGCGGCGCTGATTACCACGCTGCGCGGCGCGCCCGGCGAGGTCAAGACCGAAATCCTCGATCTCGATCTGCGCACCCGCTCGGGGCGCACGCTGCCGGTGCGGGTGTATCACAAGC
>Ga0335078_10017213_pt1 | contig 10737 bp, 8 predicted proteins | sample Lox_Sample_32_FD_206711 | JGI IMG/M metagenome (GOLD analysis project Ga0335078, IMG submission 206711) | Soil microbial communities from Loxahatchee National Wildlife Refuge, Florida, United States - Lox_Sample_3.2 | ecosystem: Environmental > Terrestrial > Soil > Wetlands | place: USA: Florida... | reverse complement strand
CGCCCAAACCTACGTCGAACGCCGGACCAGACCCCGCAGCCGCCGGCAGGCTCCCGCGAACCGCATTCTGTGCGACGACTGAAGCAGTCACCGCAAAAACGAGCAAGATGATCTTTTTCAGAGCTTTCAAAATGTCCTGACTCCTATGGGGGCAACCCGATTTCCGAGTCGCCGCGAAGTTTCGTCTATGCAACCAAGCTGGGCCAGATGGAGACAAAGGTAAGAGGGGCTGCGGGAAGAGTAAACATACCCACAGCCCATTGAACTTGGGTAACAGTTACTGAGGAAAGCGGCCAAACCGAACAGACTCAGCCACTAGGAATGTAAATTCAGGGCAATTGGATGCTACGGCGTGACTTCAAAAACCACGCCCTTTCCTTGCGTGCCGCCCAGGTTCATGGTTCCGTAGAGTTTGCCGCTCTTCAGCACGAGGTTGCTGAACGAATACAAGCCGTCTTTTCCACCAGTAAATGTGTAAAGCAACGTATAGGCCCATGTGCCGAGTGATGGCACCAGTTGATAGACCGTTCCCGCGTTGTAAGTGCCGTCGCAGTGAGTTGTGGCATAGATGGTTCCGGCCGAGTCGACCATAACGTCGCGAAAGCTTCCTGAAATACCCCACCCGGGCACACTTTGAATGACGGAGAATTCCCAACTCCCGCTGGACGGGGTGAGTTGGAAAACCGTACCGCCTCCCTGGCTTCCACCGTCCGTTGCCGCCCCATAGAAGACGCCAGAAGGTCCGGGAATCAGGCCCGCGTATGGCGTTGCTCCATCATCGCCATTCTTGAAGTCGTGAATCGCGGTTTCCGCCCAGGAATTTGCCTTGGAGAGCTGAAACACCCGTCCTTGTCCACTGGCACCTCCAACCGAAGTTGTCCCGTAGAGATTGCCAGATGCATCAAGAGTAACGCCGGCGACTGGAGTCGACCCGTCACTTCCTTGCCCGAAGTTGTGGAGAATGTTTTCCGTCCACGGGCCGCTCTTGCTGGGAACGAGTTGGAACACGCTGCCGCCGCCATAGAGTCCGCCGGCGGGGGTTGTGCCGTAAAGGTTTCCGGCTGCATCCATGGTCAGACCAGCTACCGCAGCGTAACCATCGTGTGACTGTGCGCCGAAGCTGTAGAGGACAGTTTCCTTTGTGCCGGAGACTTTGAAAACGGTGCCGGATCCGAAGGCGCCTCCGTTCGAAGTTGTGCCGTAAAGGTTCCCAGCCGCGTCCTGAATCAGAAAACTCTGGGGGCTCCCGCCGTCGACGCCACCGGTAAATGCGTACACCGTTGTCACCCTACCCGTGGTGCCGACCTTATAGATAATTCCACTCTTGTGCGCACCACCGGACGTGGCGGTCCCGTACATAAGTCCCTTCGAAGTGAGCAGCAGCCCGTTGAGCGGATTAGCACCATCGGAGCCGCCGGTAAAATCATGAAGAACCTTAAACGTTTGAGCCTGGGTGTGTTGAACCACAACCGTGGCGCCCAAAATGGCGACGGCAAAAAATAGCCGCAAGGGTAGCATTCGCTTACCAATAGGCATGTTTACCTCTTTTTAACGGGATAGGGTTGAACGGCGAAAAGCCTCGCCGGGACTAGCAGATTGATGCACCCCGCTATTTTTGTCAAGGATAGGAGGTGCAAGTAACCAACATTTCACACAACGAAGCACCGACCCCGGGCAGATGCGCTATATGGCGCCACCGCGCTTCCCGGCCAGGATTTCCGCAATTCTGCCGCTCGCGTGCCCATCCCACAGCGCAGGGATCGAGCCTTTCTTGGGATTTCCTTCCATGATCTTCGAGACTTCAGCGTGCAAACGAATCGGATCATCCCCCACTAGTACATTTGTCCCGACAGATACCGTGATCGGCCGTTCCGTTTTCTTGCGCAGAGTCAGGCAGGGAACACCGAGGTACGTCGTTTCCTCCTGGATGCCGCCCGAATCTGTGATCACGACGGCGGCATCACGCTGTAATGCCAGAAACTCAAGGTAGGGCAGCGGATCCAATAGCATCAGTTTCCCGGGATCTAATCCAAACATTTGCATCCGCTGCCGCGTCCGCGGATGAACCGGAAAAACCACTGCCAGGTCGCGATTGATCTCACCCAAGGACTTCAGAATTTCCTTCAAACCGGCGGGTTGGTCTACGTTCGCGGGCCGGTGAAGAGTCACCAGCGCGTAACGATCTGGCATTCCCGCTGGACGCTGTTGCGGTGCCTTGGGCAAAAGGCGGACGAGCGAGTCGATCATGACATTGCCGACAAAATAAATGCGCTCTTTGGCTATGCCTTCGCGCTGCAGATTGCAGTCCGCGTCTTGCGATGGAGTGAAAAGGAAATCTGCGAGCTGGTCCGTGACGAGACGGTTGATCTCCTCCGGCATGGTGCGGTCAAACGAGCGCAAGCCAGCTTCGACGTGCCCGATTGGAACCTGCAGTTTTGCACACACCAAGGAGGCCGCAACCGTGGAATTCACATCTCCGTATACCAACACCAGGTCCGGTTTTCGCTCATTCACCACGGGTTCAAAGCTGCTCATGATGAGAGCTGTTTGAGCGGCGTGGGTTCCCGAGCCGACTGAGAGATTCACGTCGGGCGTTGGGATATCGAGTTGTCGAAAGAACACGTCGGACAGATTGTCATCGTAATGCTGTCCGGTGTGGACCAGCGTCTGCCTGATTCCAGAAAGCTCTTGGATGGCGCGGAATACCGGAGCCACTTTCATGAAGTTGGGTCTTGCTCCCACTACGTGAACAATGTGCATGCAGGATAGAGGATCGCTTGAATGTTCCGTCGTTCGCTTCGATCATATCCTCATCAAAGCACTGCAGTCATCGCAGCCCGTCTGAGGATGGAGTTGGCGAATGGAAGTCTCCTGGAAAGTCTCTGAGGCAGGGATGGAATTCAGTGGTTTTTCAGCAGTTTCTTCAGCCGTGCTCGCGGAATGATCTTCGGAAGCCCTGTTTCGTCCCAATGCTCCAGCGTTTTCCACATTAGCGATTCTTCGGGAAGCGACATTTCGGGCGCTGACCGTTTCACGGTCGCATTCACCACTGCAATATGACCAGAAGGAGGCTGTGGCACAAAGTTCTCAGTGTTTGCAGATGGTGCCGAACTGGGCACCTGATTTTGCGTGAAGCTTCGTACGAACTCGATGTCGCTCGGCAAGTCCACGCGGGAACTCAGAGCCCAGTTCAGGGTTTCCTGATCCCGGATATCGACGTCCTCGTCGACCAGGTAGATAAACTTCTGTCCGGAGTTGAACTTCGCGAGCAGCCGACCGATGTGTGCGCTCTCCGTAACATGAGACTTTTCGATCTGAGCGACCAGGATCGATAAACCGGCGCTGCCGCGCGCAATTGCAAGATCGCGGATGCCTTTAACTTTGAGTTTCCGCGTGAGATTAAACCAAAGAGGTCCGAGCACGCCCATTTCCATGACAAGGTGGCCGTCGGAAGGAGGCATTTGCTGGACGAAGCCGTGATGCACCGGCGACGTGCGATGCATAATGGCTGTAACCTCCAGGACCGCTGCCGGCGCTGCTTCGTTGACATAGCCGAGGTACTCGCCGAAAGGGCCTTCCTCTCGACTCGTCGAGGGGTGGACCATACCCTCAATCACGCATTCGGCGCGAGCCGGTACGAAAAGATCGACGGTTTTGCCGCGAATGACCTCGATCGCGGATCCGGCGAGCGCTCCCGCAATGGTCAACTCGTCGACACCATAGGGCAGTTTGGCCGCCGCCGCGAACGTCACGGCTGGAGCGACTCCGATCACCGCCGCAACTGGCATCGGCCGTTGTCGGTCGGCGTACTTTCTGAAGTGAATCGCGCCGTGCTGCATCCTGCCACCGAAGTACAGGCCCACGTGACCCGAGTCGTGAACCTGCATGCGGTAAATGCCCATGTTCTGGATTCCGGTTTCGGGGTCTTTCGTGATGACATTCGCGGCGGAAAGATACGGTCCTGCGTCTTTCCCGGGAGTCCAGACCGGGGCCGGAATGGATAACAGATCCACTCGAGATGCTAAACAGACGTTTTCCTGGACTGGTGCGGAATCGACAACTAAGGGTGCCACGGGTTTGTCGAGTGTCTTCGTCCAGTGTTCCATAACCCTGTCACCCGATATTCCTAACGCCGAGGCATACATTTCAGGGGTGTGGTAGAGATTCACCACCACTGGGGATGAATGATGCTGGACGTGCTCGAACAAAATGGCATATGCATCTCTTTCAGATGTCGACTCCATCGCCCAGCGTGCGATGCAAGCGAGTTCCCAATCCTTGTCCACGGACTTTGTGACTCGCCGCAAGCGGCCGGATTCCTCAAGAAAATTGAGAAAAGAGCGCAGATCGAGGAAGGGCGCACGAAGGCGTTCGACGTCCCTGCAGCTTGAGGCGTCCCCGGCGTAACTGGAGGCGTGTCCCGCTAACTGAAGTGATTTCAATGGCATAGCCTGCCTGCGTCGGGGGCCGCAGTCGATTTAGCAGAAGTATGCCAGCGCAGGCAGGACGAGCCTGTGACGAGGGTCGCAGCGGAGAGTGATGCGGGTCACATCCGTCTCGACCTCAATGGTGGAAAATCTGCCTGAGCTTATTAGCGTCGGTTCTTCTACGCTACCCCCAAGCCCGCATCTCCCCCTTATCCCCTGGAAGCGCACAACCGTGCCGTTGTGCCCCTACATCATCAACGACAGTGACCACCATTCCGTCGATAGCAGTGAGTTTTGCAATCCACGAGCGAGGGCAGCAGACGATCGCAAACCGAAACGAGAAAAGGGAGGCAGTCATGGGGTTTCCAGCAAGAAGATTAAGAAGGCTTCGACAGAGCGAAGCATTTCGCAGTTTGGTCCGCGAGAACAAACTCTCGGCCAGTAGTTTCATTCTGCCGATGTTTGTTGTTCCAGGGAGCAAGATCCGCCGGGAAATCGCGGCCCTGCCGGGGAACTATCACCTCTCGGTTGACTGCCTCGTCGAAGAAGCGATTGCCGCCAGGGACTCGGGAATAACCACCCTCCTCTTGTTCGGCGTGCCGGAGACGAAGGACGAGCAGGGAACCGGTTCTTACGCCGAACATGGAATCGTTCAGGAAGCGGTGCGTGCCCTGAAACACACGGTTCCGGAAATGCTCGTCGTGACCGATGTCTGCCCCTGTGAATACACTTCGAGCGGCCATTGCGGCATTCTGCGCAACGGCTATCTCGACAATGACGCCTCGCTTGACGTCATTCGCAGGATCACGCTTTCCCATGCGGAAGCCGGCAGCGACATGGTCGCGCCAGCACCCATGCTGGACGGCCAGATTCAGGTCATGAGGGAGGCCTTGGATTTGCAGGGATTCCACAATCTCCCGATCATGGCCTACTCGGCGAAGTTCGCCTCGAAGCTTTATGACCCATTCTTCAAGGAGGGAACCCACTCTGCGCTGACGTTTGGGGACAAGCGGACGCACCAGATGGACTGTATGAACTCCAACGAAGCGATGCGCGAAATTGCCCTCGATATCGAAGAGGGTGCGGACATCGTGATGGTCAAGCCTGCCCTTTTCTATCTGGACGTCGTCTACCGGGCGAAGCAGGAATTCAAGATGCCGCTTGCGGTTTACAACGTCAGCGGAGAGTACGCGATGATCGATGCCGCCGCACGTCTGGGACGTCTGGACCGAGACGCAGTGATGATGGAGTCACTGAACTGCCTGAAGCGCGCCGGGGCGGACATCATCATCACCTACTTCGCCAAGCGGGCGGCACACCTTCTCCGACAGAGCGAATGGGCGGAGCATGTTCATGCCGACCACGATCTTCACCAGGAGGAGGTAGCCCTATCTCGGTGAACCTTCAGCTGGACGAAATCGTTGTGGACGACCCCCATCGCGTCCTCGATCCGAAACTTTCGGACGCGGTGGGAGCAGGTGGGCCGAAGGAAGCGATCCCTCAGCTGCTGACGGACGCGCTCCAGGCTACCGCGACTGAATGCGGCAGCCGGGTTGCCGTTATCAGCGCGACGAAGCGTTTTTCTTACGCTGAGATCGAGCTTTACTCCAACCGCCTCGCGGCACGCCTGATGGCGAATGGCATTCGACCGGGAGACCGGGTGATCATCGGACTCCCGAATTCACTGGAGTTCATTGTTGCCTGCTTTGCCATATGGAAAACCCGTGCTGTCGTGGTCGCGATTGATAGTTGCACTCGGGCGGCCAACCTGCCGGTCTTGCTGGACAGAGTAGAGCCAGCAGCCCTAATCGCCGAGCGCAAGTTCGCGGAGACGTTGCTGGAAACGACCGCTGCTAAATCCTTGCGTGCGTTTTTCCTGAATGACCATACCGGCTGTCGAGTTGCGCCCGGGCACATCATCGTCGAGTCTCTGCAAGCGGCGATGAGAGACGGGCGGCCAGTGACCATTCCCGCGCGCGGCAAGCCAGACGACTTGGCTACCATCACACTCACCAGTGGTTCGACCAACGTACCCAAGGGAGTCATGCACACGCACGAGAGCATTCTTGCGTGCGCATCGTTTACGCAGTCCTATCTGAAACTCTCGCAAGATGATGTGGTGATGTTGCCGATTCCGTTGCATCACGTACTCGCCTTCCGGCGCTTTCTGACTTGCTTTCTGGCGCGCTGCACCCTAGTCCTCGCGCCCGACATTTTCATCATGAAGTCGTTCTCGGAAACGCACCCCACCGGATTGGTGCTGGTGCCGTCGGCATGTAATTTCCTGGCCGACAATTTCGGCACATTCTTGCGAAAGGAGGGGTCGTGCCTGCGTTACCTGGAGATTGGTGGAGAGCCCATCTCCTCTGAGCGACTTCAGACGCTGCAGGCGATTCTCTCAGATACACAAATTCACCTGACCTACGGTCTGACGGAAGGGCGCGTCGGATACCTCAAGTCCGGGCCAAACGGAGTGTTTGATCGGTTGGATCGTTGGAATCACGGTCTGGAAATAAGCGTAGTCGATGGTGAGGGTCGCCGGTTGAAAGCTGGCAAGGAAGGAGAAATCCTGATCTCGGGGTCGGGCTTGTTCAAGGGCTACTGGAGAGACGCGGCCGCGACGCAAGCGGCGCTATCGGAGGACGGCTTCCGAACCGGCGATGTGGGTGTGACAGATGCGTCCGGCACGATCCAGCTTATGGGCCGAATCGATGACATGATCAAAGTCGCCGGTCACAAGGTCCATCCGCGCGAGATCGAGGTTGTCTTGCAGCGGCACCCCAGTGTGCAGGAAGTGGTCGTGGCACAGTGTCGAGACCAATCCGGAATGAAATCTGCCATACGCGCCCACGTAGTCCTCAGAAAGGATATTGCGGTGTCAGATGCAGAACTGCTGGCGCACTGCCGAGAGCATCTGGAGCTTTACAAAGTGCCCGCCAGCATCTGCTTTCGAGATTCATTCCCGAAAACTGCTCTTGGCAAAATCCAACGGCATTTGGTTGTGTAATCCTTGGCGGGTCACTCGTCGAGACCGGAAAAAACGGCGGCGGTTTCCGATAGCGCTTCAGTTTGAATCCTAATCGTACGCTTCGTCCTCATTATGGCGTCATCCTGAGGGGAGCCGTTTTTCAGGCGGAGCGAAGGATCTCCCGCCAGCAGGCTGTGTGCCATGGGAGATCCCTCGGCCCGCTGGTGGAAACGCGGGCGCGTCGAGATGACGCATGCTTAGACTCGAAATCCCTTTGCTATTGTCGAACTGCAGCGGTTGTGAAAGAGAGTAGAGTTTTAGTAAAATGTAGTCTCTGTCCGCAGTTCCTCCCTTTTCCCCCGCAGTTGTAAGCTATATCAGAACGAGCGCAGTATGTTGCTTCGACAAGTGTCGCAGCCCCAGCCGCGAATCGGTCTGCCGCGTGAATTCTGAAAGGCGCCCGGCGGTTTTTCTCGGAGGTGAAGGTTGTCTCAAGCCGTGACCAAAGCGAGAACGTCCCTCTTCAGCGAGGAGATTCTGCAAGATCCCTATCCGACCTATGCTCGGCTGCATGAGGAAGGTCCTATCCACTACGTGGAAGTTGCCGGCAAGTGGGCGGTTTGGTCGATCTTCAGCCACACGGAATGCGCCTCGATCGCCAAGGATGCAAGACTCTCGGCAAAGCGCGCCCAGCAGATGCTGTTGCCGCTGCCACTCAGCCGCCAGCCGGAGTTCAGCGAACTCGCACGCATGCTCAGTCTGTGGATGATCTTCATGGATCCTCCGGAGCATACGCGCCTGCGCAAGCTTCTGAACAAGGGATTCTCTCCGGCAGCCGTCGAGGCGCTCCGTCCGCAAGTTGAGGTCATCGTGGACCAGATGCTTTCGCCTCTGAAAAGCGGCTCAGAACTCGATCTCATGCACGTGTTTGCCAATCCCATGCCGGTGCAGATCATTCTGGAAATGCTCGGAATCCCGCAGGAATTGCGGGAAATGTTTGAGGGCTGGTCGCGCGACATCGCGGCGTTTCGAGGGAACCCCAACCGCACAGTGGAAGAAGCACAGGCCGCCCAAGACGCCCTGGTTCATTTGACTGAGTTTTTCCGGAAAACTGTGGCAGAACGCAGGCGAAATAAAGGAAACGATCTGATGAGCCTGCTCATTGATATCGAGGAGGAAGGCGAAGCACTGACGGAAGAGGAATTGTACGCGCAGTGTATCGCGCTCCTCTTCGCCGGGCATGAAACAACCCGGAATCTGATCGGAAATGGGATGTATACGCTGCTCAAGAATCCCGACCAGTTGGCTGAATTGCGCGAGCACCCGGAGATGATTCGGTCAGCCGTGGAGGAGATTCTTCGCTACGAGAGTCCCGTTCAGTTCACAGCTCGCGTGCTGAAGGAAGACATGGTAATTTGCGGCCAGGAAATCCGAAAAGGATGGACGGTTCAATGCATGCTCGGCGCCGCCAATCGCGATCCCAAACAGTTCAAGGACCCAGACCGGTTTGATCTGAAGCGGCTGAATAACCAGCATCTTGCGTTCGGTGCTGGAGTGCACGCCTGCATTGGAGCTCAGCTGGCGCGGCTCGAAGGGCAAGTCGCGATCATGAATCTTGTCCAGCGTTATCCGAAGATGAAGCTTTCGGGGCCGCGTCCGGAATGGGCTCCGACATTCGGATTGAGAGGGCTGCCACGGCTTTCGGTGACCGTGTAGCATGCCATCCGCGACCGCACTGATCTGCGGATGGCGAATTACCAGGCAGGGAGGAATTCGAGGGTGAGCACTGCCGGATCAGCAGATTCACCGACAGTCGCGAAGTGGGCTACCGCTGTTTGAGTCCCGAACTCTGGGGCTGTGGCCCAACAGATGGACCGGCGAAGGTCCGAGCGTCCGCCGCAAACAAGCCCGGGAGCCACGAACGTAGAGGGGAATACAACAACGCGCCCACAGACCGGCTGATCAGGCGTACGAGAACGCGGATGATCATTACAAAGAAGGGAACAACATCGTCACTGCTCCACCAAGCCAATTCCATCACTTGATGCGACGGGCGTATGATCTTCTCCCGCGAGCCGGAGAGGGGAGTCAATCTGCGAAGCATTGCCAGGATATAGAACGACTCGACGATAAACAGACAGTTGTCGACTTGAGGCGCGGTAACAAGTGGTTGTCCGGATAGGTCAAGATACTGCGCCAAAACGACGTCAATTCCTGCTTCGTTCTCGAACATCCTGAAGTTCTGACCCACACGTGGATTGCAATCGAGAAGTCTGTACTGCCCGTCCCGGCTATCCCTCCGCCAATCCATATCGATAATGCCTGAGTAGTCCACAGCTTTAAGCAGTGTCTCACTCTGCTGGCGCAAAGTGCCGTTGTCTACGGAGAGCCCCATCGCCGTCGATCCTGCTCCGTTGGGATACCCACATGTCTTGCGTCCTGTGAAGGTGAGGCTGACGTTGGCGTTCGAGTTGTAATAGCCATGAACGATCCAATCCTCCCCGGGAATATGTTCCTGAATGAGAATCCGCTCGCTCTGATAGTCGTAGCGTTCGCAGAGTGAGAACAACTCCTCACGTGTTTCGATCACCTTTGTACAGAAAGCGTGATTCACAGGGTGCCACTGTTCCGAGGCTTTGACTACCACCGGGAACCGTGAGCTCTGAACGAACTCTTTGACCTCATCGAAGCATTTCGGAGCTACAGTTCTCGCGGTTGGTATCGCGAGTTCAGCACAGAGAGCAGACAGGCACAGCTTGTTCGCGAGGCGAGCTGGAGTCTGAGGGCGAACCGGAGGGACGATGAACCATTCAGCGAGACTCACAGCATTTTCGGCAACGCAGACGGCGGAGAGATCGTCCATGGGGATAACAATGGCACGGCTCCCGATCTGAGCAGCGATCGCTGCCATTTCCTTCACGAAAGACGCTGAATCACTTGGACGTCGATCCCAGATGAAAGCTTTCGTCAAATACCGCGATACAGCGAGCGGCGTGCACCCGTCTTCTACAATGCCGTACACTGGCACGCCTTGCCTGCCCAAAACTCGAGCCACGGCCAACGCGCCATGGTGGACCGGCGTCGGGCTCATCTTCAAGATGAGAACCGGAACGGTCCAATCGAGTGTCGACGAGATGTCGTCGGTAAGCATGGCAATGCCGTTTCGGCTAGTCAGCGCACTTCCTCTGATGAGAAAAGGTGGCATCTGTCACGTACTCTTGGCGCGCGATGTGAGTCGCAATCCGGCGAGCCGCGAACCCCGTTCCCGCTAAAAATCGCATGACTGGGCCAAAGGAATATGCGCTGGAAAGTCCGCAGAAGTATAAACCGCGGACGGACGAC
>Ga0335078_10017210_pt1 | contig 10738 bp, 9 predicted proteins | sample Lox_Sample_32_FD_206711 | JGI IMG/M metagenome (GOLD analysis project Ga0335078, IMG submission 206711) | Soil microbial communities from Loxahatchee National Wildlife Refuge, Florida, United States - Lox_Sample_3.2 | ecosystem: Environmental > Terrestrial > Soil > Wetlands | place: USA: Florida... | reverse complement strand
CGGCGGGCCCGGCGGGTGCATGTGTGGCATGCGTCACAGAACCACGCGCGGACTGTGTCCGAGGGCGGACAGGCGGCCGGGCCTACAATCAATCCCATGCCAACCAGAGACCAAATACTCGACTCCCTCCGCTCCGTGATCGACCCCGAGCTTCGCCGCGACATCGTCGAGCTCGAGATGGTCCGCTCGGTCGAGGTCCACGAGAATGGCGTGGTCGACGTGATGGTCTCGCTGACCACTCCCGGCTGCCCGATCCGCTCGCACTTCCAGACCGGCGTTGACGGCGCGATCCGCAAGCTCGACGGCGTCACCGGCGTCAACATCAGCTTCGACGTCCTGTCCGACAACGAGAAGCAGGCGCTCGGGCGCAAGCTAGGCCGCAACTCGCTGCCCGAGGGCGCGCTCGCCCAGGTCAAGAACGTCATCTGCGTCGGCTCCGGGAAGGGCGGCGTCGGCAAGTCGAGCGTGACCGCCAACCTGGCCGCGGCGCTCCTCGCCGACGGCAAGCAGGTCGGCGTGCTCGACGCGGACGTGTGGGGCTACTCGCAGCCGCGGATGCTCGGGCTCGGGGCCGAGCGCCCCCACGTGAACGCGGAGCGCAAGATCGTGCCGCTGCGCGCGTTCGACGGCATCAGCGTGATGTCGATCGGCTTCTTCGTCGAGCAGGACTCCGCGGTCGTGTGGCGGGGCCCGATGCTCCACAAGGCGCTCCAGCAGTTCCTCGAGGACGTCGAGTGGGGCGAGCTCGACTACCTGCTGATCGACCTGCCGCCGGGCACCGGCGACGTGTCGATGACGCTTGCCCAGCTGCTCCCGCAGGCCAAGTTCGTGATCGTCACCACGCCCCAGCCGGTCGCCCAGAGGGTGGCGCGCCGCTCGGCCGAGATGGCGACCAAGCTCAAGCTCGAGATCGCCGGCGTGATCGAGAACATGTCGGGCTTCGTGACCCCGAACGGGGAGCGCTACCAGGTGTTCGGCGAGGGTGGCGGCCAGCTGCTGGCCGAGGAGCTCGAAGTGCCGCTGCTCGGCAAGGTGCCGCTGACGATGGGGCTGCGCGAGCAGTCCGACGCCGGCGTGCCGATCGTGTTCTCAGACCCCGACGACCCGGCGGCGCAGGCCCTCGCCCACGCCGCGCGGGGCCTGATCGCGCTGTCGCCGATCGAGCTGCCGGTCATGCAGGCGCCGGCGCCCGCCGCGGCGCCGAAGCCGGTCGGCATGTCGCTGCCAATGGCTTGATCTTGGGGCTGCGCTGCGCGCAGCGTCCGTGGGACCAGGTACCCCGTCCGGACAGGACTGGTTGGCGGGACCCGGTCCGGACGGGCCCTGCAGGCCCCATGGATGCCGCCGAAGGCGGCCCCTAAGTCTCAGCCCCGGTTGGCGTAATAGTCCGAGTTCAGTTTGACGTACTTCTGCCACTCGTCGGGCAGCTGGTCCTCGGCGAAGCACGCGTCCACCGGGCACGCCTCGACGCACGCGTCGCAGTCGATGCACTCCTCGGGGTCGATGTAGAGCATCGGAACGTCGTCGTAGTCGGGCTCATCGGGCGTCGGGTGGATGCAGTCGACCGGGCATACCTCAACGCAGGAGTTGTCCTTCGTGCCGATACAGGGCTCGGCGATGACGTAGGCCATAGGGTTTCGTTATTCCTCTTTGAGGTTCGGGGACAGTCGGGCGCCGATTCTACGTGCGAAGGGCTTTGGCCGTTTCGCGGGAATAGGGTAGGGCGTATCCGTCACACGACGGTGGCGCCAAGCAATAGACGGGCGAATGGTCGAACAGCCCCGCAACCGCCGGCTATGGTCCGACAGCGCGCTGCTGTCGGCGATCGACGCGCGCGACGGGGCGGCTTTCGGGGTGTTCTACCGGCGCCACCTCTCGACCGTGCTCGCGTTCCTGGTCCGCGAGACCCGCGACCCGGAGGCTGCCGCAGACCTCGCGGCCGAGGTGTTCGCGGCCGTGCTGCTGTCGGCCGGCCGGTACACGGAGCAGAGCGAGTCCGCGACGGGCTGGGTGATCGGGATCGCGCGCAACAAGCTGCTGATGAGCTTCCGCCGCGGCCGCGTCGAGGCGCGGGCCCGCCACCGGCTCGGCTTCCAGGCGGTGGCGCTCGACGACGGCGACCTGGACCGGATCGAGGAGGTCGCGGCGGGCGGGTCGGGGAAGCTGGTGGCGCTGGTCGAGCACCTGCCCGAGGACGAGCGGTTCGCGGTCCGCTCGCGCGTCCTCGACGAGCGCCCGTACGGTGAGATCGCGAGCGAGCTCCGGTGCTCGGAGCTAGTCGTTCGCAAGCGCGTCAGCCGCGGGCTGGCGCGGATGCGGGACCAGCTGAAGGAGACGGGATCGACGTGAACGACTACCTGGACCGGGTCGAAGCGCAGCTGACCGAGCTGACCGAGAAGGGAGCGCACCAGCGCCTGCGCGCGCGGCGGCCCGCGCTCGGCCGTTCCGCCGGCGGCGCCGGCACCGGCACCGGCCTCGGCGCTGGCACCGGCGCCGGCCCCGGCGGCCCGCGGCCCCCGCGCCGCCGAAACGAGGCGCTTGCGTTCCTCGCGGCGGCTGCGGTCGTGGCCGCCGTGGTCGCGATCGTGCTGGTCAACGGGCACCACTCGACGACGGGGGGCAGCAACGCCTCGGCGGGGCATACGACCGTGCACTCGCAGACGAAGACCTCGAGCGCGACCGTCAGCACGACCACCGCAAGCTCGACGACGGCCACGACCGCCACCGCGCCGTCGACCGCGATCCCCGCGCACTTCGCGCCCCAGTCGTTCACCGCGATCAGCGAGCTGCAGTGGTGGCTGCTCGGGCCCTCTGGGGCGTGCCGGTCGGCCGGCACGCACGCGCCCTGCGGGGAGATCCTCCTCACGACCGACGGCGGCAGCCACTTCTCGAGCGTCGGCGCCCCCCACGCGTCGCTGTCGAGCGACCCGAACCGGCCCGGCTACTCGCAGATCCGGTTCGCCGACGCCGACAACGGCTTCGCCTTCGGCCCTGACCTGTACGCCACCCACGACGGCGGCCGGACCTGGACATCCGTCGACGTCGGCGGCTCGGTCATCGACCTGGCGATCTCGAACGGCACTGCCTACGCGATCGTGGACGTGTCGAGCAGCGGCGCCGCCGGCGAGCGGCTGATGCGCTCTCCGGTGAGCGCGGACGAGTGGACGGTGGTGCCGGCCGCCGGCGACGTGTCCGGCGGGCTGTGGGTGCAGGGCTCCGACTTGTTCGTCCAGTCGGGCGTCGGGAACGGCATCGGCTCCGACGTGCTCGTCTCGCACGACAGCGGGGCCAGCTTCAGGAGCTACCCGTCGCCGACCGCCGGCCTCGGCTGCCAGTACCAGGAGCCCGTCCCTCCGGTCCTGTGGGCCCACTGCGCGACCGGCACCGAGAGCGGCGTGTGGCGCTCGACCGACGCGGGCGCCCAGTTCGCCACCGCGATGCCGAGCGCCGGGCTCAGCCTCCCGAACTCGGCGACGTTCGCGGCCGCGTCGGACACGACTGCGGTCGTCGGCTACCAGCAGCTCTACCGAACCGACGACGGCGGTCAGACGTACTCGCCCGTCGGACCTAAGGACGTCGTAGCGTGGTCGTACCTGGGCTTCACCGACGACACGCACGGGGTCGCGCTCGGGTATGTGGGCTCGATCTCGGCGGCCAACGAGCACCTCTACTACACGACCGACGGCGGCCAGAGCTACCACCTCGTCACGGTGCCATGAGGTTTGTCTGGCTCGGGGCGGTGCTCACGGGTTGTGGGGCGAGCGTCCACGCCTCCGCCGTCGCCCCGGCGGCGTGCGGCGGCGCGTCCCGGCCGCCGGCCGCGGTCTCGCCCTCCCGGCTCGGCGCAGTCGACTTCCTGTCGGCCGAGGTCGGCGTCGGGCTCACGGCGCCGACGCACGGCTGCGGGGCGACGCTCGCGGTCACCCGCGACGGCGGCCGGCACTGGCTGACCGAAGGAACGCCGCTCCCCGGGCCGCCGAGCGGAGTGCCGGCCGAGCACGTCGCCGCGACCTCGACCGTCAGGGCCTGGGCCTCGACCGGCGCCGGCCCGCTGATGGCCACGACGACGGGCGGCGACAGTTGGACGGTGCAGCCGGTGCCCGGGCCGATCGTGGCTGTAGACATCTCGGGCCCTACGCTGTGGGCACTCGGCTGCCCGCATACCAATAACGTCAGCTGCCGGCCCGTGCTCGCGCGCAGGCGCGTCGCGGGCGGAGAGTGGCGCCGGCTGCCGCTACCGAGGCTCGACTCGGACCCTGACCCCGAGCTCGCGCCGGCATCGGCCTCAACGGTGCTCCTGCACCTGCTCCGGCCGGGCGCGAACGGCGGCACGCTCCTCGAGAGCTCCGACGCCGGCGTTCGCTGGACCCGTCCGCCGGACCCCGTCTGGCGCGGCCGCCCGTGCTGGGGAGCCGGCTTCGTGACCGCGGGGCCACGCGACTGGTGGCTGATCTGCATCGGTGGCGCGGCCGCGGGCAGCAGCACGAAGGCGCTGCTGCACACGACCGACGCCGGCGTGAGCTGGCACGTCGCCTCGCAGGTGACGAGCCTGACCGCGCCACCGCGACCGGGCGCGATCACGCTCGCCGAGCCCGACGCACTGGCCGCCGGGTCGCCGGCACGGCTGTGGCTCGCCGCGCAGAACAGCCTCTACGAGAGCGACGACGGCGGCGTCCGCTGGACGCGGGCACGGGGTCCGAACCCGCAGGGGTCCCCGGCCTCGTTCGACGTGCTGTCGCCGACGCGCGCCTGGCTGCTGGCACCGGGACAGGGGCTGTGGCGGACCACCGATGGCCGCCGCTGGCGTGCGCTATAGCGGCGGCACGCGGTCGGCCCAGGGGAGCGCGCGCTCGAGTTGGGTCGCCACGCCCAGCAGCACCTCCTCGCGCGCCGGCGGCCCGACCAGCTGGACCGCGATCGGCAGGCCGTCGTCGCCGAAGTACAGCGGCAGCGAGACCGCGGGCTGGCCGGTTACGTTCACGATCGCGGTGAACGGGGTGAACCCGCCCGACCGGCGATAGTTGCCCATCGGGTCGGGACCGCGCCCGTGGATCTCCCCGATCGCCACCGGGCTCCTTGCGAGCGCCGGCGTCACGACCACGTCGTATGGCTCCAAGAACGTGACGATCGAGCGGGCCACCGACTCGAGCCGGCCCTGCGCGGCCAGGAACGCGATCGTGTCCTGGCTGTGGCTCCGCTCCCACAGCGCCCAGGTGAGCGGCTCGACGTCGTCGGCGGTCGGCTCGCGGCCGGCGATCTGGCCGCCCAGCCAGGTCGTGAACGAGATCAGCGGCCCGAACGCGCGAGTGAAGTCCGGGAGCAGGTCGAGGCCCGACCACGGGGGCGCTATCTCCTCCACGTCGTGGCCGAGCGACTCGAGGACCGCCACGGCGTCGCGCGCGGCCTGGGCGTACGCGGGATCGATCGTGGCGCCGCCGAGCGGTGGGTTGAGCGCGAGCCCGACTCGCAGGCGCCCGGGATCGACCCCGGCGAGCGCGGCGTAGCCGGCGGCCGGCGGAGGCGGCGCCCAGGTGGCGTCCCCGGGCTCGGCGCCCGCGAGCGCATCGAGCACGGTCGCGGTTTCGGCCACGGTGCGCGTCAGCACGCCGTCGCAGACCAGGAAGCTCTGCCCGGCGTCAGGACCGAGCGACACCCGCCCGCGCGCGGGCTTGAGGCCGACGAGCCCGCAGCAGGACGCGGGGATCCGGATCGAGCCGCCGCCGTCGTTGCCGTGCGCCACCGGGACCATCCCGGCGGCGACCGCCGCGGCGGCGCCACCGCTCGACCCCCCCGGGGTCCGCTCGGGGTTCCATGGGTTGCGGGTCGGCCCGAACCGGCGTGGCTCGGTCGTCGGAAGGATGCCCATCTCCGGCATCGACGTCTTGCCGACGATCACGAACCCGGCGTCGCGGAGCCGGCGGACCAGGAACGCGTCCTGGCCGGGCGTGAACTCGCCGAACAGGTCGCTGCCCATCGTCATCGGCATCCCCGCGACCGGACGGTTGTCCTTGATCGCGAGCGGGACGCCGGCGAACGGTCGGGGGTCGCCGGGCCCGATCGCGTCCGCGTCGGCCAGCGCCGAGTCGTGGGCGACGTGCGTGAACGCGTTGATCGTCGGCTCGAGTTCGTCGATCCGGCGCAGCGAGGTCTCGACTATGTCTCGAGCGGACAGCTCACCGGCCCGGACGAGCGCGGCCAGCTCGAGCGCGGAGCGCCGCAGTAGCTCGTGCCCAGACACGGATCTGAAGGCTATCCGGCTAGGCTTTTCGACACCTGCCCCGGCGCCGATCCAGGAGACATCGCCAAATGAGCGTCACTGCCGAAGTCCAGTCCGGCCTCGAGGGCGTGGTCGCGTTCGCGACCGAGATCGCGGAGCCCGACCGCGCCGGCGGCGCGCTGCGGTATCGCGGGGTGGACATCGAGGAACTGGTCGGCAATGTGCCGTTCGAGCAGGTGTGGGGACTGCTCGTCGACGGAGCGCTGCTGCCGGGACTGCCACCGGCCGCGCCCTTCCCGCTGGGCGTGCGCTCGGGCGACCCTCGCGTCGACGTGCAGTCGGCGCTGGCGATGCTCGCGCCGCAGTGGGGGTTCGGGCAGCTGATCGACATCTCCGACGAGGAGGCGCGCGACAACCTGGCGCGGGCGTCGGTGATGGCGTTGTCGTTCGTCGCACAGTCGGCGCGCGGGATCGGCAAGCCGCCCGTGTCCCAGAACGAGGTCGACACCGCGAAGTCGATCCCCGAGCGGTTCCTGATCCGGTGGCGCGGTGAGGCCGATCCCCGCCACGTGGAGGCGATCGACGCGTACTGGAACTCGGCCGCCGAGCACGGGATGAACGCCTCGACGTTCACCGCCCGGGTCGTCGCCTCGACCGGCGCCGACGCCGCGGCCGCGCTGTCGGCGGCGGTCGGCGCGCTGTCGGGCCCGCTCCACGGCGGCGCGCCCCTGCGCGTGCTCAAGATGCTCGACGATGTCGCCGGGATGGGCGATGCCGAGCGGTACGTCAAGGATCTGCTCGACCGCGGCGAGCGGCTGATGGGATTCGGCCACCGCGTCTACCGCGCCGAGGACCCGCGGGCGCGCGTACTCCGCCGCACCGCCAAGCGGCTCGGGGCTCCGCGCGTCGAGGTCGCAGAGGCGCTCGAGGAGGCCGCGCTGGCCGAGCTCCAGGCGCGCCGGCCAGACCGCGTGCTCGCCACCAACGTCGAGTTCTGGTCAGCGGTCGTGCTCGACTTCGCCGACGTCCCGCCCGAGCTGTTCACGCCGCTGTTCACGTGCGCTCGCACCGCCGGCTGGTCGGCCCACATCCTCGAGCAGAAGCGCGAGGGGCGGCTGGTCCGGCCGACGGCCAAGTACGTCGGGCCCGGGCCGCGGCCGCTGTCGGACCTGCGGGCCTAGCATCAGCCGCTCGACGGGGCGGCGGCCTCGACCGGAACGCCGCTGATCCTGACCCTACCCCCGGGCAGCACGAACGACATCGTGGTCACGTCGGCCGGCGGAGCGGGGAAATACGCCCACAGCGTCTCGAACGGCTTGGGTCCCGTCGAGCTGTCCAATGAGTCGGTGTTGGCCACCGCGGCCGAGCTCGACAGGTTGGCGTCGTCGTGCGCCGGGTTGTAGGTCGAGCCGTCGGCGTCCTCCAGGTAGACGGCGTCGGACGAAGCGTAGGCGCTGTTGAAGCCGGGGATGGAGTTCGCGCTCAATGGAACCGGCGGGACGTCGACGCTGCCCTCGCTCGGCACCTCGGCGGCGAAGTCGCCCTTGAAGTCGCACCCGTTGCCGTAGGACGCCAGGCACCGGGCGCTGTAGTCGGCGACGAGCAAATCTCCCTCGCGGTAGAGGTGGTCGACCCGCACCTGATAGGCGGAGCCTGACAGCGCGTGGTAGGTCACGCTCGTCGTGGCGGTGCCCGAGCCCGTGGGGGTGGCTCTCGTCTGGACCGCCGGCGGGGTGGGCGGGGCCGGTGCCTTGACCTTGTAGATGACCGTCACCCGGCGGTTGAGCGCCCGGCCGGCCGGGTTGTCGCTGCCGTTGGCCTTGGTGTTCGGCGCCACGGGATCCGCCGAACCGTGGCCTGTCGCGCGGTAGCTGATCCCGCGCGTGAGCGGCCGCAGGGCGCCGACGACCGCCCTGGCCCGGGCCTCGGAGAGCGGGCCGTTGACCGCGTCGGTGCCGATCGAGTCGGTGTAGCCGTCGACGGCCACCCGGCCGGTGGCCCGCTTGGCGATGTCCGCCGCCACGCGCTGGAGGGTGGCGCTGGCCGCCGGGGTCAGGGTCGACTTCGCGAACTTGAACAGCACGTCGGTGTTGAGGGTGACCGTGGCCGATGTGGCTGATTCCGCCTCGGCGCCGGCCGAGTTGCCCACCGTCAGGAGGAGCGAGTTGACCGGCAGGACCAGCCCGCTCGAGTTCGTGCTGTCGGGTGGTTTGGCGAACGTGTCCGGCGGAGGAGTCTCGACGCCCGTCCCGACCTCGACGGCGGAGGGCCCGGCGCTTGCCGTGGTGATCGGCATGGCCGGCACCTGCGGACCGCCGTTGGAGAACAGGACGTCGAGCTTCGTGACAGTCGTCGCCGGCGCCGGGAACTTGACCCACAGCTTCTCCGAGGTAGCGGCCTCGAGGCTGATGTCGAGCTTCGACTGCCACACGTTCTGTCCGGCGTCCTGCACCGGCCGGTAGACCTTGTTGTTCACCGGGTCGAGCAGCCTGATGCCGCCCAGGCTGTTTGGGCCGAACGTGCCCTCCCCCTCGTAGAAGTGGAACGCGAAGCCGTCGAATCCTGAGCAGCCCTGCGACACGCACGCCGCCTTGAAGTCGAGCGTGAGGAATGGACCGGTCCGCCGCAGGTCGTAGATCGTGACCCGCAACTGGGTCGTGCCGTCAGGGCTGAACTGGACCGTCCGCTCGCCGGCGGAGGATGTTGCGGGCGCGGCGGGGGAGCGCCGCGAGACCGGAGTCCGAGCCGTCGTCTTGGCCGACGACTTGTGTTGCCCGGCCGCAGCGGCCCGCGGCGGGTGATGACCACCGCCGGAGGCGGCGCTGACCAGGACGGCGGCGATGGCGGCGGCCACCACCAGGAGCGCGCCGCCGATGGCCGCACGCGCTGAGCCGCCTGTGGGATGTGGCTGCGACGGAAGGTCGGGCCGTGTCGGGGTCTGCCGCCGCGAACGCGCATGCCCCCTCGGACATGCCCGTCGTGGCACCGTCGCAGGTTGGACGCCGCCGCCGGCCCGGCGCAGTCGCCACGCATGCGCGGACTCCGCCCACGCCCGGTGCCCGCACCCGTATGCTGACGCCGCGACCGCATGAACGCCGAACGTCAGCTCGATCCCGAGGCGCTGGGCGATCACATCGATCGCCTCTACCGCGCCGCATGGAGCCTGTGCGGCTCGCGCGAGGAGGCCGAGGACCTCGTGCAGGCGACGTTCGAGAGCGTCCTGCGCCGGCCCCGGTTCCTGCGCTCCGATGACGACGTCGGCTACCTGCTGCGCGTCCTGCGCAACACGTTCTTCAGCCAGCGGCGGGCGGCTTCACGGCGCCCGCAGACGACACCGCTGCCGGACAACCTCGACCTGTTCGAGGACCGGACCGCGCCCGCAGCCGAGTCGCGGATCGAGTCGGCGGAGCTCTACGCCGCGATCTCGCGGCTCCCCGACGACTTCCGCGACGCGCTGGTGGCGATCGACGTCGTCGGCCTCTCCTACCGCGAGGCGGCGAAGGCGCTCAAGGTCCGCGAGGCGACGATCACGACCCGGTTGCACCGGGCGCGTCAGCGCGTCGCGGCGGAGCTGGTCAGTCAGCGTCCCCCGGGACCTTCCACGCCGCCAGCCTCTGCAGGTCGGCGGCCGTGACCCCCGTGCCCGACAGCACGCAGGTGTCCCCGGCGCGGCGCCAGGTCACGACCTTGCGCCCGTTCACGGTCAGCGTGCGAAACTCGGTGCCACTTCGCCAGGTCTCCTTCGCCGACGGCTCGGCGAGCGGTGGCGAGTGCACGATCGTGTAGGCGATCGTCACGTTCCCGCGCTGGTAGTAGACCGTCACCGCGGTCCGCCCGTCGAGCGTGTCGGTGCGCGCTCCGGACGCGTCCCATCCGAACCGCGCCGTCCAGTTGGGGAAGAGGTAGACGTCGCCGATGCTCTGGTACAGCCGCGCCCGCGGGTTGTCCGGATCGGGCACAGGCGCGGACTCTGTCGCACCGCGAGCGGCCAGTGCTGCCGCGTCTGACACCGACGGACCGCCCGGCGCGCCCGACGGCAGCGCCAGGACCAGCGCGAGCACCACCGCGGCGAGCGCGACGGCGACTCCGCCGGCAAACGCGAAGCGCCGGCGAGCGGCGGCCGCCCGGCTCGGGCGCGCATCCTCGATCCGGGTCCGGAGCCGTGCGGGAGCGCGTTCGGTCGCCCGAGCCTCGTGCAGCGCCTGCACGACGCGTCGCTCGCGGTCGAACAGCACGGTCAGCTCTGGCGAAGCCGCGATCCGGGCCTGCACGGCCTCGCGCCGCGCCGGATCGAGCGTGCCGTCAGCGAGCGCCGAGAGCTCGGCGAGCTCAGCGTCCGTGGGCTCGGTGCGGTCGGCTGGGGACGCCATATTCCGGTGCTGTGGCGGTGGTAAGGATCATTCAAGTTAACGACGCCACCGGTGCGTTATACCTTCCCGCGCGGGTCACGACCCCCGATACGGGCCCGATAGGTATTCCGACAGCATCCGCGTCGCGCTGAAGCGCGGCCCGAGCGTCGTC
>Ga0335078_10017208_pt1 | contig 10738 bp, 10 predicted proteins | sample Lox_Sample_32_FD_206711 | JGI IMG/M metagenome (GOLD analysis project Ga0335078, IMG submission 206711) | Soil microbial communities from Loxahatchee National Wildlife Refuge, Florida, United States - Lox_Sample_3.2 | ecosystem: Environmental > Terrestrial > Soil > Wetlands | place: USA... | reverse complement strand
GCGGCGAGCGAAGAAGTTGGGATGGCAAAAGAGGCCGGGCACACCGATTTCGATTTTCGGCTTCGATCCCCGCCGTCGACGCGCCAATGCTCGTCTTGCGGTTAGACGTTACCTCGCTTCTGTAGACGCGGTTTGCCGCCGATCCGCTCACCATCGGGGACTCCGGCGTCCCGCACTACTTCTTCGGCGCGCCGGCGAGCGCCTGCCACACCAGCCGCGCTGCGGTCAGGTCTTCGATGGCCATGCCCACCGATTTGAAGACGATGCGGCCGGCAGGCGCGGGCGCGGCGCCGGAGAGAATCTCCCCAATCTCGGCTTGCACTTTGGCGCCGGAGAAGCGCACATCGCCGGCCTCGCGCTCGGCGCAGGAACGCGATTCGGCAACGACATAGCTCGAAAGCATGGCTTCGTCGTCGATTTCGCGCAGGCTGTCGCCGGTGGCGCCGATCGCCAGCACCAGCGCGTTGGGCAGGAGCCATTTCCCTTCGAGCACCGGCGACGGCGAAGAGGTTACGGTCAGCACAACGTCGGCCGCGGCGGCTTCTTCGCGGGCGGCGACGCGGGCGCCAGCCTCGACGGCCAGCCGCTCGGCATGCGCCGTTGTCCGGCTCCAGACGCGGATCTCGTTCGCCTCCGGCCAAACCTCATGGAACGCCTGGATATGCGCGCGAGCCTGTACCCCGCTGCCCAGGATGCCGAGGCTGCGCGCCTGCGGCCGGCGAAGCGCCGCAAGAGCGACGGCAGAGACTGCGGCGGTGCGCATCTCGGTGATCAGGCGGCCATCCATGATGGCGAGCGGCTCGCCGGTGGCGCGGCTGAGCAGCTCAATCACCGCCATGTGGGTGTGCAGTCCGAGGCCGGCGTTTCCGGGGTAGAACGTGACGGTCTTCACGCCCATCACATCGCCGGCGATCGCGGGCATAACTCCGAACCAGCCATTGTCGTGCCCTTCGGCATTGCCGGCGCGCAGGATCATGCGCGGCGGTTGCTCGACCCGGCCGGCGGAGTAGTCGATGAGCGCCTGGCGAATGGCGGGAATCAGCGCTTCGTAAGTGAGCAGCCCGCGGACTTCGGCTTCGGGTATGTACATGGCTCAGGGAACAGGGAACAGGGAACAGGGGCTGACATCGAGGCTCCTGCTGCCGAAGAAAACCTGACATCTTCAAAGGTATACTGCGGGCGTCATGCTGAAAGACCTGTTCGCTAAAATGCGCGGCACGAAGAATTGGCCGGAGGTCCAAGCCACGGTACGGATCGTCAACCAATTCGAGGAACCGCCGGAAGATAGATATGAGTTGTCACGCAAACTGGCCGAGGTGACCGCCTACCTCGATCCCAAAGGGGAGCACCAGTGCGAGTCAATCACAGTGGAAGATAGCTCTTTGCTCTACGACGCACAGGAGAACGATACGTTTACCGTTCGTGTAAATCCGGAGCACCTGGACCAGTATTATTCGTCCGAAGCAGCAAGGCGCCCCTATTGATCGCCGACCGTCATCCCGCTCGCTGAGGCGAACCCGGCGCCGGCCCCTGTTCCCTAATCCCTGTTCCCTGCTTTTCTCAGTTTGGCCTGCCGCCGGGCATCGGGCGGCGGCGAAATCGCTCGTCAACGGGCTGGCGGCCCTGGAAACCCGCATCCATGGTATGCCAGTGCTCGATGGACGGTTCGCCCATACGCCAGCAGAGCAGCACCACATCGTCGTCGAGACGGCAGGGGAAGTCGATGAGGCCGCTATCGAGGTCCTTGACCTGCACGCCGATGGCGTCAATTTCGGCCACGCTCTCTCTCGCGCGCTGCAGATGGTTTTCCATCTCGGCCCTCAGCCGGGCCACGCGACCCACGTCAACCTTCATTCCACCAGAGAGATAGATCTGCCGAGCCAGCTCGGAAAGCCCCGAATTCACCTTCTCGGCCGACTGCTTGCCTTCCATGGCGCGCTTGAGCAGCGACTCGACGACCGGGAGCAGCGACTGGGCTTCCTCTAGCGTGAAGGTTCTCATGGCTTTGACCTGCGAACAGGATACGACGATCCGGGGGGTGAGGGAATAGTAAATAGGTGGTAGTTACTGACGCGACCAGTCGGGGGGACAAGCGTCTAGGGTCCGAGAAAACAAGCGTCCAGGGAGTGGCGGAGGGACTGAGGACGGAGGGAATAGGGATTAGGGATTAGGGATTAGGGATTAGGGAGCTGAGGCCTGAGAGCTGACAGATGTGAATTACGAACTGCGAACGTGAACTGACCTCTGTAAACTTGCCCTCGTGAGCAATCTCCGCATTGCTGCCGTCATTCCGGCGCGGCTGGCTTCGACGCGCATGAGCCGCAAAGTGCTGCGCGAGATCGCCGGCCGGCCCATGGTGGAGTGGGTGTGGCGCGCCGCCGCTCGGAGCGGCCTGATGGACCCCGTGCTCGTGGCCACCGATTCGGAGGAAGTCGCCGCCGTCTGCCGCGCGCACGGAATCCCGGTCGAAATGACTTCGTCTGACTGCCTCTCGGGCTCCGATCGTGTGCGCGAAGTCGCGCGCCGCGTCGAGGCCGACATCTACGTCAACATCCAGGGCGACGAGCCGATGCTGACTCCGGAGTTCTTTCCGCCGCTGCTGGCTCTCTTCGACCGGCCGGAGGTTCAGGTCGCCACGCTTGCCGTACCCTGCGAACCACACGAGATCGCCAACCCGAATGCCGTAAAAGTCGTCACCGCCGTCGACGGCCGCGCACTGTATTTCTCTCGTGCGACGATTCCCTTCGACCGCGAGGGAGCGGGATTCGCCGGCTACCGAAAGCACCTGGGAATCTACGCTTACCGGAGGGCTGCGTTGGAGCGATTCGCGGAACTCCCGCCGGGCCGGCTTGAGCGCGTGGAGCGCCTGGAGCAGTTGCGCCTGATCGAAAACGGCATCGACATCTACGTCGCGCCGGCGCCGTTCGACACCATCGGCGTGGATACGGAGGAAGATCTCGCCCACGCCGAGGAAGCGTTGAGAGGCCGAATTCCGCATTCTGAAGAACTGACCCCTGATCCCTGATCCCTGTTCCCTGTTCCCTGCTTTCGGAATTACTCGCAAGAATCGGGGTGCAGCCCAATCTCATCCGATGGAAGATAGCTTCATGAGCACGCAACCCCAATTCGCCGCCCCCGCCATGACTCAGCCCGTTCCTCCGCCGGCTATCAATCCCGAAACCGCCTGGCAGCAGCTCCTTCGCCGCGACCCCGCCGGCCGGTTCTTCTACGCTGTCGCCACCACCGGTGTCTTCTGCCGGCCCGACTGCAAGTCGCGCCGCCCGCTTCGCGCCAATGTGCGCTTTTTCCCAAGCATTGATGCGGCAGCCGCGGCCGGCTTTCGTCCCTGTAAGCGCTGCAAGCCCACCGCCACTGCGTGGGGCAGACCTTTGGACCTGGTTCGTTCCCACGTCGAGCGGCACCTCGACCGCCCCGTGCGCCTCGAAGAGCTTGGGCGCGTCGCCGGCATGAGTCCATTCACGGTGCAGCGGCTCTTCAAGCGCGAGATGGGCGTAAGCCCGCTGCAATACCAGCGCGCGCTCCGCGCCGGCTCGCTGCGCAATTCACTGAAGACCGGTAGCAATGTGACCGACGCCATCTACGACGCCGGCTTCGGCTCCTCCAGCCGCGCCTACGAAGGCGCGCAGCTCGGCATGACTCCCGCGCGCTTTGCCCAGGGCGGGCGCGGCGAGCAGATCGCGTACACCACGGCTCCGACGCCTTTCGGCTGGGTCGTCGTCGGATCGACCGAGCGCGGTCTTTGCTGGCTGGCGCTGGGCTCGACCTCAAAGGAGGCCGAGGCCAGCCTGCGCGAAGAGTTTCCCCAGGCCACGTTGCGCCGCGATCCATCGCTGTCAAAGCTCGTCGATGAGGCGATTGCCAGCGTTCGCGAAGGCGACGATCTCGTGCACAGCCAGACCCGCGCGGAGCGCCTGGACTTGCGCGGAACCGTCTTCCAGCTCCGCGTGTGGCAGGCCATCCGGCTGATTCCGCGCGGCCAGACCCGCACCTACAGCCAGTTGGCCGGCGACATGGGAGAGCCCAAAGCCACGCGCGCGGTGGCCCGGGCCTGCGCCACCAATCGCGTCGCGCTGTTGGTGCCCTGCCACCGCGTGGTGGGCGTCAGCGGCTCCCTTACCGGCTATCGATGGGGAGTCGAGCGCAAGCGCCAGTTGCTCGAGGCCGAGCGCGCGGCTTCGCCTGTCCGGTGAGGAATTCGGGTTCACAGTTCGTAGTTCATAGTTCACAGTACGAAGCACCGCCAACTGTGAGCTATGAACTGTGAACTGTAAACGTCGCTTCTGCAGAACGACGGGAACGGTGCTGCAGTCGGGAGTGACTTACAGTCGGAAGCCTCCGGCGGCGTGAATCGCCTGGCCGTTGATCCAACCCGAGTCGTCGGAGGCCAGCAGCGCCACTGCCGTGGCGATGTCCGCTGGCTGGCCAATTCGGCCGAAGGGCGTGCGCGACTCAGAGGCCGTCTGCAACTCGCTGCCGATGAAACCTGCCGCGTGTACGCCTTCGGTCTCGACCATGCCGGGGTTGATCGAGTTCACGCGGATCTTCTTCGGTCCCAGCTCCTGCGCGAGCGCCGCGCTGATCGAGTCCACCGCGCCTTTGGTGCCGCTGTACACGGCGGCGCCGCCGATGCCGTCCGCCGCCACGGAGCTGATGTTGATGACGCTGCCGCCTTTGGGATTGAACTGCGACACGGCCTCTTTTGTGACCAGCAGCAGCCCCAGGACATTCACGTTGAACTGCTTGTGAAAATGCTCCGGTGTCACCTGTTCCAGCCGCTCGAACTCGTAAACTCCCGCGTTGTTAACGAGAATGTCGATCGGCCCAAACTCGCGAGCAACCGCCTTGACCAGCGGCCCGATCGCATCCGGATCGCCGACGTTGGCTTGCACGGCGATCGCCTTGCCGCCCTTCGCCTTGATCTCTGCCACCACTCTTTCCGCGCCCGACTTGCCGCCGGAATAGTTCACTGCCACGGCCGCGCCGCGGGCGGCCAGCTCGCGCGCCACTTCCGCGCCAATGCCCTTCGACGCGCCGGTGACCAATGCCACTTTGCCCTGAAGGTTGCTCATCATTTGCTCCCATCGCGAAGCGCCATCGCTTCGACAATTCGATAACTGTCGAATTGATTCGGCACAGCGCGAAATGGATTCAGGCGGATTGTGCAAATCCTCCGGTTGCGTCGGTCAGCGGGTGACGCAAGCATCGCGTTCGAGCGAAGCGAAGACCTGGGCCAGCGATGGCAAGACTCCCCGCCGCAGCGTGAGAAAGTGGAACTTCCCCTCGCGCCGCACGTCGATCAATCCCGCCGTGTGCAGTTCCTTGATGTGGTGCGAAAGCGTTGCGGCAGAGATGGGGAGAACCTTGCGCGCCTCATTGCAGGCCAGTGGACAGCCGGCGCGCGCGACTCTCTCCAGCAGCTCGAACCGCCTCGGGTCCGCCAGGGCCTTCAGAATCGCGGTCCTCCTTGCCAGGCTCAGCCGCACCCGCTTGACCGGCTTAGTAGCGCGCATGGTGCGATTCTATCGGGGTTCAGAAGCTTTTCGAACGCCCATGGCCGCAAGCCGGGCGTCGGTACGCCGATTCCGAACCGCCGCGGTCGTTGGCACAGCCGCTCAGAGAATCTTCCCGACGTGGGCGGGGTTCTTGCAGCCGGAGAGCCCTCGTTTCCCACAAAACAGATGGCTTTTCCTCACTTGACGTGCCACCAAATTCCCCCAGCAATCCCACTTTCGTGCGCTGTTCGGCGGCAGGATCGCGGCTAGAATCGGCGGCGGGGGAATCTACGTGTCATCGGGCTCAAAGCGCTGGATCGGTTTCGCCTTCGGTCTCACGCTCGCCCAAGCGGTGGCGTCGGCATCGATTCCACGCGGCTTTGCGCTCACCACCGTCAGCGATTGTCTCTTTTCGCTCCTGCTTCTCGCGCTGTTGCTGGTATTCGCCGGCAACGCGGTCCGGAGCCAGGGGCGGCTGCGCTCAGTCTGGATCCTGCAGGCGGTCGGCTGGGCATTCTGGTTTGCGGATCAGGCCTGCTGGTTTGCCTTCGACGTGGTTCTGCGCAAGCCGCTGCCTGAGATGTTCGCCGGCGACGCGATTCTGTTTCTCGCCGGCGTTCCCATGCTCGCCGGCCTGCTGCTGCGCCCGCACCTCGAGCCCTCGCATCGCAGCATGCGCTTCGGCATCCTCGATTTTCTGCAGCTCATGCTGTGGTGGATCTACTTTTATGTCTACCTGGTGACCTGCTGGCAGTATGTCGCCAAGAACGCCGCACTCTATAACCGCAACTTCGACTGGCTTTACCTGACCGAAATCCTGGTGCTGGCAGGCGCTCTGGCGCTGCTGGCCAGTCAAAGCGCAGGCGCGTGGCGGCGGTTTTACGCCCTGTTTTTCGGCGCGGCAGGTTTCAATTACCTCACGGTGCTGGCCGAGAATCGCGCCATCGAAGCCCACACCTATTACAACGGGAGCTGGTACGACACGCCGTTCCTGGCCTCGTTCGCCCTTTTCATGATGGTGGCGATGCGCGGGCGCAACCTGCGGCCGGCTGCGGAGACGGCCAAAGACGAGGGCTATGCTTCCGCACTGGCGAATCTCGCCGTGCTGGCGGTTCTTTCGCTGCCGGTGATTGTCGTTGGGGGCGCCTTTGACCGCTCGGTGCCGCCCGAGGTGGCACGATTCCGAATGCTGGTCACGGCGCTTACCCTGTTCGTGATGGCGGCGCTGGTGCTGGTAAAGCAGCGCCGCCTTCACCAGGAGCTGAAGCGCGCCAACCAGGTCCTTGAGCAAGCTTCCATGACCGACCCGCTCACCGGCATCCGCAACCGGCGGTTCTTTTCGGCGACGGCGGAAACCGATGTGGCGCAGACTCTGCGCGCCTATGCCGAAGGCCGTGACGCGACAGCCCGCGACCTGGTCTTCTACCTGGTCGACATGGACAACTTCAAAGAAATCAACGATCTCTATGGACATTGCGCCGGCGATTGCGTTCTCATCGAGGCGGCGCGGCGGCTTGAATCCGTGGTGCGCGACTCCGACGTGCTGGTGCGCTGGGGCGGGGAGGAGTTCCTGATCGTCTCCCGCTTTACCGACCGCAGAGAGGCCGACGCGCTCGGGTTGCGCATCCTGCAGACCATTCGCGGCGAGCCTTTCGTCATCAATCGTTCGCAGCGCGTCTCGCGAACCTGCTCGGTCGGCTGGGCAGCATTCCCGTGGCTGGAAGACAACGTCGGCGCCATGAGCCACGAAGAGGTTCTCAACCTGGCCGATCGCGCCCTGAGCCAGGCCAAGCGAAGCGGCAAAGACCAAGCCATCGGCATGACGCCGGCTCTAGCTCGCGCACACTCCGCAGCCAACTCTCGCCGCGAGGCCGATCCAAAGCCTCCCCGGCCCGAGCGACGCGAGGAGCCGGCGGGTCTTCAGTTCTCCGGCCTGCGTTAGGGGAATCCGGACTAAGGGACTGAGGGCTGACGCCCGCCTTGAAGCCCCCATTTGTTCCCCAGTCCCTGTTCCCTCGTTCCCTTGTTCCCTCGTTCCCTTGTTCCCTCCGCCCCTTGTCCCTGCCTTTCTGCTACACTCGCTCCAACTTCCCGCGAATGCTCTTCAAGGTCCTCAGCGCTGCGGTCTATGGCATCGACGCCAACCTCATCGAGGTCGAGGTCGACTATAGCGGCGCCGTATCCGATCAGGACCACTTCCATACCGTGGGCCTGCCGGATGCGGCAGTTCGCGAGAGCCGCGACCGCGTGCGCGCGGCGATCAAGAACTCCGGCTACACCATTCCACCCACCTTCATCACCATCAACCTGGCGCCGGCGGACCTGAAAAAAGAAGGCTCCGGGTTCGACCTGCCCATCGCCGTAGGCATCCTGGGCGCCTACGGCGCGCTGCGCATCGACGAGCTCAGCCAGTTCCTGCTGGTGGGCGAGCTGGGGCTCGACGGCGGCGTTCGTCCCATTCCCGGCATGCTGCCCATCGCCGTCCTGGCGCGGGAAAAAGGCATTCCCAACCTGATTCTGCCGGCGGCCAACGCCACCGAAGCCGCTGTTGTCGAGGGCGTAAACGTCTATCCGGTCAGCTCGCTGCTCGATGTGCTGGAGCTGCTGAACTCGGCGGTGATGGGCAAGATTCAGCGCGAGCCGGCGCGGGTTTCGACCCAGACGCTGCTCAACGAGCTGCAGCATTTCAGCCTGGACTTTCGCGATGTGCGCGGCCAGCAGACGGCCAAGCGGGCGCTGGAGGTGGCCGCGGCCGGCAGCCACAATATCCTGATGATCGGGCCGCCCGGCTCGGGCAAAACCATGCTGGCCAAGCGGCTGCCGTCGATCCTGGCGCCGCTCAGCTTCGACGAGGCGCTGGAGACCACCAAGATTCACTCCGTCGCCGGCGTGCTCGACGCCGCCGCTGGCCTGGTGACGCAGCGGCCGTTCCGCTCGCCCCATCACACGATCTCGGATGCGGGGCTGATCGGCGGCGGAATGGTTCCCCGGCCGGGCGAGGTTTCGCTGGCGCATAACGGGCTCCTGTTCTTAGACGAGCTGCCGGAATTTCCCCGAAACGTGCTTGAAGTCCTGCGCCAGCCGCTCGAAGACCACACCGTGACGATTGCGCGGGCGGCCATGTCGTTGAGTTTTCCGGCGCGCTTCATGCTGGCGGCGGCCATGAACCCCTGCCCATGCGGCTACTTCAACGACAAATCGCGCGAGTGCCTGTGCACGCCGCCGATGATCCAGCGCTACGTGGCCAGGATTTCCGGCCCGCTGCTGGACCGCATCGACATCCACATCGAAGTTCCCGCGGTGCAGTACAAAGAGTTGCGCGGAGGCGCGGCGGCCGAAGGCTCAGCCGAGATTCGCGCCCGGGTGCTGGCGGCGCGGGAGCGGCAGCGCGAGCGATTCAAAAAAGCCGGCGACAAGATCTACGCCAATTCCCAGATGACCACCCGGCAGATTCGCGCCCACTGCGAGCTGAGCGCCGACGCCGAGCGGCTGCTGGAGCGAGCCATGCAGCAGCAGGGACTCACGGCGCGAGCGCACGACCGCATCCTGAAGGTGGCGCGGACGATCGCCGACCTGGACGGTTCGGCGCATTTGGCGGTTTCGCACCTGGCCGAGGCCATCCAGTACCGCACACTCGATCGCAGCTACTGGGCATAGACTTTTCGACGAGGGCACGACGTTGGAGTACCTCAGCGGTAACCGGGATGGTTCCGTTCGCCGGCGGCTGTGGATTTTCCGACCCCGCTCGGTCCGAAGTCAAGAGAAAGCCCCCCAGCCCTTCGATGTAAAACATTTAATATGAACCACTTGCAGGATGATCTCGACTCGGCCGGCGATCGCGGTTCAAGACTCTTTCAGGATGTAAAAAACTATTGACCTGGGCCGCAACTCGGTATACATTGTCTCTTGCCTATCCTGAGGGCGGGGTGCAAAAGTACGTTCCTGCACGCCTATCCTGCTGTTTCCCGCATCAAACTGAGCGTAGGCTCATCCGTTGATGCCCGTGTGCGTTTCCTGACGCCGGAACGGGAAGGCCGGGCGCGTGAATTCCCAAGTCTGCAATCGATGTCCTTGGGGGCGTTCGTTCTGTTTCAACTTGTTGTAAGCTCGGTCAACATTTTTTGAACTCTAGAGGCTGACCGTGCGTCTAAACGTTGCAAGCGAGAATTTTCGAGGCAGCGGTGGCGTGTTGGGTATGCCTGCTGCACCGTCGGAGCCACGAAGTTCCGTCCGGGCAGTCGAGTTTCAAGGAGAGATTTCATAATGCGTTCTGATCTTGTTTTTGGGGCACTTTCTCAGGTGTCCAACCGCTACCAGCTCTGCCAGCTGGCGAGCAAGGCAACCCGGAAGCTGCACAAGCCGAACACGCGGCTGCAGGATACGACCAACGAGGTGCTCGTCCGCTTCCACGAGACCAATCCCGGCACGGCGCTGCCCGTTGCCAAGCCCGCTGTCCAGCCCATGGAACGCCGTCGCGCCGCCTGACACCCTCCCCCTGCCCATTTTTGGTTCGACCAGGACTCGCAGTGGCTTTCCTTCCTGGGACAGCCACCTCAACCCGGTGCTTCGAGGCTGAAGGGAGCACCGGCTTACGCCGTATAAACCGTCGCAGACCCGCCTGGTTCTCTCCTGGAGTCCTTCCCCCTCCCGGAATCCCACCCACCATCCCGCCTTATTGCAGGTGAACATGACTATCGCTGAGCTTAAAGAAAAGAACATCACAGAACTGAGCCGCATCGCGCGCACCCTGGAGATCCAGGGCGCCAGCGGCCTGCGCAAGCAGGACTTGATCTTCAAGATTCTGCAGGCGCAAAGCGAAAAAGAAGGCCACATCTTTGCCGAGGGCGTCCTGGAAATTCTGCCCGACGGCTATGGTTTCCTTCGCTCGCCCGACTATAACTACCTGCCCGGTCCCGACGATATCTACGTTTCTCCCTCGCAGATTCGCAAATTCGACCTGAAGACCGGCGATTCCATCAGCGGCAACGTGCGCCCTCCGCACGAGGGCGAGAAGTATTTCGCGCTGGTCAAGATCGAAGCCATCAACTTCGAGTCGCCCGAAGAGACGCGCAACAAGATCCTCTTCGACAACCTGACGCCGCTCTACCCGCAGGAGCGCGTCAAGATGGAGACCGTGCGCGAGGGCATCAGCGGCCGGGTGATGGATCTGCTGACACCCGTCGGCAAGGGCCAGCGCGGCCTGATCGTCGCGCCGCCGCGCACCG
>Ga0335078_10017206_pt1 | contig 10738 bp, 7 predicted proteins | sample Lox_Sample_32_FD_206711 | JGI IMG/M metagenome (GOLD analysis project Ga0335078, IMG submission 206711) | Soil microbial communities from Loxahatchee National Wildlife Refuge, Florida, United States - Lox_Sample_3.2 | ecosystem: Environmental > Terrestrial > Soil > Wetlands | place: USA: Florida... | reverse complement strand
TTCTGCGCTTGAGGATAGTGTTGACTCCGCCGATCCGAAGTTGCTGAAGAACGTCGCTGACAGGCTGCAAGGACGACATCGGTTAAGCGACGGCCGCGCCATAACGGTCACGGAGGAGTATCTGACGGCGGATCAGATCAATGCCGGTCATTTGATTTACATGCTGACCAGTAAGCAAACGCCGCTGATGATGTGGAACTCGCATTTGTACGTCGTCTGCGGAGTCACCTACGTGGAGGATGTCGATACCACTACCAACGCGAGAACCTACGCGGTCCACAAAATCCTGCTCCAGGATGCGCGCTTTTCCGACTCGCGGCGGGAAGTCTCTTTCGATCGCTTGACTGACGACACGGCTAAAGTGGAGGGTTTGCTGTTTCTCCGGGCCGTACCGCAATAGCTCCGCGGGGGACACGCTCCCCCGAAACTCCTGCCCCGTCGATCACAAACGCACGCCAGGATTTAAGCATGTGCCACTTTTTACAGGTATCCCAGACGGTTAAGCAGGTACCAGAAGCAGGCGATCGTGAGAAGCGGGCCTCCCCAGATGCAGAGGGTGGACTGCCACGCCAGCTCCTGCACAATCTCACGTTGGCTGCGGACGGAGATGAACAGGGGATGTCGCGAGTCCTGTGCGGCCAGAACAACCGGCGGATGGAGATCGAAAGTTGCCGCCGGCTCGGCCGGCAAGGATGGGGGAACGGCGGGGGTGGGGATATTCGCTTCCATTTCTCCACGACGCTGCAGGTCGGCGGCTTCGGCGCTGAGAAACGGCTCCGAACTAATCCCGGGGGATCTGGCCGGCGGAATGTTCTCGCGCAGCGTACCCATCACGAACAGCGTGTCAGCGGGGCGGATGCAATACTCCTCCAGCGTCATAGGAACGCCGGGGCTAATTCCATGGCGGCTCAGGAAGTGGCGCAAGTAGTCCGGTACCTGATCGACATAATTTTCGGAAAACACCGGCGGCATGTCGGTCTTGGCGCCGCGCGCGTCCACCATCAGTTTTCCAGTGCCGTCATCGAGAAAGAAGGGTGCGGAAAGAGTCTCCTCCGCGGCGGTACGCTCACCCTTCTGGCGAGCCACGGCCCGGTAATGGAAACAGTCAAGTTCTGAGAGCGGAGCGATGATCGTGTATGGCCCTTCCACCTTGCCGGACACTTCCACCAGGCCCAGAGCCGCGCCTCGAATGGCGGACCGGGGAATGTTTTCGATGAAGCGCTTGCGCTGCAAGGGCGCGAAGCCGCGGAAAAAGAAGTAAATGCCGGCAGGAAAACCAACCATGGACCAAATGAGTGGATCGGCAAGCAATCGCGGCAATACGGAGGGAGACGTATGGGTGGCTGAACTGGCTAGTGCGACGAGGGCGACAAGGTTCATTACGAGTTAAAAAGGGACGGGCAAGGACGCGCGTCCTCCACTTACTGTGTGGGTTTGGCCTCTGCCGCCGGTGCCTGGAACAGCTTGGGATCGAGCGGGGGGTTGAACTGAACCCGGGTGAACTCAACGACGCTCGAATCGCTCCCGTTTTCTTTGTTCTTATGCATGGCGGGCAGAGTGATACCGTCTGTGGTTCTCCAATCGCTCAGGTCAGTCTCGCCGTGAAACGGGCCAGTGCGGCCGACTGCTTCATAAGTTTCGCGCACCACGTGGCCACTCTCAGGATCGACAAACCAGCGCATCGTCATATCTCCCGCGTGAACGTCGAGGATGCGCGCCTCCAGGTCTCCGATTTTCTCCGTCCCGGCAGCGTTGAAAACAAAAGCGGGATCATCCAGATGTTGCCCGATGTAAATCATGTCGCGGTGGATTTGCTGCATGGATTCGCTCTTTTGCGCCTCGGGCAGGTTCCGCGTTCCGAGGCTGCCGGCGCTCATGAATCCGGCGTCGGGAGTCACCACGATGGAAATCTGTCCCTGTGGTGTCTGCACATCGACATGCATGCGATCGGGGAAGACAATGGCGATTTGCAAGGGAGTTGCGGGCCCGCTCTCCGATTCTTTCTCGGTTAAATCTGCCTGCAGAGATTTCACGGTTTTCAGTTTTGCCAGACCGCCCATGGAGTCGACGACCTTGGCAGCGAGGGCCTTGCCGTCCGCGTTCGACGTGGTCGCCGCCGGTGTCTCTTCTTTCTCGCCAGGTGGAGGCGGGATCGTGATATCGATATTCGTCACCGCACCCAAAGTGGAAAGCGGCTGATCGAAATCGGACGGTTTGCCGACCACCAGAACCGCCAGCTGATCCTTGTGCAGGTACTTGGCATAGACTCGCGCGACATCCGAGGTTTGCGTTTTCTCGATGCCAGCGCGGAAGCGCTCCAGAAAGTCTGCCGGATAGCCATAGAACTCGTAAGCCATGCGCTCGCGCAGGACTTTTTCCGGGGAATCGAAATTGAAGACAAAGGAATTGAGAATGGAATCCTTGGCCCGCTTGATCTCGTCGTCGGTGATGGGATTGGTTTTCAGCTTGCCGATTTCCTCATCGATCGCCTGGATGGCCTCGACGGTGCTGGAACTCTTGGTACCCATCGCGAGGCGCACGATACCGGGATGATCGAAGGCGCTACCGATGCCGCCTCCGACAGAATAAGCCAGCCCTTTGGCGGTGCGGATACTCTGCACCAGGCGAGATGAGAAGCCGCCGCCGAATACCTCATTGAAAACCTGGGTGGCGTAGTAGTCGGGATTGTCGCGGCGGATGCCCAGCTCCACCATGCGAATGTTGCTCTGGTTGACGTCATCCTTGGAGACCAGATAATAGCCGGGTTTGGCGGGAGTGAAACTGATTTCCGGTTCTTTGACAGCGGGGCCTTTTTTCCAATCAGCGAAAGCCTGGCGCAGCTTGGCTTCCATAGCCGACGAATCAAAATCGCCGACGATGCCCAGAATGATGTTATTGGGGTAAACGTGGGTGTGATGCCAATCGATAAGGTCCTGCCGGGTGACGGCAGCGACCGTGGCGTACTCCGGCTCGCGAGTGTAGGGATTGTCTTTGCCGTAGGCCAACTTGGTGGATTCACGAACGGCGATTTCGCCGACATCGTCGTTGCGCCGGGAAATGGAGTCATCTTCTTCTTTTTGAGCAAGCTCGAGCTTGTCGGCACGAAATTCCGGTTCGCGCAACAGGTCGACGAAGACCTTGAACACGTCGTCGTTATCGCCCTTCAGGCACGACCAGGAAATCGAGGTCGAATCGGCGTTGGAACTGGTTTCGACTTTGGCGGCGCGGATTTCGAGGTAGTCGTCGAGCTGGTCGCCGGTCTGCGACTTGGTACCGCCGGTGCGCCAGACTTCTCCGTAAAGATCGAGCATGCCGGTTTTGCCGGCGGGTTCAGAGCGGGATCCGCCGCGAATGCGAGCGACGCCGTCAATCAGCGGCAGCTCATGATCTTCCTGCAGAAAGATGATCATGCCATTCGGCAGTTCGACGCGCTTGGGCTGCTGGGGATGAAAAGCAGTGAGCGGAGGAATGGGAATCTGCTTCCAGTCGGCGGCCTGAGCCCCGGCATTCCTGGCGGCGAATATGGTCGCAGCGGTGATGAGCGCGAGGACGAGAAGATGCCGCTTCATTGCGCACCTCCATTGCCGGCCCCGGCAGTGGCAGGCGCGGCGGTCTCGATGATTCCCACGGTGCGATTATTATCCGTGAACGTTTGATTCGCGACGCGGCGTATGTCGGCCTTGGTGATTTTGTCGATGCGGTCGACTTCATAGAACAGTTCTCGCCAATCGTCATAGCGGGCTTGATTGAGCCCGAGTTCGAAAGCCAGGCCGGAGTTGCTGTCGAGGCTGCGAATCAGATTCGCCTTGGCGCGGGTCTTGATCATCTTTAATTCGTCATCGCTGATGTCTTCTTTCTTCAGACGTTCGATCTCCTCGTGAATGGCAGGAGCCATTTCGTCCGGCCTGTGACCGGGGAGGGGAACGGCAAAGAAGGCGAAGAGATGGGCGTACTTGATACCTGGGAGTCCAGTGAAGCCGGCTGAGTAGGAGGCGATCTTTTTATCGCGCACCAGGGCGCGGTACAACCGTGAAGTGCGGCCTTCCGACATCAAGTCTGTGATTGCGTCGTAAACGGCATCATCCGGGCTGTGGTAGTCGGGGCGATGGTAACCCTCGAGGTAGATTGGTTGTGAAGGGTCGCGCAGAACCACCCGGCGCTCGGAGTTTTGCGGCGGCTCTACGGTGATGCGCTCGTCCGGCTTGGGATGCGAGGGAATGCGGGAGAAATATTTCTCAATGATCGGCATCGCCGCGGAGGATTTAACATCGCCGACCACCACGACCACCATGTTCGAGGGAACGTAGTACTCATTGAAGAAATCAATGGCATCGGTGGCGGAAAACGTGTTCAGGTCCGACATCCAGCCGATGGTCGGACGATGGTATTGGCTGGCCTGAAACGCGGCGGTAAGGAATTGTTCTTCAAGACGCCCGATGGGATTGCTGTCGGTGCGCAGGCGGCGCTCTTCGATGACCACGTTGCGCTCTTTATAGAACTCCCGCATGACGGGATGCAAAAAGCGCTCCGACTCGAGATAGGCCCACAGCTCGAGGCGGTTTTCTGGCAGCGAATAGTAGTAATTTGTCTCGTCGTAGTTGGTGGAGGCGTTGATGTTCTCCCCGCCGTTGCGCTCCACAATCTCGCTGAACTGGTTGGGGATGACGTAGGTCTGCGCAGCTTTCACGGCATCCTGCCATGCGGCTTCCAGTTGCTTGAGCTTCTGCTCATCGCGACCGATGGTCTGGTCTCTCTCCGCGATGTAGGCCGCGTAGGCGGTTTCCACCTTTTCGAGCGCCACCTTCTCCGCCGCGTAGTCTTTGGTCCCGATGGTGTCGGTGCCTTTGAAGGCCATATGCTCGAACATGTGAGCCAGGCCGGTCTTGGCCAGGGGATCCTGCACCGATCCGGCGTCTACATGGGTATAGAAGGAAAATACTGGCGCTTCCGGACGCTCACAGATAAGCACGGTCAAACCATTGTCTAGTTTCTTGACCGTAATACGCTTTTCAAACGAGGCAACATCTTGCGCGGCGGCGAGGGTAGCGAGGGCAATGACCACGCTCAGCACGCGCAGAAACAGGCGTTTCATGGAACCTCCCAAAGGGTTGGACGCAGATGAGGGGTAGAAGTTTGAAATTACGTGGCGGAGGGGGACATTGTCAAACCAGCGGGCATCTTGGTAATGTCCCAATTTGCCGTCGCTGACGTGCTGTGTGAGCGAGAAGGCTTCGACTTCAACCAAAGCTTTGCCGCAAAATTCGCCAAGAAGGGCTGGAAGTACGCAAAGATACGGGTACTAGCAGCATCTCAGTGTAAGGTCGACCCAAAGATGAGCAACTCGCAGAGCGTCGAAATTGAGGGCAAGCATCTCAAGCTGACCAACCTGGATAAGGTTCTGTATCCCGCTGCGGGGTTTAACAAAGGGCAGGTCGTCGACTACTATGCGCGGGTCGCGCCGGCGTTGTTGCCTCACCTTGCCGGTCGTCCCCTCACGCTGAAGCGTTATCCCGAGGGCGTCGACAAGGAATATTTCTTCGAGAAAAATGCCACCAAGTACCGGCCCGATTGGGTCAAGACTGCGCCCATCTGGAGTGAAGGCAATCATCGTAATGTGAATTACATTCTCGCCAACGACCTGGCCACACTTGTTTGGGTAGCTAACCTGGCCTCGATTGAGCTGCATCCCTCGCTATCATTGGCCGAGGAAATCATGTCGCCCACGGTGATTGCTTTTGATCTTGACCCCGGCCTGCCGGCGAACATAGTGCAATGCTGCCAGGTGGGCTTGTGGCTGCGCGAAATCTTCGATCATTTTGGACTGCAGAGTTTTCCCAAGACCTCCGGCTCGAAAGGCCTGCAGATTTACGTTCCTCTCAATACCCCGACCAGTTATGAGCAAACCAAACCCTTTGCCCACGCCTTAGCCCGGCTGCTCGAAAACGAGCACAAAGACTTGGTGGTCTCCGACATGAAGAAGGAATTACGGGTGGGGAAAGTACTGGTGGATTGGAGCCAGAACGACGAACATAAAACCACGATTGGCGTGTATTCGCTGCGGGCGCGCGAGCAACCAACGGTGTCCACTCCGGTGAAATGGGAGGAAGTCGAACTAGCGTTGAAAAAGCAAGATGCGGGCGTGTTGGTATTCGAGGCGCCGCAAGTGTTGGAGCGGGTGGCAAAGATGGGCGATCTGTTCGCGCCGGTGCTGAAACTAAAACAGAAATTGCCGAAATTGGCGGGCCTGGGAGAGTCACAGGAGAACGAGCCAGCCATAGAAATCGCTGCGCAAGCGGAGCGCAAGAATCGCGCGGGCGTCGGGAAACCCCGTGCGCGGAAGGCGTCGAAGACGAGGCGGCGGAAGGTATAATTCCGTCCACGACGATGGCGAAACTCTACGCCGGCACCTCAGGATGGGCGTATCCCAGTTGGAAGCCTGATTTCTACCCGGCCAAGCTGGCACAGGGCAAGTTCCTGCAGTACTATTCCACGCAGCTGAACGCAGTCGAAGTCAACTTCACTTTCCGCCAGCTGCTCAAAGAAACTACCGCCCAGAAGTGGATTGCCGAGACGCCTGCCGGCTTTCGCATGAGCGTGAAGGCGCATCAGGTGATCACCCATATCAAGCGGCTGAAGAAAACGGAAGACTTCATTCCACGATTTCTGGGGACGATTGAGCCTCTGGCGCGAGCCGAGAAGCTGGGACCGCTGCTGTTCCAGTTACCGCCGAATCTTAAGGCCGATGCGAAGCTGCTCGAAGAATTTTTGACGGTCCTGCCGCGTGGAGTGCCGTCGGCGTTTGAATTTCGGCATGTGTCCTGGTTTACGGATGAAATTTTCGATCTGCTGAAAGGCCACAAGCTTGCGCTTTGCGTGGCTGAGACCGAGGAACGCACAACTCCGGACGTGGTGACGGCGGACTTTTGTTATTACCGTTTTCGCAAGCCCTCTTACACCGCGGAAGAACGCGGCGCCATGGTGAGTCGGATAAAAGAGCATCTGGCGGCGGGAAGAGACGTGTTTGCCTACTTCAAGCACGAGGAGACGCCGGAGGGTGCGATCTACGCGGTCGAGATTCTCAAAGAAATCTCCGCGTAGGCAGTCGCCGAGGGTGCAGGTCAGGGTCTTTGAACCCGTGCCGTCACTTTTCCGAGAGTCCGATAACGCGCATACTCAAAGTGTGGCGTCTTCCAGAGACAATTCTCGAGTCGTGGCCGGCTTTCTCGACTATTTAAAGATCGAAAAAGGACTGGCTCCGCTCACGGTTTCCGCCTACGCCACCGACATCGGGCAGTTTTCGGTCTTTGCCGGGAAGCAGAAGCGCACCCTGTTAAATGCGCGCCGCACGGACGTCCGCGATTTTATCCAGGAGCTGTTCGCCAACTCCGTCGATGGCCGGTCGGTAGGCCGTAAGCTTTCCGCTCTGCGCCATCTGTATCGTTATCTGCTGCTGGACAAACGCGTCGATCACGACCCGACTCTGAACATCGATTCGCCCCGGCAGTGGAAGGTTCTGCCCAAGTCGCTGGCGCGCGATGAAGTGGAGACCATGCTGCGCAGCCCGCAGGCCACCTCCGGCCGGGCATACGCCCAGGTCCTCGCCCTGCGTGATCGCGCCATAATGGAAGTGTTTTATGCGGGAGCGCTGCGCGTCTCCGAGATGGTGGGCGTAAGGCTGGAGGACTTGAAACTCGATCTCGGCTACATGGTGGTAAGGGGTAAAGGGGACAAAGAGCGGTTGGTGCCGTTGGGAAAATCGGCGCTGACGATTCTTTCTGATTATCTGCGACAATCCCGAAACGTCCTGGCGGGAGACAAGACATCGCCGCTGCTATTTCTGGGGCGCGGTGCTCGCAAGTTGACGCGCCAGCGGGTGTGGCAGATGGTGCGGGCAGCGTCATCAGGTACAGGGCGTCATGCCAGTCCACATATGTTGCGCCACAGCTGCGCGACTCACATGGTGGAGAACGGCGCCGACTTGCGCACGGTGCAGACGATCCTGGGCCACGCCGATATTTCCACCACGCAGGTGTACACGCATCTGGCGCTGGACCGGTTGAAAAACGTCTATCAGAAACATCATCCGCGGGCCAGGGCGAGATGAGGTTACATCCAGGGGAACTGCAGATTCCTCGTCGCTGCGCTCCTTGGAATGACAGGGTGGAAGAGGCGGCTGGATCAAGGAGGTAGGCTTGGGGGCGGAAAGTTCTCGAACTTCAGCTGAGAAAGCTGTCGATCAATTCTTGCGCTCTTTGCGCGAGCGGAATGCATCGCCGCATACCATCAAAGCCTACGCTGGCGATCTGGATAACTTTGCCAAATACATCGGCCAGCGCGATTGGCGAAAGATCGACCATGTGACCATTCGTGGCTTTCTATCACACCTCTATGAAAAAGGACTGAGCAAGACTTCGGTGGCCCGGGCGTTGGCGGCGGTGCGGTCGTTGTACCGCTGGCTGGCGCAGGAAGGTGTGGTGGAGCAGAATCCGGCGGCACTGGTGTCGACTCCGAAGCTGCCCAAGAAATTGCCGCGAGTGCCTACCATCGAAGAGATGAACACCGTGCTGGACGGCCAGATGCCGGAAGTGGCGGCGTTCCCCGAGCGCGATCATATGATGTTTGAATTGCTTTACGGCTGTGGCATTCGCAACTCCGAGCTGATCGGCATTAATCTCGACGACATTCGCCTCAGCAATGGGGCCATTCTGATCCGCGGCAAAGGGAAAAAAGAGCGCTACGTGCCCTTCGGTGACTCGGTGAGGAAAGCGCTCGCGGTGTACTTGCCGGCGCGGCAGAAGACTCTGGGCGTGCGCAGGAAAAATACCAACGCATTGCTGATCAACCAACGGGGCGGACGTCTTACGACGCGCAGCGTGGGGCGAATCATCAAGAAGATTGCGGTTGCCAAGGGCTTGCCGCCAGATGTGCATCCCCATACGCTGCGCCATGCTTTTGGCACCCACATGCTGGAAGAGGGGGCGGATTTGCGCGCCATTCAGGAGATGCTCGGGCACGAGCGGCTTTCGACCACTCAACGCTACACTCAGCTTTCGATGAAGCATGTGATGCAGGTATATGACGAAACGCATCCGAGGGCAAAGTAGGCTCCGGGTTGGGCAAGTGGCCCCACCCGCCCAGACGAGGACGTCTGGGTCTACGGGTTTCGTGCGCGCAACTCGGTCCACATCTTCACTACGCGTGTTTTCAACTCTATTGTCAGCTTCTCATAGGCGGCCTCGGAGGCTTGGTCTTCCGGCGGCGGAAGGATGGGGTCGCCAAATCTGATTTGCAACGGCGCGAATTTCTGGAAGGGCTTGCCGCGAGGCCAGACCTCATAGAAACCTTCGATTGCGACGGGAACGATCGGCACCTGGGCGTGGATGGAAAGAATCGCCGCGCCTTTCTTGAATAACTTGGGCGTGCCATCGATCGATCGCTCGCCCTCGGGATACAGAACCAGGACGCGTCCGTGACGCAGACCGAAAATTCCGGCGCGCATGGCGGGAATCAAGTTGGCATCCGGGTCGACCACCATCACGCGCAGGCAGCGGGCCACGAGACGCATGATGCCCCTGCCAAAAATTTCGCTGGTGCCGACAAAGAAGAGATCGTGAAAGACCGCCCAGGGCAGGACGCCGCTCATGATCAGGCCATCGATGAAGCTCTGGTGATTGGGACAAATCAGAAAAGGACCGCGCTTGGGCAGTTTCTCCAGTCCGCTCACGCGCAATTGAAAACGGTCGAAGGAGAGCTGGCCGATTATGCGAGTCAGAAAAAATAGAACCGTTTCCCGGAGGTGCTGTGGCCGGGCGATGGCGAGGACTTCCGGGTCGGCCGGCGGTTCTTCAAGGACGCTGTGCCAGCCGGCAAAGTGAGCGCGGGGCGGGACGATCCCTTCGCCCGCTGCGCTGGCGATGACGGGATCGACCAGCTCTCGCACCGTGTAGATTTCGGCCAGGCGCGACTCCTCGACATTCCCTCCCAGCTCCTGTTCGAGCGCAACCAGCAGTTCGACCCGCTGCATGGAATCGAGTCCCAAATCGAGTTCCAGATTGTGGTCGGGGCGAATGACTTGGGGCTTGACGCGGGAAGCGTCGCGGATGACCGCAATCGCTCGTTGTACAACGGGCTGCTCAAGCCATGCTGCATCCGCCGCGCTCAGCGGTTTTTCCTGGGCGACCTCGGCGCTTGCCGATCCTCCAGACTGGTTCTCCCGCACGCGGCGTTCGATTTCGAAGCGCTTCAGCTTACGGGTAGTGGTGCGCGGTAAATCTTCCAGCCATATTTCGTAGCCGGCGATACGTTTGGTGGAAGGCAGTCGCGCCGATAAGCCTTCGATGTCATAGCGCAGGACTTCTTTAGCGTTCACGATCTTGCGCTGCCGGAGCACCTCGAAGTTAGGCACAACCACGGCGTGCAGGTGATCGGAAGCGGGGTCTCCGGGGCGGCCTTCCAGCCCAAGCACGCAAATCTCTTTGATATAGGGCGACTTCAAGTAGTGGGCTTCGATCTCTTCGGGGTAGATATTCTTGCCGTTGCTGAGAATGATGACTTCTTTGCGGCGGCCGGTGATGAACAGGTTCCCGCCGGCGTCGAAGTAACCAAGATCGCCGGTGTGCAGCCAGCCGTCGCGCAGAACGGCAGCGGTGGCGTCGGGACGGTTCCAGTAACCCTTCATCACGATGGCGCCGCGAATCAAAATCTCTCCTACAGGCTGGCTCACATCCTCCTGCGGCTG
>Ga0335078_10017205_pt1 | contig 10739 bp, 14 predicted proteins | sample Lox_Sample_32_FD_206711 | JGI IMG/M metagenome (GOLD analysis project Ga0335078, IMG submission 206711) | Soil microbial communities from Loxahatchee National Wildlife Refuge, Florida, United States - Lox_Sample_3.2 | ecosystem: Environmental > Terrestrial > Soil > Wetlands | place: USA... | reverse complement strand
CTACGGACCGGCTGATTCATCTTGCGGAAAAGAATTGGCGGCAAGTGTCCGCCCGACCGGCGGAGGCGTCAGATAATCAAGACAGAGGCAAGACCGTGGACAGTTTGATCAAGCGATACGCGAACGACGTGCACGTCATGCGTTTGGCGCTCGTCACCCGAGCCGTCGAGTACGGGTTCATCGCCGCCGGCGTCACCGTGTTCATCATGGCGGGAATCCAGTCCCTGCGCACCGTGCTGAGCTGGTTCGTCCCCGGCGCTTGACCGGCCGCGTGTCGCGCGCAATATCGCGCGGCTTCGGTCACGGGCCGGGCCGCGCCGCGATCGGCTGCGGCGTTTCGCGCACGTGTTCGACCCACGCGGCGATGGCGGCGAAGACGAGATAGAGCGCAAGCGCGGCGATCGCCATGGCGGTCTCCGAGTCGGGCGGCGGGCCGAAATTGGCGTAGGCCTGGGCCGCGGCCAGCAGCACGACGAAGGCGCGCAGCGCATTGTGCCCGCGCCGATCCCGCGGCGGCATGGCGCGTGCGTAGGTCCAGGAGCCGGCGAGCAGCACCGCGAGTTCCAGCGGAAAGCTCACCGCCACGTGCCGCCACAGGCCGAACCCGACCTTGGCGGTGTTGTCGTAGAGCGGCAGATCGGGCGTGTGCACGATCAGGTCGAGGATCCAGTGCGAGAACGCCGCGGCCGAGACGATGAGGAACGCCGCGGCGCGCCGCTCCGCAACCGCCGCGGCCACGATCGCGCCGAGCGCCAGCGAGAGCACGACCGCGCCGGGCAGGCCGTGGGTGTAGGGCATGTAGTAAAGGTCGTACGGATTGGCCTGCGTGAAGCCGGGAACGATGTGCAGCTTCTCGATGCCGAGCAGCACCAGGATCGACCAGACCACGTCGAGCCACTGCACGGCGATGAAATAGATCCAAAGCGGCACGATCTTCACGGCAGGCTTTGCCGCGAAGGCGACGCCATAGTGGCCGACGAACATGGCGCTCCCTCCGGTTCGGAATCCGAGGCGTCTCACGCTTGCGCAATGGGAAAGGGTCAGCGCTGGTGGGTTTGCTTCGTCATTTCTCGGTCCGCGACGACGGGACCGGCCGGTCGCGACCGTGCTCCCACAAGACTTCCAGGCGGCGGCGAAAGGCCTTCGGCCGCTCGGCGAACAGGCGCAGCGCAATGCGCGCGGCGCGGTGCGACAGCTCGGCGGTGCGCTCGTCGCAGGCCGGCGTCAGCTTTGAGCGCCAATGCGCCAACGGGTGGTGCGGGGCGGTGAGGCGCTTGAGTATTTCCAAGTCCTGGCAGCGGCCGAGCCGGTCGCGCAGCCGCTCGGCTTCTTCGGTCCACAGGCGGCCGAGCCGCGGCCACAGCGGCTCGACCAGCTCCATCTGGTAGCGATGATCGACCACGCGCTGGCGGAAGCCGTGCAAGTCCTCCGGGCTCGCCTGGGACCAGTCCGCCGGGATGCACGAGCGGGCGCGGCGGTAACCGCTCGCCAGCTGTTCGGCGATCGCGCTGAAGTCGAATGGATCGAGCGGCCAGTGCTCGGTCGCGGCCGCCGCCGCATCGAGCCAGGCAATGATCGTGTCGCGCAGTTCAGGGGTCAGGACCGCTTGCTCCTCGCTGGCGCGGATCGCCTCGATCCGGCCGCGGACGACGGCGATCGAGCGCGGCGACAGCGCCAGGTTGCCCTTCTTCACGAGGTCGTCGAGTGCATTGAGCGCCGACTGGCCGTCGCGCGCCTGTGCGAGCGAGCGGGCGAGGTCGCGCGCCTCGCGCTGCCAGCGCACGGCGTCGGGAATAAACGGATCGAGCAGCCGCATCAGCGCGCGCCATTGCTTCATGGCGCGGCGGAAATCGTGGACGGCGTCCTGGTTCGAGCGCTCCGGGTCGGTGATCACCGCGCGCGCACCGGCCAGGATGTTCCCTGCGATCGCGCGTACGGCCGGTCCGATGGCCGCCTGGGGCTGGAGGGCAGGTTTGTCGCCCATATCCGCTTCTAGGAAGCCGTGCATGACAGTCCGATGGGGCAAGGGATGACAGTATCACGAAAAATCGGGCATCCTGCACTTCCCTTATTGGGGAGCGCTTGCTACATGCCTTTCCGCGACGGTTCCGTCACTTGGCGCGGGGTGGAGCAGCCCGGTAGCTCGTCAGGCTCATAACCTGAAGGTCGTAGGTTCAAATCCTACCCCCGCAACCAAATTACGCCGTCAAGTCAAAGGCTTGGCGGCGTTTTGATGTTTGCGATGATGTCGCAGTCCTGCGTCTGGAAGCACTGTGGAAGCAAGAGGGCGCGCAGAACTACGCAGATCAACAAGTTCGCAGGTACACCGCGTCGGATGTCATCCAGCTTCGACATCTTGCCTCACCGCGCCTTTGCCGAAGTGTCAATCGGCGGCCAGGTCTTGCCAGCCGGCGGAGGCACGACTGGGCGTTCTGGGCTTGTCGGAGTCTGCCGGATCATCCGGCTGCCCATTACGCCGCGAGAGCAGGCAATAGAATACTTTTCCCTGCCATGGCGCCGATTGCCCCCTTTTTATAGGACGGGAAAAACTCCTGGCCGAGAAAAAAATTTCTGTGCGTGAGGACGCGCGTGGTTTCGGCCTCGAAGGCTTTGAGGATTTAATCCCCGTCCCCCCTCACGCGCCTCCGTTTCGCACGTTCGCCACCGTTGCCACGCCCAAAGGGCTTGGTCCCAAATTGGGACCATGCTATGAGCACCGGCGTGAGGATCATCGCGCTCGCTACGCTCAAGGCCTTCCTCAACCGAAGCCCGGCCTATGCCGACGCACGCGATCCATTGATGGCATGGTACCGGCAAGTCAAAGCAGCCGACTGGGCCACGCCGGCGGAGGTGAAACGGGACATTGGCTCCGCCAGCGTCCTCAAAGACGGCCGCGTGGTATTCAATATCGCCGGCAACAAGTACCGCATCGTCGTGTGGATCAACTATGCCTACCGCGTCGTCTACATAAGGTTCATCGGCACGCACAGGCAATATGACTCCATCGACGCGAAAACCATCTGAAGGTGAAGGCTATGGACATCAAACCGATCAAAAGCAATCGCGACTACCGGCGCGCGCTCAAGGAGATCGAAGGACTGATGAATGCCAAGCGCAACACGCCGGGAGGCGATCGGCTTGATGTGCTCGTCGCCCTTGTCGAGGCCTGGGAGGCAAAACACTATCCGCTTGATCTGCCCGATCCGATTGAGGCGATCAAGTATCACATGGAGCAGAAAGGGCTCAGCCCCAACGATCTGATCCCCTTTATTGGCGGTCGCAATCGTGTCTATGAAGTGCTCGCCCGCAAGCGCCCGCTGACGTTGAAGATGATCTGGCGTCTGCATGAGGGACTTGGGATTCCGGCAGAGTCACTGATCAAGAGTGGGCAGCGGCAGGCGGCCTGACGGGTTCACCGCGGTAGCATCACGATCCGCCCGCCCCGTCGTCGTGCGGGCGAGTGGCTCAGGAGCCACATGCAGAAATACAATCATACGGCGGGATTATTAACTTGGCTCCGCTTCAAAGCAGCGTCTCTATGACAGCATCAAGAACGGAGCATGCCATGGCCAACACGAAGACCCTGCCCAGCAACAACGAAGCCTGGGGCTTCTTCGGGACCATCCGCCACCACGCCGACTCCGTCGAAGCCTAGCCGATCGCGATGGCAGCAATCGGGGAAAACACTGGGTGCGCCGACTACGCGGTGCGCGATTTTCTGGACAGCCGTCACGGCCGGCACTTTGCCGACAAAGTCGCGGACGGCCTTGCGCAAGGACTCCAGCTTCGCGGCGCGATCGATATCGCGATCCAGCAATGGATGACTTGGCGGATCGACCGCCACACGTCGCGCGAGATTGGCATTCCCAAGGGACTGCGCTACCTGCTCGGCTTCGTCACCGACTGCGGAATCACGGCCGAATCCGACGCCTGAAGTCTTCCGGCCCCGCACCGCCTCGCGCTGCAACAAGCAGCCGTGTGTTTCCGCGCATCTCGATCAGCTCTGCGCGTTCGAGCAACATCGATCTCGTCTCGTTCGACAATTACATGCCGCTTTCGGATTGGACGACCGGAAGCGGCGGCCTCGACGCTGAGAAATGGCTTGTGCCGGCGCCGACTGGCACATGGCCGCCCGATCCATCCGACGAGTGGCGTGATCCGTTTCCGCATACTCATATACCCGAGAGCGACACGATGAAGCGGGCAATTTTTGGCCTGTTTGATCGTGGCAATCTATTGGACATCATCCGTTACTTCATAGTCTTCGAAATCGAAGAGGGAAAACCCGTCAAGAAGATTGCGCGGATCGTGTCCCGGCGAGTGGTGTAACAACGGCGCGGTCGTCGTGATCATCGGCGGGGCCGGATCGGTCAAGCTGTCGCGACGGCGGGCAGCTTGACGATGGGATCATCGCTCAAAGGCGCGATCGTTTCCAGGCTCATGTAGCGGCCGCGCTGCACGGCCCATTCGTCGTTCTGTTCCAGCAGCAAGGCGCCGATGAGCCGTGTGATCGCATCCTCGTTGGGGAAGATACCGACGACATCGGTGCGCCGCTTAATCTCGCCGTTGAGGCGCTCGAGCGGATTGATGGAATGGATTTTCGGCCGATGATCTTTTGGGAAGGTCATGAACGAAAGCACGTCGGCCTCTGCCCCGTCCATGATCGCGGCGAGCTTCGGCACTTTGGGACGTAACTGATCGGCGACCGCCCGCCATTGCTTGCTGGCGGTCTCGGCGTCGTCCTGGACGAAGGCGGTGCCGATGAAGGCGGCGACGACGCGACGATCCTGGCGCCCGGCGTGGGCGAGCACACGAATCATCGATGGCCGACCGCAAGCCGCTCGCTCGCTACGGCGCCGTCAGAGCGCGCTCGCTCGCGGCTTGCTCCGCCGAGTTACACCACCACTCGGGACGTGACCATTGCGCGCTACGAGCAAAAGGTTACGACACAACTAAGATTCCGGTGCTCTTGGAGCGCAAGAAACAATGGATTAGGACCGTTGGCGCGAGCGTGACGTTCGAACCGGGCGCCCGCACCGCGTGGCATACCCATCCGCTGGGTCAGACGTTGATCGTTACATCGGGTCTCGGATGGGTACAGCGCTGGGGCGAGCCCAAGGAAGAAATCCGGCAGGGCGACGTGATCTGGTTTCCGCCCGGCGAGAAACATTGGCACGGCGCTGCCGCCACGACGGCCATGACTCACATCGCCATCGTTGAACAACTTAACGGCAAAAGCGCCGACTGGATGGAGAAGGTGAGCGACGATCAGTACGGAGCCTGAGAGCTTCGCATGACTTTCATGACGTGAAACAGGAGTTCAAAAAAATGCAAAAACGTAAACTCGGAAAAAGTGGATTGGAAGTATCGGCCATCGGCTTTGGCTGCATGGGACTGACCTTTGCGTACGGGCCAGCCTTGGAAAAGCAGGCGGCAATTGCGATCATCCGCGCAGCGGTCGAATGCGGCGTCACTTTCTTCGATACGGCAGAGGCCTATGGGCCGTTCGCGAATGAGGAATTGGTGGGCGAGGCGCTGGCTCCGCTCCGCGACCGCGTTGTGATTGCCACCAAATTCGGCTTCAAGGACGGAGACTCGACGCGCGGCGTCGACAGCCGGCCTGAGCGCATCAAACAGGTTGCCGAGGCCTCGCTCAAGCGCCTCAAGACGGATAGCATCGATCTCTTCTACCAGCACCGCGTCGACCCCAAAGTGCCGATGGAGGAAGTCGCCGGCACGGTCAAGGAGCTGATCCGGCAAGGCAAGGTCAAGCATTTCGGCCTCTCGGAAGCGGGCGCGCAGTCGATCCGGCTTGCGCATGCAATACAGCCTGTGACCGCGCTCCAGAGCGAATATTCGATGTGGTGGCGGCAGCCCGAAGCGGAAATCCTGCCGACGTTGAAGGAACTTGGAATCGGCTTTGTCGCCTACAGTCCTTTAGGCAAAGGCTTTCTGACTGGCGCGATCAACGAAAAAACTCAGTTCGCCAGCAACGACTTCCGCAACATCGTTCCGCGCTTCACGCCCGAGGCCCGCAAGGCAAATCAGGCCCTCGTCGATCAGGTTGCGCAGATCGCAGCGCGCAAGAAAGCGACGCCCGCCCAAATCGCTCTTGCCTGGCTGCTCGCGCAAAAACCCTGGATTGTCCCGATACCCGGCACCACGAAGCAGCACCGGCTGGAAGAAAACACCGGCGCGGCCGGCATCGATCTGACTGGCGATGATCTGCGAGATATCGAGGGTGCACTCGGCAGAATAGCCGTGCAAGGGGATCGCTATCCGCCGAAGTTGGCGGCAATGGTCGGCCGCTGACCCGCTCAAGGGAGGGCGCAACTATGAAAGACGTAATCGTTCTCATAGGAGCGGGTCAGATCGGCCAAGCGATCGCGCGCCGCGTTAGCGTTGGTAAGCACATCGTCCTGGCCGATATGCGCGCGGACAACGCCAAGGCGGCGGCGCAAGTCCTCGAAAATGCCGGATACGAGGTAAGCATCGCGACGGTCGATGCTTCGTCACGTGAGGCCGTTCACGCGCTCGTCGAGAAAGCCACTGGCCTGGGCAACGTCACGGGTCTCATTCATGCGGCCGGTGTTTCTCCGACGTAGGCCTCACCCGAAACCATTCTGAAAGTCGATCTGTATGGCACGGCGCTCGTGCTGGAAGAGTTCGGCAATGTCATCGCCCGCGGTGGCGCCGGGGTCGTCATCGCATCTCAGTCGGGACATCGCCTTCCGCCGCTCACGGTCGAACAGAACAAGGCGTTGGCCATGACGGCGGTCGAAGAGCTGCTCGGCCTTGATTTCCTCCAGAGCGGCAAAATCATGGATTCCCTCCATGCCTATCAAATCGCGAAGCGCGGAAATTCGCTGCGTGTGATGGCCGAGGCGGTGCGCTGTGGCAAGCGAGGTGGGCGTCTCAACACGATCAGCCCCGGCATCATTATAACGCCGCTCGCCAAGGACGAGCTGGCGGGGCCGCGCGGTGCGGGCTACCGGCGCATGATCGAAGGGTCCCCGGCTGGACGCGCTGGTACTCCCGACGAGGTTGGCGCTGTCGGTGCGCTGCTCATGGGTCCCGACGGCGGGTTCATCACGGGCAGTGATTTCCTCATGGATGGTGGAGTGACTGCTGCCTACTGGTACGGCGAACTCGCCGAAGTGCGGGCGCAGCCGTGACGACAATTACAACAAAGAAAGCTGACGAGCCGCATGCGGCAGTTTCTCCCATGACCGTGCTCGTCGTCGGCGCAACCGGCAGCATCGGGCATTTGGTCGTTGAGGAGGCGATCCGGCAAGGTTGCACCGTCCGTGCGCTGGTGCGCAATCGCGGCAAGGCCGGCGCACCTCCTACTGAGGTACAAGTGGTCGTCGGCGACGTTACTCGCCCCGAAACTCTTTCGGATGCGGTCGACGGTGTCGACGCCGTCGTCTTCACCCTAGGCTCTGACGGCGCCGGCAAGGTTGGTGCTGAGACTGTTGACTATGGCGGGGTTCGCAATGTGCTCCGCGCGCTCGGCAATCGGACGGTGCGCATTGCACTGATGACGGCGATCGGCGTCACCAATCGGACCGGGACCTATAACCGCAAGACAGAGGCCCACGACTGGAAACGACGCTCGGAACGGCTCGTGCGTGTCAGCGGCTTGCCCTACACGATCGTGCGCCCCGGCTGGTTCGACTACAATCGTGCCGATCAGCACCGGCTCATGCTCCTCCAGGGCGATACGAACCAAGCCGGCGATGCGAGCGACGGTGTCGTTGCGCGGCGTCAGATCGCTGAGGTCCTGGTCCACAGCCTCGTCTCCAATCGCGCGACGCGAAAGACCTTCGAGCTGGTTGCGGCGACCGGCCCCGCGCCGAAGGATTTCGACCAGCTGTTCGCTCCACTTGAGGCAGATCCGCCAGGTGGGCTGGACGGCGTACACGATACGCCGAACATGCCGCTGGACAATGAGCCGCAACGCGTCCGTGACGACCTCAACGCGATCCGCGCGCACAAATTTTCCCCCGCACCCTAAGACGGAAAGGAAATCCCATGCGTGCAACTGTCATGTACCGCGCCGGTGATGTCCGGATCGAAAACGTGCCTGATGCCACGATTGTGAATCCGACTGACGCGGTTATCCGAATAACCCGGGCCTGCATCTGTGGGAGCGATCTTTGGCCCTACAACGAGCTGGAGCCCACTCCAGCGGGCCGCCGTATGGGCCACGAGGCGATCGGCGTCGTCGAAGCCGTCGGCGCCGATGTGCGCTCCGTCAGGCGCGGTGATGTTGTCGTAATGCCATTTGCGTACTCCGACGGCACATGCATGTTTTGCGATGACGGATTGCAAACCTCGTGCATCCATGGCGGCTTCTTCGGGACCGGCGGCGAGGCCGGCGGAGCACAAGCCGAGGCTTTGCGTATCCCCCAGGCAGACGGAACGCTCTTTGTTCTGCCGGTTGGTCCCGACGACGCCTTGATGCCGTCCCTGCTCACGCTCGCAGACGTGATGGGAACCGGGCATCACGCAGCGCGGACGGCGAGAGTCGATCGGGGAAAAAAGGTTGCCGTCGTTGGCGACGGTGCGGTCGGCTTGTGCGGCGTTATCGCTGCCAAGCGCCTTGGCGCCGAACAGATCATCATTTTGGGTCACCATTCCGATCGCATTGCGCTCGCGAAAGCATACGGCGCCACCGATGTCGTGAGCGAACGCGGCGATGAGGCGAACGAACGTGTGCGCGCATTAACCGGCGGATACGGCGCCCATTCGGTCCTTGAATGCGTTGGCGCCGAGCAAGCAATGCGCACCGCGCTCAGCATTGTCCGGCCTGGCGGAGCCATCGGCCGCGTTGGTGTTCCCCATTACGAGGGAGTCCCCGGCACCCAGGAGATGTTCTACGACAACATCTGCGTTGGTGGCGGCCCGGCTCCGGTCCGCGCTTATATCAAGGAACTGCTCCCCGATGTCCTTGGGGGCAAGATCGAACCCGGCCGCGTCTTCGACCGTGTTATCGGACTCGATCAGGTCGCCGATGGCTACAGGGCCATGAATGAGCGCAAGGCGCTCAAGGTCATGGTGAAACCCTAAGCAGCCTGGTGCAGCGTCGAGGCGTGTCGGCCTTTTCAATGGAGGTGTGCGGCAAGCGGCAACGATCGAACCGAGGGCGGTGGCTATTTGCTTGGGCCACAAACCGACATCTTTCCGGCACACTCGCGACCTGCTTCAACAGCGCTTTGCACTGATCACTCTGCGGTGCTCGCGTGTTTCGTGGGGCGCGATACTTGTGATGTCTTCCGTAAGCCCGATGCTCAGTTTGCAGATGAGCCCCGTCGATTCAAATGTCGTCTCGACCGTGCCGCCGAACGCCGCCTGCGCTTCCCTCAGCCACGAGGAAGTGGCTGAGGCCCTTGGCGTTTCAGTCCAGTCCGTCCGACAAGCCCGTATGAAAGAGGATTCAAGCGCCTTTAGGGCACCGCCAAAAGATTGGTAGGCGCGCTATTATACGATTGGCTGAACGCCGCGTTATGTACTACCGGAAATTGGTGGACCAGCTTCGCGCCGATGAGGATTAGGCCGTGACTATCCCTCTTGCTGAAACCCCGACGGTGGGCCTCGGACAGTTTATCAAAGAAGTTCGTTTTCAGGTTCCGAGCCATCAACGCGACTACTCCTGGAAAGAGGAATACGTAAGGCAATTCATCGATGACATAACAGGTGCGCTCAAAGAAAAGGATGATCTGTATTTCTGCGGGCTGATGGTCTTCACAAAGACCGATCAGCCTGTGTTCCAAGTTCTCGATGGCCAGCAAAGGCTGGCCACAACCTTGATGATTGTAAGTGCTATACGTAATTGGCTTGGCGCCTACAGTGCATTCAAAAAGGCTCAAACACAGATCGAAGAGCGGTATTTAGGCGATAGCGAGCTTGGAAAAACGGAAATCGAACCAAAGCTAATTTTAAACGCCGCCAACAACGATTTTTTCCGACGTTTCGTCATTGAAGCCGTACCTATTGATGACATAGCGGACGCCGTTAAGTCACATCAGAATGAAGGCCGCAATCGGCCTTTGTTGGAAGCCACTCTGTATGTGAATAAGCGAATTAAGGAGATTGCCGACACTTATTCCAGCCGTGAAAAAGCCAAGGACTACCTTCTTTCGCTCGTCACTTATCTAACCGACATCGTTCAGATTGTTCGTCTGGTCGTGCATGGAGATGAGTCCGCGTACACCATATTCGAGACGCTAAACGATCGCGGAATGGAATTATCGCCGCTCGATATCGTAAAAAATTATCTGTTCAGCCGTGCAGAAAAGTCCAAGGAGTCAGGAAAAGGCTTGCGTGACCTAGAGGAACGATGGACGGAAATGATGACGTTGCTCAGCAACGTAAAAGCTGATTCCTTTTTGAGGGCATTTTGGACTTCAAAGCATGGTGCTCCAGAGGGCCGCAAACTATTTGGTCCCTTCAAGCGCCAATATTCCGATCCAAAAGAAGCTTACAATGTTTCCATTGATATGCGTTCGGCCGCCGAACGTTACGTCGCTATTTTCGATTCCAATGGTCCGATTTGGTCAAATTATTCGGATAAAGCCCGCAGGAGCGTCGAGGCGATCGGTATTGTTGGCATAACTCAAGTTCATCCCGTCCTGCTAGCCGCATTGCCAGTATTCGATAAGCGAGAAATGGAGCGGCTTTTAAGGCTTCTTGAAGTTGTCGCTGTCAGATATCAGTTAGTGGCTCGCGGTCGCCCC
>Ga0335078_10017203_pt1 | contig 10740 bp, 14 predicted proteins | sample Lox_Sample_32_FD_206711 | JGI IMG/M metagenome (GOLD analysis project Ga0335078, IMG submission 206711) | Soil microbial communities from Loxahatchee National Wildlife Refuge, Florida, United States - Lox_Sample_3.2 | ecosystem: Environmental > Terrestrial > Soil > Wetlands | place: USA... | reverse complement strand
CTGTTCAGCAAGCGACTGCGAAGATATGCCCTCAGCGCATCGGGCCCTTGCGATTCACCGACCGACTTTCTCCCGATAACTAGCCACGGCAGGAATTTTAATCGTTTCAAAGTCAAGTGCCAATGACCCGGATGGGCCATTGTGAAAAAGTGCTGACCACCCGCGACTACTCGAAGGCACGTGCAGTTCTAATGCCTTGGTGACCGCACGGGGCGGCATCGGCCTCCCGACACTATCAGTTTTTGACAGTTGAACATTTGCGTTTCGAAGCTGAGTTTTGAATCTGCAATCCTTATCAGCGTTTGCCTGGTATGAGAGGTCTCTTCATACCGGTGAGCTGAAGATGGAAATCTAAAATGCCGGGAGGTGCACCCGATGCTGGGAAACATGTGGACCTCACTCGCGATGTCTTTGATGCTCCAATTCACCGGAGGCATCGTCGCCCAGGTTAAGAATCCGAGTCTGACGTTAGTGGTAAACGGCCGGATCGCACCAGATGCGGTTGTCCAGATTAACGGGAGAGATTACGTTGATCTGCGGGCTTTGGCGAGCACAATGAACGGTTCGCTGAATTTTCGAGGTGAGCAGATAGTTTTGACACTGCCGCTCTCCGATGCCGGTGCCTCCGCACCCGTATCATCGCTCCCAACTGAAGCTCCCACTGAGTCAGGCTTATCCCAGGATTTTATGAAGGCAGGAATCGAAGCAATCGCCCTCATGCGAGAATGGGCAAGTCCGCTGGCTTATGCCATTCAAAATGGATACCCGATCACCGAACAATGGGTGTCCGGTTATCGTGAAGAAGCGGCAAATGGCCTAAGACTGGCTTCAGTGGCTGCAAAGACCGAGGCTGATCGGAAAGCACTGCAGTTGCTTAGCAACGAGTTCGAGTCGGTGCGCCAATGGAGCGGCAAGTTGGTGGAGGCGCGTAAATCGATGGACACCGCCAAATATTCTATGTCCGCTGGCGCACTGCAGAGCGACCCTCTCTCTCAGAAAATCATCGCTTGTGGCCATTTCTTGGGATCGATGTTGGGCAGCGGGGCCTTCGAGGACAATTCCTCGTGCCACTAGTCTGCATTCCCGTCGACCTAACAATGACAGGGAAGCGGCGACGGCGCTTACGAAGCTAAAGGCAGGGAGCCACGGCAAGACTCTGTCTCCGGGTGCTCGCTAGCTTGTTGGGCCGCTTCTGAGGCAGGCTTGGGAACCTCTACATCGCGACCTTCGGGAAAACACTTCTTTGCCGCCACCCAGGCGAAAAAGAGGACCACGCCAGTGCTCGAAATGATTACCAGCGAAGCTTTTGCGATCGCGAGCGTAAATTCATCAGGCATTCCCATCTACTCACATCGCCCAAGACTGTTTGCGGCGGCCTCTCGGGTAGTCAGTTCCAGTGCTTCAGTTCGCGATGCTAGATGATGCCCCGATCGGCATGGAACTGTAATAAGCAACAGATGAACCTATGTAGACTTGGAAACGGCAAAACTCCTATCGATAGGAATGCTGCAAACCACCTGCTCGCTGTAACAATTGACAGTTCCTGTTGCTTTGCTGGGACCACTACTATTCGCGGGCGTGATAAAGCCTCCGTATGTATATCTTGGGAACCAGGGACTCTCCCGCAAATCGAGCCGAGTTGAAGGGTACGCTTTGGCATTGCCGGCGATGCGATTCGTTCATTACGATCCATTCCGGCACAGCCTTCGATGAAGCGCTCTGCCCAGTCTGCCTGGATGCAGAAATGGAGTTCTGCGAGAGTTGCGAAAGCCTTTTAGGATGGGGCTTCGCGGACGCCTGAGGTCGTTGTGTTTTCGACCACACGAGATGAGGGTTAGGGCACCGGGCTCACAGCCGGGGGTGAGAGTCCAGGGCCAAGACGCATCCGGCCAATGGCCAAGGCGGTCTTTCGGCTAGTAGCTGTTAGTTTCGACAGTGTTGGAACGGTTCGAGAACGGCTAGGCTCACCAGAGAAGGGAACAATGGACCCGTGACGATGAACGCCCCAATTTGTCGTCACGAGTTTTCCTTCACGCAAGTTGCCACGGTTGAAACACCGAATATAGCCAACCGAGCTTGATGGCACTGACCGAGAAAGTGCGGCATGTAACTCTCGAAAACTGGATCGACATAAGAGTGCAGGGGCAGGCGACCCCGCCCGCTCGGTCCGCGCAGTTGAACTCCAACCCAATCACAAACGGCCTCCTGGTCGGCGCCACCGCCCAAGAGAATCGCTGATTGTGTACCCAAGAGAGTTGGATTAGGTCAGGAATGAGGCTGCGAATGGTATTCGTTCTGGAAAAATTACAGTCTTCCTGCCTCTGCAATCTCGAATGTGATTTGCTCCTAAGCAAGCACGAAGTTGCCCTTTAGCAACGACCGCGCGTCTCCTCGTCTGCAATCCTTCTGACATGAGTGTTCTTGGCAGTTTTGACTTCGAGAGCGGGGCCCGCTAGCTTGGTAAGCGAATCGGTCCGTATTCTGATTGTGGACGGTTTCGAACCGTTTCGGAAATCCACCTGTTCGTGGTTCAACAGACGGCCAGGTTTCCACGTCGTTGGGGAGGCGACGGACGGCCTGGAAGCGATTCAGAAAGCCCAAGAACTGGCCCCTGATTTGGTTGTGCTGGATATCGGCCTGCCCAAGCTGAATGGGATCGAAGTAGCCAGAAAAATCCGTGCAGTCTCATCCGAGCCTAAGATTTTGTTCTTAACCGGGAACGATTATCCCCAGATAGCGAGCGAGGCCTTCAGAGCCGGTGCGGATGGGTACGTCATTAAGCTGGACGCTGAAGATGAGCTATTGGCCGCGGTGGAGGCCGTCCTCGCGGGAAGGTGCTACGTCAGCAAGAAACTTGCGCGTCACGGATTAACCGGGTATGCGTAATTCCTTCCTCGTACCCGTTTCTTTCAAAACACGGCGTTGCTGTCTCTAGGCAGTGACATCATTGCGAAATAGCATCAGGTCCGTGTCTGTGACTCGCCATAGGCGGTCTCGAGGCTACAACAATCGTGACGCGATAGTGGCGATCAGTATCTGATTCCAACCGTAACGAGCATCAATTGCGTGGAAACATTCTTGGTTGGGGCGTAATGATAACGAGGCTCGATGTAGACCCGGTAGCTAGGGTCACCGACCTTTATGGTGAAGCCAAGGCCGACGTTGCCGCCAAACGCGCTTGAATCGTGGCTCCCCACAGTCTGGTTGGCAGTCACCATTCCAGAGGTGCAGCTGAATCCCCACCACATCCAAGCGGGCGCACAGGGAGTCTCACTACCTGACGTAACTGATCGACTTGAGAAACCCATCGTACGGTAGTACCAGCCCCCGCCGCCGATGAAATAGGCACCGAGTTGTTTGCCTTGCCATTGATATCGATAGTTTCCGGTTACAGCATACAGGTTGCTGTGGCCAGTGATGCTGTTGTCGTTTGCGGCCACGCGAATCGGCTGTAGTGACGCGCCGGACGGATAGAGCGCACTCCACATGAACTCGCCGATGAATGAGTGATGTGGAGAGAAGTTGTAACCGACACCACCAGACATGCCCCAACCGGTATTTACAAACGTCGACGTTGGGTTGAGAGGAAAGCTTACAGCAGCGCCGAAGTTTGCGTTTATTTTGTCGGAGTCATCATCCTGCGCGAGAACAATGCCACAAAAGAGGAACGCGATACTAATGGCGACGAGAGAGGTCTTCGCACATCCCATTTGCGGAGGTCTCCTTTCCGCTGGAAAGGAACCAGGAGCCCACTTAATTCGACGCCTCGAAATCTAGCACCGAGGGCTTTGATTCCGCCTAAGAGTGTGTGTGTTGATCACTCGCCGGGCAAGCGGCAAATCTGACAGGGGAGCCGCTTCTTCTCACGTTCGTAAATACGTGCCAGTGAGTCCTGGTAAGTGCTAAAGTCAACGCCTTACAGTCCAAGGCCCCACCAATCGCGAGAAGCCGACGACTGTCAAAGTCTTCAGTTCACAAATTCTGGTGTCTCCCCTCGCCAGATTCAATTCCTGTGGTGGACTAGCCGTGACGCTAAGAACACCCACATCTGCGTGAGAGCGTAGCACTGGCAGTTGTGACAGTGGTCACAAGAACGCCAGAAGAGTAGGAATGTACGACCCTGCATGAGAACGTTGCGATGGCGGGGCCTGGAGGCGCTTTAATGTGGTGGCAAGAAACGAGGTTGATTCGCCTGTATGAGGAATTGGAGATTCTGACTATTCTTGATCGGCTCGTCCCCGACTCCCGCGCGAATTCCGATGGTGGCGAAAACGACACTCACATCTTCCGCGAAAGCAGGCGATCTGAAGTCTTGGCAGAGATCGCGCGGCTGGAAGGGAAGCAAGCCGAAGCTCGAAATCTTTGGGTCGGTGGCGTTGCTTTGCTCTCGGCAATACTATACGCGACCTTCCATTATGTGCTCAGGTAAGGAGTTGCGGCCAGAGATCCGTTCTGACAAGAGTCGTGGTATGAGCGATCCCTTTACCGGCAAATATTCCTTCCAACGACTGTTGCAAGCTGGTTGAGTTCTCCGATGTGGGAGCCAGCGCGAACTGACAGAATTGAACAACGAAGCGTGCCGTCCCACCTCCGTCACCGGGCTATCTATCACCGGGCAATCGATGAGGTAGAGAAAGCGGGTGGTGAGATATATGGGATACCGGCCTCGGTCGGGGACCTTCATTGCTCAACCGCACGATTATCCATCTTCGTTTCCCGCGCCCACGTTTTGAGAAAACTTGTTACGACGAAAAATGAGACGGCGACCGGCCAGGGGACGGACGAGCGGTTGTCAGTCTGTCACGTCTTTGCGTGAAACCTCGGGAAGATGCGAAAGCGAAGAGATGTAGGGGTCTTGAGGGGCAAGGTTTTGCCCAGGCGGTTTGCCCTGCTGTCAAGGCCCCTACGAATTGAACTTAGAGGGGCACCAACAGTAGCATCGGTGCGTTCTGGGAGTCGCCTGTCAATTCTTACAGTTTCCGCAGTTCGAGCAACTGGATAAAGTAATGGTAAGAACGCATAAAGGGAGGTACTTTCGGCGCTTGGTTGTGGGGTAAGGGCTCTCCCGATTCCAGGGATGCCTCTGCGACTCTCATGACCGGCGCCGAAACTTCTTCGGCACTGAGCGTCATTCTGGTGTTTGCCACTCGAAACGCGCGGAGACGGTGCATGCCAACTAGCCGATCAAGTGGTTCCTGATCGCATACCGGACAAGATCGGCGTTGCTTCTCGCGCCAAGCACATCCATAATCCGGTACTTGTGAAAAGCAACTGTCCTGGTAGTCATGTTCAAAATGCCACCAACCTCCTTCATGACTTTGCCTTCCGCCAATAGTTGCAGAACTTCGCGCTGGCGATCGGTGAGGCGTTCTTCCTCTTCCACCGGCATCTTCGATTGCCTGATCGAGTAGCCGAGAGTTTCCTTACAGATTCGCGGTGAAATGTAGGACATGCCACGCAGCACTCTTCGAACGGCTATCACCAGTTCGTCCGCGGCAGAGGTTTTCAACAAATATCCCGAGGCCCCGCGACGGAACGCCTCGGCTGCGACCTCAATGTCAGGGTTCATCGTCAGGTATACGAGCTTAACGGAAGGCAGCATTTGTTTCACTTGCTTGCCAGCATCCAAACCGTTCAGAATCGGCATGGCGATGTCGACTACGATCACGTCAGGTCTGAGATCCGCGGCGCTTTTTACCAAGGCGCGACCGTCGCAAACGGTACCTACCACATCAAATTCCGTTTCGAGCAGTTTCCTGCACAGATCAGCTACCAGAGTATGATCGTCAGCTATTAAAATGCGAGAACGATGTATTGACATAGTCATTATTCCTTTCGCCGACTTTCTAAATCATCAGGCGGTGCGCGCCAACTAGGAAAACTACTAGGGCGCTGCTAGGGCGTAAGAGTTGTATCAGGACTGGTTGTCATGAAGAGCTAGGAGTTGCTACGTGTCGATCAGCGAACTGGCGGCGGAAGGGTCTGTCTTCCAGAACTCTCGGCCGGTATGGACGGTGAGATAAAGCGGTGGCGCGACAGTGCCTCATTGATAGCAGGGATGAGATCCGTTCCCAGGTGCGACTTGATGACGTAGCCGAGCGCTCCTTCGGCGAAGCATGCATGCAGAAACGCTGGCTCTTCATGAACTGTGAGAAACACCAATCTGGCGGTCGATCCAGCCTCGCGGAGTTCATGGGCCGCTTCGATACCGGTCATGATCGGCATCGTTATATCCGATACGATCACGTCTGGTTCAAGCCTTAACACCTCGGCGATTAGATCTCTTCCGTTATGGACGGTCCCGACTATCTGAAAATCCGTTAGGAGTGACAGCGCACGTTGCAGGAACTCATCGTGGTCGTCGGCGAGAAGAACTCTTGGTGCGTCCGACGGTGACTGATTCTTTTCACAACCAGAAGGTAACAACGATAGTGCGGCTTGTCCGGACATCACTCGGCTCAGTCAGATCCTCAAGCTCACCATGCTAGACACCCTGGCGGCTTACCGCAACTAGGAGAACCGATAGGTCGATTTACGACCTTGGTGACGAGGAAATGAGGTGATGTTTGAGCGCGAACAAGACCAAGTCCGCATTGTTTTTCAGGTTGAAGGTATGCATTATGTGGTACTTGTGGAACATGACGGTCTTCTCGCTAACCTTGAGGATATCGGCGACTTCTTTCATGGGACGGCCTTCGGCAAGCAACTGAAGTACGTCCCGCTGACGCGGAGTCAGTTCCTTCGAGAATTGCCGGGCGCGGCTCTCATGGACTGTCCAGTTCTCAGAACGGAGTTTCGCCGTTATGTACGCCCTGCCCTGAAGTACTTCCGAGACTGCGGTCAGCAATTCTGAAGCCGCGGCATGCTTGAGGACGTATCCTACAGCACCCAGATTGAGGGCGGCAGCAGCAAGATTGGGATCGTCGTTCATGGTGAGGAATACAAGCTTCACTTGGGGAAGGGTTGATTTGAGCCGCTCGGCCGCGCCCAGACCGTTCAGCAGAGGCATACCAATGTCGAGAACGATGATGTCTGGCTTCAGCTCGGGTGCCTTGTCAAGCAACTCCCGGCCGTCGCCAACAATGCCGATCACGTCATATCTCTTTTCGAGCAACGACCTGAGCCCTTCGGCTACAACGCCGTGATCATCGGCAATAAGGACCCGCAGACGATTTGAGGAGCCCTCGACTTTCTGCATAGCACGCTCTCGGACGCCGCCCCTTCCTCCATCTACCCTAACCCACGCGTTGGGCAGCAATCTCGAAGGGCAGCCAGGCGTCAATTCTAGCTCCTTCCATAGGCCGTGAGTGAATTTCCAGTTGCCCTCCTAGAAGTCGCAAACGCTCCTCCATGCTCCGAATCCCGATTCCGCCATCCGCTGAAGGATTGTGCGGATCAAAACCTCTGCCTCGATCGGAAACTGATAAGTGAAGCCTATCGCCTGACCATTCAAGTCGGACCTCAGCCCTATTAGCGCCGCTGTGCCTTTTGACATTCCGAAGTGCTTCCTGAGCGATGCGAAAAATACAGAGAGTCGCTTCTGCGGGAATACGACTCGGGACATTCTCTTTCGCAAAGTCGACCTCTATGCCCTGTTGGTCGGAGAACTCCTCACAAAAGGCCTTCAGGCCGGCGACCAGCCCGAGGTTCTCCAGAGTGGAAGAATGCAAACGGTGTGATAAGGAGTGCAGGTCTGCACCAAGCTCGCTCACACGATCGAAAAGTTCATAGACTTTTTTGCTACTTTTGCCTGAAGGGTCCCCGACGTTTTCAGCCAACAGCTCCAGGTCAATCGCCAACATCGCCAGCCTTTGGTTGTAGTCGTCATGAATCTCGCGGGCAATTCGCTTGCGCTCTTCGTCCTGCGCTTCGATCAGGCGACCGCTCAAAGTCGCGAGGGCATCCTCGGCTATCTTTCGTTCGGTGACATCAATGCAAGAGCCTATGTATCCAGCGAAGGAGCCGTCGGGGTTGAACCTGGGCACCCCGATGTCGAATACCCATCGGTATTTTCCGTCATGGTGCCGGAGACGATAATGCATTCGGAATCGTTCACGCCGGTCAAAGGCTGCGGCAAATGTGTCCATGCAGCTCTTCAAGTCTTCAGGGTGCACACCTTCTGACCAGCCGTTCCCCAGCGCGGCTCCCAGCGACTTGCCAGTGAATTCCAGCCAAGGTTGATTGAAGTAGTTGCACAGCTTGTCGGGGCCAGACATCCAGATCAGAACCGGAGCGCTGTTGGCTACCAAGCGGAAGCGCTCCTCGCTCTCGCGCACCGAAGCCTCCGCATTTCTTCGTCTCGCTCGCTGCCACACCAGGCCAAAAATCAGCGACGTCTCCACCAAAATCAGGAAAATGCCGCTGATGATGTACCACCTATAGGACTCCCAGACCGTTGGCTGCCGGTTGAGGATGATGCTCCCGGGGGGAAGGTTCTTTTCGTTTATTCCCCAGCGCTTGAGCGCACGCCAGTCGAACATGTAGGCGTGGTTGCTGGTGATGACGGAAATATCCTGGGGCTTCTCGCCGTTGAGAACCCGCACGGCCATCTCTGCGGCGATGCGGCCGTCGTCAGTCCAGTTCACCAAATCGCCACCTACTGTTCCTGCCCTGAGATCCACATCGTCCATTACAAAGACAGGAGCATTGGCTGCATTCGCCACCATCGGTATCGATTGAGCTGAATCGATGAAGTGCTCTCCTGCCGCATCTTGCGAGATTGCAGTGTGATAAACAATGGTATTGCTAGGTAGGTGCTTGAGCCGCTCAAGCAGTGCGGGCATGGTTAAGTCGAAAAGATACGTGAATTCAAGCTTCGATTCGTAGTTGTGGAAGCTCTGCTTAGCGAGGGCCTCGAATCCTTCGTCAAACTTACCCACTCCACCGACAACTACCACGTGCCGGGTGCTTGGCAGCAAGAGCAACGCCGCATTCAGGGTTTCCTGGGGGTGTAACTCGGCCAAAACGCCAGTAAAAGGCATGCCGTGCCCCACCTGGTCCGGAATTCCGCCCCAAATTGCGCAGAAGATAATTGGGGTACCCTGGAGCTTGTCGTAGAGTTTGGTGATGAACTTCAGGGACTCTGGCCCGGCGGTAATGATCACGTCGGGCTTGCGAGCCGAGTATTTTTGACTGATCTCTTCTCGAAAACTGTCTAGGGAAACTCGGTCCGGGAATAGGGTAACATCCAGGCTCTCCTCATCGAGCTCGATCCGGTAACGAGATTTTTGTAGACCAGTGAGGACTGCCTGAAGGACTTCAGCGAAGCCGGGTGACGAGATAATTCCAAGATCGTCAATAATGAGGACGCGCCGAACTTCGGTTGCAGATCCTGCGGAACTCGCCTGAGGAAGCAGAAAAGCTGCCACTAATAAACCGAAGATCAGTCGCACCGCTCGTCTAAACACTTTCGGCCTCGACGATTAGGGGCGCATCGTCCCAAATGTGCAAGAACTCTACCACAGTAGGGTAATACCCGTGACGGAAATGTAAGAACCCCACCTCCAAGCGGCGAGGTTCTTGAAGACGGTGTCTAGCAATAGTGCTACTGTCGGGCCACTGGCAAAACTTCCAGTTCCTCACTATAGAACGGCGAGTTAAGATGCTCAGGCGGTGCAATAGCCGATCCGCGACAAACGGAAACGCAACTTTCTGTCCGGTCACCGTGGAGTAGCGCTCCTGTTCCACACTAACGAAGTTCAATTCGCCGTAGGCATGGGAAACCCCTGGGTCGCAAATAGATCGTTCTGCAAAGGCCATTTGTGGGCCGCACGTTACATAAGCGCCACCATCGATCGCGCCGCCGCTGGTCGGCCGTCCTGCCGATTCTGATTATTGCTCTGGTTTGTTCCAGCCGTATACGAAGCCAGACAGCTTCCACCGGGGCACTGAGCGGAGTGGCACTCGACCCAACCGGAGCTGCTTTAACGGGGGCAGTCATCCGGCTCGAGAACAAGGACAACGGCGCGATTCAGGTTGCCACTTCTGACAAAGATGGTAGGTTCAATTTCTTACTGTTGCCCCCCGGCAAGTACGAGCTGCAAGCCAGCAAGACTGGCTCCGACACCCTTATCGCCAGGGCAACGGTAGATGTCAACGTCACCGAGGTGGTGCATCTCGAACTGCGCCTTCAACTGGCAACTGTGTTCCACAGCATCCGGGTGTCTGCAGAGGCAGCAACGGTCCAGACCGACAGTTCCGCTCTCGGCAAGGTTGTCAACGAAACTGCGGTCGACGGTTTGCCCCTGGTCACGAGGAATTTTGCCCAAATAACAAGCCTCTCTCCGGGAGTCTCGGCGGGAGTGTACAACGCCGGAGAGCTCGGACTTGGTGGGACCGCTCTCTCGCAGATTGCCGCTTCGAACGATGGAATTTACGTACACGGAGCACGTTCCTATGACAACAACTTCCAGCTGGACGGAATCAGTGTCAGCGATGTGCAAGGTAGTGCGGCAGGGAGTGGCGGCATTCCAATTCCCAACCCCGACAGCCTGCAGGAGTTCAAAGTCCAGACAGGGCTCTACGATGCAGGCTACGGGCGCTATGGCGGTGCCAACGTCAGCGTGATTACAAAAACCGGTAGCAATGCTTTCCACGGGACGGTTTTCGAGTTCTTTCGCAACGAGCTGCTCAACGCGAACGATTTCTTTTTGAACCAAACTGGTCAGTCACGCCCCGTCCTCAAGCAGAATCAGTTTGGTTTCGCTCTGGGTGGACCTATCAAGAAGGACAATCTACTTT